>JAABUL010000234.1_pt1 | contig 117773 bp, 139 predicted proteins | sample 5559151 | NCBI WGS metagenome assembly JAABUL01 (sample SAMN10711876, study PRJNA513368) | rock metagenome | isolation source: Antarctica rocks | place: Antarctica: Victoria Land, Pudding Butte sud | reverse complement strand
ACCCCAGCGATCAACAAACCCCCAACCATAACCTCCGCCCAAGTCATCCGCGACTGCCAAACCCACTTCACCCCCTCCGCTCTCTTCGCCCCCTGGCTCGAGCGCGAGCAGAGCCGCAAAACTTCCGAATCCCACAACCAAAAGAACAAACGCCGGAGCTGGAAGCAGCGGCAGAAGCTGCAGCTGAAAATGGGCCATGGAGGTACTTTGGACCCGATGGCGACAGGGGTGTTGGTGCTTGGGGTGGGGAATGGGACGAAGAGGTTGGGGGATTTTTTGGAGTGCACGAAGAGCTACGAGGCGGTGATGCTGTTTGGGGCGGCGACGGACTCGTATGATGCTGTTGGGAAGGTCATTGGGAGGAGGGGATATGGGCATGTTACGAGGGCGATGGTGGAGGAGAAGTTGGGCGGTTTTAGGGGGAAGATTATGCAGAGGCCGCCGATTTTTAGTGCGTTGAGGGTGCAGGGGAAGCGGTTGTATGAGTATGCGCGGGAGGGGAAGGAGGTGCCGGTGGAGATTCAGGAGAGGCCGGTTGAGGTTAGGGAGTTGGAGATGGTGGAGTGGATGGAGGGGGGGAGCCATGGGTTCCATTGGCCGGCAGAGGAGGCGGGGAAGGAGGAGAAGGTTTTGGCGGAGAAGCTGTTGCGGGGGGGGGGGGGGGGTGGCCCCGGCGGGGGGGGGGGGGGGGGGGGGGGCGGGGGGCCCAGGGAGGATTGAAGCGGTCGAAGGTTACACCTGAGCCAGAGGCAGCACCGCCTACCGAAGATGAGCCAGCACCTAGCACACAGCGACCATCCTCACCCACATCACCACCCCAGCAGCCACAACAGCCCTGCCAAGCACCCGCCTGCCGCCTCCGCATGACCGTAACATCCGGCTTCTACGTCCGCAGCCTGTGCCACGACCTTGGCGCCGCAGTGGACTCATTGGCGCTGATGTCGAGTCTGGTGCGGACACGGCAGGGCGAGTTCAGTTTAGGCGGCAATGTGCTCGAGTACGGCGATCTCGAGAAGGGCGAGGAAGTGTGGGGTCCGAGGGTCAAGGAGATTCTGGAAGGCTGGCAGGGGAGGGCGGGTGCGAAGATGGAGGATAGCGAGGACGGGGTGGAAGATAGGGGTGTGAAGGAGGGAGATGGAGATGTGAAGGTGGTGGATAGAGATGAGAAGGTCAGGAGCGACGACGACCGGTATGCGCCCAGGAAAAGCACGAAGGTTAGAAGTGACGACGATCGGTATGCGCCGAAGAAAAGCAAGGCTGCGAGGCCCCCAAACGAGAGAAGGAGGAATAGTCCTAGCTCGCACCAACGCGAAGGCGATGGTTACGTGGTGAAGAAGGAAGAAGATGTCGAGACCAACGGCGTCCGGATCAAGGGTGAGGAAGTCTAGTTCCGCCAGCCGCTGCTGCTATGCTGTCGTGGCGAGACTCGTCTTTTAGCGAAGTAATGTGCATAGATACCTCATCTCGCATTGATGGCTCTTTTGCCACCCAACACAACATAAGCCCGATCTTCTCTCACTTCAAGCAACTCCATAACTCCCCGCTAAATCACCATCCCTTCCGCTTCTAGTAGTGCAGCATCACGTCTCCCCCTCCCCACCCTCCCGCTCGTTACCCGCCTGAATCGTCGCTTCCAGGTTGTCTAGGCGGCGGGACATCTCGTCCACTACTCTGCGTCAGCAACAGTCGTACCATCAAGTTACGGATGAGGGATATGCTCGACACACTTTTCGCAATCATCTCCCCACTCAGATTCGAAAACTTCGAGGACAGTTGGTTGAGCAAGTCGTCTACGGTTGCTACGAGCTCTGAGGGGGGCGTTTCGGAGGACTGGGGGGGGTGGTTAGTGGGTAGATGGGGGTTAGGTAGGGAAAAGGGAAAGGGAAAGGGAGGGGAAGGGGAAGGGGAAGGGGAAGGGGAAGGGGAAGAGGTGCGTACGGAGGGGGAGGTGGTGTTTAGTTTGTTCACTTGGGCGGAGAGGGTCGTTTGGTTGGAGGAGGACATTGTTGGATATCTCGACGATTATGAGTGTAGTTTGGGAGTTGGTTCGCGTTGCTCTGTAGATTCCGTGGGCTTGTGACGATTCGTTGTTTTCTTTCAACGGTTTAAGAAGATATTGGTATATTGATCGAAGGGTGAGGTCAATGTCGCTACCAAGTGCGGTTAGCATGAGAACGGGTATGTGGCTGAGACACGAAGGCCACGCGAAACGGCTGATCGCATGCGCCAGCATAGGCAACGTCAGCGTCGTGTGTTCATACTTTGTATTCTTCTTCATTGTATTGGTATTGATCCGGTCGACGTCTCGAGGTTCTCATGTGCACGTAGACTGAGTAGATTCGGGCCTATGAGAACGGCAGCAATGGAACGATAGCAACACCACCACCACCAACATGGCCACCCTCGCATCAGACACACCTCCACTCTCCCCGAGACTGAACTTCCGGCGAAAGAGCTGGGCGCGGCGACTAGAACGGTGCTGCTGCCAGACCCTCTCCTACTTCCCGCTCTCCTTCATCTACGGCCTGACAACATGGGCCGTCTACGTGGAAATCAACGTCAGCTTCTGGACCAGCAACACCTGGACCGCCTACTTCACCGCCGCCCTCGGCATCGCCCTCTACCTGCTAGCCAACACCAGCTACACCATCGCCGTCTTCACCACCCCCGGCTCCCCCCTCGACCCTCGACAAGACTGGCGCGATCGCGGCATCTCGATCTCGAAACGAACCCCCTACTCTGCCCTCCCTACCACCGAGCACGATATTGACGATGACCTCGACGCTCCACATTCGACAAACAACATCCCAACCCTCACCGCGAAGTCTTCGACCGGCAAACCCCGCTACTGCAAGAAATGCCGCACCACCAAACCCGACCGCAGTCACCACTGCTCCACCTGCGGCCGCTGCGTGCTGAAGATGGACCATCATTGCCCTTGGCTCGCCACCTGCGTCGGTCTGCACAACTACAAAGCATTCCTGCTCTTTCTCACCTACACTTCCCTCTTCTGCTGGCTCTGCTTCCTCGTCTCGGGGACGTGGGTCTGGACCTCGATATCAGACGCACAACAGATGCAGGAGGGGTTGAAGATCGTGAACGCGATATTGCTTGCAGTGCTAGGAGGCATAATCGGGTTGGTGTTGACAGGCTTCACGGGCTGGCATATCTACCTCGCGGTGAGCGGGCAAACGACGATCGAGAGTCTGGAGAAGACTCGGTACCTGAGTCCGTTGAGGCGGCACATGGAACCCGACAACGGACGCAACTACGTCGGGCACAGCGAAGCCTCCGTCGAAGGCGGAGAAGGAGAGCAACAGCAATCCCTCCTCGAACACCTGAAAGAAACCCACGCGAACGCCTTACCAGGCATCCTCCGACCAGAAGAAGGCGAAGCTTCCCGCTCCCACACGCCCAACCCCTCCTTCTCCCACCACCCCTCCTCCTCACCCGTAAACCCCTCCTCCTCCTCCCCAGCGAAATCCAGCCTCCAATCCTCCTACGCGAACCTCGAAGCCCAACGCGAACGCACCCGCTACCTCGCCTACCAAGACGAGCTCGACAGCGCCAAACTCCCCAACGCCTTCGACCTCGGCTGGCACCTCAACCTCCTGCACGTGCTCGGGAACAAACCCCTTTTCTGGTTCCTCCCCGTTTGTAACACGCGAGGTGACGGTTGGGTGTGGGAGATTTCGGACGAGTGGAGGGAGGCTTCTGCGGAGGTGGCGAGGGAGCGGGCGGCGAGGGGGAGGGAGGAGGAGATGTGGGCGCGCGAAGGCGGGAGGCAGGGGGGGTTGGAGAGAGGAGGGGAGAGGAGGGATTTGAGGTGGGCGCCTGGGGTGGGGTTTGTGGATAGGGTGCCGGAGGGTTTCTATCAGGGCGGTCATGGGGAGGGTGGGGAGGGGGAGGGAGAGGGGCAGATGTTGATGCAGCCGTTGGATCGCAGGAAAGCGCCACCGAGGGTGTCGTCGCGGAATTCTGGCCTCGCCCATGTTGGTCGTGGTAGTGGTGTGGGTGGGAGCAGCGATGATGTGGACTCCTATGATACGAGTAGTGATGAGGATGTACAGCAACAGCAGTGGAGACCGAACTCGCAAGGGACGGCTAATTGGAACGATATCCCTGATGACTTTCTGTCTGCTGGGCGTGCGAACCGGAGTCATAGTCGGGGGAGACGGAAGGGAGATTAGGATGAGGATGTGTACAGTTATTGTATTCTTCTTCTTGTGAGTTCGATCACTGTGTGTCATGTCTCGTGTGAACTATGCTTTGAGCCGGTACATTTCGTTCTCCGGTGTAGAGCGATGTTGCAGATACCCATCTCACCCTTCGACATCAATTGCGCGGCGACGCTAGCTTGGAGATCATTACGGAGGGATAACCTTCGCCCACACACGCCCTCCAGCGTTGTCACCTGAGATCGTTCTCCGTCTCAGTCTCTCCAGTTCATCTGCTGACTCGGCGTATCGCGGCTCGCAATGTCGGCGGCAAAGTCGAGCGGGATACTGTCAAGGAAGCTCTCCATCCGGTCCTTGGGGTACGTGCAAAGAATCTTATGGTACTTCCAGTGCTTCTTCTGGCACACCTTACCACAGTACAAGCGATCGCCACAGCCACTGCACGTGAGCAGCGGGCTGCCATCCGGCTTCTTCGCCTTGCCGCACATCGCGCATTGTGAGGTCGGGCTTTAGGCAGCGAACGCGTCCGCCCGCGACAAACGGCATGCACGCGCAGGACCGCACTTTCCTTTGCAAACGGATGAGCGGAACCATGCACATCTGCATATGTGCTGAATCAGAAATAGGTACTGTGGTATAGAACTCGCATAGTACACGTACCATAGAGTAGATACTTAGCAGCGCTGGTTCAGCAATGTACAGCTCTCACTACGTTGTCATTCGTCCCTTATGACACGCCAACGCCTCGCTCACAACAGCAGAAAGTAGTCCGATCAGAAAGCCTTGTTGGTCCTCTTACTCTTCCCGGGCCTCTGCGTCTTCCCGCCAGGCTTTCCTCCAGTCTTCCCCTTCATCTTCCTGACCGAATAACCCTTGTCCTCAGCCGCAGACTTCGCATCGTTACTCTTCGCAAACCTCTTCTTGCCACCAAAGCCAAACTTCTCGTCCTTCTTCTGCCGCTTCCGCCCCGATGCACCAGCTGCACCGCCCGCTCTCCTTGCCGCACGGTCTGCTTTGTCTGTGGTTGCGGCGTCTTCGAGCGCAACGTCGAACATGTCGTCCTCTTTCGCGGTGAGGTCTGCGCCTTGTCGTTCTGTGAAACATCATTAGCAAGATACGCCAAACAAAGAAGGGATGATCAGACGTACTCCTCTTCAGCACATTAATCTTATCCAACGTCTCCCTCTTCGCCTTATCCCGCTCCTGCAGCTTCGCCACCTGCACCGCCTTACCAAACTTCTTCAAATCCCTCTGCCGTCTCGCATCCGAGCTCGCCTTCTTCCTCGCCGCCTCGTCGACCATCTTCTGCCGTACCTTGCCCATCTGCTCCTCCGACTTGACCATCTCCGCGAAGTAATCTGCTGGTCGGGAGAAAGGTGCACCCTCCTTCTTCAGTCGCATCCGTGCTTCCTTGACAGCGTCGAGCGATTGTTTGTAGAAGGCCAATTCGCGGTTGAGGTCGTCTTCGATATCTGGTATGTCGACTGGTTCTGCTGAGACAATGCATTGTGTTGCGGAGAATGGTAGGGTTGACGGTAATGCGAACGACTTTAGCGAGCGTTGCAGAGCAGCAGTGTTGTTGATCGTGAGGCGCTGGTGGGGTATGACATCGCCTCTGTCCTCTGAACCAAGAGATTCGATGTCGGAGAGTGGTATCTCCTCCTCCCCCTCGCCGTCCGTCTCGACACCGCCATTCTGGATCAGATCGTCTTCCTCATCTGACCCCGACTCGTCCTCCAGCATATTCGCATCGACCCCACCAGCCTCAGCATCCCCGCTCTCGTCCGTCTCCCAGCCGGCACCCTCACCAGCATCCTCATCTAATGCTTCCGCAGCATCGGCCGCCAGCCCTTCCTTCGCAAGCTGCGCAGCTATCTGGCCCCGCAACTGCTCGTCTGCCGCGCCATCGTCGCTGAAAGTCTCGATCTCCAAGTCTTCGTCGTTCTCAGTGGTAGGTTGCTTCGTCTTTTTCCGCTTCTCGGCTGCTTTAACCTGCTTCTTTTGTCGCTCGAGCTTGTGGTCTACGCCCAAATGTCTGTTGAGCGCCGCCTTGAGCTTTTTATCTTTGGGGCCCATGTTGCTGTAGTATGTGAGTATGTGCAGCGTATCTGAGAATGCGACTTGAAGCTCTTCGCAAAGAAAAAGCCCGAAGCCAAGATCTCGAATTCTTCGCAAGGCAAGAGCAGCCGGCCGCAACCTACTAACCGCATTGGGCGGCGACATTGACCTTACGCGACAGTTCGTTGTAGTGGTCATCATTGTGAGATACGAGGAGAAGGTGGTGGAGGAAGACTATGCTCCGGAGTGGTCTGCGGCTACAGAAGCTATACCATGTCTCGCCATTTCGCCCGACGTATCTTCAGCGCATCCGCCATGCCTCATCAACACCCCCGAAGCCCCGACTGAGCTCCACCACCCCATCACCCATCCGCGACTCCCTCGCCCTCTATACCCGCATCCTAAGCTGGGCGAGCGGCTTCGTCCTCGCTTTCCACATCACCTCCACCTACATCGGCGTCTACTCCGGCTGCTACGGCATCTCCATGCTCCCCACCTTCGCCAGCTGGGGCGACTGCGTCCTCATCTCCAAATGGTACCGCCGCGGCCGCGGCATCCAAGTCGGCGACATCGTCTCCTTCTCCCACCCGATCGAGGAAGGCGACCAGGCGATCAAGCGGGTGTTAGGGATGCCGGGAGATTTTGTGCTGCGGGATACGCCCGGGAAGGGGAAGGGGATGATGGTGCAGGTGCCGCAGGGGCATTGCTGGGTCGCGGGGGATAATCAGAGGTGGAGTCGGGATTCGAGGATGTATGGGCCGTTGCCGTTGGCGTTGGTGAAGGGGAAGGTGACGCATCGGGTGCAGCCGTGGAGTTGGCCGGTGAGGGTGGAGAGGGGGTTGACGAGCCCGATGGCTGAGGAGGAGGAGGATGAGGTTGATTGATGGGCTGAGGGCTGGCCAAGGGCTACCTGAATCTACCTCGACTTTCTTGGATGCCAGCCGCACGAACGACGGTATGGTTCTACCACCACGCAAAAATCGCTCGCAGACCTGCATCTTCGAAGTCGATGTTCCGTCCGTCTACCGTGGCATCCGCTCGAATTTGCGGTGGCATGAGACAGGGAAAGCTTCCATGGCTTGATGTGGTCTGGTTCCGGCCGCAGTCGATCGCTACCTTTGCCATGCAGGGCCACAATGACCCACCGCCGTATCACGCAGGCCGCAATATGGTTGCAGAGCGGCTGCAATCGTCATAAGTACGTTGGGACATTACTGCAATCATGCTGCGTGCGAAGTGAAGGGTGAGGGCGGTTTCTGTTGTGTCGTTTGAGCATTCTCTGATGCTCTTCGGCACAGAGTTGGAGTCGCATGATGGAGCGAGCGGTTGAGGATATGGGCGGAGAGGAACATGATGCTTACTTTCGTGAAGTCTTATTGTCGAAAAAGGCACGGGTAGCACGGGTAGCAGGCACGACCGACGAGGTCTCGAAATTGGAACGGGCAAGAATTGAATCTGAAAGCGCAGTCACCACTGTATGTTTTGGATAGTGTACAATCTGTGTACAATCATGTACAGTATGTACCAACAACGCAATGCTCATGACAAGACAATCCCCGCCACCAAGCGCCTCGCTGGTCAATGATCAGTCCCAGCAATTGCCGAACAACAGCAAGCAGCAATGCCACATGTTTCTTTCCTGTACGCCTCGCTGCGCTAAACAAACCACTGCAATAGCGAACAAACAAGCTGTCTCCCGTCACACGTCTCGCTCATCTTGATCATACCACAATACAACATTCACCACCCACTCCTCTTGCAACGCCCCAAATCTTCCTAACCGCCCCGGCCACGCCCACGTCCTCCTCCACGACCTCTACCCCGCGCCGCAGCTGCATGCATGGCCGGCGTGTAGTGTTCAGAGGTATAGTGCCAGTTGTCGACGTGATACCGTGGCCTGCCGTCATCGGTGTTTACCCAGTGACGGAACTGAGCGAGGTTGGTCGTGACTTGGGGCTGCTGCTGATCAGTCCCAGTGCCTGTAGTCGCAGTTGCCGCACCGATATCGTACGGTGTGGGTTGTGTCTGTTGAACCGGAGCAAGGCTGTTGAAAGTGTGGAAGCCTGGATGAGCAGCAAGATGGCCTGTCGGAGCGATGCTGAAGGGTGCTGGTACTGGTGCTTCATCATCATCATCGAGGAGTGGAGGTGGAGGCGAATGGGAGACCTCAATATCGTCACGCTCAACAGCCTCCTCAAGATCGGCGATTGGGTCCTCGTCGCTGTCCGGCTCCTCCTCAGCCTCCGCTTGAGCCCTCCTCGCCTCCTCCGCATCCTTCTTCTTGGCCGCAATCGCTTCCGCGGCTCGTTCAGCGGCGAAAGCGTTCTTGCGAGCCGTCGTGCCCAGCCGCAGCCTGTAGTCTTCAACTTGGGCCTTGACCTCCTCCTTGGTACGCCCCTCGATGGAGTCGTACGCCTTGCGGAGACGCTTGCTCAGGCTAACATCGGTCAGTGTGCCGGCGCCGTGCTGAGCGTTGAAGCGCTCCACCATCTCGTGGTTGGTGAAGCTGGCAGCGACCACCAGCAGCTGCTCGCCCGTCATTGCTTGGAGTCCGCCTGTTCGGATGAGTTCCAGAGCTTCTTCTCGTGCAGCCGCTCTGTACTCTTCTTCTGTTAATTCTGACTCTTCTTCGGAGTTTTCACCGTTCTCGCCGTCCTCACCGTCCGCACCGTCCTCGCCGTCCTCACCATCTCCGCCGTCTCCACTGTCCTCACCCGCCCCACCTGAATACGTCGGCTGATTATCGTCAACCTCACCCTCTGGCTGTTGACCTTCAGCCACGGCCTCAGGGTCCGAATTTGCCTCTTGCATCCACTCCGGATGCTTCAGCCGACCTCCCGCGTTCGAAACCGCCATCAGCACGCTATCCTGCCTTGCCTTTGCTTCCTTCGCCGGGGTACTCCAGCGAGCACGGCCAGTGGTGGCATTCTTGCGAGCCGTAGTGCCGTTCGACTCTTTCACACGGTCGAGCTCGTCTCTGACAGTCTTCTCCGGAATACCGGAGTCCTTTTCGACCAGACGGATCGCAGCTGTGATCCGCCTTGACAGCGTCTGGTCTTTTAGCTGTACAGACTGCCTAGGGTGCTGTTCGTTCCAGGCCGCGATGAACTCTTTGTTGGTGTGAGTTCCTGCGAGCTGAAGGACTGACAGCGCATCAAGCTCGGGCAATCCGCCGGCCAGAATCTGAGAGTCCGTACGACCTGATGGTGGAATCGTGAAGGTCGTGATAGCAGATGGAGCAGCAGGAGAAGGAGCTTGCTGATTGTTGGATGATAGAGGTGGCCCTGACGGCGCGACAGTCATCTGGCCTTGGTGATTGTTGGCCACAGCGGGTGCTAGGACTTGAGCTTGTGGAAGTCCATATTGTTGACCAGGGCCGTTGATGGCTGTGAACGTAATAGCTGGAAGGGAGGAAGCGTTGGCCTGCGCTGGAGCTGGAGTAGAAGCAGGGGGTGAAGTTGGAGGTGGAGATGGAGTGCTGGTGCCCGAAGGCCCGACCTTCTCTGACTGCTCCTTCGACATGGTCTTGAAGTAGGAAGAGATAGTGCGCTGTGCAATATGAGTCCTTCCCTGTGGTCTTGGTAAGTTACCGCCCATAATGGAGGACTTGGAGGGTGTGGTGAAGATTTCGGGTGAGGTAGTCGCGAAAACCGCGTCTTCGTGCAGAAAGTTTGATATCAAGCTGTTCTCAAGCGGATGGAAGGGATATGAGGAGCGAGTACGTACCTTCAGGATGACAGTATGTAGCGGAACGTGGTAGTAGTGCTATGGTGTCGTGGAGGACAATGCCGTTGTAATTCGGGCTTTGTAATTTGGGCTTTGTGGGATGTGTCGTGGAGAATCACCTCATGGAAGCGGCAGGATTCTCTTCAAGGGCGGAGCGCAAGCTTGGACTTCGCGCTAACAGAATATTCGCCCAATCGAGGGCCGAAAGTTTCTAGCGCGGGCATGTGAATGCTGCCCGTTTGCCATCCAATCCCAGGGCAGACTCGATGTCGTCTGAGTATACATAATGTCCAAGGTAGTATATTGATAGGAAGTATCTTTCTCAGCCCAACCGAACGAATGCTATCGAAGCCAGAGATTATCGTCTGGCCAGAGTTCAGCCGGAAGACGTGTGTGACCACGAAGGAGATGCCCGCCGAGGAGAAAGATGATATTTCTGGAACGACATCATACCTACCTACATGCTGCTGGATCTTATACTTACTGCCAGGCCAGATGGAGCAAATGGAAGCCGCTTGTCCACGATGGGGTTATGGCCATGGCCAAACTGCTCAATTCTTTCACCTCTTGTCCCTTCTATACGAGCAAGGTACAAAAAAGACACCAGAAAAGCCGCCGAAGGCAGTCATTGATCAGCTCGCCTTCGGGAAAGGCCTCCCATTGTACAGGTCAGCATATTGGCCAGCTTGTCCTTGTTACGAGCAGCACTCTCGTGGATTCTTTGCCACCTAGACAAAGGCCAAAGCTGCGGACATCCTAATTGCGAATACTATACTCCAAAGGGGATGAGGCACATTCGCTCTTTGATGGTCGTGGTGATTGCGTGATGGAAGGACCACGGAGGAGAAGGAGGTGAGGTCTGAAAGTGCCGGAATAGGAAGGAAGCTGACTCAGCCCAATGGCTTGTGTTTTCTCACAGATTGTCACCATTACGTTTTTCCAACACAATATCTTTCTTCCAGCAATGCGGCTCTTGTAGGAATGGTATTAAGTTGGAGTCGCGGGTAGCTAGGACAATGATCAACACAATGAGAGGCGGGAACGCATCAAAAGAAACAACCAACGAAGAATTCAAAGCCGTCTGGACTTTGAGATCAGATTAACGACGTCATTCCAAAGGTCGACACTTCATCATGTCTCCAAATAGCGAGAGGGACTCTGCGACCCCCAATGGCAAGATCACGCATCCCACTAGCCCAGCTCTCACCAGAGTGAAGCAGTTATGGACCAAGTCCGGGATCACCTGGCAGCTTTACAAGTCAATGTTCAAAGGAGCACTCGCACCTACGATTACTGTGGCAGCATTCCAGGCCAATGCCTGGGCACAGCATTATGTACGTCTCGTAAAACACTGCACCTAGTACAGCTGGCTGACGTTGTCTGCGATCAAGACCACCCTCGGATATCTTGTCGGCATCATGACGATTCTATCGCTTGTCATGACACCGAGGGCGAAGTTCGTTCAGAGCATGCTGATACAGTTGATCGTTACCTGTACAGCTTGTGCCGTTACCGTGCTAGCATGCTTCTGTTGCGTCCAGGCCAGGATCAATTCGACTGGCCCAACAAGTGCTGGAGATGGTGGTCCAGGCACCAGTGGTCTTGCATCGAAAGGCGCATCAACGGCACCGTACAACTCCTCCGCATCTGCGGTAGCAGGAGTTTGGCTGTTTGTACAAATTTATGCGATCAGTGTCTTGCGTGCTCGCATGCCGCAATACCTCATTCCTTCGATTATGGCCGCTGTTTTTGCGAACGTTGCAATGACCTATGCGCCTCAATTCAGCACCATGGCGCAGGCCGAGCAGTTTGCACTACACCTGCTCAAGGCGTATCTGACTGGTTTCGGTATCGCAGCAGCAACATCACTACTGATATTTCCATTGACAAGCCGACAAGTTCTATTCGCGGATATGCGGTCTTCTATAGCTGGATATCGTGCCGCACTCAATGCTAATCTGGCCTACCTGAAGAGTCTCGAAGACACAGACATGTTCGCAGCGCAGAGGACGAGGACAGATGGCGTGAAACCAACTCGCAGCCCAGAAGCCGCAGATCTCGTCGCTAAGACCCAGGCGCTCTCCGCAATCAACGCGAAGTTCGCAATCGATCTGCCGTTCGCAAAGCGAGAGGTAGCTATCGGGAAGCTAGGTAAGCGATGGTTGAGAGTGTGCTTTCGACAGTGGTCTGCTAGTCTCTCTCGTCTAAGACCTTACTAATAGCGGCATGCAGGGCCCGATGACCTGCAGGAGCTGTACAGACGTATGCGAGAATGTGCCATACCCATGATAGGACTGAGCTGCATGAGCGACATCTTTGAAAGAACGTCTGAGGAGAGGGGCTGGGATCGGTCTGTGTCTTTCGCGAATGCCACCCTCGAGGATGCTTCAAACGAGTCTGAGCGGACAAGGATTGAGTACTTGAATCAGTGGCACGAGCTAACCAAACTGCTTAAAGAACCCTTCAACAGCATCAGTGAAGCTATAGATGGGGGTTTCGAGCATGTGAGTCGAACACTTCAGCTCACTAAAGCGCCCAAGCAAACATCATCCCAAGACCAGGAGGCTCTCGGCGATCAAGCAAAACCTGGAGACACAGCGTTTGCTGGAGCATTCCGCGCAAAGATCGAAGAATTCCAGAACAGCAAGCAATTGATGCTCCGGGGCTGGTGTAAAATTCACAATATTGAGCTGCCACCGGGCTTCTTCTCCGTAAGTCATTGATGGCAAAAGGGTTCTCCGAAGCACAATCAGCACGATGTGGCGCGCTGTCTCAAGACTTAGCTCGATCAAAGGTTTGAGATATTTGCTAACCCGGTCTCCCCATCACTTTAGGACCCATCTTCAAAAGACTTCCAAGCGCCAACATGGATGAGTGCTGGACCCTTGACGGAGGAGCGCCGGCGTCTGCGCCGTCAATTGATGGTTCTCCTCTACGTAGAGTTCTTCCTGTACCTTATGGCAAAACGACTGCATGCTCTTATCCTGGTTGTGGATGGCCTACGGGCATCTGGAAAGCTAAGCCGCTCGCGCTTAGTCGTGCCTGGCTCCAAACGTCTATGGAAGTGGTTTCGATCTTCGCTTCTCCACAGTCAAGAGTAAGTCACACTAATGAGCAAAAGGGTTCCCCGAAACACAATCAAGCACCCTGCAGCGCTTGGAGACCTTGAACTGCTCGCTCATAAGTCCAGGACTCTTTGCTAACCCTTGTGCCCATCACTTTAGGGCCCCTGAGGAAGACTCCACGGACTTCAATGACCACTCGACGAGTATTGAACTAGGCCAAGCATTCCGCAAGAGAAAGGACCCTGAGCATCTTCCGCCTCAGACTGGGTGGGAGCAGCTCACAGACCACCTGCGAAGCATACCACGCTTTTTTAGCTCCCCAGCATCTCTCTTCGGGTTCCGAGTCGCCGTTGCAGTGATGTCGCTTGCGATTATCAACTATCTGCAGGACACGCAGGTCTTCTTCACCAAACAACGTCTCTTCTGGGCTCAGATCATGACCAGCATTGGCATGACACCCTCTGCTGGGCAGTCTTTGCGCACTTTCATCCTGCGTGTGATCGGGACATTCGCTGCCATGATACTCGCTCTCGTCGCATACTACATCGTAGATGGACATGTTGGTGGTGTCCTTGTCTTCTTCTTTCTCTTTCTGCACATTGGAAACTACATCATCCTGACTCGGCCGAAGCTCATTCCAATTGGCATCATCAGCCAAGTCACCATAACTTTAATCATCGGGTACGAGCTCCAAGTACGCAAAATCGGCATCGAGGAGGCCACCAGCAACGGACAGGCCTATTATCCTATCTGGCAGCTCGCACTGATCCGGTTGGCCACGGTCCTCGGCGGACTCTCGATTGCTTACTTTTTTTCCATCTTCCCATACCCCATTACAGAACACTCTCAACTACGTAAGAACCTCGGATCGTCTCTCTATCTCGTGGCGAACTACTACTCCATCGTCCACGAGACCGTCCAGGTTAGGCTGGCTGGTGCGGAAGGCGATACCACCCTAAAATACAGCCCAGGCCGGAAGCTCGAGAAGAGTCGACAAAGGATCTTTATCAAGTGCAATGCTCTGCTCGGCGGTCTCAGAACGCAATCCGGCTTCGTCAAGTACGACATTCCAATTGGTGGCAGATTCCCATCAGAGCTGTACACGCAGATCATCGCCGACCTACAGAGCGTCGTCAACTATATTTCACTGATCAGCGTCGCTTCCGCTACATTCGCCGACATGCAACTCAACGACGAAGAAAAGTTAAGCTCAGAATGGCTCCGAAACTTTCGGCGCATTATCTTAGAAGCGAAAATGACAAGCCAAAGCGTAGCGACACTTCTAGCGTTGCTCTCGGCGTCAGTGACCAGCGGAAATCCTCTACCACCATACCTCCGACTGCCGGAGCCTTACTCACTCAGCGAGCGACTGGATGCGATCGACACAGACATACTTAGCGTCCGCCACATTGCAGAGCCAGGCTATGCTTCCTTTGCGGTGATACAGATTGGCACGAAGTGCTTAGTCGATGATCTGAAGAAAGTGCTGCAAGGCGTGAAACAGCTTGTAGGAGAGCTCGATTTCTCGTACCATGTTGTCAGTGCTGCTGATCAGTCTAAAGCTGCATCGCGAGAGGCGTTGTTCTACAAGGCAGATGAGCACGATGATGTACAAAGCAAGGAAGACTAAGGATCAAGGACTGTCAACTTCATTCTCTGTATACAAGATTAGTTATCCCAACCCGAAATCTCTCTTCACAGTCCTTCCTTCCGCCTGTATCGTAACCTTGAACAACTTGTAGTTATTCATGATATACATCCCATTCGGCACAAAAGCAAAATTGTTCACGCCTCCGTTCGCAACCGCGAACTTTCCAATCAGTACACCGCTCGGGTTATACACATTTACGCCATCTCCGACCCCAACGTAGACATTTCCTTCGACATCGGTATGTATCCCGTCCGGAAACCCGACCTCACTATAAGCAAAAACCTGCCTATTCGCCAACCTCTTCCCATCCGCCGTAACATCAAACCGATATATCGTCGCCGGGTCCGTCAAGTTGTCTTTATTAGGAAACGTGTGGGATCCTGTGTCCGTAACATATACGTGCTTCCAATCCGGACTCAGTTCGATCCCGTTCGGAGCTATAAAGTCGTCTGCTACGGCCTGCACGACTCCCGTCTTGGGCTCGAAGCGGTAGACTTGCGGTCGTATGACGGGTTCGGGGCGGAAGTACTGCCAGTACCCGTACCGAGCGTCTGTGAACCAGAGATCCCCGGTGATGGGATGCTGCTCCACGTCGTTGATGGAGGAGAAGTTGCGGCCGAGGAAGTTGTTCAGCAGAACGGAGCTTTTGTTAGTCGCGGGGTCGACGAGGACGAGTTGAGACGGGTTGGTAAAGTCGCCTTCGTCGCAGAAGACGATTTGTTGGCCTTCGCTACTGTTCGCTGGTGTCCCGACGGGGTAGAAGGCTGCGCCGCCGTTGGCCTCGTTAACATTGTCGTAACGGAGTGAGGTTATGGCGTCGCCGTTGCTAATGTCGATGGCTGTGATGTTGACTGGATTTTCGAAGCTGCCATTCCAGTTGGAGGTGGCGTAGAGTTTGCCGGTGGCTTGGTTGTAGACGCCTGCTTCGTGGAAAGCTGCGTAGGGGAGACTGGAGACCATCTCCTGCGTTGGGTTCGAGCCTAGGATATTGGCGAAGGAGTCATCGTAGGAGATGAACGAGACATGGTCGGTGGAAGCATTGGCGATGGTTTGGATTTGGTAGGCATAGTTGTAGCTCGTTGCGAGCGTTAGCAGGTCGACGTGGGTTATGTTGACCATCTTGACTGCGAGTCCGATCAAGGACGTTACGAAAAAGTGAGACGAGATGAGGAGAAAGGTGGGTCGGAAAGCTCCGGCATTTCTAGGTTTCTAACGGCTGTAGTGTCCACGTCACTGCACATGGTGGTAGATTTACCTCTCGTCACTAGTCAGGAACTGGGTGGTGGTGTGGCCGTAGTCGAAAGCTTGCAACGCTTGTTGCTCGTGAGGGGAACTCGAGATCGTCAACTGTGGGGATCTCCAGGTTCCGTTATTTGCCGGCTGTAAACTCGCGGCAGTTGGGAATCGAGAATGTGCTGACTGGTATATTCAAGCAAAATATTGGACAACAGACAGAAAGATTGCCTCAATCGTCGTCGTGTTGCAGCCTCGAGCTGTATGTCTCGAGTGCGGAACGGCCTGCAGGTTGCATTAAAACTACTTCAACCATGCTTCAGCTTTTCGACATCTTCTGCTTCTTGCGACTCTCCCCATCCCCTGCATCCTCGCCCTTGTGCGCACGCTTAGGATGCCTTGCTTCTCGAAACGCTGCTCCACCACTGCGACTCGATGTCTTTGCCTTCTTCGCCTTGATCTCCGCATGTTTCTCGGCTGGCGTTTGATACGTGTACTCTCCGCTCTCCCGCTTACGCTTCTTCTCCTGCTTCTTGGTCTCACGTGCCTTGTTTTTGGCCTCCATTCTCGCGTCAACCTCTGCTGACACGTCCTCGTACTGGACACCATTGCTTTGAGTCACAGGCACACCACCATCACCATTTAGATCGGTGAAGTAGATCTTGTCCTCGGACTTCGACTTGGTCTCGTCGGTTGCTGGCTGCGCAGTCCTATCCGGGACCACGGGATTTGCAGTAGTGGTAGATCCCGTCCTCTCCAAATGCTCCTTCTTCAACTCCTTCCGCTTCTCTCTCCGCTTCTCCATCTGCTTGTCGAGCTTCACCCATCGTCTCTCCTTCGCGGCTCCCGTCCACGCCTGCTTCTCCTTCTTGGACATCTTTGGCTTATCAGACTTATCCGGCTTATCCGGCTTCTCGCCCTCGCCCAAAGCCTTGCGATCGGGGTGAACATAATCCTTGACACTGCCGCTCGAACTGCTAGAGTCATCGCTGCTGTCGTCATCGGCGTCCTTCATTTCGACCTCGCCAGCTGCAGCAGCTTGAGCCTTCTCCATCTCCACCTCCTCGTACAACTTGAACTTCTTCGCGTGCTTGTTCGCCTCATCTGCCAATCTCGCCATCTCCGCAAAGTCGGCGTGACCGTGCCTCTCCGCCCTCCCTTCGTTCGGCTCGGCTGCAGTGACATCTGCGAGAGCCTCAAAGATGTCCGCGTATACTGCTGTCGCCGATCGCCAAGCCTTCACCGCGCAGTCCATGTAGCGCTGGTGTTGCGCTTCGCCCATAACTTTGTCCTCATCGTTGATGACTCCGACATGCAGGTTCTGTACCACGTTCCGCGCAATAGTGAGCTTGCTCGCCTGCTCGCCAGTACGCAGGACACCATGGCGCAGGGCGTCGAAGAGTGGTTGTGATGCTACGTAGGCGGCCGTCGAGTCGCGTAGCGTCTTCTTCACTCGGGTGGTGCCCTTTATGAAGGAGCTCTCTGGTCTCGACATGTCCGGCATTTTGAGTGGTTGCTGTAGTGTTTTCGAATTCTTCTGGTGCAAGTTTGGATCTTCACCTAAACTTTTTATGTGGAGCCTGCCAAGCCTGCAACTTTAATGGCTGGACGGAAAGGGCAGCGGCAGCAGCAAACGGGCGTCCAACCACGCAAGGTACACCTCCATCTTCACTTTCAACGTCGATTCAATCTTCATATCCGAGGTCTCCTAAGCTTCACAGATCAGGGCCTGTCAATATCCGCTGTTTTTGCTGATCTCTAGAGTGTTCCCACTCTTCAAAACATCTGAGGCACACCCCTGCAAGACTGGTGTACGACGAGCCTCGGAATCTATCGACTGCGAGGACTCCAAGAACTATAGCCTCAATGGCGGAGGAAGAGTCGCCGCTCCTCAACGCTCTGCCCCCGGAGTCAGACTACTACACATATCTCACCGTGGTCGAGTACAACCTATCACAGGAGAACCTCCCCATCTTGCACAAGGTGTTACAAGATGAGACCCTGACGACCAACATCGGCTGGGACCTTGTCCATCTGCTTGTACCATTCCTACCAGAGTCAGAGCAGTGTCTTCATGATATTGCTCGTCTTGGCAATCCACGCGAGGTCATTCTCAAGGTCACGGAGGTGTTGAGGCTCATTGAGTATGATACTCATGATGATGCTGAGGAGAACGATGACCCAACGGAAGAAGGCGCTTCTGATGTTCGCACTCGGACAGATTCTTCGACCTACCCGCTCAAGACCGCTGCTGTGCCAGAAGGCGAGAAGGGTGCGTCGAATGGCAGTTCGCAGGCTGTCGAAGTCCCGCCACCACCGCCATTGGCTGTGAACCAATTCAACTCTTTACTTTCTATGCTCTCCATCCTTCACGGCCGAATAAAGACAAAGAGTCCGAGCCGCTTCCTCAGTACAACACTACAAGCGATTCTAGCCAGCTTCTCGAACTCTTCCTCACACCGAGAAGAAATGGTCAGAGCCATCGTCACCACAGTCAAAGCAGTATCCGGTACCAAACGCCCGACTCTGCCAAACAGGCGGAGTAGCGGGATGCTCGGAACCGGAAGACTGCAAATGTCGAGCGACGTCCAGGCTGGCGATCCTGAAGCACCAGCAGCACTCGATGTCACAGGCGAGGAGGCAGCGATGCAGACGAAGCTGTTCCAGAGCTTTCTCACGCACGTCATTGAAGAGTATATGCTCAATGTACCACCCACTAACGATGATGTACCTGGTATGGCGTGGTGTAGTCGAGCCATGGAGAAGCTGCAACCTGAACGAGTGATTCCTGAAACAAAAACATTCGTGAATCGATTTGCCAACGAAGAGCACTTGCACAGACGCGTTGATGCTGTAGGCCAACTTGCCACCCTCGCACAAGACCTCAGCTTGACCAACGAAGAACTTCTATCGGCCGCTGTCACAGTGGAGAAGATGCCCGAACGGATCGGCGGAGACGAAGACGACCCACCCGAATCAGCAGATGATATCCCGCTTAGTCGGCTGGGTTCGCTGATGCTGTATGCGGCACGGCAAGTCTCTAGAGTCTTATATGACACCCCGAGCAGCGCAGGCGATCCACCTTTCGCCACCTTCCCAGACCACCACGAGCTGCTGAAGAACTGCGTGTCGGCGCCCAACCAAGGCAATGGCACTCTCGGTACCGAGCCAGAAGGTCTCATCGATGCCATGCTTGCTCTGGGCTTGTTGACACTCGAGCACAACGCCATCGGCGAGCCGTCTTCTGATGATCAGTACACCGAGTACTTGCAGTCGATAGCACTGCTATCATCGAATTGTCCCTCACCTAATCTGAGAGGGCATGCACACTACCTCGCATCTACGATTCTCCGCTCGCACCCAGACGATCAAGTCCGACTAGCCTTCATCAGGGACACACTGGAGCATTGTCCATTCGAAAACCTGAAGGTCAGCGCAGTAGGCTGGATCAAAGGCGAGACCATCGAAGCCAACCCACCCAGACATCCACACAGCCATAGCGGGCATGAACAACCGAACGTTGGAAACTCCATCTTTGCCAAATCGCTTGCTCTCGACACTCTCGCACCCTTTCTCTTCCCGTCGCTTCACGCCGACCTCTTGACCAGCCCTATCTCAGAGGCATGGATCACATTCCGGACCAACGCCTCGTTCTACCTCGCGTCGCTGAACTTCCTCTATCTACTCCTCTGCGCCAAGCATCTACATGAGGCGTTGCAAATTCAGGATCTCTGGACGAACAACGACGTTGCTGGTAGCTTCATAACCCCCCTGAGGGAAGGGGGCGAGAGGTTTAGGAAGGAGATGCAGGGAGGTAGGCAGTTGAGTGAGGAGAGGAGTGACGAAGTGTTAGCGGAGATGAATGTGCTGGGAGATGCGCTTGAAAGGGTGGAAGGCGCTGTGAGGTTCTTGAATGCGTAAATGATATATAACTGTACGAGATGCATGTGACAATGAATGCTAGTGGTGGTTGCCTTAATTTTTGCGCCAAGATCGACCCTTAGGCAACTGCGGTCCACATCCCACCTTCAAACCAACCACCTCGATCTCTTTCCTCGAGTTATGACCTTTACCTTCAACAGCGCATGCTCTTCCTTTCTTGCCTTGTCCCCACCACCTGTCTCGCGGTACCTGCTGCATGAAACCATAAACCGCGCATACAGCTGAAACCCGTCCGCAAGAGCGACGACAGCGCTCCAACACATTCACCATGTCGTCCACCAGCGTCCCCGCCAACCCGGTCGCCCACAACGTCAGCATGATCCTGCCCAAGCTCAACGACGCCGACAGCGACATCCGGTACATGACCCTCAACGACCTCCTCACCATGCTCAACAGCGGCAACCCCACCTTCATCGCCCACGACTACACCCTCTGCTGCAAGATCGTCGACGGGCTTCTGCATACCCTCGCAGACACGCATGGCGATGTGCAGAACATGGCGATCAAATGTCTTGGTCCATTCGTGATCAAGGCGCCGGAGACTATTCTGTGTCCGACGATCGAGAAGGTCAGCAATATCAAGACGGAGGGGAGTCTGGACATTAGTATCCCTGCGCTGGGTCTGATGAGGATTGTGGTTGCGCTGCCGCATCCTGTGCCGGGTGTTTCGAGGAGTCAGAAGGTGAATGAGGCTTATGGCGCGATCAGCAAGGCGTTGATCCCGAGGGTGGTGGGGAGGGTGGTTGTGCCACTCAAGGAGAACAAGGGACACCCTGCGCCGCCGAAAGGTATGCTGCAGGAGGAGCTGGAGACTGGGAATGATAGCAACAGTCTGGATCTGCTGGCTGAAGTGGCGAGGTGTTTCGGGCCGATGTTGCAGGAAGTGGAGGTACAGGCGCTGGAAGAGATGACGCTGAAGGTTCTGGAGAGCGAGAAGTGCGGGACTGTGATGAAGAAGAAGGCCGTTGCTGCTCTTTCTGCTCTTGCGCCGTTCTTCAGCGAGAGCTTGCTGGCGCATCACGTCAGCACCACGATTGAGAAGCTCAGAGCGAGTCACCTTACGTCACAGCAACGGAGGTTGTACATCACGGTGTATGGATCACTGGCGAGGAGCATACCGCAAAAGTTCGGACCATATCTCAAGACTCTCGCTCCGTTCGTGCTTGGTCCGCTGAGTGACATGGAGCTTAAGCAACAGGAGGCTGCTGAGGCAGATGCGGACGGCGAGCGCGATGTGGCGCTGGAGGAGGTGAGAGAGGCTGCATTCATCGCTATCGAAGGCTTTCTGCAAGCTTGTCCCTCAGATATGAGATCGTACAAGAAGGATGTGCTAGAAGCCGCGACGAGGTTCCTGAAGTACGAGCCGAATGTCGCAGATGACGACGATGAGGAGATGGAGGAGGATGAGCCAGCTGAAGACGAGTTCGACGTTGACGAAGACTTCGAGGAGGAGACTGGATTCGAAGATGAGGACGACGTGAGCTGGAAGGTGCGGCGATGCTCAGCAAAGGCTCTCTCTGCTCTGATCGGTACTCTCGACCCGAACGACCCTGCTCTGTTTGGTCAAATCGCACCAGCACTTATCGCACGCTTCAAGGAAAAGGAAGAGAGTGTTCGTGGAGAAGTCATCACCACACTCGCCTACCTCATCACCAAGACCGGATCTATCGAGACAAGAGACACCGCGAGCGAGTATCAGCATGTTATCCCACAGAGCAAGAAGCGGAGGCGAGGATTTAGTGAGTCCTTGGGCGCCGATCTTCATGCTCAGCAGGCTCTCATGAACGGCTACGCATCACCTTCGACGCCGCCACCAACAGATACTGGCACGAAAGGTCTGGCCAAGATCAACCCGGACATCATCAAGGGTGCTGCCAAGCTCCTCAAGACCAGCACTCCACAAACTAAGGAAGTGGTACTTATCTTACTGAAGGACATGGTTTCTGCGCAGCGTGGTGGCTTGTCAGAGCATGCAGGGCTTGTCATCGACCCAGTTGTGGATGCTCTCAGCAGTGCGCCTGGCGGTGGTGCGAACATTGCTGGCAATAAGCTCCGAACCGAGGCGCTTGCGTTACTCAAAGTCGTCGCTGAGATGCATTCCAGCAAGGTACTCGAGCCTCATCTCGCCAGAGTCGTGCCGGCCTTGGTCGCAGCGGCTAAGGACCGCTACGCCAAGGCGTCGAGCGAGGCGTTTGGCACGATCGAGTGCTTCATTAAGGCTCTCACGCCACCACGGAGTGCGGCTAGCAAGACGCAGAATGGGCAGTACCTCGCACAGCTGTATCAGGTCGTTACGGAGAGGATCTCGGCGAGCGAAACCGATACTGAAGTCAGGCAGAAGGCTGTGCAGGCGCTCGGCTTGCTCATCGGACGGACGTCTGGTGCGGCTGGGCAGAAGCTGCTGAGTCAGGACAGCAGATTCGCTGGTCAGCAACTTATTGCAGACAGGCTGAAGAACGAGCTTACGCGCCTCCCGTGCGTTCGAGCGGTCGACACCATCGCTGTTCTTGCGCAGAGTAAGAACGACTTCAAGCCGGACTTTGTTGGCAGCGTCGCGCTGGAGCTTGCGGCGCAATTGCGGAAAGCCAGCCGTGGTCTACGTGGTGCCAGTCTCTCTGCATTGCGTATGCTGGCTGTCAACGAGGCTTCGCGGTCGTGTCTGGACGACAAGGGTGTCAAGGAGATTGTCGGTTTGCTCATCCCACTTTTGCAGACCGAGGATCTGCACATGATGAGTCCAGCGCTTGTGGTTCTTGCGGCGTTTGCGAAGGACAAGCCTAGTCTGGTCGCCACGCCTCAGGTCATCAAAGGCATCTGCGGGATCGTCACGAGCCCGATCTCAGGTGCGGCTCTCGATGCACTCATCACTTGTGTGGAGGCTATGGGTCATGCCGGCGCAGGCAAGGATCTCATGAAAGCACTGCTGGATGTTGGTGTGCAAGGCGATACAGATGTTACAGGCCAGGTCATCGGCACGCTCCTTGTTTCCGGACAGAGCAGCGTTAGCGTCGACCTTCAGGCTTTCATCAAGGAGCTTCGCAGTCAGTCTGACGAGTCCAAGAGATGCCTATCGCTCTCTGTCTTGGGCGAAGCGGGTCTTAGGATGGGTACGAACTTCCCACTCAGGCCGGACAGCTTCACCACATACTTTTCCGATCCATCTGAGAAGGTCAAGCTGGCTGCTGCTGTGGCCCTGGGCCGTGCAGGAGCAGGCAATGTGAAGACCTATCTGCCGAAGATCCTCAGCGTGATGGGTCAGGGTGGAGGGTACCATCTGCTACACTCGGTCAAGGAGCTACTCCAACACAGTACTGCGGAAGACGATATCAAGCCCTACGCTGCGGAGTTGTGGTCCAACATCATCGCTTCTGGCCAGGCCGAGGACAACAAGGTGGTTGGCGCGGAGTGCATTGGTCGTCTTGCTATCATTGACCCGCAAGCCTACTTGCCACAGCTGCAGAGCTTCCTCCAGGACAACAACGCAGCGATTCGCGGCATGGTCATCTCCGCCCTCCGCTACGTCTTTTCCGACACCGACGTGTCCTACAATGTCAACCTACAGAGCACCATCGTCCCCATGCAGGAGGCTATGCTCGCTGACGCCGATCTGGACAACAAGCGCCTCAGTCTGTCGACCTTCAACAGCGCCCTGCACAACAAGCCCGATCTCATCCTCCCCCACCTCTCCACCCTTCTCCCCTACGCCATGGAAGCCACCGTCCCCCGCCCCGAGCTCATCCGCGAAGTCGCCATGGGTCCCTTCAAGCACAAGATCGACGACGGCCTCGAGATCCGCAAGTCCGCCTTCGAGACCCTTTACGCCTTGCTCGAATCTCCTGCATCCCGCCAGCGGCTCGACATCGTCGCCTTTTACGACCGTATTGCGGCCGGCATCGCCGACGAACACGAGATCAAGATCCTCTGCTGCTTAGTCCTGTCTAAGCTCCTCGTGATCGCTCCCGCGGAGTCGACAAGGAGGCTGGACAGTCTGAGCCAGTACTTCCGGCCTGTTCTGGCATTCAAGCCGAAGGACACGGCAGTCAAGCAGGAGTTGGAGAAGTTGGCGGAGCAGGCGAAGGCGGTGATTAAGGTGTCTGTGAGCTTTAATAAGGCTCTCGGCAACGAGGGTGGGGAGAGCAGTGGACGGGCATGGAGGGATTACTTTGAGTGGGTCAAGAAGGACTTCCCGCTGTATGTCAAGCAGGCGCAGGAGGAGGAGATTAGGGATCGTTAGGTTTCTGGTCGAGATCGAGAAAGGAGGGTGGTGCTTCGATGGGCGGAACGATCTAAAGCATGGCCATGAATGCATAGCGCGGGGGTGGTACTTTGTGCGCACTGTGGCTAGATCGGCATTGCTCGTGGGCATACAGCGCTGTTTTAGGCATTATGCGGACATGTAGCTGAACGAAGAAGAGGGTTGAACCGCAGCCGACCTCCATCTGTCTCTCTGACACGCGATTGTCGCCAGATCAATATTGCTGGAGTACGGTACATCTATTCGAAGGACTATTCGGTCCCTGCTATTTACGTACTACCACGGTCCATTGCAAAGCACGTCGATCTACTCATTTCATGCTGCATTAGACACAGCAGTCGTGTCAGATGCGGCGGCGCCGTTTGGCAGAACAGTCTGTCGTCTCCGTTGCTGCAAGAGTTCAGTGTTGCTGCCGGCGAGCTGCTCATCCGTGAGCGAAGCGCGACGGCGAACTCTTGGATGATGGCTGCCGCTTCCACAGCCACACGCCACCTTTCTGAGAAGGACTCGAGCATTCGGATAAGCACGGCAACGTCTTCAAGCGCTGCCAAAACCGTGCTACCACCCGAGGAGAGACAGGACATCAGAATTGTGCCGACAGGCAAGAAGCGATACAGCGTCACCCGATTCAGTGGCAATTGCCGCTGCTGCCACAAGGCGAACTGGGACTGGATGTGTCGTTGCGCATACCCCAACAATTCGCTACTCGGTACCAGTTGGCCTGCGAGGCTGAAGCCTTTTGGACAGTAGAGGAGCAACAGGAGGTAATAGTACCGCGCGCTCAGCCACGTCACCGAGTTGTGCACGGGTACGTTGTCCTCCTCCGGCCCTGAAGCGAGACATCCGCTACTGTACCAATCCTCCACTGTCGTACGAATGTCCTCAAGTGCAGCGGCGTCGCTATTCGCCCTGGGGTTGCAGGTGTTGCCGAGATGTACCTGCTGCATGATCTGTTCTTCGATCTGCCGCAGTTGGATCACTTGTCGGCTCGTCCGGAGCGTTTGGGCGAAGTTTGGTCGGTCTACCGAGGCGAACTCTTCGACCGTGAGAGCGGGAAGAGGCACGTGAGTGTTCTTCGAGACCTGGTCCACGGGCAGCCCCAGTGAAGTCGCCATCATACGCTCGAAGACGTACAAAGACCAGAACAGCCGATGGCGCTGCTCAGCCTGCAACGGGTCTCGGTCACGCACTGAAGAAATTTTGAGGGCTAGGCCGATCGAGACTGCCTGGCGCGATGCAATGCCTACGATGGACCATGCCGAAGGCCCCACCGGATCGAACAGCGAGTACAGCGCCAGTAGAAGAAGCATCTGTACCGATGCAAGGCCCTCTTTATGTAGGCATTCCTGAATGATGTCCGCGTACACTATCTCGAATCTCGCAGACGTGTCTTCGGGCACCTGGCCTGCGCGCTGGAGACTGGTGCAGCCAACAGCCATGACCAAGTACAGCAGCGCTGAGTCGACGTTCCTGGGCCATCGGGACATGTCGCCCACTGCTTCGAGACCGTGCATGATCTTGTTGCGGTCGATGAAGGGGTATGCGCGATGGACGTTCCGGAAGTAGGCATCGACGAATCGTCTTGCGGCGGCATCCTGCCGGAGGCTATGGTTGCTCGGCAGGACTTCCCAACCGCTGGTGTAGCTCGAGCGACTGTCCGGGATATGCGGACCTGCCTGGCTCTGGCCATCGAGCGTTTCGAAGCCATGCCGGTCACAATGGCGATCTGTGTTCGCTCTAGCAGCTTCATACGTCGGCGGACGTTCTCCTGAAGGTATCAAGCCGCGAGTTGTCTCGCCATGCTTCTGGACTCTGGCAAGATCAGCACCTGTCTCGAGCTGCTCGATCCTGCCAACGTGTTCCGGTAAACCATCGAGATAGCTAGACAGCCAATCTACACGAGCTCGCAAACGACGGACTTCGACCTCGCTGGAGGGTGTATTAGTGGAATATGAACACTTCTGTCCCGCTTTGGCGCATAGGTCGCAAGTCGGGAGCGTCCGACTGCACTTCTTCTTGAACGTTCGGCATCTGGCACAAGACGGTATGGAAGCGGTTTTTCTCTTTCCCTTATCGTTGGCTCCGACGCTAGGACTTGTTAGGCTGACACTTGTTTGTACTAGATCTTCTTGAGGAAGGCGAAATCGCTGCGTAGACGAGTTCATGTCCGTCCACGTGGCATATCTGGTTATAGATGTCGGGCGTCGGCCGACCACTATAATAGGAATATGCCATCATTGCGTGCTTACAGTCTTCACCAGTTCTGTCGACTTATCGTGGTCAACCTTGAAGCGGACTAATGCCTGATCCATATTTTTGCCGCTGTTCACCCGTCGGCTTTGGGTTTCCGCTTTGTCGGGGAGAATGCGACTCTCGAATTGCCTCTTTCGACTGTCTGTTTCGTGAATGCCAATATCGGCGACTTGAGGCGTGTCTACTCGTGGGTACGCCGTCGAGGACTGACAACCGGACATGTCATCGGTTTTATCAGAGAACTCAGGTAAAGCATTCCATCACAGACTTGAACCTCCAGAAGATCCTTTTCGGCCATAATGTCTCCTATGTTGTTGGACGAACTATTGAATATCGACAAAGTTGCTGTATTGGAGCTGGACCATGTGGTCTCGCCGCTGCAAAGTGAGAGTCCTCTCGAGCATCGACTGGCTTCATTGACCTGGTTGAGCAGATATCTGGCCGCCGAGCGCAAGTTCAGCAAGATCACGGTGTTCGAGCAACGAGCAACAGTCGGCGGTGTATGGAACCACACACCTCTCAATGTTATCGAAGAGACCTTCACGATCCCAAGGATGCAGCCATCTAAATCGCCGGACACTGCGCTCTGGACGCCGAGCTGTTCAAACCCCCAGTTTGTCTCTCCCGTGTACGATCTCTTGGAGACCAATGTACCGCACCACTTGATGAACTATTCGGACCAATGCTTCCCGAAGAGCTCGTCCTTGTTCCCCAAACATGCAGTGGTGAAGAATTACCTGCAGCAGTACGCCGAAAGTCTCAAATCAATGCTGAGTTTAGGAACGCAAGTGCACAAAGTCAGCAGATGTGTAGACTTGGATGGCCGGCGGCGATGGCAGCTCGAAGCCCTTGATCTCAAAACCAGGGTTCGTCGAACTGAGGTATACGATGCCGTCTTGGTCGCAAACGGCCATTACAACGATCCTTTTATCCCAAATATCAAAGGGCTGGAGGACTTCAATCGGGTTCATCCTGGCACTGTGTCTCACTCCAAGTTGTATAGGCGGCCTGACCAGTATACTGGCAAAGTACGTCGGTGACCTTGGGCTGAAGAAGATTCTAAGCTGATGGGTTATGCAGAAAGTGATCGTAGTCGGGCACTCTGCATCCGGTCTCGATCTCAGTGCACAGATTGCCACCGTCTGCAAACGACCGGTCGTTGTATCCGAAAAGTCGAGCGCAGCAAAGTCGATGGAAAACCGCCCTGGAATCAAGATGGTACCCGAGATCGCTGAGTTTTTGCCCGACCAGCGTGCCGTTCTACTCAGCAGCGGCGAAATCGAGACAGACATCGATGCAGTGGTGTTCTGCACCGGGTACTTCTATTCGTTCCCGTTCTTCGATTCTACGGACCTCGCACTCAGCTCCGCTGGCTCTTGGGTCAAGGGCCTGTACGAACATATATTGTACATCAACGACCCAACTTTGGCCTTCCTTGGCATCCCGCAACGCATCGTGCCGTTCCCAGTTGCAGAGGCACAAGCGGGTTTTGTGGCCCGGATCTGGGCTGATCGACTGCCAGTACCGACAAAGTTGGCCATGCTTGCGTGAGAGCAAGCTATGCTGCGGACGAAAGGCGAGGGCAAGTCGCTGCATAATCTCGCCTTTCCCAAAGATGTCGACTACATCAACCGGCTCCACGACCTCAGCATCTCTGCTCGAAAGGTCGATGGCCTTGAGAACGCTGGTATTGGAAAGATACCACCGTACTGGGGCAGTGATAAGGCTTGGGTACGCGAACGGTTTCCAGCAATCAAGGTCGCTTCTCGAGCCTTGGGTGATAAACGGCATGAAGTCAAGACACTGGAAGAACTGGGCTTTAATTATCGGGAGTGGAAGATATCTCAGGATGCCATACAGAAGATGCCATAGATCAAGTCAGACTTTCGGACGGAATCTCAGCCAAAGATCTGTTCTAGATACAACAGCCAGTTCTCCCCCAGCACTTTCCTAGACTTGGTCGGCATTGGCTCCAATGCTAGTGAGGGCCATGCTCGGCCAAGTGACTTTATGGCCTGGTGCAACAAAGACAAAGGCTACGCTAGGCAGGTAAGCAATGATGGGTGAAAAGGGTTCTCCAAGACACGATCTCACGATCGACATTCCATGTAGCGCTCTGAAACCTCTTGGAGTCTTAGGAAAGGCTGAGACACTTGCTGACCTTTTACCCTCCTGTTCTACAGCTCACACCCTGGGGCAGCCAAAAGGTCGTAAAGCCACTTGGCCCTCTGCAAGACCGAGCAGAGCTGGCGTGTGCTATGGCAAGGAAAGGATGGAATGAGTTCACCAATCAAGCCGATTACGTAATCCAGTGCATCGACGTAGTCGTCAATGGCGCTCTCGTTCCCCTTCTCCATGTGCGGTCCGAATTGAGAGAGGCCAACGAAGCCGCCTTTCGATCCGACCAACTTGATCAGTCGATCGCTCTTGTTGCGAGGATGCTCCTTGAGTCCACAAGGCAGGATATGGGAGAAGCAAGGTGGCTTTCCCGCTGGAGAGTACTCAATAGCATCCTCGGTGGTCTTCGGGCCAACGTGGCTAAGATCAACCACTATCCCAAGCTTCGCCATCTCGTCGATGACCTCCCGTCAGAATCCGGTCAGGCCTGAGTCGTTCCACTCGGTGTATCCAGCACCGGAGTAGTTTTGAGTGTTGTATGTAAGTTGCATCTTGCGGACTCCGAGATCTCGGAAGACTCTCAGATACGAGATTTGATCTTCAATACCTGCCGTGTTCTGCCAGCTTAGTAGGACTGCCGTCTTGCCATCTTTCTTAGCTTTCCGAATGTCCGCTACGCTGTTCGCCTGAACGATGAGGTCGGCGTGCTCCTCAAACCATTCCTTCCACTGCACCTCGTTGGCAAGACTCCCTCTCAGACCCTCCCACAGGCCACAAGTACATGAGACGCCGGTGATACCTCCCTTGCGCCAACTCTCGAAGATTTCTCTCGACCAGTTGCAGATGTTCAGTCCATCGAAGTGGATAGAGTTGGCGTGAATTTTGCGAGCCTCTGCTTCCGAGATAGTATTCGTGAGAGAGCCCATATTGCCTCAAACCACGACGGATATCTCAGATCACCGTATTGATTGTGAAAGTAGCAGATGACGCCAACACCTTGAATACCTACCTTCATATCTTGTTTGGAGATGATTGGGCGATGTATGGAACGGCTCAACGTCGGAAACGTCCAGTGTCGTGTCGTCGGGCATGAGCCGAAGAAAATCGCCTGAAGCGGTCTCGTGTGAACCCAAGCTTCTCGGCTCAATACCGGAAGCATCCCAGGAGGCCCACATCTATTCCACAAGCTCGATGAATCTGGTTTACTAACGTTAGTGTATTCCATCTCGTGGAGTCGCAAACAGCCCGACCTCGTGGCGATCAGCTTATCGGTATCCAGTGCCGCTGTAGTCGAGACAGTCCTCGGCGTGACTATCACGCAATCCAGTAATAGAGATATGTATAAACGCATGATCTCTCTCCGCGATCGTGTGCTCGTCAAACAAGACTCGGTGCATCGACGACCTCCAGACTCTCAATTGCGACCGCTCTAGTATCACCTGCCATGGCCAGCCACAGCGACACTGAACTCGACGTGATGTCCAAGAAAGGCGAAGCACAAATCTCCATCGGTGCTGTAGACGAAGAGGCAGCTTCAGACCGGACATGGCGTCGAAAAGCGGCAGCTGTAATCTGGGACTCTCTCGATAAGTCACCTGAAGAGCGGAAATTCATCGCCAAAATCGACTGGTGGATCCTCAGCTACTGCTGTGTGGCGTACTTCGTCAAGTATCTCGAGTACGCTGTTGAGCAGAACCCCCCTCTAAGACATCTGAGACATCTGCTGACGGGTCCTCCTCACGAGCAAGCCAGACAAACATAAACAATGCGTACGTATCTGGAATGGAGGAGGATCTGGCGATGGAAGGAAATCAGTTGAATCTTTTGCTTACGTACTGGAATATTGGTACAGCATTCTCTGCAGACCTACCTCTTGACTCAGTTCAGATTAATTGATATGGTGTGAACAGGCTATATCATCGGTCAACTGCCATCTCAGCTGGTCTTGACGAAGATTTGACCTTCCATCTGGTTGCCAACGCTCGAAATTCTGTGGGGCATCATTGTAATGGGCATGGCTGCAACGAAGGACGTTAAGACGCTCTACGTTCTGCGGTTCTTCGTGGGACTGCTTGAGGCATCCGCATATCCTGATATCATGACCCTGCTCGGCAACTGGTACACTCCACAGGAGTTGGGAAAGCGATCCTGTATTTTCCAGGCATCGTCAAGTGCTGCGCAGATGTTCTCCGGCTATCTGCAAGCTGCTCTCCTGTCGGGCATGGACGGCAGGCATGGCATAGCTGCCTGGCGTTGGCTGTTTATATTTGATGGTAAGTCATTCGATGTATGTGTCAGCCATCTTGCATACTCACATCGATGTGCAGGTATCATCGGTATTCCAGTCGCTGCCTACGGGTATTGGGCGATTCCGGACCAACTAACTTCAACCAAAGCTCATTGGCTCAAGGACGAAGACCGACAACGTGCCATCAGCCGCATGGAGAGCTGTGGCAGGGCGCCGATGAAGAAGCTCACCTGGCCAATTGTGCGCAGCATCATCACTTCGTGGCCGATCTACCTCTTCTGCTCCATCTTCATCTGTCACGTGCTGGGGATCCGGATATACGCGTACATGACGCTCTGGCTCAAGGACACTGGACGTTGGTCGGATGAAGCAGTGAATATCATTCCTTCAGCTGGATATGGTATGCAGATCTGCTTCACGCTGACTTATGCGTGGACGAGCGACGCTATCGGAAAGCGATGGCCTCTTATCATCGTCGCCTACTGCATCGCCATGATCGGCACGATCATTTTGTCGGTATACCCAGAGAACAATATTGCGGCCATGATGGCCGGGTGGTTACTAACATTCTGCGAGACTGGCGCAGGAGCTCTCATCATCGCCTGGATCCAGGAGATCTGCTCGCATTCTGCTGAGCATCGGGCTATCATCATCGGTGTCGTGGAGACTGCTGCATTCACGTTCCAGGCATGGGTCCCGCTGCTCGTATACAACACAGGCGAAGCTGCACATTTTAACGTCGGCTATGAGGTGGCGACCATGTTCTTTGCGCTTGAGATCATCCTGGCGCTTGTTATCTTGTACTGTTCGGTAAAGTGGCCATTGAAGAGGACTGCTTAGTTACAACCGTTCGTTACATATAAGCTCGTCAACTGAGACCGTTGAGTCGTATTGATTCTCGTAAAATGGCTCCAGGGAAACCCCGAGGCGATGTGTTGATGGAAGTTGACCTGGAAGTGGAAGTGAGGTCGAGAAGTGAAGTAAAGGCACTCGCACCGCCACGCTGAGCCACAGTCACGCGACCGTCGTTTGTTGGTAGTACGGCGGACTGAGTCGACTGAAAAGGACTTGGAATGTAATTGGCTCCACAACGGAAGGATCATATGCTATAAGTCACTGGCGTGATACTAGATCAAAAGGAGTAGTAGAGTGTCTATAGGGTAGTAACAAAAAAGACTATAATCCCTGCAATGTGGAACGGGTAAGCTAGGCCCGATTAGGCCTAGCTTATTGAGATTAAGGTTACGGTTAATTACGGGTAGCGGACGCTAGACAAGTAAACCCTAGTCGCGTCAGCCAATTACGTGTAAAGCTACGAGTCGCGACTTTAGCTATCTATCTATCGATCTGTTTTAGTTCTATCTTAACTTTTGGACGCGTATAGTTTAGACGAGCGAATTTAAAAAGGGCTAACAGACAGCTAAAGTCGCAACTCGTAGCTTTGTACGTAATTAGCTAACGCGACTAGGGTTTACTTATCTAGCGTCCGCTACCCGTAATTAACCGTAACTTTAATCTCAATAAGCTAGGCCTAATCGGGCCTAGCTTACCCGTTACGCATTGCAGGGATTACAGTCTTTTTATTACTACCTATATTTACCTCTCCTTACTTCGCCTATATTACCAAATCTAGACTAGTCAATTACGACTAAAGGAGCGATGTATAGACTATTCGCATTACGTAGTTACAAAAAAAAGAACTCTAACTAGCGCCGTCGACGCTAACGTGCTAGTCAAGCTATTTTAATTCCATGTCCTTTTCAGTCGACTCAGTCCGCCGTAGGTTGCGTAGCCAGCGGGGCATTCGAGCCTGCACAGGTCCTTCCTTATCACACACTCTTTCTTCCTCTACAACCACACCTCCGCTACCTACTTACACTACCAATACCACACTCGAATCAATCATCATGGCACCACTCACCTCCCTCGCCCTCCAGCTCTGCCTCGCCGCCGTCGCCTTCGCCGCGCCGCTGGCCGACCACCAAATCAAGACCCTCGGTATGAACCCAGGCCAGCAATACGGCACTGGCGGCGGCATCGTTGGATTTATTGTGCTGGTGCTTGATATCATTATCTGGAGTAAGTCCTCGCCCCGTCTCCTTGCTTGCTGCCTGCGGTGGCAGCTTGCCGATGCGTGCCGCCTACTCACAAGTACCGCCTGCTGACGTTCGCCCGCAGTCGAGGTCCTCAAGTCCAGCCGCCCCCCGAGCCACAAGATCCTGTGGTGCGTGCTCGTCTTTATCTTCCCAGTCGTCGGCGCTCTTGCGTACTGGGTGCTTTCGGACCGCAAGAAGTGGAATGATCAGCAGTATGAGGTGCTGCCTTAGACTTCTACAGGCTAGGAAGGCGACGAGGAGGGTGGAACGGTGGGAGACTGGGTTGTGGTGAATGAGCTTGATATTAATGGTGTGGCGAAGATGTTTGAGACCGGCAAACGTGCAAGACAGAGGCTTGGAAAGCGATATAGACACCAGTGTCGCCAGGCACCGGTATGGAAGGCGGATCATGGGCGATGATTACGATGATAGGACTGTACTTGATTCTCGACTGTGCTTGAACCTGTGTATGCTTCGAACACGCTGATGCTCTTCGGTGGTGAAAGTTGACCCCATTCACCAGCAGCCACCAAATTGCTGTTCGTCTGTTCTTCTGCTCTGGCACAAGTGGACATCCCGCGTCGACAAAAGATGCATCTTTGATTCTAGAACTTCCATGCGCCTGCGGTTGCACTGCGAGAATTGTTGGGGACGGTCCACAAGTAAGACTGCACCAGGCCGGGCCGTGATGACTCGAACCCCTTGATTGAATACGGATACTGCTAGGTGCTTCATCGTGGTGAGATCTGGAGTTCTGGTAGTACGCTTGCTAGCTACTTGCAGTCTACCGGAAGCTGCTGGCCCGAGGCGGAGGAAGGCTGTTATGGAACCCCAAGCCAGTCTTTCATGGCGGTTTATGGTGATTCCCACAGTCTTCCAGACATCGAAACGCCAGTCTGGCATTACCGTCAGCGCGTATACTCTAGTTATTGGAGCTCACAAAGTCATGAGTGCTGTGTGGAGTAGGCATTCCCCTTGCAAGACCTTCGCCGGCACGCAGCTCTACAAAGGTGAAGCACTCTTGCTGGCACCAACCAACAAATCATGATTGGCCCGACCCGATCAGCTCTACCGGAAGCTTGGGTGGACTTTCTGCATCTGCTGCACGCATACGACAGAGCGCACGAGGACGAGGAAACGCGTGGAGCCGAACAGGCCCAGCCCCGACATTCCACCCCGTACTCGGGGCCTAATGACTCTGGAGTGCCGCGGTTGCGCTAGGAATGCACCATCGAATAGGCTAGCGTTACCTCGCTGATTCGTGGAATCCTGCTCACATGGCTCACGTGGACCTCGTGGGCCAGACGTCGAACTCTCGAAGCATATCCTGGCTAGCTTGGGTTGCCTGCCTGCCTTGCTCGGATTGGCCTGGATGAAAAGTATGCTCGCCTTGTAGACAAATTGATAGCTCGGTGCTAATTATCCCAGCGGCCCGAGCGGCTAAATGGTGCAACGTTACTCTGCCCCGGAAAAACCCCCCATGTCCCGATGTTCCTCCACAATATCCATTCTCCACCCATGAATTGAAACATAGAGGCCAGCGTACTCCCACTTCCCTGCGATCTGCTCTACTTCATCCTCCCTTCCCTTCCTCTTCCCTCACATACACCATCTTCCTACCGCGCCTAGTTCTGTTCCTTGGGATCAAGAAATGGCCGCTATGGATCCAGCCTTCGAGGAGAAGGCCACCCCGCGTGCGCAGTCGGTCGAGCACGATGTTATCTTCGACGAGAAGGCAGAGACTGCCGATTACAAGGCGGCGGCCATTCTGGCTGAGAACGCCGAGCACGACATGACGGTCCTGCAAGCTGTCAAAGAATACCCAATGGCGTCCTTCTGGGCCTTCGTCATATCCTGCACCATTGTGAGCCACACTTGCCCATGTGTCGCTATGAGTAGTAGTAGCAGCTGACTCCTCCAGATCATGGAATCATATGATGTCTTCCTGATCGGCAACTTTCTCGCATTGAAGTCATTCAAAAGAAAGTTCGGCGTGTATAACCCGGACTTCACCGGGCCCGACGACAAGTATGTTGTGGAGACCAAATGGCAATCTTCGCTCCAGGTGTCCGGGCAGCTCGGTGCGCTCGTCGGTGTCTTCCTCGCCGGACCTCTGACTACCCGCGTCGGATACCGTTGGGCCACTTTGATTGGTATGATATCAGCTACATTTTACGTCCTTTCCTGGGTGCCCGCTAAGCTACCTGCACAGGACTCATGCTTTTGAACTGCTTTATCTTCGTCTTCTACTTCGCCCAATCGATGCCGGTCATTTTCGCAGCTCAAATCCTCGAGGGCATTCCGTGGGGCATCTTTATTGCCAATGCTCCTGCGTACTGCAGCGAGATCGTACCAATCAGGCTAAGGGCTCCTTGCACTCAGATGCTGCAAATGTTCTGGGCCATTGGCAGCATCGTCGTCGGTGCCGTCACCTTCAGTTATCACAACATCGACGGGCCGACTGCCTACAAGTATGTGCTGTGTTGATTAGCATCAGTCACTCTCCACTAACGACGTGATCAGGCTCCCAATTGCGCTCCAATGGATGTTCCCAACTCCTCTCGCCATTCTCATCTTCTTCTGCCCTGAGAGCCCCTGGTGGCTGGTCCGGAAGGGAAGGCACGAGGAAGCGGCAAAATCCATCGTCCGCCTTGGACGCAAGTCAAGAGTCAACCCGGATGACTCTGTCGCCATGATGCGACGTGTCGTTGAGCTCGAGAAGTCCGAGAAATCACCCGGCTACATCGAATTATTCACAGGCACAGATCTTCGACGTACTCTCATCGTGTGCGGTGTCTACGCGGCGCAGGTGAGTGCAGAGGCATTATCCATTCTTGAAAGAGACGAAACGCTAATAGCAATGGTAGAACTTGACTGGTAACCTCATCGCCAACCAGGCAGTGTACTTCTTTCAGCGTACGTGTTGATTAAAGTGGCTCATAGCTGAACACGTGTGCTAACCTGGCGTAGAAGCTGGTGTGGGCGACAATATGGCGTTCGCCTTGGGACTCATCACCTCGGCCTTGCAGATGGTCTTTGTCATGCTTTCCTGGTTTCTGACCACCTACTTCGGTCGACGTAGCATCTATCTCTGGGGTTCTGCTGCCAACACCGTCCTCTTGATTGCCCTCGGTGTTGCAGGCTCTGTTGGCGGCGGCAACGCAGCGAACTTAGCGCAGGCCTCGCTGGGCCTGATCGTCTCCGTTCTCTTCACTCTAGGGCCTGCGCCTGCCTCATGGGTCATCATTGGAGAAACGTCGGCACTTCGCCTCAGACCGTTGACGACCGGAACTGGTCGCGCTGTCTACTACATTGTCGAATTCCCTTGCATCTTCCGTAAGTCCTGCGCTGTAGAATCAGCTTTGGGAAAGAAGCTAACCTCAGACAGTTGCTTCATACATGTTGAACCCTCTAAGTGGAAACCGTAAGTTGTCTCGTCTTTCGCTCCTGCAATGGGTTGGGCACTTGCTAACTCAATGTAGTTGGGGGCAAGTGCGGCTACGTTTGGGGCGCCACGGGATTCGTCTGCTTGGTCACGGCCTACTTCTTCCTGCCTGAAATGAAGGATCGCTCCTACCGCGAGATCGACATCATGTTCAAGCGCAAGATCCCGGCCCGCCAATGGAAGAAGATGGATATCGATATCAACGCGGACTCGTAGACAACTGTAGTTGCGCAGAAACGTTCGTTGGTATGAGGGTACGGTTTCGACACTCGGCGATGTACGCAAAGTGAGAGAATCCTTGAGTCTTCGACAGAGGGGAAGGTCACGCTCGATGAGAGAAGATCCGTAGTCGTCGCGGTAGAGCAGCATTCAGGAACAGCAGCAAGACGCAGTGTTTGCTTTCACCTCTTGGTCTCTATGCTGAACACCATACTATTGCTGACTCAACTCACATGGGCTTTGCTAGACGCTTCGCCTAACGTTTCCGTTTCGTGCATGTGATCTGATCTGGTCGGTTGACGGGGAGGAATAATGCGTCGCCCTACTAGTCCACCGCTTTGAGGGCTGACGCACCACCGACATGCCACGCGGTGGTCCAATCTCCCTCCTGACATTCCGGCCAGTCGAATTGGTGCCTGTACTTATCGTGAGGGCACGGTTCTCAGCCAGCCAACATATCGACCTGGCATTGATATCTAATACTCTACAGAGCGAAGATCCGCTACCTCTCCCACAATTCTCTATCCCCAGCAAGCTCATCACGCTCCTTGCTACGGTGATAGGTGAAGCACTCATGCATGACCTCGTCTAGATAACCCACTGACCCCCCTGCGCTTCTGTCTGTGTAGGTATCCTGTTCAGCCACTTCCGTCGGTAGGCAAGAAATCTAGCCCTGATCTTCTCACGATATGGGTACTGACAATCTCACCTAGCTTGACCAATGAGGCGGAAACGAAGACCGAACTGCGCAATGACGAACTCACGATCCCACGGCTCCATGTTCACTTCGAGGCTGCCAGCGGCTCCAAGGTCGCTATGGGCATCCCTGTTGCACGCAACAAAACAATCTGGCGGCTTGTGGCATTCTACTTCTTGGCAATGATCATTTTTGCCTTCGTGCATTCGGTGCTCAGTGTTATTGTATGTCTTCCCAGCCTGAAGCTCTAATGTTGTGAGGTATGAGCTGACAAGTCTATCTATCGATTGTAGTTTGTCATCGAGGCCATCATCTCGGACAAAGGCGAGCTCGTACCTATTACAACTATTCCAGTCAGCGTCGACATTCCATATATGTATGATGGCGTAGTCGTTGACCCTTGCGACAACGACATCAACGATCCAGGGTGTACTTATATTCTGGCTTTGCACGCTCTCAGTTCTCAACCGGTAACGTAAGTCAAGCTGGCTGAACACTCCGAGACAACGGCATGCTCTTGGGTGGTGCCCTGCAATCTTACAAGCTCGATGGCAGGTCTGAGACCTTTGCTGATCCTTCTACTCGCGACTAGGTACCAGAAGTACTCGATCGCCGGAGTCACGTTTGAACCTCCCAATGGGACAATGGGTCTGCCATACCATGCCATGAAGCACTTCCAGGATGAGGTCAAGTCGGTCCAATTCGAAAATGCTCGTCGGCGGTACTGTCTCCCCGTCATGGATCCGCATACTATCAAATGTGAGGAAGTCAAGGTCAATGCTACGACATGCGAATCTGTGGATGGCAAATTCGTCAAATTCAAATCTCTGAACGTTTCCTCCTACAACAAAGAAACAGACAAAAGCAACTACATGGGTACTGGACTGTACAAGATCTCATCACCCTTTCCTGCATCTGCCGATAACTGGACTGCCACCAAGTTTCGGACAGATACTCAAGGAAAAGGTGTCATGATAGTCCAGAACTACCTGGAGGATCCGTACATAACACTCATTGGCGCTGCGGACGCTTGGGATGGCGGCTATGCATCCATGCTCTATCGACTTATGTACGATGGAAAGAATCCTGACGTCTCCGACATACCGGACGGCGGCACCTTCGACTTCGCAGCGGCGTGCAAGATGACACCAATCCTTGAACAGGACAATGTCGGTTCATCGTGGAGAGAGGTGGACTTCACTCTTGACGGCGGCGTGCTTCGCGCGAACGTCACCGATGAGCGCTGCCCAAATGCTCGGGCGCCGAATGGTGAAGCCGTTTCAGGGTTCGCCGACCTCAACTACGCTCTCGAAGGCGCTGCTGCGGTCCTGTCCAGCACTGACGGCTATTCGAAGTCCTTCAACGAGCACGCACCTAGTGGCGCCGGCTCGAACGTTTTTGCCAATATGTCACGCCTCGATGCCATCATAAACCAGATTTATCACATCAGTCAGACCGCGTGGACGGAAAGCGCCTACGAGTATGCTCTGATGATACTCCGCAGTAACAGAGCAACCTATCATGATGACCAGTTACCCGCATTTGTTCGTTGTCCGGATCACCTGGACACCTACTACCTACATTGGCCTAATACTAGCTTTGCTTATCGCGCTGAACGCCTGGGTTCTTGCCGGCCGCTGGCTCAGAGCAACATACCGCTTCGGCTTCGGGGATGAGGGCTGGAATCTTCTGAAACCAATCGATCTTATGGCGTACTCACTCGCCGCCTCTCAGGATCTGATCCACAGCCTCAATACCAGCGAGCACCGCAGGATGGACATGCGTGGTACGACTAAAACAGTCTTGCGGGACTATCCTATGGATCTGATCAGTCTCATGGCTGGTGCTGCCGCACAGAGGACTGGGTCTGACTCGGCTGCTAGCACTCCTGTCCGCGAGTATTACGAGAAGGGGGGAGAACCAGTTGGACCAGGTGTCTCTGTTCGGGAGCGCGACTCGGATCTTGAGAAGGGCAAGTGAACGACCAAAGCGTGCGTCTCTTCGGATCGCAGGTCTTGGGAGGCAGATTGTTATATGGTGAAACTGTGTAGGAGAACATTGTAACGATTTGAATGAGGCACGAAACAAGGTCATGTACAAGTCGTTTACCTTTTGACTTGCTACAGTCAGAGCGTTCGTGGCCGGATGAATGGGTAGAGCCGTGTTGAGCATCATATCTTGTGGTCGTCACAGGTGGACTGATGTGCCCACATGTGCCGATGCCGTGCCGTCAAACACAAACACAACCGCAAAGTTCCTCGGCGATCGCGGGCCGAGTCCCCGGACACGGCTCCGCTGCAACGGTGCCACATGGCTCGATCCCGGGATTCCCCATGATTTGGCCAACGGTGTGGACAGCGGTATCTGGGGAAGGAGGACTCCATGTCGCTCTCCTGCACGATGAAAGATTCTTCATAAGCGTGGTTGTTTTGTGCTTGCGTGACCGTTGGCAATATAAAACTATACTTAGTGCTGACCGGAACCGAGTAGTAAATTAAGTGGACGGGGGCGAGGGTTCTAGATGCGGAGGGATCGAAGGTACGGACGTACCACAGGGAACGAAGCGGAGCTGTACGAGTGGCGGCACACCAACACACAAGCGGGAGCCTGAATGCGATGTCCGATTTTTCGCATCATCCATTCTGCGTCTGCGACTGCACGAACTGCTCGAAAGGCGATGAAGTGAAGTTGTGTTGGATTCAGCGTCGAGAGTGGGAAACCACGGCCAGAGTGTGACTTCACATCCTCATTCGCACTTTTTCAGCGACTTCACTTCACCCGGACTCGGATGCGCTGGTGAGAGCTGCCACGAGCTCCGAACCTCACTCCACAGCACACCGCACCGTCGCCACCGAGAATGAGAAAACCGCCATCAACATCTAATCGCCGGCGGCATCAAGTATCGTAGACTCGAGTCACCATGGTCAAGAAATACAGCAACCCGTACTTCATCGCGGCGATTGCCGTGATAGGTGGTGGACTTTTCGGCTTCGATATATCCTCTATGAGTGCTATGTGCGTATCATCCTCCTCGATCCAATAAATAGCTTGCTGACATGCGCACAGCATCGCCGGAGAGAGCTACCGATGTTACTTCGACCAGTCCATCGACCAGTCATGCATGGGTCCCCGACCCAGTGTTCAAGGCGGCATTGTAGCGTCTATGGCTGGCGGTTCTTGGGTGGCATCACTCTTCTCCGGCTTCCTGTCTGATGCAATAGGCCGAAGGAGGGCTGTCATGTGAGTCCAGAGATGGGCGGCAGCAGTGAGACGTCGCGCTGATAGACTCGACAGGCTCGCCACAATCATTTGGGTGATGGGCTGCGTCGTCACCTCCGCTGCGCAGAACATACCAATGCTCATCGTTGGCCGAGTCCTCAACGGTCTCTGCGTTGGCATTTGCTCTGCTCAAGTCCCAGTCTACATCAGCGAGATCGCACAGCCTTCGAAGCGTGGACGTCTCACCGGACTACAGCAATGGGCAATCACATGGGGTATCCTCATTATGTTCTACATCTCCTACGGCTGCAGCTTCCTCGAAGGACCTAAAGCCTTTCGGATTCCATGGGCACTCCAGGCCATACCCGCAATGATCTTGTTCGTCGGCATGATCTTTCTTCCGGAGTCGCCTCGCTGGCTCGCACTTCGTGGCCGCTGGCAGGAGTGCGAACGTGTGCTCATCCTCACGCACGGCCACGGAGACGAGTACAGCCCCTGGGTCGGCCGCGAATTGCAAGAGATCCACGAATGGGTAGAGACAGAAAACGGTAGCTGGCGATCTGGCTACCAGGAGCTGCTAAGCCCAAGATACCTCAACCGCACACACATTGGCCTCTTCACACAAATCTGGTCGCAGCTGACCGGAGTCAACGTGATGATGTACTACATCACCTACGTCTTCAAGATGGCCGGTGTCGACAAACGACATCTCCTCCTTACCAGCTCGATTCAATACGTCATCAATGTGGTCATGACTATCCCAGCTTTGATATGGATCGACCGTATCGGCCGCCGTCCTGCCCTCCTCGCTGGAAGCACCCTCATGGCGACATTCATGTTCGCCAACGCAGGCATCTTCGCTGTCTACGGTGTGGACACTGGACCTGGAGGAGTCGACGGTTACAGAGAGGCATCAGTCACGGTCAGCGGCAATGCATCGAAAGCTGTCATCGCCTGCTCGTATCTGTTCGTCGCTTCGTTTGCACCGACCTGGGGTCCGGTATCTTGGATATATCCTCCGGAGCTCTATCCAAATCATCTTCGTGGCAAAGCCGTTGCGCTTGCTACCTCGGGCAATTGTAAGCATACTTTCCCCCCCGGTCTACACTCGAAACTCCACTGACCACGCGCCTCGCTGTACCAGGGATATTCAACTTCGCCTTAGGATACTTTGTACCACCGGCGTTCGTAGATATCAAGTGGCGGACTGTAAGCAATCGCACCTCCCCACACCCGTGACCACGTCTGCTGACACTTCACGCAGTACCTCGTCTTCGCCACTTTCTGCGTAGTAATGACCGTCCACGTCTTCTTCCTCTTTCCAGGTAAGCATCTCCCAAGTGGCAACCCACAGAGCGAACACGTGCTGACCTACCTAGAAACGGCCGGGCGACCCCTGGAACATACTAATCAGATGTTTGAGGATCCGAAGGGGATCAAGTATCTCGGCACGCCCGCGTGGCGGACGAAGAACTACTACTCGAAGAGCGTGCGGATGGAGCATGGGGAGGAAATATTGGAGAAGTGATGATGTTGCGTTATGATACCCCGTTGAGAATACTCCGTGTAATGAAATTGAATGTTGCTATGGTTGTCCTTTCCTTTGTTCTAGAACGCTATTGCTGTATGAGTCACGTGCAATAACAGCGTGAGACACGGCAACTTGAGCGGCCACCTCTTATGTTTGCGGAATATGGGGTATCTCAAGCTACTTGCTCTCGTTGACCGTGCAGGGTCTTTTTGACGGAGGATGCGGATCAGGATCATCAGAAGTGAGCTTTGGCCGGAGATGACTTGCATCTCGCACGTTCTTGTGATGGCGCCACCGAGCACAGCGAGGAGAAAGCTCCGATTTGCCACGGATGGCCGTTGTTTCAGACTCGCACCCGGTTTGATTAACAACTTCAACAATTTGTCGCAAAACACTTGTTGGAGGAACACGGCTGTGAGGAGGTGCCTGTGGGATACGGAGCCGATGCCGACGGGGGCCTCCAAAACCTTGAGAAGGAGGGACTTCGAGACCTTCGGCGAACGGCACAGCTGAAGACGAAGCTCGAGAACTGCCGCCGCCACCGGGGACGCGGGTTTTGTCAGCGGCGGTGCAGGAGTGCGCGATGACGAGGCTGTCCGGCGGTAATAACCACACGAACAGTTGTGAGGTGTTGGAGTTGGGAGCTGGGAGTGCAACTCGTGCATGTAGGCCAACGATTGTGGTTATTGCTGAGGTTTGGTGGAGTGGTTCACTGCAGGTGTTTACCATAGTTCCATTGTGTTCGAGATTGTCTCACGTGGCGAGGTGGCTACAAGCCAGATCGGACGACATTGGAGTGCCTGCCTTCCGAGACTGCGTGAATAGGAGGAGTTGTTCTTTGAAATATGATTAGAAGGAGGGTGTGTTATTTTGTTTTATTAGAGAAGGAGAAATGAAAGTCGATCTGGGAAATAACCGGAGTTGCTAATCTTAGGCCGAGACAACGTCGATCTGCTAAGCGCTCGTGGTGTTGTTCCAGCCTGGGCATTCTCTGCCCTCCCTTTGCCTCTCTGACTCTGCTTACCTACCTTTTGCGAACTCCACCACCCCTCGTATATCTCCACACCACGACGTACACGACCGAAGAATATATCGAGATTCGCTACATGACTTGCCGGGCCGTTGAATCGCGTGCGGCAATCGCTTGAGCGGCTGCAGCTTCCCGGCGAAGGGAGAAGCGAGTGGACGGGGAAGGGAGCAAACATCCAACCACAACATCGGGAATCCATCGACTCCATCGGCACCACGTTGCCAGCCGTATCACAGGAGGGTCCTCGAGGACTGTAGAGGACGTCTGGATTCTTAGCTGGATCTCCGGGACGATACACGACCTCTTTGTTCCACCGAACCACCCCTCTTGGCCCGACACCGCCTCCCGACTCTTTGCCATCCCCCAACCCCCTGGATCCGCTGTGACGGCACTCGTGCTCGTCTGTTGCATCTCGGGAGTTCTGGGTACTAACCTTTGTGCTTCTTAAAGAATACCCGACCGGCACTTGCCACCCAGTCACAAGCAAGCTATTTGCGCTTGGCAAGCATCGAGTACTCTGCCTCGAGGCCTGAACCCGCACGAGCAACTTCCAGTACACGCATTAAAGAGGCCTCTACCGGCGGCGTGATCATGCGCGAAGTCAATTTCAGCATCCCGAATGCAAACAAAGCCTCCGTGGGCATCACCACCGCCCTTTATGACCGCCGAGCACTCGACTGCACCTCCACCCTCCCGCTCATCAACTCTCTCAACAACCTCGCATACCTGACTATATCTTCTGGTCGCATACGCGACATCCTCACAGTCGATGGCGGTATTGAAAGACTGGTATGCATTCTCAAGGAGGGGAGGAGCAAAGACATGATGGAGATGTGGAAGTGGAACTTGGCTTTCCAGTGCATTGTCAATATCGGCGTGCGAGGGTCTGAAGCTGTTCGCACAAGAGTGGTTGAGGCGGACATGGTTCCTGTCATTGCGACGATACTGGATAACTACTTCCAGGTCATCGAGAAATGCAGAGAAAGATCTGAGCAGGAAAGCCGCCGGAAGTGTCCTTTCGGCAGCTCCAAAGGCTTCTCACGCTCATCTGCGCGGAACGATAACTTCGACTCGAGATACGCAAGAGCACGGCGGCAAGCTCCACCACCTATTTCGATCCCCGACCCAGCGGAGCACCCAGAGGCAGATGAGCCACCTAGCGAAACCACTCCAACGGCTCCAGCTGCAAATCTGTCCCTCAGCTCGCCTCCAGAGAGGACTACCTTCCCTCACCTGCACCGCTCGCGTGAAAGCCGAGGGCACTTTTCAACACCCAGCCTTGGCAGCAATCAAACAGCTCCAGAACCTCCGATGTCTGCCCTACCGTTACAGAGCAATGCGAATAATATGTTCGGTTTGAGGCCGGTTCGGGATATTGACCGCCTCCCCTCAATGCTGACTCCTTTTGGCCCCGATTTGAGCTCCCAACCTCAGTCACCTACTACACCGGTCCAGCGACCTGGCAGCCCTAGGACTGGAGCAGTTGACGGCAGACCACGAAGGCGACCTTCCATCAGACATCAGTTGTCAATCTCTGGCTCGGATGATGATGTGATTGATGAGGCATCGGACGATTCGATCGGCCGCGATGGACCTCCAGAGCCTGTTGTTGGCATCCAAACTGATATCGTCATGCAGGATATCGTGGACGATGAGAGTCTACTTGAGCCACAGGGAGGCACTATGGCAATAGCAGTGTCGGATGTCACCAGCACTGATGACGAGACCTTTAACATCACCCACCGATCAGCTGCAGACGGCAGCTTGGTGAATCCTGCCACAACTCCTACTCAACGTCAGATGCTTCTACCACAAGCGCAAATGGCCACTCCAGTCAACGTCATTAACGCGACTCCTCCGAGTTTGATACAGCCTCCTCTCCTGTATCCTTCGGTCGGAAACTCAGCTATGCGATCAACAAATGCCGAAGTACTAGCCGCCATGCCTCGGGATGAGGATGTCTTAATGTCACTCCAGCTTCTCGCATACGTTTCGAAGTACTGCTATCTGCGGTCCTACTTCCAGCAATCGCATCTTGTGGCACGACTAAAGATTGGCAAAGACATCGATATGCTCGACCACGATTACGATCCAGCTACTCACCCTCGACCCACTCAAGAAGAGCTTGCAGACGAATGGGATAACGAATTCGTGAAGAAGCCGGGCGAGAAACCTTTCAACATCTTTCCGCTCATCGAGAAGTTCACCGCCAAACCGTCATCCTCCCGGCACGCGCAACCCGCTTCACCACAACAGGGCGACATGCAATACTGGGCCGGCGTCGTCATGCGCAACCTCTGCCGCAAAGACGAGAGCCGCGGCGGCATCCGCCAGTGCGCCTACTGGAAATGCGGAAAGTGGGAGGAATTCACACGACAATTCGCCAAGTGTCGCCGCTGCCGCCGCACCAAGTACTGCAGCAAGGAGTGCCAAAAGGGTGCGTGGGGCAGTCATCGCTTCTGGTGCGTGGCCGCCGAAACTGCAGACGGCGAGGCACCCGCAACTGATGGACGGCATCACCGCCACCACGGCCATCGACATCATCACAGCTCCGCGTCGGGCTCGCAGCATCATCATCACCATTAGCATTGAGCGTACGTTTCAGTTTCCTGGCGTCAGAACCGGGATTGGTTCTTGGGGGGGTTCTATTGTTTGTTGCATAGCCGTGGCGTTGGAACATCCTCGACGAGTGGGTGATGTACCACCTACACGATACGAAATCTAGGCACGACTAGCGATCAGGCTCTTGTGAGGCATTGTTGGCTATCATGTGCGATGCGAGCGGTCATTTTGTTTGGCAGTCGTTGCTGTTCGGGTTGGAACTTGTGTTGGGGAATGTTGTATGGCATGATACCACTGTGTGCGTCTTAGAAGATGAGGCTGGGGATGAATGGCTGTTGAGGGATGAGGGATAGAGTGTATAGTCACTGAAGCAGTTTTTACGATTCAGGTGCTTGTGCATCGTGGCTCTTACATATTTTGAAAGGGGGACGTACTACAACACTCGAACTTCGACATCGAGCACTACTCTGTGCGGCTGCCTCATTGGACACATGCACGCTTCTTCCTAGAAGATTGTCAGTGTTGGATTCGTGCTGCGCGACGTTGCGGACTCGTCGAGACTGTGCCGTGATAGTTGGAGTGGTGGAAACTCCACCGTAAGGTAACTTTGGACAAAGGCGCTTAACTGTGCCGCATGCCATGCCGCCGAGGAAGGCCACAAACGCCTGCCCTTGCGCTTGAATTGTTGTCGGCTTGCTTCATCACTCCTCGCACGAAAAAGCTAAGGCACTTCGGGCTTGCTTAGCAGCTCAAGGCGCACGCCGAAAACCCTGCCGCTGCATCACACGACATGTTTGATGTCGAGGGCGCCGTAGGCACGACTATTGGCTGGTACGCGGCTGGAGGCTCGGACGAGGTGTGGCAAGCTTGTCAAAGTTATTCTCACGCCCATCCGACGATCCTGGCGGACGCAACGATCGAAACTCTCGGGCGACTTCTTTCGATCTTCATCGCGGCATCGGTTGCTTTCGTATCAGGTGGCCTCGCATTCGATTACATTACCGAGCAAATGTGGCGTGAAGGCGCCGTTGTTTGGTTCTGGCGGGCTGCGCTGGTTTTGTGGTTCGTTGCTGCGTGGGGGCTCTTTAAATGGAGGAAGGAGGTACCGTCTACGACTTGGAGGACTCGCGTGGCTGTTGCGGTTGCTGAGCGCCTGCTTGGGAATCCGGGATAGAAAGATATAGGACCGACGAGCAGCGGCCTGGATCGAGATGGCGAGGACGAGGCCTGACACACGGCGACTAGGTATCGGTTATTGTCGCGCTGCGCAGCTGGGCCAGGTCTCGAGTGAGTGTCGGAATGAGGACCGCACATGTCAAGCCGTCTCTTGACAGCCGACAATGGGACGGGTTGAATCAAGATGAGCTGCGAGCTTGGTCGTGCTAAAGGCGGGCAAAGCATCTAGGTCGAAGCCTTGCAACGGCACATGTTGACAGCCTCCGTGGAGCCAGTCTAGGTATCTGTCTTTGTATGAAGTTATGGACCAAGAGCATCTGGTTGTGGGATTCGATACTACGACCTGCAGGAGACTGAGCAATCTACGTAAACAGTGGATCCGAGCCTGGCCATATCACATTCTGGTCTAGACGCACGAATGGCTTGTGTGCGTCCATCTCGATGAATACGTTTCGGAGCAGTTGTCTAGACGAGTGCTAGACCACTAGACGCAGAGTCTATACTCAGCGGATAACCCGATATATCTATTCGCGTTGTTGAAATCTCGTACCAGAGCATATAGTCCCTCGTTTGATATGTTCACGCTCCTTCCTCATGGTGACGAGCTCACGTGAAGTCTTGAACTTTCACTTCATCTCCATCTTTCCACTACCCCAACCCTAACCCGAACATCACCTCGACCGAAGCAGTTACAACGACTACGAAGCGTCAAGAACAGAATGCATATCCTCGTAAGTCTTACCTCACACCATATTCACTATACTCTGACACAACATCGAGGTAACGAACGATGACGGCCCTCCCTCAGCCGAATCATCACCTTACGTCCTCCCCTTCGTGCAAACGCTCAAAGCAGCCGGCCACACCGTCTCCGTGATCGTCCCGGACGAACAACGCTCCTGGATCGGGAAAGCTCACATCGTTGGCCAAGACGTCCAGGCGACGGCTTACTGGCCTCCGGCTACGAACCCAGATGTCCATCAAAGCGACCTTGTGGCGAAGGGACCCGAAGGCCATGAGAGCAACGAGCACCCCTGGATTCTCGTCAACTCTACGCCAGCTACCTGCGCGCAGCTAGGACTAGGATCGCACTTCTTCGAGGAACGAGGTCCCATCGATCTCGTAATCTCTGGGCCGAACTATGGTCGCAACACTACCGCCGTCTTCGCTCTATCATCCGGGACATTAGGCGCGGCGCTCGAAGCTGCTGCCTGCGGGCACCGTTCCATAGCGCTGAGCTTCGCCTTCTTCGACCGCATCAACGATCCCACAATCGTAAGCAACTGCTGCAAACACGCGCTCAAAGTCTGCGAATACCTCGCCGCCAACTCCGACTTCGACCAAGGACGACTTTACAGCGTCAACGTGCCCGTCCAAGCCGGCGTAGACCAGCGCCGCGTCGTATGGACGAAGATGCTACAGAATTCTTGGAAGAAAGGCGCTTGCTTTCAGGAGCAGTCGTCTGCTGGAGCCATGGATCCCGAGAGCGAGGAGGTCCGGATTCGGAGAAGGGAGAGTGCGGTGGGTGCTGAGTCGGAGCCAGCGTCGGGAACGCAGACGCCGGCGAAGGAGGAGTGGAAGACTAGGCATTTCAAGTGGTCGCCTAGGTTCACGGATGTGTATGAGAGTGTTGAGAAGGCTGGGCCGGGGTCGGATGGGTGGACGGTGAAGGCGGGTGAGACGAGTATTACGGCTTTGAGGGCGAATTTCATGCATATTGAGGGTATGGACGGGGAGGTGAAGTTATAATCAGGGTCGAGAGGTTTGGCAGGAGGCGTCGTCGCGTTGATGGCCAGAAGCAACCAAGAGTTACAGGATAGAGCTACATGTACGTTTGCTCAAGATACTGCTTGGTCTGATTTCTGATTCCTACATTCGACTATCTACCATATTGGCTTTCGAGTCTTTTCTACCGTGGTCTATCCTGCCATCCTGAACATCCCTTCTTTTCCTCCTGAAGTCATGGCTCCGTGCTCGGTTGGCCGCTCTCGCTAAGTGAACGCTTACTGCGATGAACCGCCAGAGATGGTGATGACTTGGCCTGCGTTCATGTATTAGCACGCCTGATCTGTTGTATATCTGGGAAGAGGTTTGCAGCTTACCGTTGACCCAGCCGCCATCATCAGAAGCGAGGAAAGCCACCACGCGGGCAACGTCCTCTGGGACAGCGCAACGTCCGAGCGGGCAGTGATCAGCCATCAGCTTCTCAATCTTGTCCGCTGGCCAGTCTGGGGTGCCACCGGGGATCTGGAAGCGTCATTAGCACACTGAAAGATCTGTAAGTATCGTGCGGCTGTGCTTACGTAGTGCCACGCGTTCTGCGTGAACATATCAGACTTGATGCCACCAGGAGCCACACCGTTGACAGTGATGCCGCGCGAACCGAAGTCGCTGGCGAAAGCCTTGATCATGCCAATGACAGCCATCTTCGAGGCATTGTACAAGCTGTGGTCCTTGACACCCAACAGCCCAGCCGCAATGGAGCTCATCAAGATCAACCGCCCATCTTGCTCCAAATGCTTCCACGCCGCCTGTCCCACAAAGAACTGCGCACGAGCGTTCAAGTTGAACACATGGTCAAACTTCTCCTCTGTAATATCCTCCGTCTTATCCCAGCTCTCGGTACCACTGTTGCTCATCACAATATTGACCTTCCCGAACGCCTTCTTGGACTCCTGGAACAGACGCTCGATCTCCGCGACCTTGGAGACATCGGCCTGGATCGAGACGGCCTTGGCGCCGGTCCCGAGGTTCTCGATCTCCTTGACGACCTCGTCGGCGCCGGCCTTGGAGTTGGCGTAGTTGACGATGATGGAGCAGCCGCGGCGGGCGAGCTCGAGGGCGCAGCCTTTGCCGATGCCGCGGGAGGCGCCGGTGATGAGGGCGACCTTGTTGTGCAGCGAGGCCGTGGGCACGAGGACGGCTTGTTGGGACATGGTTGCGAGGAGCTGCTGGCGGAGGGGTTCAGTGTCGATTAGGGCTTGCTGGCCGCGCATGTGGACTTACTGGGGTTGATGGACGGGTTGTAAAGAGGTGTTGTGATAGATATGGGTACGTGGTAGTAGAGGTAATGGGAAAGGATGAGCGGTGTAAGAAATTCTCACCACAGTGCTTCTCGCTCTTAGCTCGAGCTGGACCTACAGGAATTCCGAATGGGTTATTTGTGGCTCCAGCCTCACGCTCAATGACTGCAGGACAAAGTGGGGGAGCCGCTCGGTGTATGGCGGCGGGCGAGCCAACATCACGCATTGGCTCCACCAGGTACTGATCTTGCGAGTTGCATATCGCAGCCACTCGTAATCGATGAATGGGTAAATTTGTCTTTGTACTAGCTGCAGGTACCACTGCATTGGCGTATCGATTGTTCGGACAGCGAGGATGCAGAGTCGATGCGGTGGAGTGGGGCCTGGCTGAGGTTGAGGAGAGGTTCGGCATCTTGAGCATGCCGAAACGGGATGGAAACGCCAAGGAATTCGAATGAACTGGGAATGATGTTGCAGAATGCCTTCTTCTTTGGATGCTTCTATAACACTGCTATCAGAAGCTCCTATAAACACTGGGATATGCTCAGTGATAGCGGGAGCCCGCAATGACAATAAGAAACCCCACCGCTCCCAACGCTACCCCTTGGAGAAAACACCGATACACCACGTCCAGCTCCGACCTCCTGGCCAGAGGCCATGATAACAAGAGAGAGAAAGCAGTCAGGGTGAGCCCCGCGGCCTGAGCAACTGGCAGGCGGTGCTCAGTATTAAGAGAGGGTGTATTCGTGTCGTCATAAGATGTCGTTTCGGTTACAAGAAGCCACGCTTCCACCAAAGACCGTTGGTGCCGAACAAGGAGAATGGTACACCCGAGGGTGCATTGCTCGACGTGCTGATGTCGTGCTCCAACCGTGGTGGCGATAGCGAGTGCTATCGATTGTGGTAGAGCACACGCCAATGCAGCGCCTGAAGTAAAACGCCCTTGACTCCGGAGAAGTGATTGTGGACCAGGGAGAGTGTGTGTTGCTCGTTCTCGACAAGCCAGGCAGCAGATCGATTATCTACCGCTACCGCATGAGGCAGTTCATGCCAGTCATACCAGCGCTGAGAGGAGTCGGTGGTAGATGTGGCGGATTGTCGAGCGGTAACCGGAAGCCCGCTGCGAGCTTGCCAGCTACGAAAAGCGATGAACGCTTATAACGCTTGTCGGTGTACTTGTCGTAGACGGCGGAGTGGTGCTTGTGAGGGTCTTCGCAGCATTCAAGGATCGCGGCCAGCAGTTGGCGGAGTTGCGACCAGGTGTAGTTTGAGTAGTAGACGTGAGCCTTGCTCCACTCGTCGTTGTGGGTCATGAGTCGAGCCATACAGTGTGCACCAGCAGCAAGGAAGCTTGGCGTGCAACCGACGAACCGCTCGTCCATAATCGTTACCTCCAAGAAGTATTTGGCGAGTGTCCTTGTCTCAAGATCGTAGTCATCTGCTTTGCTGATTCGGCGCAGGAAGCTCATCGGACCTGGCCACCCTAGCTCGAATTGCAGCATGCTGAGCATAAACCGCTCGGCCTTGAGTAGTTCGTCCGCTGAATAGCCTCCATCGACCATATAGATAATCTCCGAGATCGTCGGACATTGCACTTCCTCGTATTTGGCGGCGACGAAGATGGCTGTCGCGCCTACGAGCTGCAGCTTGCCGAGAGAGACAACCTTGCAGGACAAGAAGCGATCGATGTAGTTGACAGTCAGGAAGAGCGTCTCCGGTAGCAGGTTGAAACGTTGGTGTACCTGGATGACCCAGTCCATCAGGACAGCTCGCATCGACCACTGAATTTCGGTTTGCTGCTCCATATATCGAGGGTTCGGCGCCATGCGACTCTCGAGGTCGTGCATATATTCGAAGATCTCTTCGCCGTATTCTGCCACCATCGAAGTATCCCACTGCTCGTCTTCGATGTCTTCAGCAGGTCTTGTGGCGTCCACGTGCGCTTTCGCAATCTGGATCTCGTCTTTGACCTTGTCTGTAAGTTTTGGCGCCAGAACGGTAGTAACGCCGCCCGTGCTTTCGCCCTGCAGCCCAAAGGACCTGGCTGTGGTGTACCCGTCCTCGTAGCCATAGTCATCTTCCTCCATCTCGTAGTACTGCTCCGGCGGCGGTTGCGCCTTCGCAAGATATGGCATGTGGCTGGCAGGCGGCACTACGTTCGCATTCTGTTGCTGCAGCTGGTACTGCGCAGCGTGGAAGTCGAGGTAGCTCATGTATTCTGCTTCGGAGGTAAATCCGGGTGGTAAGGCCTCTAGTGGAGGGTATGAGGTCTTGGTTGTCGGACGCGCAGCTGGCTCGTCCTTCAATGGTATGCTTTCGATCTTGTGCACTTCCTGCCGCTGCATGGGCTGGACAGTATTAACTGCCTTGTCGACAATAGCGTGTGCCGAGGTGACTGGCTGTGGTTTCGAAGGTGCGACGTGAGGCTGGTCTGATGGTGCTGCGCTAGCGGGCCTGTTCGGTTCTGAAGATAGCTGTTGGAGTTGTGATGCTGGTTGAACCTCCTTCAGCACTTTCAGGCTCTTCTTTGCTGCCACTTTTCTCACTGGCTCAGCCTCTGGTTGTATGATCTGCGTACAGGTGGTCGTCTTTGGTATAGCGGTTCCCGTCGAAGTGGCGGTCGTGGTAGTAAGGGTTGGCGCGGTCGTGGTCTTTGGTGCCAAAGGCCGAGTTGCAGGCCGAGCGAATGATGAATTCACGGCGGACTTGATGGTCTCCTGACTTGCCAATTTGCCAGATGATGCTTTGCCAACCTCTGAGTCGTCTTTTGCCGGCTGTGTGACCCTCGAGTTCGCGCTGACTTCACCCAATATCTTCTTCTGCGTTACCTTTATGGCGGCAGCTTGCGCTAAGCTGGAGAGCGCAGGAGTCGATTTGGTGCGCTGGTGAAGCGACTTTCCCGGCAGCGAGACACCCGGGAGAGCAGGAGGCGGCATGTTCTCATCATATACCCGCAGGCGAGGTCTTTGTGGCTGTTGTTGAGGCGTTATGGTCAGCATTGATGATATCAGAAGTGCGTGTATGGTCGCAGTGATGAACCTTAATGCAAGGCAAACACTCTAATGAAATCGCAAGGAAGCGATATCGGGATCTCAAGGTATATAGAGGAGTGCATGTGCGGTGAAGATAGTTCCGAACGTGCATGACTTGTACTTGTGCGCTCGGAACGAGATGAAGAGGGTGTTCAGCTGGGGACCATACCTTTGCGTCCATATTTGCGAAGCAGCTCCTTGCTTCAGATAGTCCCCGCGGCAACTCCTTCGCGGTCAAGGCAGTATCCTCGACGAAACTGCGATGATGGTAATGAGATGCGGCGGCGTGCTGGTGTATCTGCGCAGCGCTTCTCGGCCTCGCAGCGCTGGTGATCAGCAGCACATGGAGGTTTGTTTACGGCGCGTGGAAGCAGTCCGATCCGGCGCCGTCGTTGTCTACGCGCTCGGATGAGCCGCAGATGTATCGCTGCTGTCGCTGGCGCTGTTGACGGTAAGGGATGCGGTGGCTAAGTTTCGTCTGAAGCCGTTGCCAACTTTTAAGCCCGATCGCGATAGTGTTGTTCGTGCTTGCCGGAGTAAACAGAGCGGGACGGGGCGAAGCGAGACGAAGCGACGGTGCGACAGGGGCCATCTCCCCAGTTTCAGACGTCACCTCAATCAACGCGTCCTCCAGAATACACCATTTTCACTTCTCGTGGTCACAAGTGCAGCAACTTTCACTCTACGAATTCACAAACATCACAAAGTCTGCTTGGATGCCATGCGACTACACTGGTTCAACTTCTTGTTTTCTTCCGATGCTCATGAAGAGAATATCGCGCAACTTCACTTCCGGCTCATCTATTTCCTTCCTGCATCGACATTCACACGCTAGCAGCGCGGAAACACGTGCAGACACTGCTCCGAAGAAACCACATCAGCATTCCTCCTCAAATTGTTCTCACGGTGCGCGACGACCTCTTATCATTCCTATAAAGCTCGCGCACTCTGCGCTGGCAGTGAAAACGCGAGTCTCACTCAGCCTATCACTAATAGCCTTCGATCGGATCCTGAAACTGCGGCGAGACTCGGATTCGTCGGCAGACAGGGCCAGCCGCAACGCATGAAAGCCCCTCAAAATATGCACAAGACATGCAAGTTCCGAGGAGGAAATAAAGCCGTTCTGCCATCTCTCGCACGCTGCAGCCGCAGTCGGCACAAAAGCACTTTGCGACATGCGCTCAGATGCCGCATCATTTGCAGCGGTATCGCATGCATTGGCAATCTGCACGCCATCGTATTGCGCTGGGTATGTTCGCCACATGCGCCGTTTTACCACGCTCTCCCTTGCGCTTGCGCTCTGATAGCATGTCTGATTGGCGAGGCCAGCGCAATATCATCAGTCTTGAGTATCGCGACTGTACATGAAACGCTGAACCAAATGTTCTCGCCCACCGCTCGAGCTGGCCTTGCATACCGCAATGGCGCAAAGCCATCAAATACCTCTCTCCCGGGTAGCACAAAAGGCGCTCTCTGTGCCATCCACGGCGAGCTTCGGCGACAGCAAACGGACACTACTAATCTCATAAGCGACTTCTACTCCTTCCGTGTCAGCGAAAGCAGGGCTCGTGTTACCTGCATCCACCAGAGTGGCAGAGCAGGACAGACGGCGCGGCTCTGGAGGGATAGATCGGCGAGTCTGGGGCCGTGTGATTGGTTGTCGACAACACGGACATGCTTTCCGACGTCAAAGAGTGGCTTCTCGATCTCTAGGCCTTTGTGTTGGAGCAGTGCGGGCATGCTGCAGGGCATGGTTGTTCCATTCGCTGGTGGGGAGCGTTGCATGCGCTTAGGGATGGCGAGGTCGAGTTTTGTCGAAGTGACATTTGTCCCGCGCATTGGTGACTTTGGTGGAGTGACCTTGAGTTTGTTAGGCGGCTATGGCAATATCATCATCTGGGAGTCTTGATATTGGTGAAGCGCACTTGGGTGCGAATACATAGAACAATTGCTTCAATGTGTCTATAGTACAGGTAGCAGATACCAGTCGTCAAGGATTTAAGTATGGTTCGTTTGTGTGTGTGATATCGGTCCGTTGACCTTCTGAATCGACCCGCTTCGGTTGGGGGTGTGCTTTGGCCTGCATGCTTCTTCTCCACCACCTTTCCTCGCATCCTCCATCCTCCACCACACCAGCGCCACTTCTTTTCCGGTGTGGGAGATAGCGAGTGCCATCATTGTTTCCGCTCGTTGCTCTTGAGGCGTCTATTTCTTCGTTACGACTGTCTAGAGCTTCCTTGGTGAACTCCACCTTGCTGCCGCTCAGTGAGAGACTGCGACGACGAGCTCCCCCGTCCACAGTCCATCAACTTCACCAAGTGACCATCAGCAGTCTTCCCGGAGCCCAGGCGATCCAGGGTGAGCAGCAATCCTCTTCTTATCTCGTCAATATCGGCCCAATATCTGGACCTCACTGCCTGCCTCCGGACCCGGCTCAACCGGATCTTCCCTCGCCCACAACGACCACCATGCCGCCAGCCATTGTCAAAGCCTGCTAACCTGAATGATGATAACGCTCGAGAACTCTTGGCTAACAAGAAGAAGTGCACAGTGACCCACCTCACCGCCATCACCACCTCCTCCGCCAAGACACCCCGAATGCGCCGCCGGTAGCGTCAGCAGCATTCACCGCCCAAACACCATCCTACTCGCTGCGCACCCTTGTAAGAGAAGGGGCTCCATTGTGGAAACGAAAGAGCAAACACATTCCCGCAAAATGGACGTTTCAAGGATGTTATCGAACGGCGCCCCGGACTCCGCTGAGACGTCTGATACCCGGCGACAGTACTCGACCCGCAACAACACCTATACGCAACAACAAGGCAACCCTACACAGATGTACTCGCCTGCCGCACAACCATCACTGAGGGGAACCATGCCTCCTCCCGCTCCCACACCGTATGCACTGAATTCACCTGCCAAGAAAGGCCAAAAACATGTTGTCTTTCAACTTGTGAACGGCGACGACCCTCGTGTTCAAGGTCGCCTGCCCATGCGCGTGATGATCTCGGAGAAAGATGATACGCCGTCGATTATCGAAACGGTCAAGAACTTCTATGGCTTGTACGAGCACTCCGTCGGGTTCCGAAAAATCAACGATGACAACCCTTTCGTACCAGCGTACGACAACTTCGAGAACAACATGGTCGTTCAAGTGTGGACAGCTCTAATTCAGCCAAGTCCAGTCAAGAGCGAGCCAGGGCGTGACCCGACATCGCCAAAGAAGGCATCCCTGGGTCCAGCATTCGAGATGCGCCAGACCCTTCAGCCTCCAGCACATTCGCCTTCGCGATCTGGTGCTCGGTCTGCTGGAGTACGTAGTTTGTCTCCACAGTCTGACATCGGGCAGCGCAGTGCGTCTGTTGCTCCGGGCGGGAAACCGCGCCCAAACAGAACAAAGAGCAAGGATGGCTTGGTCGATCCAGAGGGCTACAGCAGCGGTGAAAACGGCGAGGGCTCTGTCGCTAGCTCTCGCCGATCGAAGGTTGAGCTGGTAAATGCGGAGATCAGTGTCGAGAACATCGTCGAGGGTGGACGTAGGAAGAGGGCCTTCGAAAGCTCGGTAAGCATTTCTACGGCACACAATGGCATCGTCTTCCGCTAACGTGCTGTAGCAACTACCTTTGTTTGTGCCACCACAGGTCCCGGCCACATCCATCTCCTCGATGTCGCCGCAGCGCCGAGCAGGTCCACCTACCGCAGCATCGCCATATCTGCCCTCGAACCAACAGACCTTCTCTTACTCCCCAGCTCTTCCATCGCCGCAGAGCTACGGTGGTGGCTTCTACCAACAGCCGAACGGCTACCAGTACAATGCCTTCAGCATGCCGTATCAAGCACCACCTCCACGTCAGCTTCGTGGCCAGGCAGGTACTACCTATCAGCCGATGCGCTCATCTACTGGTGGCATTCTCCCTACTCCTGACCCGACCGTTGGGAGCGTCAGGTCCGACGAAGATGCTGCGAGGAGCTTGCTTCGCTTGAGCGATGCTCCGTTCGCGTTCTCACTTGGTCGCACTTCTACCTCGACTCATGATGATGCGTTCAGTGGGAAGGCAGATGCAGCTTCTTCTGACGAAGAAGACGAGGATGATGAGGACGAGGAAGAAGAGCAGTCGAGACTCCCAGCAGTGCCGCGCTTCTCCAACGACAGCGCTGGGCCACAGCGCAAGAAGCAGCGTCTGATGGACACCCTGCCAAGCGACGCTACAAGTGGTGAGGAGTACGAGGACCGCCGTGACGGCAACTTCGGCGACTACGAGGGTGGAAGCAAGAGGAGCGGGAAGCCACGCAGCATGACGGTATCTGGCCTCGGGATGGGCAAGTCCGGCAAGCCGCGCACGAACTCCCTGATCAAGCCAAAGAGCAAGTCCACTGGCCCCTACTCGAAGGTCCCAATGTCACCATCCAGCATGCCAAACCAGTCTCGCAAGGGCTCCATCGCCTCCACCATCAACTTCCAGAACCAGCTCGGCGACGACGAAGAGGACCTGTCCTCCAAGCCGCGCTGCCAGCGCTGCCGCAAGAGCAAGAAGGGTTGTGATCGCCAGCGTCCGTGCGGTCGCTGCAAGGACGCTGGGATCGGCGCCGATGGCTGTATCAGCGAGGAGGAGAGCGGACAGGGCAAGAAGCGGTTTGGCAGGTACATGGGCGTGCCGGTCAAGAAGGGCGAGGAAGGGTATATTGGGGAGTCCGAGGAGGCTAGCCCGCAGCCGACTGTGCCTGCCAATGGGATGTTCCTGGCTCCCGCGCCGGTGAACAAGGATAAGAAGAGGAAGAGGTAGGCGGGTTGCTGGCACGTTAGGCTGGAGATATGTGGCGGATGGGGCTGCTAGGCTCTGTTACGACCACGCACACGAACGACCTTTCTTATGTTTCAGAATGGCAGACTCGAATACTCGGGCGAACAATGGGATGGATCAACATGCAGACTGGGAATGGCGGAAGGTTGCGAGGCGTTCTTGATGGGTTTTGGTGCTTTGGGCGGACAAGTTCACACGATTACTGATGATTTTCCTTATGTTTGATTGACGATATGCGGCGCGGCGCTTTAAAATGCTTGGGAGTTTGGCGACAACACATTGACGCGCTGCCGTCTTCCTTTTTGCTGCGGTGGTGGATCTGAGGGGTGCGCCCTTACATGTAATGCGGTGGGTACGTTGGAGATTACGAACAGGGGGACGGTTGGGCAAAAGAATTATTCAATGTGGAGGAAGTCGAGGGTGGATGTTGCTCTATTGCGATCGAAGCGATGCGTGTTGAGTTCGTAGCATTGATGAAATGCACTGAGAATTTGAAAAGCAACGACTGTGTCGGATGCGTGCAGGCAATGGGTATGGTCACGTGCAAAAGCGCTGAGATGAGTCTCAGGGCAGGGCAGGAGCAAACCTGAGGCCCCGACCACGGGCTGTGCTGGCTGAAGTGTTTCCAACCAACCTCGATTTAGCAACATCCACAACTTTAATGATCATGAACTTGTTTCAATAGAATCCTCCTCCTCTCCTTCTCGTTCCTTTCCTTTCTCAAGAGTGCTCCGATCTGAACATGGCGGAAGACCAACCACAATCGATTCAAACGAGGATCGCAGCTCTGAAGCTCAATCAAGTCGGACGCGTACCATCTGGACCGCCACCGAGTTATGAGCAAACAACGAATAACACAAGCACGAATTCGAATGGACGACCCAGGCCGCCGCCGCCTCCTAGGCCATCGTTGCCAGCGAGGCCAAATGTACCGGGGAGAGCGGCGTCGACGAATGTTCCGCCAACTGCGGACTATGCGCCTGTCTCGAATGGCGGCATCAGCAACTTGCCAGAAGGCGGCCAGCCGAGCGCAAATTCCAATGGAATGGATGGGATCTCGAGACCTGCGCTGCCACCAAGGACGTCGACGCTGTCTTCGCAAAGTTCGGCGTTACCATCGAGAAGGACTTCTGAGGTCCCAGCTCTGCCATCAAGACAGCATTCACTAGCGCCGTCTACTGTTAGCAGGAGACCGTCCGACTACTCACTGAATCGTCAGCCGTCCAATGAGTCCATTAGCTCGATCGCTACGGCGAGGTCGGGCACTTCTGCTATCTCTAATGGAACGTCCATCACTTCTGGCCGATCGGACACATTTTCGATTCGAGCGCCAACTTTCGATGCTTCTGCACTACCTGCGTTGCCACCAAAGCGGACGCAGGAAGAAAAGGAAGCTACGTACAAGAAGTACAACAAAGCTGCTTCTACCACCAGCCGGTTCGCAGCGCTAAAGGCGACGAAGTCAACGCCTAATGTTCAGCAGAAGCAGGTAGGAACCACTCCGCCACCTGCGGCGCCAATGAATGTGTTGCCAGCTCCAGGACTACCTTCACGCACACCATCGATACAGGAAGAGGACCCACCACAGCCTATACTTCCAGCAAGACCCCAGAGACAGGTTGTTGAACCTCCTCCACCTAGAAAATCTGCACTGTTACTTGGCCTCAACAGCGGAACAACCACGAATCCTCCTGTTCCTGCTGCAAGACCAATTTCTGTATCACGTTTCGACGGAGCAGCAGCGCCTCCACCTATACCTGCAGCCTCTAAACCTGATTTGGCAGCTCTGCAAGCCTCGAAGCCAGACATGAACAGATACGCCGCAGCGCCTGCTGCAACCTCGTGTCTTCTATGCCGAGACTTCTCAGGTCCAGATGCCCACGCCCAACGCTTTCCTCGCGAATCTCTGCCGACGCAGGATATAGGCTGGGTAGCTCAGCAACTCACTGCACCCTTCCCATCACCTACAGACAAAGCCAGGGCACTTTTCACATGGCTCCACCATAACATCTCGTACGACACAGTCGCCTTTTTCAACCACAACGTCAAACCATCAACACCACAATCAACACTCTCCTCCGGCCTCGCAGTCTGCGAAGGCTACGCGGGCCTATTCGCCGCCATGGCGATGAAAGTCGGCCTCGAAGCTGTGGTTGTTGGTGGCCATGGCAAAGGATACGGCTACTCCAAGCTCCAACCCGGAAAACCGCTGCCAGCTTACAAAGCCGGACACGCCTGGAATGCCGCCAAAATCGACGGCGGGCAGTGGAAGCTCATCGACTGCTGCTGGGGCGCAGGAACAGTCAATGGAAAGAACCAGCCTTACACAAAGGGCTTCGCGCCTGAGCGGTTCACACAGTCGAATGAGGATTTCGGGCTTGACCATTTCCCAGGCGACAATAGCAAGCAATTCCGCAACGACGGAAGAGTGGTGGGTTGGGAAGAGTACATCCTCGGCAACAAGAACGGCTGCGGCGCCGATTTCTTCTCCGGCTTCATTTCCGGCGAAGGTTTGACGGCGAAGAGCTTCCAACCCGTTAGCAACCCCATCGTGCGTTCGCAAATACCTGGTCCGACTATCCGCTTCTCGTTCCAGAAGAAGTGCCCGCACTGGGACCCCATCCGAAATGGTAAGGGGCCTTACTACCTTTACGTCCTCACACTCTCCGCGCTTGAGGGCACAGACAGGAATCATGTGCCTTTCGAGACGAACGGGAGTGTCTGGTGGTGCGATGTTCCGGTTGCTGATCTGGGGCCACCGGGCAGTAAAGTGGGACTTTGGGCTGCGACGTCTTTTGACGGGGCTGATGGGAGGGGGTTGACGATTGGGAGGTATAGGGAGAGGAGGAAGTGGTGTTCGCCTGGTATGGGTGGGGTTTGTAAGTGGGAGGTTGCATGAGGGGGTGTGTTGGGTGTGAAGGAGCTTGTATTTTGAGTGAGGGAGGCGTCATGATACCCTGGAAACGAAACGGATAGCAGGAATATTGTCTTCTGGTATACCAACTTTTGTGGTTGGCTATTGCAGTAATACGGTTGCACTTTTAATGAAATGATCACCTCGGTGGCTACCTAGCAGTCGCATGTCCTCCTTTCTTGATTGATCTGGGCGGCCGTGACCGTCGCAGAGCCGAATGTCGCTGGTCTCAATGCGATTGCGCTGCCTTTGGTGCGCCGGGTCTCTGTTCTTCGCGCTGAGACACGGCTTTGTCGTCAATATACGCGCCGCGCCTAGAGTGTGCTTTCGGGAAGTGTTCACCCCAGTCATTGCTGCGGCGATATCAGGACCACAGAGTCCCCTATAACTCCGTCAGATCAAATTCTCCGTAACCGGTGTGTGCTGGGCGACCAACCTCTCACAAACAACATCTCGCTCTGCTTCTTCACCGTCCGCACGTTGTCTTCATCGTTGTCCTCTTCTTCGTCCACCACGTATACAGTCTCCTCCACTTCGCCGAGCACTAGGTTGCAGTGGGAGTCGTACGCCTGAACAACGACTTCGTCAGCTAGAGTTATAAGGTAGGGCATACTCTCCAACATACGTGTAGTCGTCCCTTCAGTTCACGATCCCCTCGTAGCTTCACGAAGACGACTTCGTTGAGTGAGAGGCGCACCAGATCCAGAGGCTCGTTCACCGGGTTGGCACCGCCGGCTTCTTCTGCTTCAGCCATTGGTCATTGGGGTTTAAATATCCTCGTTAGAAGTTGTCGAACGAAGGTCGTCGATCGCCAAGGCTCACTCCCGCGGACAAGCAAAGAGCTCGGCAAATTGTCTGAATGAAGGAGCCCAAGTGCAGCAGGAACACGACTCTATCAACGAGCACTATGGTGTTATGACCTCCCTTGTGTATCGGTTCGGGATACAGCTGGAGGCTCGCATCAGCTCACAGACGCTATGGAGCTCCGGCAAGCGCAAAAGAGGCGAGTGGACATGCGCAGATTGCAGGAACAGGGGAGGGTTGAGGCAGAGAAGAGCATACAGCGATGACAGCATGAGCATTGGCTCGAATGCCTATCCGTTCGCGAGCACAGATGCTGAGGAGAGGAATGCTGAGGAGAGGGCGCCTCTGAGACGCGTGCCGGCCAGGAAAGGAGCGATTCGCAAAGACAAAGCCATGGCCAGGGGCTGGGGACTGGCTCCGAGTACGAGTACGAGCACAGCACCACCACCCACTGATGCCGTCGCTAACGCCGCTGTGAACGATACGGGCGAGCAGCGGCAGACGGAGCTTTGGGAGCAGTTCGAGCAGTCGGATGATGGGACCAGCGCAACGGGCGAAACCTGGCAGGGTGCCGCAAGTGCAACCCGCCGCTCCGACTATAACCCACGATACGAAGTTGAGCCCGATTTTGACTACGCGGCGACTCTATCTACGGCTATACAGGACCAGAGTCCGGACATGGTTGCGCGTTGCTTGGTCGCCGCCGAGCGCAACCATGATCTCAACTTCATTCGCTCCTTGTCTGACTCGACTTTCACGGATTGCATCCGGCTCCTGCAGCCTTGCAACATGACCGAGCGCTTGGCAACCGCACACTTGGAGATCAGTGGAGCTCTGGCCAAGATGATGGGAATATCCTCGATGCGCCGCATAGCATGGGAGCACTCACGTATGCTGGATGTCATACTCGCGATCCGTCGCTCCGCAGAATCGAAGCTCTCTCTGGGCGACTATCGTATGTTGTTGGGAGCGGCGAGAGATCTTGGACACCGGAAAATGGCTGTTCGCTTATGGACGCAAATGCGGGAGGATGGCCTGGCACCAGATCTCGAGTGCTACAACAGCTACATGGGTGCCAGTATTCTTAATGGCATGTTCGACACCAAGAGCCGACAAAGAGTGCGGGTCATTCCGTTCCACATGCTGGCCAGACGACAGACAAAACTTGGCGCACCTTTCGCTACTTACCGAGTCGGTGAAGGAGGATTGAAGGCGGAGGTGCTGAGAGCGCTTGGAGATATGTTGCAGAATGGCATCACAGCAGACGAAGAGAGCTTCCGGACCGTAATCACGGGAGCTGCTCGTGAAGGCGATATCGATACTGTCAAAGGTGTCTTGAAGAGGATATGGGGTGTGGATGTTGATATACTTCTCTCTGGTCAAGATGACGGCGCCACCCTCACGCCGAAGAAAATCGAACGATCTTCGCCGCTATGTCCGACCCAGAAATTGCTTTTCACCATTGCTCACGCTTTTGGCATCAACAACGATGTCCCTGCTGCGCTTCGGACCGTGGATTACGTCGCTCGGCACTTTGACCTACGCATCGATGTAGCGACGTGGGCACAGCTATTCGAATGGACTTTCGTTCTTGCTACACCTCGCACCGGCATCGCAGCACAAACCGATGGCTCACGCTCTGGTCAACTCCCACTGCCGAGCGTGCTATCGCTGTGGGACACCATGACGAGCGCGCCATACCACGTTGAACCAACGATGGGCATGTACAACCACTTGATCCGAAACCTGCAGGAGCGCGATATGACCAGCACCCTAGTCTATAAGATGTACGAAGGCCGTCAGCTCTACAAGACTGAGCGGCGCCGCGAGCGATTTGCGTTGAAGGCTCTCAGGTTGGCGATGGGTGCGGATGCGACCGATGCTGAAAGAGCTCCTGCAGACCCTCTGATGGCTGCGTCAAAGGCAGAACTCGCGCATCTCCGCCGAGAGTGGGAACACCTCGCCCTCGTCGCCCGCCGCAACCTCTTCTGGCTCAAGCGCTGGCTACGGCTCTTCCTCTCGGAGTCTCCCAGCCGCATGCATATCGACCACAGTGGCGACTGGCCGCTCCGGCACATCCCAGAGATTCTCTGGGATTGGCGTTCGTACGCTCCGAACGTTGTGCGCTACGAGACCGTTGCCGGGTACGTCGAGCTCCAGTTCCGCACGAAAGAGGAGATTGACTCCAATCGAGGGCGTGCGACGGCAGAAGAGGAGAGTCGAGCTATGGTGCTGGACCGGGTGCCGCTTGGGATTGGGGAGTGGTGGGTGAGGAAGCGCAGTCAGGCGGAGAGGGTGGATGAGGCGAGGCGTGAGCCCGCTAGACGGGAGTTTGAGACGTGGTCTTGAGGTGTGGCTGTGTATGTTTATTGTTGAAGTGCTACGCTTGTGCATCGCATGATGCCAGATTGTACACTACCTTAATTGCGTGGTCGTCACGGCTTCTACCGACTTGACACGCGTACATACTTCAGATTCAAGCTCTTACGGACTCAGCGGTGTCAATTTCGCCAAAACGCATCTGGACACCGTCTCAACTGGACGTAATCGCAACGGCATGACCCGGAACATTAATTGTCAGAAAAGAACACACCAATGCAGATGGTATACGAAGGGCTCAACAAGCAACTTTTGAAGTCATATTCTATCATCGTCCGACTAATGAGAAGCACTTTGCACCTCACCTCTTGCATGTAACCATACATAGATGTTCTGGTAGGTTAGTATTGTAGCCTGTTTCCTTGCACTTTTCCTCCACCACTCACCGTTTCACTTTCAAGGACACAAGATGGACCTGATTAGCTCCCCCAACTTCGAGAACCACATCCGCGTTGTTCTGAACGCACTGCACACTCCTGGTGTAGCCATCGCGATTCTACAGGATGGAAAGATGGAGTCGAAAGGCTTCGGGCTGGCAGCTATAGATCCGCCGAAGCCTGTTACACCAGATACATTGTTCGATATCGCCAGTTCGTCGAAGTCGTTGACCGCTGCGTCCGTGGCTCTGCTCGTGGCCGACAATGAGAAATATCCGCAAGTGCAGTGGGATGCGAAGATGTCGACGATACTTCCAGACGACTTCGTGATGTCCAAGGATGACTATACGAACGATATCACGGTCGAGGACATTCTATGCCATAGGACAGGGTTACCAAGGTGAGCTCGTCATCGAACAAGCCAGCATAGTCATGGCACTGACCAGAGCAGCCACCAAGATTCGATTTTAGGAATCAGAGCAGAGCACCCGGACAGTGTAGGATCGATCACACGAAACCTACGCAACTTACAAGTCGCCGCACCCATTCGATCGAAGTTCATGTACTCCAACATGATGTTCAACGTTGCCACGCACCTTGTCGAGAAGCTCAGCGGCCAAACTTTCGAGGAGTTTCTGCATCAGAACTTCTTCAAACCACTGGACATGTCTTCGACAAACCTTCAGCCGGACGCAGCCATCGGTGCTGGCCTCAAGGATCGCATGGCTATCCCACACGTCTGGGTAGACGAGCAGCTGAAAGCAGTACCGTGGGAGCAGATGCCCGACGGACAGGGCGCTGGATCCATCATTACAAGTGTGACCGACTACCTCAAGTACGTGCAAGCGCTTATGAACCAGGAGCATCCTTTCACAGAAGAGATCTTGAAAGCCGTCACCACGCCTCGCATCATCTCGAATCCGGAGGACGATATCGACGAGCTCAGCCCGTTTACATCGCACACCTTGTACGCTCTGGGATGGGAAGTGGTGTACTATCGCGGCCACAAAGCCGTCCAGCATGGTGGCCAGATCAGTGGTTCTGGTGGTGGTGTATTCTTCGTGCCTGAATTGAATTTCGCTGGTGTCATACTGGGGAATTCGGATATCGCGAGTACTGTCGCAGAGGTGGTGTTCATGGAGATGCTGGATGTTCTTATTGGTACCCCTGTCAAGGAGCGAACAGACTGGATAGCGCTTTCACAGAAACGGACGCAAAAGTATAAGGACGAGCAAATGAAGGGAGACGCTCTGAAGAAGAAGATCTGGCCTGAGTTTGATGGGAAGACGGAGCCACAGAAGCTGCCGTTGGAGACGTATGCTGGCGAGTACTGCAATGTCGGATATCATGGCATGACGGTTGATATCAAGGATGAGCAGCTGTTTGTTGATGCTTCGGATCGAGCGGATGGGTTTACGCTTCGGTTTGAGCATGTTTGCAAACAGACATTGTACGTTGCCACTCTGCGAGAGCGGTTAGGCGACGTGGATGGCGATGCGTTCGAGCTCGAGGCGGAGTTCAGATTTGCGAACGATCGGGAGGTGAAGATGGGGGTAAAGCTTGAGGATGATTTGGAGGATATGATATGGTTTGATAGAGTAATCTAGGTCAGCCACGAAGGTCTCAAGCAAGATATTTGCATCTTGGTATATCGAAGGCCAGCGTGGATGTTCTGTCATTCAAACTACCTTGTGCCGGAGGCTGTTCTTCGACTCATTTGTAGATCTCATTCATGTGAGCCGCTATCTCGCTCGAATGCCGCTCGGACTGGAGGCGATACAGCGTGTCCTGCTTGCTTTGCGTAGAACCTAGCAGCCGTTCGATCTCAACTTGTGGCATCATCCCGTGGAACGCGTCACTCAATGCAGTGCCGTTGAACCAGTCTCTGAGTTGAAGATCCGCCCTCGCATTCACAAGCATTTCCACCATCTCGACACTGTTTACCCTTACCGCTAGTGCGAGAGCAGTTATACCATTGAAGTTCTGCACGTTGACGTTGGCACCCTTTTCCAGTAGCACGCCGACACAAACAATGTGCCCGTTGGAAACTGCGTGACACAAAGCCGTCTGGCCACATTCATCTTCAGCATCGATCTTTGCACCTAGCTCGATCAGAGCCCGTACAGTGCTACCATGACCACGGTTTGCAGCACGTATGAGGGCCGTCATGCTCAGAGCCGGGTGCTTCCTTCCACCGCGACCCCGTTCCTCGATGTTAGAACCGCGATGATGCAACAAGCGGACGATTGCATCTTGCCCATTGCTCGCAGCATCGCATAATGCAGGAAACATCATGAGAACGCCAGTCCATTTTACTGCGCGATCAAACACGAGCTCAACAACTTCTGCATGCCCGTGGAAAGCAGCCTCGCACATGGCGACATAGCCATTTTCTGTGGCTTGTTGCACACGTTTATCGGCATCGTGATCCAAGAGTAGCCTTACGCGTTCAAGATGACCATGACGTGCGGCAAGCCGTAGTGCTGTCGAACAGTCGGAGTAACTGACGCTCATATCTGCGTCGTACTCCAAGAATGACGTCGGCTTTATCTCATGTCGACGCCGAGCAGCAGCCTTGACCCGCTGGGCATCGTTGTCAGTAACCTTGTTAGGGTCTGCACCCTCGCTCAGCAAAGCTTTTACTAAGTCGGCATGCCCGCCCTTCACGGCCATCGACAGCGCCGTTGGACCATAGTTGTTGACGGCGTGGACATTGGAGCCAGAGTCGATCAGTAGGCGCGCCACTTGTGTATGGCCTCCGGCACAAGCCTCGAGCAGAGCGGTGTTGCCATTGCCGAAGGAGGCTTCTTTGTTCGCACGATGCTTGATGAGAGCGGTGGCTACCTCAATCCTGCCAAATCGAGCGGCTACCAGAAGCGGCGTCATTGGATTTGAACGCTCAATCGTGTCATCGATAGATGCACCATTGGCGATCAACAACTCTGCGATCTGAGCATCGCGTAGGCACGCAGCATGCACCAGAGCAGTCTCCTGCTTGTGATTCACCACATCGGTTTTTGCTTTCTGCTCTAAGAAGAACTTCGTTCCTTCGACATCACCCAGCCAGGCCATGTGCATCAGACCGGTGCCGTTGTCTAGTTCTCCGCTCCGCCTTTCTATGTCTGGCCCATACCGAAGCAGCCATATCGCCGCTGGGCAGTCTCTAGCATAGAAGGATGCGTCTCTTTTACTGTCGTCCTTGGCTTCTGTATCTACATCATACTCCAGGAGAGCCTAAAGCCTGCGCTTGAGCACAGCACAGTGCAGAGGGGTACGTCCTCCACCACCCTCGATATTTTTGTGCACTCCAGGGGTGACAAGGAGCTGTCTCGCAACATCCAGGTTCGACGCAAGATGTAGCGCAGTGCAACTATGCTCATCTCTTGCATTTACAGGAATGCTTGAGCGCAATGCCTGCCGCACCTTCACAGTTTCTCCTGCTGCAGTCGCTTTGTGAAGGTCAGTCGTTGTACCGGGGCCCTCTACTGCACCCGCTTCATCTGGCCGCAATCTCAGAGCGGGAATTTTGGCAAAGAATCGAGACAATTTCGAATCGATTGTATCGTGGCCGTCCAGAGCCTTCTGTAACTTGCGGTCGAGACTGTTGAACTCCTCGATCGTCCAAGCGAACTGCTCTTCACTTTGAGCTCCCTTGTGTTGTGAATCTTTGCGCAAAGCCACAAGGAAATGAGTTTGGATCTCTTGACGGTAATCCTCCATGCGTGCAGAAATAGCGTCGTCGGGATCGAGCAGGACTCGCCCATGCTGTGCTTTGCTCCACTCATTCTGCGACTCGACCATAAAGCTAGTCAATTCCGCGAGGTCACTTGCCACTTCTTCGGCGTCTTTGTTCTCCTGGAGCGCTCCCTTCGCCGCGCGGAAGATATGGTTGCCCTCTGAAAGAATGTTGCAAGCCAGGCCAACGACTTGCGCCAGGTTGCCAACAAGGCTCATGGCAGTGATGGGGTCCAGCATACTGTATGTTAGTGGAATGGAATCGCATACGATAGTGGCAGTAGGTGTTGGTAGCTACATCGTCGCGGATCCGGCTGCAAAAGGGTGTGAGTATCAGTCGTTCGTGCGTGTAGCCCTCGCTGTCCGACGCGGACCGTAGGCAAATACCTCGTACTCCTCGAATGCCCTGTATTCAAGGATCTGTAAGTGTTCTACCAAGATTGACTGAGAATTCCAGTCATTTACATGCGAACCAATGGCTCCTCATTCTCAGCGGTAGTACGCGATGATGTGATGTGGGCGTACAGGAGCCCAACAATGGTGTTGTGTAGCGGAAGTGTGGCGCCGAGTCTGCAAGTCATCACGTGGCAACTGTAGTATGAGGAAAATGATAGCTTGGGCTCAAGTAGGTGAACTGACTGACCCTGAGACCGCAACATATACATACACAACGGAAGTCATTCACACCTCATCCTGCCCCACCTCCCCATACCCCATCTCATCACTCACGTACGGAGGCCTGCCCTCAAGAATCAGTAGCTTCCCACAAATCCGAGTACATCAAAACGAATCTCACCTACTTGAACCAATTCCTAAAACACGCAAAGGACACCCCGTCAGCACATCCATTCTTCAAACATCGGAGACGTTTTGTTCTGCTCAAGACAGCACTCACCTCGCCCCAACAATAGCAGCACTCCCCACAGCCATCGCCCCCAAAATCCCACTCCAGCTCTTATCACTACTATACGCCGCCTGCCCCACACTCAACGCCACGAGATCGTACGCTAGACACCCGCCCAGAATCCAATCGCTCGAGGCACTTAGGCCTGCGAACGCGAGGCCGGTGGCGACTTTGACAGCTGTGCTAGGCATTTGGTCCTTGAAATACGCCACGCTGGTGTTGTGCAGTAGATCCAGTACCCCGATTCCAGCGAACGTCTTAGAGACCACGTGCGTGAGGATACTGCTCCAGGATTTCGTGTTCATGGGTTCGAGTTGCGTGAACACGTAATACAGCTGCGCGAGCGTGTTGGTGATCACAAAGATATTCGAGATCTTGAGCTGCTCCGCGTTCCAGAAGAACATCCACGTCCCGATGCAGACGTTGCCTAAGGCGTAGTACGGCACAAACTTGACAATCGTGTCGAGCTCTTTTTTGGATGTAGGATCCGTGGGGGAGAGGGACCAGAGGCGGTAGAGCCAGGCGAGCTGGAAGAGCTGCTGGGGGAAGAAGAAGCCGCCGATGAAGTAGGGTTGCGGGGAGAAGAAGGAGAGGTTGCGGTCGTGGATGTCTTTCATGGACGGGGTGGAGAAGATGCCGTATTGTTGGGCGGCGAAGTCTAGATATCATATCGTGTTAGCGGGTGGGGTTGTGAGGGGGAGGGGAGGGGAGGGATACCGTATGCGAAGGAGGCAGGTGCCAGCCAGCGGGCGGTGGAGAGGGAGACGCCCATGGTGGTGGTGGTGATAGGTTCGTGAAGTCGGCTTTGGTGCTGTTGTTATGTGGTGCTTCTTCAAAAGCGTGTCTGATATGAGAATAGAAACGAGAACAGTCAATCACCTACCTTTAAGCAAGGGAACTACATCTTGATATACGTAGAGATTCGCGCTCCGCGTCCGTGTCTCGTGCAGAAGTGGTGATGTCAGGTCCACGTTCATTCATCTGAAGTTCGGGCAATTCGGGCGTCGGAACATCTTGAGATTCCTGCTCCACTTCTATTCACACTGGCTCGGGTCCATCCAACATGCTCACGTTACAAGGACTTGAAGACGAGATGGATATGCAATAAATTTGTTGCTGTTGCGGTACTGCATACCTGTACAGCTGCTGGGGTGACCTGTCTATATCACCAACGCCTTCCAATGCGACTCGCTGTACACGGACCCATCTAACCAGGCTCCGATCCCATCTAATGCACACGCTCAATCCTCAATGCGAACCGCTGTACCGTAACCCAACGCCTCTACCGCACACTCATCCCCTCCACACCACCAGCCAGCCCATCAATCTGACTACTCCCCCCACTCGCCCCCGCGCCCGCCGCCTCAATCTCCTGCCCCAAACTCATCCTCTCCCCGCCCTTCAAATACTCCTCGTACTCCCCAATCAACCTACCCCCCCTCGCCCACCTCTCCCTCATCCGCTCCCTCCTCCCCTCCGCCAGCTTCTGCAGCGCCGGCCAGTACGTTTTGTGGTCATACTCGAAATCCAAATCCCCATCCGCCTGCTTCCACAATCGGTCCGCAGGAACATACTCCCGATGCTTCGGCGCGAACTTCATCTTCTCCCTCGTCACCGGATCGATCAACGGCGCGATGAGTTTGAAGAACGTGTTGACGTACCAGGGCAACTCGCTGATTAAAGCTTTGCCCAGCCGTTCCGGGTTATGCCCTTGCAGAATATTGAGCACCGCGCGCGCTTGGCCGACGGTGGGGATCTTCCCGCTGCCGGCGCCTTTGAAGCTGATGATTAGGCAAGCGTTTTCTTGCCCGGGAGGCATCATGTCTATCGTCCGATCCAACATAAAGCACAGATGGTGGATCTGCCGATCGCTCATCTCGGTGTTCTGTTTGCCTGGATTGAGGTAGAGACACGGGCGGGCGTCGTTGTCGTAGCCGAGGATTACTTGTTTCCCTGTCTCGTTCTCGGGGGATATGTAGTCGAAGGTGAATGTGTCTGCTCCATACTCACGGCGCCATGAGAGGGTGGACTGGAGCCGTTTGAGGGCGTTAGGAACGTTCCATTTAGTAGCGCGGAGATAGCGGAGTAGACATTCGCGGGAGAGCCACATGCGTTCGTCGTCGGTGAGGGGAGCATTGGGGGCGGTTCTGGCGGTGGAGGTGGGGATGGTGTCCCAGGTGGAGACTTTGGAGAGGACTTGGGCGTATTTGGCTTCTTGATCGGGGGTTAACTTCGTTTGAGGGGGTGGTTGGGTGGTGGGCTTGGGTATGGGTGTCTTGAGGGTACCAGTGGTGGGGACGGGGAAGTCGGCTGCTTCGGTGTCGGGAAGGGGGGGTTCGATGGTTCGGGCGCTGCTGGCGGGTGTTTCTTCTGGGTCGTGGAACTCGTCGCTGGAGGCTGCGGAGTGGAAGGACTCGGGTCGGGAGGGGGAGGAGTTTTGTGCTATGGCGGTCTCTGAAGCCTGGAGCTGGGCTTTCTCGTTGAGTAGGTCGCCATTGGCATTGACTGCTGGAACAGCGTTCGGGACGGTGGTGGCGTCGTTCATCCTACGTGCTACGGTAGGTTGGGAAGGTGATGTAGGTTGTTTGTATATGTCTGAAGGTTGTTGGGAGACTGACAGTGCAAAGTATGGAATCATCGTAAGATCGGGTCTTTGAATTTCAATCTTATGAGGCGTCCAGCAGAGTTTCACTAGACCCCTCGGACCCCTGTCAGCCACGCTTTCGCATTGCCGGATAATTCGGGGAGCCGCTCCGATGCACTTTACTACGCGTGCTCCAAGACGCGTCTCCCACTGCGAATTAAAAGTACATCAGACTCGTGTATACAACGACCTGAAAGCGTCCATAGTCAGCATGGGAGACACAAACGCAATCATCGAGCTCTTCGCTCCACCACGTGCAACTCTCCCACCAGACGTCACCGACGAACTCCTCACAATCATCCGTCTGTACTCGCTTTCCGCGCAAGAGCTCTTCTTCAAATGGGAGAGCTACGTGATCAAGATGGGCGTGGACAACACCAAGATGGAGTACCGGACAGTCAAGGACTTCAAGAAGGACTTGCAGGATGTGCTTGAACGAGAGTCGCGGTCGAAAGGCCATCATCTGGCTAGCACGAAGAAAGCGGCTCCCACGCCTCGAAATACTGCTGGTGGTGGTGGAGATGTGTTTGGGATGTTGGACGGAATGGCATCGGCTACGCCAGGCGCGAAGATGTCGAAGAGGAAGGCCAATGATTTTGCAACGCCGGCTGCGAAGTCGGTTAAGAATGGGATCAATAGCTCGCCGTCTGACTTCAAGACTCCTGCCCTTCCAAAGGACAACCAGGGTATTGCCTTCGAGGACCGACAGAATGCTGGACAAGTCATTGAAACTCTCAACGCACATTTACCAGCTGCCACACCACCAGAAGTCCTACCAATCGAAGCCCGCGTCAAGCTCAAAGCCAACACCGAGCTCCCCAAATTCGCATACAAAGGCATGGCAATGAAACAATCCGAATCCTCAGAAATCCTCGACGACCGAATCGACAGCTTCACAGACCTAATCCAAGCCCACCACCAACTCCCAGACGGCGCCTTCGGCAACCCAGCCGCTCAGTCCACAGCTGAAATCGTAGCCGTCGGCCGCATCGCCTGCGACATCCCCAATGGCCGCCTCAATGCCGCTAGCATCGTCCTCGAAACCAGCCGAAGAATGGGCGCCGGTATGCGCGTACCGCTCCGCTTCGACAATACAGGCTACGACTTCTTCCCCGGCAAGATCGTTGCGCTCCGCGGGACTAATGTGAGTGGGGAGTACTTCTCCGCCACCGAAATCCTCGGAATGCCTCCTCTACCAGTCGCCGCCTCCACGCCGGCCGAATTCGATGTCCACAACGACCGCCTCACCACCTCCGATGGCGAAGCTAGACCCCTCCACCTCCTCCTCGCAAGCGGACCCTACACAACCGAAACCGACCTCTCCTTCGCCGCCCTCCACGCCCTCCTCGCCCGTGCCGCAGACGAGAAACCCGACGTCCTGATCCTCACCGGCCCGTTCCTGGACCTCGAACACCCGCTCGTAGCCTCAGGAGATTTCGAATCCTCGCTCCCCGCAAACGCGAAGATCCAACCAGATCGCGCAACGCTAAACGACGTCTTCCGCATCCTCATCTCTCAACCCTTACAAACGCTTACGCAGGCCGTGCCGACGATAACGGTCATTCTCGTACCATCAGTGCGCGACGCGGTGTCGAAACACGTTAGCTGGCCGCAGGATCGATTCCAGAAAGCCCCCCTCGGTCTCCCGAAGGGAGTCCACGTGGTCACGAACCCCATTACTCTCTCGATCAACGAGATGGTTGTCGGGATCAGCACACAAGACGTCCTCTCCGAGCTTCGCCGCGAAAACGTGCATCTAGCCTCGAAGGGCGGGCAGTTTAACGACGATTTCCTGGCGCGGTTGGCGGGAAATGTGATTGAGCAGCGGCACTTTTTCCCTGTGTTCCCGCCGCAAGCGAGGGAGAATTTGCCGAAGCCTAAAAGAGTAGAGGGAGAGGCTGCGCCTTCGGCGGGGCAAGGAGAGAGGGAGGCGGTGGGCGCGTGTTTGGATCTGGGGTATTTGAAGTTGGGGGAGTGGTTGAATGTGCGGCCGGATGTGCTTGTGCTGCCTAGTGTTTTGAATCCGTTCGCTAAGGTTTGTCTTACCGTCCCAACCTCTACACGGGTTTGTGAGGGTTTGATGGCTGACTGGTTGTTCTATCTAGGTTGTCAACTCCGTCCTCTGCATCAACCCAGGTACGCTGAGCAAGAAGAGGGGAGCGGGAACCTTTACGAGTATGAGTGTGGTGCCGAAGGCTCTGACGGATGAGGAGAGGGAAGCGGGAGAGGCGATGGCGCATTGTATTTTTGAGAGGGCGAGGGTGGATGTTGTGAGGATATGATGGAGTGGTATGAGACATTGGATAGAAATGCCTGCTTGCCTGCATGCGTACAGTACTCAACGGAGCACATATTGAACCAACCTTTACATCGCGAGTACATGTAGTCTCGGTGGAAAGCAGTTATGGGCCAATGCGGCCGTTCACATAGCTTTGTACCGACTATGGTATAATTCAGAGACACTTTTCGCCCAACTGATTGCCTCAAAGTGACGTCAAGCTCGGGCAACGAAAAAAGTCCAAGCTTGCAGCAGCTCTCCCAGCCAGCTCCGTTCTGTTCCTGAACCGCTCACAACTTACCATTGACCCCACAACTCCTTCGGTCTACGCCATTGATCCCCGACACAATGGCTCTCGCACGCGCACGAGCGCTGCGGACACTCCAGTCCTCTCTGAAGCGCTCTTTCACTACTCGCACCACCCCTCGAGTCTCCGCGCCGGCCCGGACAACACGGACAAAGCAGCTCTCCCAGCGCCGGTATGCCAGCGGCGGTGAAGGGGGCACGCATGGGGCGGAGGAAGCTAGTGATGTGCCTTGGTGCGTTGCCTATCACTTTCACTCTGCTTGAAGAGGGCGAATGGGTGGGGTGTTAGTGTGTTGGGAGTGCGCTAACGGAATACTAGGGCGATCGGAGCAGTAGTCGTAACGGTCCCAGCGTGCTGGTATCTCTGGCCTACGAGTGGACATGCTGAGCACCATGGTGAACAACACGAGGAGCATGAGGAGGATGGTGAGGAAGAGGGTGGGGAGGAGAAGGAGGGTGGTGAAGAAGAGGGCAAGGAAGATGGAGGTGAGGATGGTGGAGAGGAGAAAGATGACTCTGAGCAGAAGGAGGAATCTTCCGGTGGTGACGATGAGTCCAAAGACGAAGGCAAGGATGACGACTCCAAGGACGACAGCAACGCCGGCCAAGGCGAGAACCCCCAAGAGTCCTCTGGCAACGACAAGCAAAAGAGTGATCCCAGCGACGCCTCGGTCCGCGGCTCTGACTCCCAGAAGTCAGACTCCTCAGGCGCTGGCGAGGGCTCTCCAGGCGCCGACGAGCAAAGCGACGACACCCCGGCTACCGAAGACCAGAAGACCACACCAGGCGGTGGAGGCGGCAGGGACGACGAGACAGAGGTGAAGCAAGTAGCGAACGAGCGCAAGCTGAAGAAGAAGCCTGATTCGGGGCAGGAGTTGGGAGGGACGGATCAGAGTTTCAAGGATAATCCTAATCAGGAGGGTGGGCCTAGTCATGAAGTTGTGAGTTGCTGACTACCGTATCTCGTTCAATGCTATGCTGGACGAAGTCGTGCTAACTGTGGTGTGTGATATAGGCCGCAACAGCCAAAGAAGCAGAAAAGGGCAAGACGGGCGAGACAACGGGCAAGCAATTTGGCATCTCGACCGGACCGACGAAGCATTCTCTACCCATCGACAGCGACACAAGCAAGTCCAAGAAGGGCGAGGGTACGCCTGAGACGGCGAAGGCGCAGGGGACTGTGGATTCGAATAGACCTGCGAGGTAAACGTTATGATGTGGTCGTGCCGCCGCTAAAAGGGAGGCTGTTCTGCAAAAGTTTTGATGCAGGTGGTGAAGTGAGAGAAGAGGCATGGTGTTAGGCTACATAGTCGGTTGGTAGGGGTGTGTATATATGTATCTCTACAAAAGCCAGTAGTCGACTCGCCTGCGCTCTGACGGACTTATCCCTCGCTTTGGCAAATCCGCCCCGTTAAAGGCGAGCTCGCCCTCTCGACAGCAGACCCGCCCTATCGACAGCGGCCTTGCCCTCAGCTTTGCAAACTCGACTCTTCAATAGGGCGCTCGCACTCCCAATAGCAGACTCGCCCCCTAGTGCGCACTCGCCTCATCAAACGCGGACTCACGCTTTCGATAGCAGAGTCGCCATCTCCAAAACTGAGTCGCCCTCTGAACAGTATGATCGCCCTCTCGCTAGCAGCCCCGCACTACCGGTAGTCGCCTCGCTCTCTCTCGACAGTCGACGCGCTCTCCTACATAGTCGGGTCGCTCGACTCCCCCTTCATGTAGTCGGCAGTCGACTCTCCCTTCATTCAGTAGACAGGCGATTCCCCTCCTTGCAGTCCACTGCCGACTGCCCCTTAGTCGAGTCGACCGTCGACTCGACCTGCTCATAAGCTAGCGCCAAATCGTTTGAACCAATAACGTCGAATATTGAGCAAGAGACATTGAAACTATCTCTCACAGCATCTTCCAGCAAATATCAACGCACCTAGCCAGCGCCTCGCTAAAGTCGTCATCATATTCCTCCCGAATCCCAGCTGAGCCTTCTTCCGCTCCGCACAGCACCAACTGTGCATGATCTAGATCAACGCACCCCAATCCGGAACCAAAACGAACTTCCCTTTCACCTGTCCCATGCTCACCGCCGTCCCCTCCCCAGCGCCCGAAGGTCCCGCTTCATCCTCTCCAACCTTCGCCTCCGGCAGAGTCACGCACAGCACATCCTGCAGGAAGCTCGCCTCAGTCCCCATACCCAGGTTCATAGCCGTGCCGCCCCAATCCAACGTCACACGTCCAGAAGCGTGGACGTGCAATTGCCCGACTGCACCAGAGGGTAGAGCCAGAGGCGGAGGTTTCTTGTCCTTCTCTTCAGTGCCCGAGCCTTCGATCTTGATCGGCTTATCCGCTGTATTATCCTGAGGGGCGGGAGGGTCGACGAGCATGGCGTCTTCCTCCTGGTCGGGGCCGTCAGGGTCGGCTTTGATAGGAACACGGATGAGGTCTGGTAGGATGGGTGGGAATTGGAAGAGGTAGACTTTGTCTGCTCGTTTGTCTGCTCGGTCGGCATCGGTCATTGTGGCGTCGCCGTTTGTTTCGGGAGCTGTGGCTTGTTCGCCGAGTTCAGCGCGCAGGATGCGGAGGTCGTTTTGCTGGCGGGCGTGCTCTTCTAGATCTTCGCGGGTCTCGTATTCTAAGCCGGGTGCCATAGGTGCGTACGGGGCTGGAGAAGATTTGATGCGCTCTTTGCCTTTGCGTCTGGGGTCGGGACTTGAGGGTGGGGAGTCGAGAGTCTGTGTGGTGTCGGGTGCGAGTGGTTCGGGGTCTGGTTTGATATGTGGTTTGACTGCGAAATCATCCTCGGAGTCGGAGTAGACGGCTTGAAAGAGCTGCTTCGAGCCGGCGACCTCGAGGTCCTTCGTGGCTCGCTGTTTGCTCTTGGACCTTTCCGTCAGCTCTAATGTGTTTGGCACATCGTTCGCATCCACCGCAACAGCACCATCTTTGTTCGTCGCACCCTCAGCGTTGAAACCCTGCGAGCGATCCTTGTGCTGAACCCGCAACACCCTGACTGGAGCGTAGTAATCTCGAGTAGCATCGTCTTGTGTCAGATCGACAATCCCGAAGTCCTCGACATTCATCCGCTCCATGCCATCCGCGTCATCTTCATCGCTGGAGATATAACCTCCGTCCTCCGTATTCATCCTCGAATCTCCATCCCGATCGAGTCCACGCCTACCACTGGGTCTACCACCACTCGGCCGTGTAGAGCTCGACCCTGATTCAGTCTTCACAGCCGTCCCATCACTCGTCTTGATCGGTTTCGCCTCAGACGACCACGCCCTCCTCGAACTCGGCCTTTCTCCCCGAGGTGTCGCCTCTGGACGCAATCCCCACGCCCCGCTCGATGGTGTCCTTCTCACGTGTCTTGCATCTTTCAGCATCTGACCTGCCGAGAAAGGTCCACTCGCCACAGCCTCTTCTACTCGTTCGCGCTCGCTTTGGCCAATGTACCCGCCTCGCCCGCGCCCACGTCTGAAGCCATCTCCTCTGCCTCTTCCTCTTCCACCAAAGTCACGTCTTGATCTAGGTTCTGCCGCTGCTCTTGCTGCCGCATCGGCTTTCCGTCTGTCCTCCTCTGCTTTTTGTAACTCTTCTCGCTTGGCTTGAGAGCGTCGACCAGTGAATTTGGGTGCGAGGGTTTTCTTGCCTCGCGTTGCTGGAGTCGCCGTAATGGCCGCAGTGGGTGGCTGACCTGCTGGTAGCTCATCCTCGGCGGGCTCAAGTACTGTAGGCAGCCCGTTTGGCGAAGCTTCCGGCACGATCACATCGTCTCCAACAGACTGCTCGGCCTGGGCTGGTGCAGGATTCGAGGTGACGTCGTTCACTGGACCTCGTTCCGTGTCGACAGTAAGAGGGTCAGAAGGTAGCTCATCTTCATCATCGGCCTCAAGTTGAGCATTCAATCGTTCAACATCTGGCTTCGCATCGTCGGTGGAGGGTGGAGCGGCTTCAGGATCTGCCGCTTGTGCTGAACCATCCGCGGCTTTTTTCCTCTTTGGATTCGGCCCTCCAAACCGAGTCCCATTTCCACGTCCTCTCTTGTTCCGTGCCATCGTCGATTACTGAAAGTTCTTGTCCGGAATGAAGTATGAAGCTCATTCATAAATCACCAAAACCAAAAAGTTCGAGCTTGAGTCAGAACCCCGCCAAACGCCGAAGGCAGGTCAACCGAGCATTCACTTCCACATGATACCGATGACGAAATTGACGATGACATGCATCTGACCACGGAACATGCCACTGCTATAAGTCTCAAGGAGCAAGAGCAAGATCGAGAGCGAGTGGTGCAGCGTTAGGATAAGGCACCACGCTTGCTCGTGTCGATGTCATCTCTACATCGGAGTGCGGATCGCATCACATCAAAACATAAAGATCAAGCAGTCTGCCACCAAGCGTCCCTCAACCAAACAACACTCGGCACCAAACCCAGCACACCCTGTAGTCCCTCCATATTTGGGCCTTCCATCGGAGACATATACCTCCAATGCAGTGCCATTGGCAGACAGTCGACAGCATTTCGGACCTTGATCCTCCACCTTCTCTCCAGCTCCTTACTCTCAACCTGCACCACTCCCTCGCCTTCATGTCCCTTCACGTCCGTTCCTAGCGCCTCATTCTCCAGCTCCTCGCTCTTGACCTTCTCACTCCCTGACCCTACAGTCTCTACCTCCTCACCGCTCACCTCCACAAACCCTTCAACCCCCTCCTCCTCCTCCTTCTCTGCCCCCAACTCCTCCCTCCACCCAAGCTGCCACACCCTAGCCAACCTCAACCCTTCCAACACCGTCCCCGCCACCCAAAAGTACCCCGACCATCGCATCAACCTCTTCGCGTCCCCAAATGACGGTCCTCCCATCCCAGGCAAGACCCACTTCATAGAAAGAAACGCCACATTCTCCAACGCATGAAAACACGCCGCCGACCCCACCTCAGCCCACAAGAGCGTCTTCACCGCTGGGTCGCGGTGCGGCTTCTCCCAGATATCGTGCGCATGTTGGTAGAGATGGAAGAGGTCAAACAGCCGAAGAAAGAGCCATGCGTCCGCTGCGGTCTGCGAGAGGGAGCGGAGGGAGGAGCAAGTCCGGGAGAGCTTGGAGGCGGTGAGGGTGCGGAGGGATTCGGGGATGGTGAAGGGCGCGGAGGGGTCGCGGGGTGCTGAGGGTTTGGAGGGGACTGAAGTAGAGCTATGAGGTGTGGCGAATGCGGTTCTGTAGCGCAGTAGGAGGAAGGGGGTTAGGTAGGAGTGGAGGAGGGTGGAGGTGAAGAGGATGGTGCTGAGGGTGCTTTTGAGGCCGGTGGTGGTGGAGAGGAGGCGGGAGGTGTGGAGGAGGGCGTCGTTGGTGTGGGAGAGGGTGGATTGGAAGCGGGTGCTTATGAGGTCGGACATGCTGTGGTTGCTAAGGTGAAGTGGCGTAGTGGTACCTGCCTTATCGGGCAGACCGAGCTCGGCTGGGGCCGAAATGTGGAGGAAGCTTAGCGCGCATGTGAATGTCGAGTTTAGAACTGGCCACTTGGCAACTTTCACCAACATCTCACTCCCCAACTATCTCCCACAACGATGCGCCTCCGGTAACCACTCAACCACAACAACATCAACCATGTCCACCAAATCCCCCACCCTCAAACGCATCCTCCGCGAAGCCGCCGAACTCGCCTCCTCCCCGTCTCCCGACTACCACGCCGCGCCCCTCGAACAAGACCTCTTCGAATGGCACTTCACCATCGCCGGCCCACCCGCCCCCTCCCCATTCGCTGGCGGTCTCTACCACGGACGGATAAACCTCCCACCCGCTTACCCGCTCAAACCACCTTCATTCCGCTTTCTTACACCTAGCGGACGGTTCGAGGTCAACAGGGAGATATGTTTAAGTATCAGCGGACATCACGAAGAGACGTGGCAGCCTGCATGGGGGATCCGGACGGCGCTTGTGGCTATAAGGAGTTTCATGGACACGGAGGCGAAAGGGCAGTTGGGAGGGATGGATGCGGGGGAGGATGTGAGGAAGAGGTGGGCGGAGAGGAGTAGGGGGTGGAGGTGTGGGGTTTGTGGGAGTAATGAGGAGGTCATGAAGGCTGTGGAGGAAAGGGTGAGGGACGAGGGCATCGCTAGCGCTGCGAAGGAGGAGGAGGTGGTGCCGGAGGGCTTGAGGCTGGCGTATCGGGAGGATTTGGGGGAGGAGAAGAGTGGAGAGCAGGAAGCGCAGCAGTCGACGACTACACCTGCGGATGCAGCTACACCTGTTACAGCAGTACAGCGACCACAACCTCAACCAGCGACAGCACAACCCGCGCCTCCAGCCCAGCAACGGGTCGTCCCTCCTCGCCCAAACGAAGGCGTACCACCTTGGGTCGATAAGGCCATCTTCGGTGTCATTGGAGCATTGGCATACTTGCTCTTCAAGAAATTCGGATGACCATCTTTTCTGGCACAATGAGCCGAGTTACGCGCTGTCTTTCCTGCATTGGAACGTTCTATGATACCCTGCCGACTGAAATAGCGACTTTACAGATAGAAGATACGACGGAGAGCATTCTTTGAACGATGAGATATCAAGCTCGCTTTGGACCAATAGCTCTGGCTTGGCAGTTTTGCCTGCAGACGCCTTCGACTGTCTGCCTTGTTTGGTTTTCCACACAACGGCGACCTGACTTTCCAACAAGGCGTTTGTGGTGAGCAGACGTTTTGCATTTCATCTGACTGAGACACGTTTATTCATTTTTGTACGAGTCACGGTACCCGCGGCTGCTCCCCGAGGTCGGTGTTTCCCCGTAGGTCAAGGTTGCGGGGTGCGGTGTTTTATCTCCAGCTTCTGCTCACTCTCATCTCTGCCACATGGCCATCATTGAGACTGCACAGGCTGTGACAGGGAACAAGACTTCTGTTATTTCCGGTCCCTCACAACGGTAAAGTACTAAAGTACTTCTTTTAAGCACTTCTCCGATCTCCTTCTACGTCTTACTCAAGGTTTCCTGACTCTCACTCTCACCCTCTTCTCCAACTCTTCTCTCTCCGTTTTGACATCGGATCGTGGAGTCTCCCTTGGGCGTCGTTAAGATGGTGACAGCAACAGAGACCCATGGCAAGAAAGCCAAATATGTCATCCCTCGTCCACGGAACTGGTATAACTTTGGCGTCGCCCTGTTTGTAGCCGTTGGCTCGCTGTGTTATGGATGTAAGTACGGAGTGGATACCAAAAATACGCAGTCAACCAGCTATCTACGCTAACAAGAGTAACATCCAGATGCCTCCTCCATCTCCGCCGCCCCAATCGGCCAACAATCCTGGTACGACTACATGGACCTCGAAGCCGGAACCGCACACACCAACGCTATTCTCGGAGCCATCAATGGCATTTATGCTGCTGGAGGGGCGTTTGGGTGTGTGTACAATATGTGGAGCTCGGAGTACTATGGTTAGCACTAATTGGTGAAATCCTGTCTTGTTGAAGGCGTTTGCTAATGGTTTTGCCTTGCAGGCCGGAAGCGGAGTATCCAGATTGGATGCTGTATTTCGATTGTGGGGGCGACGATTATGACTGCTAGTGTTGATGTGGGCATGTGAGTCGATAGCTAGATTTGGGGAGAGGGCCCCCGGAGGGGGGAGGTGCCTAATGGGTGATTAGGTTTATTGCGAGTCGCTTTATTATGGGGTTTGGGATTGGTGTGCTGGTTACGTTTGTACCGTTGTATCAGAGCGAGGTCAGCCCGCCAGAGAGTAGGGGGTAAATGTAAGTCGAGCAGAAGTGGGTATTGGTAGACTGGCTGACGACAACATAGGGTGGGCTTGCATGGAGTTCTCATTGGTTTCTCGTACTCGATGACTGGCTTCATCACCTATGGTTCGTGAGAGCAGTGGAGATACCGTGGAAAGACTACTGATCCAGGTACAGGTTGTTATTTCGCGCCGTACGGCCAATTCCAGTGAGGCTCTACACTATCTACTACCCAGACTTTCTCTAATAACCGTCTACAGATGGCGCTTTCCCCTTGCAGTCCAATTAATCCCGACTTCGATCCTCCTCATCGGCTCCTTCTGGCTACCCTACAGTCCCCGCTGGCTCCTTTCACAAGGACGAGACGAAGCCGCCTGGAAGGTTACTCAGCGACTTCACGCCTCCAAGAGCGATCCAGACGACAACTTCGCCCACGCCGAGTACAACCAGATGCAAGCCCAAATCGAGTTCGAGCGGAAACACAACGCTGTCGGCACGCTGGCACAAGCACGATTAGCGTTCAGCCAGAAGAGCTACCTAAAGCGCTTGGGACTCGGCTTTCTGGTGCAGTTCGGCAATCAATGCACCGGCGCTCTTGTCATCAATAACTACAACACGATATTGTTTTCCGGTCTCGGGATCACTGGAGCTATGCCACTGCTACTGCTTGGGTTCTTCAACCTCGTCACGGTGCCTGGTAACTTGTTCAATGGGCTGTTCATCGATCGTTTCGGTAGACGACGGTTCGTTATTGTCGGGTGTATCGGAATCATCGTATGCTTGTCTGGAGAAGCTGCAATCACAGCGCAGTTCGTGGACACAGGCTCGACCAATCGAGTCGGGTTGGGCTTCGGTGTGGGGTTCATTTTTGCGTTTGTTGCGTTCTATAGTTCGTGTCTGGATGCAACGATGCGAGTCCGGTCTACTTACTTGTGCCGAGGACTCTGCTAACGTCGACATAGGTACCTGGTGCCTTCGGAAATGTAAGTTTGCTTATTATCTGCACCTCATCTGTCACTAACAAGGAATACAGCTTCCCAATGGTCATTCGATCCTTCGGCATGAGTTGGAGTATCATGGGCCAATTCATCGCGACCGTCATCCTCCTCGAAGCAGCTCCAACAGCATTCGCCAACATCGGCTACGGGTTTTGGATCCTGCTGATCTGCTTGACTGCCATATACGCCACACTGATCTATTTCTTCTTGCCTGAGGTAAGTTTAGAAATTTGCCTATCCGGAAGTTAAGGCTAACGTGAGAACAGACCAAGGGCATGACACTCGAGGATATCAGTGTCCTGTTCGGCGATCCAGTGGAGTTGAGCTTTGAGCAGGCACTTAGCAAGCAGGAACATCGCGAAGCGGATGATGGTGATGAAGTTATGATGCAGGAGAAGCAGGAAGGTCGGCAGGTCGAGAACATACCACTGGAGAAGTAGAGTCGACGCTCGAATAAGTAGAACTAGACAAAAGAGACAGTGAACAGCCGTACTAGAGATAGATCGCACGTGGAACTTACCCGTCGCGCTCTGTATACAATACGACGTTTACTTTTCGTCCGCCAGCTCCTTGTCTTCCTGGAACCTCAGAGAGAATAACGACATGCTTCAGGAAAGGTGCGAAGTACGAAAAACGCGGTGGCAAGCATTATAACATTCAAACATTGCTGAAGTATATGCAATCGAAACAGAGCGGAAATAAACCATCTACACGCCGAGTGCCCATGCAGACTAAACCACTGGTATCATATCATCACAGCCATCAGCCAACCTCATTGACGACAACGCCTTACTCCAACGTCTCGCAGTGCTCGATCAGAACAGACCACCCCATCCCCGCCTCTTCTTGCTTTCCTCGCTCCTGCTACCACCACCAGCCTGCCTCTTCTCCCTAGCCTCAAGCTGCCTCAACCCTTCCATCTCCTTGAGCACATGCTCCAACCCTTCCTTCCTCCTTACGAGATCCAAATGCCGCCTGATCTTTGGGTCCTCGCGTGCGAATCGCTCAACAGTCGACTCATCCAGACTTCTGAACTCTTGCTCCAATCTCCTCGGGAACTGGTAGTAGTATTTGCTCAACAGCTCAGCATCGAGGAACAGATCCGCAGTCGTTGTGAGCTTGTCCGCAACAGCATCGAGGAACACTTCCGGACAATGGTACTTGTTCTTGGGGTTGGCGCACTGCCTGCTCTTGATCGCCGTCAGACGCATGCGAAGTATGTCCGATCGATCGCGGAGAAAGAGCGCCTCACGACCCTTCTTCAGCAGAGCAGCTGAGAAGCCACCAGCGCCTCCGACGCCACTATTCTCGAGGACAACCTCGCCGTTGCGAACACGGTCAATGAAGGAGACGACATCCTTGGCTTTCCTCTTACCGCCGATCTGCTCTTCTACGGCTTTCATCGCGCCTTCACAGTCTTTGAGCTCGTGCTTCAGTACGTCGGAGATGTTATCTCTGCCGCGCTTCCACTCTGCGTCATCGACTTCGACGCGGTATTTGTACGGTTTGACGCAGATCTCGAGCTCGTCTGAGGTCTCGAAGCTGAGGTCGCGAAGGATATTCTCAGAGGCCTCTGTAATGACCTTGACGGCGAATGGGTGGGCGTTGAAGGTGCTGTTGCTGATGAGGCCTTGCACGCCTTCCTGTACGGCCTGCGCTGCGACACCAGTTGCAAGTCGTCCGATGCCAAGCTTGGTGAGAGTTGACGTGCTGGCGTCAAGCTTCAGATTCCAGAGCGGCATATTCTCGGGATCTGCTTTTGGCAACGCCTCTAGAGGCTCGTGAACACCCTCTTGAAGCTCATCTCTTGGTTGGAGCGATTCGACCGGCTTGTTCCAGTAGCGTTGCGCAAGCAGATTCAGGACTTGCTGATCAAGCTCACGCTTTACAATCGCACGCACGTCCTTCCGACCGAATGTATCAGAGAAGCCCTTAAACGAGTGCTTGAAAGCATCAAGACTTTCCGCCAAGTAGCTCTCTGCAGATAACGGACGCTCATTGTACTGCACTTTGAACTCATATGTTGCCTCTGCAAGCTCATGCTGTATGGCTTCGCTTGTCGATGCCAAAGAAGCTGACATGGTTGACTCCAAGACGTGCATCAGTTTCTTCCGCAGGTTTGGCGTTCCGGTCAGAACTTTGGACTGCTCCCCGAACGCGTCCGGATGCGCATTGAAATATCCGGACTCGTTCTTTGTGATTGCGTTCAGAATGTTTGCCGAGCCACGCTTGAACAACGACCTCGATTCTTGCGGGATTTTGCAGATAACACCAACATACCCAAGTCGAAGTGGGTAATTCTTGTCGGCGAGCATTTGCGCACCGCGCTGAGGGTCGACTAGGTCCATCTTTGTAACCACACCAATGGTTCGCTCGCCCCTAGGATCCACCCTTCGCGATGCACGTAGTGCAGTCGAGTTTGCAAGATCCACGTCGGCGGCAGAGATTGCAAGTATGACATTTGGTGCTTGAATGTACTTCTCGCATAGATCCTGGATCTTCACTTTCAGCTCCGTCGGCTGGTCGAATGCCTCAACCTGGATATAGCCTGGTAGATCGATGAGGCTGAGGTCGGGTACATTTGGACTGCTGATTCGGAGTTGGATCGGATCGTCGCTGACGCAGTCCTTCTCCGGCACAGCAAGATTCAGATCCGTAAGCGTCTTCTGTATTTGGCTGAAGTCGGTGATCTTGCCAAGTCCAAGTGCCGGAAACTCGCCATACTCAGCGTGCGACTTGGGAGTGTTGACAAGTGTAAGCTCTATCGGCCGACGAGTGACCATGTTAGAGCCCTTGGGGAGGAATTCATGGCCAACGATGGCTTCGAGTACGGACGATTTCCCAGATGACTGGGAGCCCACCACAACGATTGATGGTAGAGTCAGAGTTTCCGACTGGCCAATCGTCTGCAAGAGTGACCGTATCTCGATCATCTTTCTTGTGAGCATCATCATCTGCTCGTCCCGGGCAGCCGTGAGTTCGCTCCTCTCATCCTCCTCGCCCTCTGCGTCCATCGCAAAAGCTGCAGCTGTCGCCGCACCTGCTCCAGCAGCTCCAACTCCACTCTGCTTTGGCTCGTTCGGCCCACCACCGCTACCACCGCCTTCTCCACCACCTTCCTTCCCCCCTCTGCCCTCATAGATGTCCTTCATCCACTGCGGCATTTGGATCTGTACACCTCCAACATCTTCCTTCGTCTTATCCCAGCCTCTCCCCAGCTGCTCGAAGATACCACCCGCGCCCTCCAAGACCCCAGTAGCCGTAGCATTCGCCGCATCCGCTGCCTTGCCAAAAGTATCCACAGCCCACGTACCCGCTTTGCCAGCTTGGTACTGGATATAAGCTAGTCCTCCCAGCATCGCCGCGCCCATCATCGCAGGCACTCGGATGAGTTTCATCGCCAGCTGTGGTATGACACGTGCGAAAGATGCATGGCGGACAGCTGGGAGATTGTGAATCGCATTCGAGCCAAGCGGCCATCTTCGGTGCGCGCTGCGTGCTACAGGTCGCGCACTGTTCGATAGAGCCGTATATGAGAGAAGTCGTCGGGCAGCAGGAGACCTGCCCGTTGCTAATGTGGCTACATGGTGAAGTGGTCTCTGCCTCCCAGCTTTGGAGGCGGAAGAGGCGAGGCGCGAGGACAATAGCCCCGTGGTCATTGTCGCCTCATTGGGCTTGATCGAGTCGGTATGGGAAAGGTGTTGTCGAAGGTCCAAGAGATATCCAAGGTTGGAAGTTGCAATTGCGACTATTTACCAGCGATGATGTAGACAGAAAGTAGGCGTTGAGGTGCATGGACAAAATATACTCAGCCGTACTCAGAACTTCACGCGAACAGAGTCCACTGGCGAGATATATGTCAAAGCTGGCTAGATCACGATTGTTGAGCAGTGCATTGTTCGGTATAAGATGATCGTGTGGTAAGCCAAAGGAGTATCGTCGAGTCCACCACTCCACGTACCAGCTTGCTCGACTCATAATGGTAGCACATCGATTGAATTGGAAAGATCAATTGATGAGCTCGAGGGGGTATCATTAAATCCACCACACTATGGCCGTGTCCAACTATAACGCTCATATCGCTCAAACGCCCAATATCTCGAATGTCATCATGTGTCCGATCACAAGTCCTCCTTCATCCGACTAGTCGGCCCCCTCATCCCACTGTCTCTCGCGTGATCACGATCTGGTAGCTCCACGAGCGGATAGTTAGGCACTTCTGGTATCCCTTCCGTGGACAACTCTTGAGGTCCTCCCGGAGTGCCCGGCGCGCTGCGCACGCTGGGTGGTCTGCTCTGCGCCCCATGATAATAAGCTCCACCAGGCAATTCTTTCGCGTCCATATTGACCATCCCATGGGCTGATCCCGGTCCTCCGTCCGGGTACTCGGGTGGTTTGTTTTGCTTCCGTCGCCGCATGAAGATGAAGACGCCAATCCCAGCAACGATGAGTCCGAATGCCACTCCTCCTATGACGCCTCCTGCTATTGCCCCTACATTTGTGTCGCTCGCTTGGTGCGTTGGCTTGGGCGTCTGGGGTGGTGAGAATGAGGTAACGGGGTTTGCCGTACTGGATGTACTCGATAATGACGAGCTCGCGGTGCTGGTCTCTAGAGTGATGGCCTTCGAAGTCGTCGCTAGTTTCGTACACTGGTCTAAGCTGTAGAAGGCCCATGTAGTGTTGTAACAACGCCCTTCAACAGCGACAATTGCGCCGGGGGTAGCATTTGAATCACAGGGACCATCCCTCGTACCCGGGCCATATATTGTAACTACACCAAAATTAGCTCTTTGGCGTCCTATCTCGAGACCGGGAGGTAACTCACTCGCACACCCAGGATCAAGAGTCGAGATCTTGAACGAAGTATAGTTCCCTTGTCGCGTGAGCCTTGTACACTCGCCGTTTGGGTAGCCTAAGGCAAAAGGTGAGCGTGTGTCCGAGGGTAGATCTTTCGCCAATCTCTGTACCATTTGGTCCGTTCCAATCGTGGAGTGTATCCTGACAACTACCGTCCGAGAAAGTCTCGACATGCGATGCTGCGAAGGTACTTTGCACAAGCAGAAGGGGGGATACCAGATGGAAGAGCATGTTGCTTGCGAGTACCGCAGTGTCCAAGCGATGGCTTTACTGCGACAACAACATCGAGAGGTCGCACGGAGCTGCGATGTCAAGGGTGTATGAAGACAGACGTAGGACCGCGAGAGAACGAAGGAGAGACGCTGACAGAGAGGTACAGATGAATCCCACCTTCAACCCATGCAAAGCCAATGCTGCAAGAGACCAGACGAACAACAGCCTGTTGCTGCAAGGCTGTGAGAGCCCTCAGGAAGAGAAGTGGACGACAAGCTCGAGCATCTGACTTCGCTAAGAAGTGCCAACAGGGAACCCGGCGGTGGCGCGTTCGACGCTTTGCTGTTTCAGCTGGCGTCGTTATCGCTGGCGTCACGCCATTGGTTGGGTCTTCATTAGCAACCATGGGTGTAACGTTTTTTCTGTCCGCTTGAGGTTCCGAACGCAGGATCCCGGCGTTGGTGAAGGCAGGGGAGAGATGTGGTGGGTCCCTGATATATCTCAGCTGTCTCCGTCAGCCTCCTTCAAACATTACTTGTCGATCCATTTTGCCAGAGCCGCTTTGCGAGATGCAATGAGCAATAAATTGCGATGTGCGTCGGTACACGACTACCTGTTGCCGTATTTGGAAACCCGGTTGTGGCCGTTCCTTCCGTCCATCATGGCGCGAAGGAGTTTATTTCGACGACACCGGCAGTCACAAGAGATTGCAACACTTCCTTTGGCACGCCTGATTCAGTCTTTCGAAGGTGTCGATGCCAAGGTGGACGATGGATGACTGTACAGCATGTTTAAGCGTGCCCCGCGCTGCCGCTTGCGTATGCACACCGCAAGCGACTCTGCGCTTGTAAGGGGAGAGGCCGACAACCATGCCGGCCCTGCTCGCAACGACCGGTGAGCTGGACAAGCCTATTGCGGTCAATGCAGTACAAGCAGAAGCGTGATTGACGAGGACCGGATATACACATGTCCACACATTGAATCATGATCAGAGGAAGGCAGCGATGTCCGGCTTTTCCGAACACGGTCTCCGACCTCATATGACCTCCAATGCCACACGATCTTTGCTACTAGCACCCTGGGCTTCAAGCAATCCTCTGATGACATGAGCGATTGGAAGGACTGTCCTCGCGAACTAACATGCTGGACAAGTCTACTGTTAGAAGACAAACCGTGTACTCTACGAGTGAGCTTGTACCGTGAGCAATCTACTTCAATCTTCTTTGTCGTTTTATCTCCTTCAGCAAGGCTCGGACCCTCATCGGAAGACACTGCTCCACGCTACGTTGATGAGAGTTGTTCGGACTGACATACAGCTCCAATCGCCAAGTGCTTGGTCCTGCACTCCGTCTTCGCATGATTCATTCATAAAGCTCGCTGCACCACATACCTCGCTCGCCAAGACATCGCAGCTGGGCATCTACAGCACCGAGTCCGGCTGTGCCGATGTCGATTTCAGATTGTCGACAATATGCGAGGAGTGCCAGTGCGATGTGAGACCAAACGTTTTGCACGAATTGTCGTCGGACTCCAGCTCCGACGATCACACGACCACAAATCAGGCCTTCCTGCGCTCACCCTGATACGTGCGTTAGGGTTGGTCTTGCCACCAGTCTGTCCTTCCAATACCCTTCTTCCATCTGGTCTGCCCAAGAGCAATGCCTTCCTCAACTCCAACGACCCGAGTTTCCTAGATGTTCGGTGTTTCCGCTGACTCTTCGTGGCTTTTGTCGGAGAACCTCACATGGTCATACCGGACATGCAAAAGCATAGATCCCAGGCCTATATCAGGTTATCTTCTCAGCCATCTCCGATCGACCCCTCGGCAGCCCCAGCAGCCTCCTGATCTTGTCTCTTCTTCCTATCAACCCACCGCCTGAACACAGGCACCAACACACTCGCAAACGCCAACTGTAACCCCTGAAATATCACAATCGGGATCAATATCTTGCTCTGCATTTCCAAGTCTATCCCGGCCCAAACAGTCGAACTTATCGGCACGGCCATTATAATACTCTTAGCTGGCACGCACATGCACAGCGCCACGACATCCTCCCGCTCCACCCACCAGATACTGGAGAGAAACGTGATCCCCAAGAACACGAGCCAGAGGGCGCTGGAGATGAAGACAATAAAGACCATATTGCTTCCCGGCACGCGTGAGAAAGATGAAGTGGCGAACGCTTGGTCGTACGTCGCCCAGAGGAGAGTGAGGAGGCAGATGGAGCCGAGTTTGTTGAGCTTCCAGTCCACGAAGACTTTCTTGCAGGTTTCAGAGAAGAAGTATCGTGTCACTTGTCCAACGACCAAAGGTAGGTAAATCGACAAGCCGATCTGCTTGAGCACTCGCCGGTATATTTCGCTCCAATCGTTTCCAGCTGGTGGAAGGACGGCGTTGTACCATGTATCGACGGAGGTGTACATGACTAAAAGCGCTGGCGTAATAAAGACGCCTATGAGATTGCCGATAGTCGTCTGCACGACCGTAAGCGCAGTGTTTCCATGAGCTTGCCTGGTCATAACGACATTGCTTGAGATCGTTGTCGCCACACACGAGAAGAAGATCAGACCGACCAGCAATCCTGGATCTAGGAAGGTATGATTAATCGTCACCAAGCTGACAAGCCCAAAGACTATGGCGGAAGTGATGAGGAAGCAGAGCGCTTGAGTGTAGAGGTGGATCTTCCAGCGGGCATAGTTCTGAAGGAGTATCTTGGTATCAAGAGTGCTTCCAGTAATGAAGAATATAATGGAGATGCAGATGTACGAGGTCAAGGTCCGTTTCTGCTCTTGGTGTGCCATTGAGACCTGTACTTGGCTGGCGATGGCGATCAGGATGCCGAGGGTGAGCAGGAACCATTGCTCTGCTACCAGTGGGAGGCATTGTCGGAACCTGGACTGCTTACGGTCTTTGGCGGCCGTGGCCGATAGATCGTGAGCTGCGAGAAGTCCATCGTGCTTCTCGACTGAATGTAGCCGTTCAGCAGTCTCGGTGCACCTAGCTCCGTCTATACCACCGGTTTCGATCGCGATGTCGTGGTCGGTCGACGGTTTCTCAAGACTCTGCTTCGAGGCATAGTCCTCGACATCGTTGTTGATGCGGTCGGGCATGACAAAAAGCTGGTTCCTTCATGGTGAGAAACCACGACGTCTTCTTGTCCAACCTAAATACAAGTACGAAGAAGTAGACCTACTACCCAGTAATCAAAGCAACATTGATGTGAGGAGAGATGTAAAATGGTGATGTAGTCATGTCAAGCATCCTTGCCAGATCGGGTATTGCGGCACCACCACACCTCATCGTATCCGTTGGTCGCCAGCTGGTTGTATACTAAGACACTAAGAGAAAGTTGATCAACACAGTATAACATTCGCACTACCTAAACAGGACACAGCATTACTTAAGAAACCATCCCTCCCACACCATCCCAGGCCTTGCCGCAACGACGCACAAGAAGCCCATCTATTAGTTGGCCAAAGCAGTCCGTACGCTGCCGACCTTTTGTGTGTTCGTGTGTGAGAGAAGACAATGCTCGATAAAAAGACGCAACAATGGTATCAAACGCAGCAGTGGTATCATGCATCCCGGCTTTCACAGTCGCCCGTTCCCATCCCGTGTTTTACCGCCGTCGCATTCTTTTCCTGATGTTCATCTGTCAAACAAACATGAAGGGTGGGGTATCACTGGAGCATGCAAACTCCCGCGCAACGTAACGACGGCGTGCTCAAGTCTGGCTTGAGGCGAGTTTAGGCGTAGGTGAGGCCGCCGGCACCGCCCTGAGCGCCACCGTAGCCACCTTGGTTACCACCGTTGCCGGTGAAGTTGTTCGAGTTGTTGCCGAAGGTGTTCTGGCTGTTGCCGAAGTTGCCTGTGCCAGAGCCGGGGAGCTGGTTCTGGTTGTTGCTGAAACCCTGGCCGTTGCTCGGTCCTCTCAAGACGGCCTCGGTGGTGCTGTGCTGCTTGCGCTGAGGACGGGATGGAGCTGGGAGGTTGGACGACTCCCTGGCCGAGCCGATGCTGAAGACGGGTGACTCCCACTTGTCGCCCTTGTCGGCAAGCTGCTTGTACTCGGTAGCCTTCGTAGAGATACCGCCTGGTAGGGAGATATTCTTGAACATGGAGTCTTGCTGAGTGATGGCGACGTTGACCTTCTTGTCAGACGCGACCTCCTTGGCCTTGGCCTCCTTCTCGTCCTTCTGCTTCTGGATCTCCCTCTGCCACGCGTTGAAGTAGCGCTGGTAGATGTTGGCCTTCTGCTCTGGGTCGTTCGTGGACTTGGCCTCCTCTTGGGCGCGGTCGGTCTCCTGCTTGACGCGGTACATCATGGCGTCCAACTTGGCGAAGTTGTCGCGGATCTGCTTCTCGACCACCTTCTGGATGACCGGGCGCATGACCTTGAACAAGATCGGCTTGAACAGACCGAAGAGCAACTTGTGGTTGGACTGCTTCATCTTGATGTCCATGTTCTTGATGTCAACCGTGACGGAGTTGATCTTGAAGAAGTGCGACCTGTCGGACTTGTCCGCAGTCTCCATGCCCACCTTGAAGCTCAAACCAGTGCCGCCAAGGAAGATGTCCATGACACCCTTGTCGGTGATGCTTGGGAAGCCCTCCTTCTTCTTGACGTAGAAGGCGACATCGCGGAGGTCCATCTGGACGCCAGAGACGGACATCATAACCTTGTTCTTGTTCTTGCCCTGGACACCCTTGCGTCCCCACTTCCAGTAGTTGTCGCTGCCGAACTCCATCATGTTTGGTGCGAGGTTGTCTCCCTCGATGACAAGGTTCTCGATGACGGCATCAACCATGTTGTCGGAGTACTCAATGCGTGGGATGGGGATGTAGCGGATGTGCTCGAAGAACGACGGGATGAGCACCTCGGTCAAGTCCTTCACCAAATGTGGCTTGAAGGTTGGCTTGCCGTCCTGGTCGTTGCCAAGATCCTGGAAGAGCTTCTCCATGGAGCGGGCGAAGGCCTGGTTCTCCTTGTCCTCGTCGAACTGGTGGCCGATGAACTTGAACTCGTCAAGGATGCGGTCGGTGTGGTTCCTGTAGCGGTCACGCAGCAGGAAGTGGCCCTGGTCGTACAGGCGGTTCCAATCCTCGTTCGATGCATCCTCGAGGATGTAGCCCTGCTCCTGCAGGCAGCGGCGGATGTACCTGTTCATCTCCCTGAACCAGTTCTTCAGCTCCGGATCGCGGTTGGCGTCCTCGTAGATCGTGTTGATTGAGTCGAACAGGTCATCGAAGGAGGTGCTGTTGGCGAAGCGCTCAAGCAATTCCTTGAGGTTTGTCAGCATTGGCTGACTCCTTGAAAAGAAATCTAGGATACGCACCCGCAAGTCAGTCTCGGCGGTCTTGAGGGAATCCTGGTCATGGGCACCTTTCGCGGTCTGCGAGCCTTGGTTGGCGAGGTTCTTGCCATGACCACTGTATTCCTCGGCGAGGCGGAGAAGAGTGTCAATGGCTTGCTGGTCTGTGGGGTATGTCAGTATGAAGACACGTACTGCGTTGGTTAATTACGCGACTGGGGTTGCACTTACAGTCGGAGTGGCTCTGGATCTCGACTACCATCTTCTTGAGGCGGAAGATGGTCTGCTCCCGACGGTCCTTTGGAACCTTGTCCTTGAAGTAGTTGTTGGTGCGCTCGCGGTACTTACGCATCTTCTCCTTCTGCTCGTCATCGAAGCGGCTGTTGAGGTTGTTCTTGAAGTTCTGCGCACCCTGCTTGGCGCCAGTCTTCGGGTCGACACCTGTCTGAGCACCGTCCCGCTGCTCTCTGGCAGCCATGTTGGCGGTATCAGCTGGGTCACGTGAGCCCTGAGGATTGGCTTGCTGAGCAGCATCACCACCAGCCTGAGCGGCGGCGTCCTGGATATCCTTCTTGCCGAGAGGCAGCTTCTGCTGGTAGTCCTGCTTCATCTGCTGGAAGTCAGGCTTCTCGTGCCAAGTGTTGTCCTCGGCTGGGCGGTCAATCTGCTGGAGCTGCTCCTCAGATGGGTTGACCTGGTTGGCGGCCTTCTGCGCGGCATCACCGGCGATGTCGCGGAGCAAGACAGTGAAGTCGTTGACTGTAAAAATCTGTCAGTCTTGGTGGTCACGTGCAATGACGAGTCAAAACTTACGAAGCTTGCGGAACTGGCCATTGGTGATGATGAGTGTGCCGAGAGTGCGGAGGCCCTCGAGGGCTTGGTTGCCGTGCTGCTTTGCGGTATCCTTTTCAACTGGCATACCCGGCTTCTGGATACCGTTGCCGCCGATGGCTTGAGTCTGCCAGATGAAGTCTTGGAGGAGGTTGCCGTCGTTCTTGGTGAGAAGCATGATCTTGGTCTTCTCGATGACATCGCGCAGATCAGCGATGAGGTGCTGGCCTTCAGGAGAGAGCTTCTTCGAGGGTGAGCTCATGCCGCGCCACTCGAGCGCCGAGTTCATGGCAACATCGATCTGCTTGTTCTGTGAAAAAAGGTCAGTGGGGCTGGATTGCGAGCGAGGCTGCCGATTGAGCGTACCGAAGGCACCTTGCCTTGCGCAAACGCTGTAGAAATTGAGTTAGCTGAAAATTCTCTGATGCTGGCGGCGCACGTGAAACGCGGCAAGTGAGCAATAACGAACCTTCGAAGATGCCATAGAGCTGGAGCTTTGTGTTGATGTCCTTCTCCTTGATCTTCTGGTTTGTCGGCACGTTGACCGAGTTTGTCGTTGCCATCTTGGGCGGATGATCGCGTGTTGTAACGGTGTGTTAAGGTGGCGGCGAAACAACAAGCACAAAAAACTGCACACGCTGCAAATGGGGTATCTCTGTCGTGAGCAAGAGGAGGTAGTGCTCGTAATTAGAGGATGGGGTGTGTAATTGGTGGTATGACGGAGGTTGTGTGTGAGGAGAGGAAGAAGTTTTGTGTTTGGAGAGGAGGTGCAAATCAAGGAACATCAATGGTGCTACAAGCGCGGCCTGGACCAGCCACAGAAACGTGAAGCTTGGACGCTGCGATGACGTTCGTCCAAGCAATATTCCGCTACTTCAATGGGCGGTCACGCTCGATTGGTCGTGTCTGCTCTCTCTAATTCTATGAAGTGAACACGTTTTGCGCCACGGCAATAGTGCCCTGACAGGCCGCTCTTGTCCTGACGCGTTGCCACGACTCCAATATGACCGCATGAGCGATGGCCGCTGCGGACTTTCTACCTTCAGCGCTACTCCACACATCTCGCGCTTGGCGATCACAATATCACAGATCTTGACCCATCCTCGAACTCACGGTCTGGCAAAGTGTATACTCTCCCGGCCGCACACATGCTACACTGTCTCAATGCATGGCACATGCCAACTGTGGCTCGTTCCAGTTGTCACCGTGGAAACACCTAGAAACGCAGGCGGTTGCCGTGCGGCGTTGAGTGAAATTGGTTCCGATCTCGTGGGAAGCGAGCCCGAGCTCACGCCACTGATCTGCGCAAGGCACCAAAAAAGTTCTAAAATTGCCCAGCATCTGACGACATCTCACAGTCCAAGCATCATCCTGATTGCAAACTCTCTCCCAGCAAGCTTTTTCGATCTCCACCAGGTACCAGTCTACTTAGCTACTCCTTTGCCGGGACATCATGGCTGCTTCAAGGATACGGCCGGCCAGATACACGCCCGTTTGCTTTTACCTGCCTGAAGTGTCTGGATCACATGCTAGAAAGAGATAGGTAACTTACTTCATTTGAGCAACGCGTCTTGCTCAACGCGATCGGACGGGAACCTGGAGCATCTCTGTTGTGTTAACTTCATTCACACCTCTCTTACCTACATGGCCTCCTCAAGAAGTTCCCAGCACCAAAAGATTGGTAGGAGATAGGTGGGAGCGCCTTCTGCATCTCCTCGCAACAATGCGGTCTCTTATATCCACAGCTTTCCTATCAATTTTTTGATCAAGATACTTGATGAGCCTCTAAATAAATCAAGCCAGAAGGCGCACCTACTTTCAATGGCGACTGTATGCTTATCTTCGCACGGATGGGTGCATGGGATAAGCACAACGGTCGTGCACGCCTTTTCTATTGAACGAACACGATGGGGTCAAATCCTAAGGCCATGGACCACAACGAGCTCTTAGCCAGCGAACCCTTTCTCGAGTGCATAAAACTGTCCGGCATCGCAATCAGACGAATGAGCTCGGCCTCAAACTTCCAAGAGCTGTGTTTGACTATTAGGTAGGACGACGAAGGAACAGTATAAAGAGTGTACAATGTCCGTCAAGACATAGCACCACTGCCTCCAACACCGATTCGATAGCAACATGGCACTTGCTCCTCAATAAATGGGAGATTTTTTTGTTTCTGATTGGCAACCTGCAGGCGACGATGAACATGATACGGGCCAATATTCACGTTGGGCAAACGTTCACTCAACCTCCCGGGAAGGCGGCTTCCAGTGTTCCTCGTGTCGACACGTTCTGGCCGCTTGGTTCCGAACCCTACACTCACCGTCCATGTGATTGTATGCGTTTGACGCATGGTGGATCGATCCCCTCTGGCGATTGGAGATCCTCCACGTTGCTTGTGATTGCAGGCGAAGTAGAATCCGGTCTTGAAGCGCACGAGATGGATAGCCACTCGCCCAATTTCCTCGATGTTTCGCGGCGCCAGGACAAGATGGCCTCAATTGAACTGATGGACAACCACCATGGCTGTCGTCGCCCCTGACCGTAGATGCCATTTCCTCCAACCAATGGTCCCCGAAGCGTCGTCGCCTCTGACCGTCGACGCTCTAACAGCATCAACGTCCGTCTTGCGAATTCGATCTGTTTAATGGTCTCTAGGCTTGTGTTTGTCTTTTGTGCTGGTATCAAGCTCTTTGCGCAGCAGGCGCCTGCATCTTCTCCTTCTGGTTGTCACGTCGAAAATGTACGGCAGAAGACAGGCCTTGTGTCTTACTTGAAAACTTTCGGAAGGCTACTTGACAAATTCAGTTGGATGACTATCTACTTTGGCGTTGAGCAGCATGGCGGCCCATGTTGGACCAAATCGCTCCGACAATTAACTTAGCAGTGCGTTGCTATCGTCGGCAGTTCAAGAGAGTGTTCAACCGGCTGAAATTATTCTTGGAGGAGTTCGATGTGTATTCGGATATACATCTCGACCAGCGAGAATAAGATTGGCCACTGGAGCGTTGGATCTGAGCAGGATTGCGTAACTGTCTATGTGAGCGCGACAGGCTGCGAAAGAAATACCGGACTTCGATGGTTCTACCACCAGAACCCCTTACACTCCTGTCCTATCTCCTCGCTTTCCAACGAGGATGCAGAAGCGAAGGATCGAAACCGTCCTCGCCTTGCGAATCCAGACCAACATCCGAATCTTCACCTTCTTCAAGCGTGCTCTCCGATTCAGCATCTACTTCCGCGAAAGCAGCCCACAGCGCAGCATCCAACGCTTCATCCTCCGCATCGGACGTCGCATCGCCAACTCGCCCCTCCGGGTCTGAATCCAGGTCAGGACTCTCAGGTCCTCGTTCCACAGGCTGAAGTGGCGGTGTCGCAGCGTCGAGCGCCTTATCCTCCTCATCGTTCGTTAAATCCACGAATCCCACCTTCGGACTAAGCTGAACTGGTGCCGTCTCCACCTCCAAGGCCTCGACTTCCTCGTCCCCCGTCAAATCCACAACCTCCACCCTCCTCTCCTCCTCCACGCGTGCCGGCTCCGGTACCTTCGCCTTCGCGTACCGATTCGGCCGCCCCTTGTAGAACCTGCCCCTCAGCCCGTACGGATCACCCTCCACCGCTATCGGTTTCCCGACAGCACCGTAACCAGGGGCCATCGCAAACGACCCCACACCCATCGCACCCCCCTTCTTCCTCTCCGCCCTGTGCTCCCTCGCCTTCGCATTCTTCTTCCCCCGTCTCGCCGCCTTTTCTGCGTCGACCTCGCGTTGCCAATCTAGCCAATTAGCGGATTGGTCGGCGAGGAAGGCGTCAGCGGCCGCTGTATACTCGGGATCGACCGGAGGCTCTGATGCCGGAGGGTGCGTGACATTGTCGAGGTCAACCGGGGGATCTGGTGCTGGAGGGTGTGTAGCAGCGATGTGAGTGTCAAGGGCAGATTGAGATGTGAATGATTGGGACCATGAGCAGATCCAGCAGTACCATGTGCGGTGTACGTGTGCGAGATGATGGGAATGGTCCTGTGTGGTGCGGAAGAGGCGTGAGCAGAGGAGACAGATGTAGGGATGAGTACCCATGCTGGATGGGCTGCGTTGTGGTGACAGGCGGATGTACGTGTGCTCAAGGTAGCGAGAGATGTGGATGGTGTGGGTAGGTAGTAAGTGTTGAAGTGGTAGTGAAATGTTGATGTGCTCTTGGAAATAGAAGAGAAGGATTGATGTACTTGTACCTTGCTGTCTGATTGTTCCAAGTGAATGTTTGAAATGGGAAGACTGAATAAGAGTACTCGACTTTGGAGGCCCGACACCTCGATTTTGAGAGGGCCAGACACGGCGTTCATGGAAGGGACAACAGAACAATGACATTGTAGAAGGGGATGAGACAAGTGTCGAGTAAGTGCGAGGACGTTTCACGGCCTCCTTTGTGAATTTCGCGTTGAATCACAAGCTGGCACCACCGTTACATTACCCAGTCTTTCGAGTGCTGGCATGTTACTAGAAGAGTAACCCGGTTATGCTACGTTCGTGTGCCGGTCGGTGTAGAAGTGCTCGTGCCGGTATAGCTACTCTTGCGTCGTATGGTAGCGTTGACCATTCGCATGTCGTCTGTCACTTCGTGTTAACCAGACGTGCGTTGAAATGGGAGAAGATGATACTTACAACGGCTCTCTCAGGTAACTGTATCGGCCGTGATGTCGCCGCCACGGAGGCCCACGTTTTTGCGCCTCCCTACGACCTCCCCTCTACGCGCCGGCATAACAAGTTCGGTGCTCAGACCAAATCTTGTGGCCATGAGCAACTCCTGGTCTTCGCATGATACTCGATCATCTCAAACCACTTAACCACTTCACCCAAACACCCCCGCCCTCCTCATCACCCCCGCAAACTCTTCCACCCCCACCGTGCCCACACCACCCCCCGTAGCCTCCCTCAACATATCCTTCAACACATTCTCCGGCACCTCCTCCCTCAACTCCCTGGCCACCCGCCTCAAGTCATTCAGCCCAATCTCTCTTTCCTGGCCCTGCGTGAATAATCCATACGCTTTAAACACTTCCTCCTTCATTGCCTCAGGATCGTTGTGCTTGGCATGGAGTTTGAGTGCGGCGACAGCGACAAAGTGCTCGTAGGTTACTGATCCGCTGTCGTCGGGGTCGACGGTGGCGGTGATCTCGGCGAGCTCGGCGGCGGAGGTGGGAGGGGCGTTGAGGGCAATGAGGGCTCGGCGGACGTCTGAAGTGGGGATAATGGGATCTTTGGAGGTGGATGAGGGGACGGAGAAGAGGGCGAAGGCTTCCTGGATCTCGGATTCTTCGGCGGCGGACAGGTCGTTGTCCTTTGCGAGCTTGCTGGCCCGCTTCTTTGGTGCGGCAGCAGCAGGTTTCGACGAGGAGGCAGCGGGCTGTTTCCGTTTTGGCGCCATCTCCGGGTGGTTGTCAAGGTGTATCAATAGCTGCTCGCATCAATATCACTGCATCCTAATCGTTTATGGTTGTTGTTCTCGTGGACAATGAGTAGCTGTCGTGACGTCGGCGTGAACGCCAAGACATCTGGATCAACATTCACCTTCCCTACCACTGAACTCTCCCTCCGTAGATCAACACCATCACCGACCTTTCAACGCAGTCAACTCGTTATTGGGGCCTCCGACAGCACTATCAGAGATGCTTCGCATTATGCACGACCATACGTCCAGCGACCTCCACAGTATAGCAGACGCCCTGTACTCAGACGCGTCTCACGCGTAGGTAAGAACTGTTCACCACAACAGCAAGGACGAAGAGGTAATGGCAAATCTGCCTTTGTTCTCGTATCTACAGACACTCCTCTACTACCTCCCTGCACCCTATCATCCGCTCCCGATCACGATCCCTTCTAAGTCGACTTGGTCAACTTAATCCCCAACTGCTTCACGCTCGTCTTCTCAATCCGCGCAACATTATCAGCATTCCCATCCAATGTCGCAATCTGCTGTCCATCATGCAGTAGCACAGCAGTCACGTTCTCACGCCCAGCAAGCAGTTGGACCGTAGTGGCGAAAGCCAAGTCGCTGCCAGCGGTCTCAAGGAGCTCTGAGACGTTATGGGCGGTGCCGTTGGCGGCGATTTGGATGTCGATGTTCTTGCCGGTCTGGTCGTTGGCGAACTGGACCCTGGTTTTGGAGGCCATTTTGGAGAGAGTTTGTGGTTTGGTGCATGGTTGATATGGTTTGTTTCTGTCTGGTATTCGGGATTCAAGGCTTCGAAAACAGCGGATGACTGTCTCTTTGTACAAACCACCAGCGGAGCTCAGCCCTGCGATTCGTCGTTACTGTGGCAGAGCTGCTGCAAGTCAGCTTCGTCATACGGAGTACGTATCAAGGACACAATACGAGGCCACGAGCTGGAGAGAGGAGCATCGGATTCCCGACCTGCGGTATCGTATTGGCTGAGCATGTGAGCATAAGCATGAGCATGTGCGCGAAAGCTGTGGGACTGATGACAGTGGTCTGTCGGGTGGTGTGAGGTGCGTGTCAGCAGCCTGCAGCTGAGCGGGCTGGGTACGGGCGTACATGGAGAAGTCAGCGGGAGGAGGGAGGGCAACTCTACTGCAGACTTCGAATCATCTGCTCCAATTTCAGAGAGTAGATGTCGGTCTTTGGAGGAGAATGCTGCGTTTGCGGGAAACATGTCTTTGCTGTCGTCTTCAGAAGAATCAGAAGTCGGCGGCTTCCGAGCTCGTACGACAGCAGTCTCAGCTGGAAGTTATCGACACGATACGGAACTCCGGATCCTCGAGATGGTAAGCCGCTACACCCTCCATCTTCAACACTGATGAATACTGTAAAACAGCATGCAAGAAGGAGGTGTGGTTGGTCGCTGCTGACATCGTTCTCATTATTTCGAGATGCAAAGGACATGCTTCCAACCAAATGTCGTTCGAGGAAGAGAGCAATCACAGCCCACATCGACTTGGAGTATGAGGCTCTGGATGTACTCCAACACTGTCAAATGACAAATTAGACAGCACTTACGATACCTGCCAAGTTTCTCAACCTCCCACATGATTTACCATAAGGTAGAGCGTTCAAGTATGCATGTATATTATGAACCCTAGTCAACCTTGGCGAAGTCCTTTGTGTCTAACTCGTTACTGATCGAAAACAGTTCCTTGCTCTGGTCTTGCACGGTCTTAGGCCTTCTACCAAGCAGCTTTTCCATGGTCGGGTCTAACCAAGCCGTTCCTCCCAGTCTCATTTCATGATGCCAAGTCGTCCAGTTTTCAAGAAAGGGCAGTTGTTCTGCAGGCAAGACGCCTCTAGCAGCTTGGTAGGCAATAACGTCTGCTTCAGGAAGTATCTTAACATTGACTTTGCGGCCAGAAAACTCGGAGTAGAGCTTCACAACGTCTGTGATTGAGAGGAGTTCAGGTCCGACTAGTGATACCGTCTGACCGGCATATTGTGCCTACATATGTTAGCCAGACTAAGTCTTCACCGCGTACAAAGCGAGTAGGTCATACACAGTTCGCAAGAATCTTTGCCGTTGCTTCTCCTTGATCTTGTCGATTCGTCCAATGATTTAGCCCGTCATTTGGTATCACGACTTCGAAGGGGTCTCTTGATCCGTCGACGGTCAGAAAGCCAGCGAGATTGTTCCACAAGCGAGCGTACGTTCCCATACGGACGATCGTCCAGGTCAAACCAGAGGCCTTGAGATATTCAGTCGTCTGAAGGTGCGCTTGCATGACTCCCGCCCCGGAGGTCTTTCCCTCCTGGCCCCCGAAAGAAAGAGATGTGTAGACGACATGGCTAATACCGACTTTCTTCGCTGCATCAATGGCGTTCCTGTGGAGCTGAAAGCGTTCTTCCCCGACCGAAGGGAAAGAGACAAGAAAGAGGGTCTCAGCACCCTCGTAGGCATGGAGGAGACTCTCTGGCTTGTTGAGATCGCCAAATCGTACTTCAATGCCGGCTGCCTTGACCTCTGGTAGCAGAACGCTCTCGCTATAGGCGGATATACGTATGGACGTCACTGGAATCAGGTCCTCTGCCAGAATGGTCTTTATGACCACACTTCCAAGTCCTCCAGAAGTACCTCACTGCGCGTCAGGGTCTGTGAAATGGACTGAGATATGTAAAAGTGCGCGGTCATCTTGCCTGTGAGAACGATCGTCATTTCTTTCGCCGGCAGTATTGATATATTTGGCTGTTCTAGATGGCGTGTTGTCCAGACCAGTGCTGCGATGTACTACTCTATATGGATTCGGTCGTATGGATATAGACCTGTTCTAACAGCTCTATATCTATATCTATAGCCTTAAATCTATATAGACTTATATAGATTAGCTATGCTTGGCGGTTTTATACTAGGTGTAGAGTGCCCGAAGGTTACCTTTAGGGAGGATAAAACCTACGAATCCAGCGCTCTGATTAGCTAGCTAGGTCCGGCTTAACATTAGTCTATACTCTATATCTATATCTATATCACTTTTCTCGAGCTCTATATTTATCGGTCTATATCTATACGACCAATTTAGTCCATATGGACGAACATCGCAGCACTAGTACGAAGAGCAGATCCTGAGTGTTGTGAAGCAATATCTCAGTCTTGTTGGGGCTGAGCTTGCTTAATGCATCTGTGATCGATCTGGAGGTATAGGATTAGATTGCGGATGCTTGTGGTGTAGGGAGAGTAGAATGAGGAGAGAAGAACGAGGAGAAAAGACTGCTTGCATCTTATATGGATCCATGGTCCCGGGAGATGGTGTGTATATTGGAAGACTGTCCCCTGATCATTTGCCCGTTCACCTTGGTGGAGTACTACCCGCTGAGAAGCACTGAGTCGTAGCTGGGGGCCTTCATTGCAAGCAAGCCTCTTGCCTAAGGCTGATGTGTCCATGTTTATTAAACGGACACGACCGAATGGCCTTTTATGCTCGGCTAGGGTCACACCATATAGACGATTGCGGCCCTACGCAAAGGTCTACCTCGGGTTGAATCGCGACGTTGTTGTGTTCATATCCGGTTCAGCGTAGGGCGAGTCTATTGCGAGACGAAAGACTGCAGGCGTACATTAGAAAATCAACGACGTCGCAAGTGAACAGCACATTGCTGAGTTAGCTCGGTAACATGAAGCTGCGCAGGTGGCTAAGATACCATGTTTCGTGAAGACCTTTGACACCGTTCAGACGCAAAGGCTCAAAGCGACGATCTTAGGGCACATAGTTGCTCAAGGGCATGGCTGCAGTTCTTTTGGGGGAGACGGCAGAATTTTACTCTAGGCTGCAGGGTTTTGACAGGCTGTTCAAGGCTTGGACCTGATCATCGGCACTAGGCGCATAGTAAAGACGTGGTACCAAAATGATAGGCGGTATGATGAAGCATTTATGCAGAAGAACATTGAATCTCTCGAACATCAGATCATTACCAAAGTGCATTGCCGCCCTTCCTCCCAGCCTTGACGTCCTCGAAGACCTTCGCAAAAACTCCCTCCCTTAGCACGTCAATCTTCGTAGCAGCAGCCACAGCCTCGCTATTACCCTCAGATAACGCACCGATCATGGTTGCAACGACCTCAAACTCAATGGTAGTCCAGCTGTCTCGCCTCTGCCATATCAGAATTGAAATCGGCAGACTCTGCGCAGCCCTCATATCATGTTTTGTCATCGTCGTGGCAAATACCGAATTCCCGATTACGCAGTGCATAGCCTTAGCCGGTCTTCCGTCGACAAGGTTCAGCAAGTGGCCATGATCATAGCTGGCGTAGATGCTGAAGGGCTCCGCCTTACGCATTTCGTCTACCGCGGCTTGAAAGTCAGTCATATTGGTTGCCGCGCTCAAAGTCGTCTCGTTGTAACGTCCGAGACGGTACTGGAGATGCGTGACGAAGTCGAGCCAATCGATTGGGAGTTCGATCGTGCGATGCACCACACTGCGGGTTGCGAGAGTTGTATATTCCTCTAACGCCATGTTTGGAGGCAATGCTGCTGAGGCTGTGGATCGAGATGTCAGAGATGATAAGAGAGTCAACTCTGGGCAATAGGACTGTCAGTCAAGGCCGGTGGATTTGATGGCGCTGTGGCGCTGCCTTCTGTACACTTCTAAGTGCCTATGATGCTAGTTGTTCCATTTTGAGCGGATTGCTAATCGTGAGTTCCGTTCAGTAATACATTCGTGAACATGATGTGCTTCACTCCCGAGTGGGTCAAAACGCGCGCGACACGCGTCATTCTGCTCCTTCTTGCTGTTAGATGATAATGTCTGGTGACTATGGCATCTCCAATTGAAGGAAGCCTGTCTTCAGCCCTTCGAGCATATACTAATCACAATATCTCACCCCTTCGTCCAATAGCAGAGACATACGACGTCCCATTTTGGACCCTTCGCAGAAGACATTCTGGATCTTGCTGCAGTCGTACGACGAAACAAGCGTTGGTAAGCGGACTGTCTGGTGTGGATTAGAGACATCGAAAACGTCGCGGCGTGAATAGAGCGTGAGCCGCCCTAGAAGCAACTGCGCTTTGCCATATATCACTATAAGACCGTCCTCTCAGCTTTCATCGTAGCGAGGTATTGACTGGCATATTTGACAGTCAGCATGGAGCACTTCATTAAGCCATGGCTCCCTTCACCTATCGAGCCCAGCTATACATTCACCAACGCCAATGTGGTAGACGTTGCCAGCGGGACGATTTCCTCCGGCTCCACGGTCCAGATACGAAGTGGCAAGATTGTGTCAATCACGACCAAGTTTTCGCGTGTTTCAGAAGACGGCGAGACGATTGTGGACCTTAACGGCAAGTACTTGATTCCCGGTCTGATAGATAGCCACGTCCACGTCAGCGCAACACCCGGCGAAAGCGATCCTGGCAAGATGCTCAAGCCCGAAGAGATCATGACTGCCTTCCGGATTCCGTACGTCTGTCGGGACATGCTCTCTAGAGGCTTCACGACCGTTCGCGACTGCGGCGGAGCACCAGCAGCTCTCAAGTCCGCGATTGAAGAGTGGCTAGTCCCTGGTCCACGCCTCCTGCGGGCCGGGCACGCACTGACACAGAGTGGTGGCCATGGTGACTTCAGAGAATCCTATGAGAGCCAGGACCCAGAGTGTCCGAGTTGCGGCCACTTTGTTGGCTTGGCAAGGACTGTTGATGGAGTGGCAGAAGCCATCCATAAGACTCGTGATGAGTTGAGGCAAGGCTCCGACTTCATCAAAGTCATGGGTAGCGGGGGCATGCTCGGTACCAACCGCATGACCATGGAGCAGACGCAGTTCACGCCCGAAGAGATGCATGCCATCACTGCGACCGCTGCCGCAGGCGGGACGTACACGACAGTCCACGCATATAGCCCCGAATCGATCCAGCAAGCTGTAAACAACGGTGCCAAAGGAGTCGAACACGGCAACCTCCTCGACCGCGAGACCGCCAAGCAGATGGCCCAGAAGGGCGTCTTTCTCACCCCAACTCTGGTCACCTTCGCAATCTCAGCAGATGGTCCTGGGTCGAGCATGCTCCCCGCGAAGACGCGAGACGTGTACAGGCGCTCGCTGACGGCAGGCCTAGAGGCGATCAAGATCGCGTCCGAGGAGGGCGTTGAGATCTGCTTTGGCACCGACCTCCTCGGTTCCGTTGGGGTATTTCAGTCCGAGGAGTTCGCTCTGCGGGCTCAAGTCCAGACGCCGCTGGAAATTCTGCGGAGCGCGACAGTCACTCCGGCTAAGATGATCGGGTTGAAGGACGTAGGACAGATCAGGGAAGGCTTCGTTGCGGACTTGTTGGTACTCAAGTCTAATCCGCTTGATGATATTTCTGTGTTGGCGCGGCCGGAGAGCGAGGTGCTGGGCGTTGTAAAGGAAGGAAGGCTTTGTTTCAGTCGCTTGAAGGATGTGAAAGGCTTGCTAAATTAGTTTAGCACCTGTATGTAACATGGTAGGTGTTGCTACTGGCAGGAAGTGGGGTTATCATACCGCAAGTGACTAGTAAAGAGAGACTAGTTCTACTAGCGACTAATTTTAAGTTGTTAGATTAATATAGAGGCTTTTTAGCGTACCTAGATTGATAGTAGTATAGTACAACTAATACGTTGTAGTAGTAATTATTATATTATAAGAAGTAAAAGATAAGGTTTTATCTAAGTATAGACTTACTAAGATTTAGCTAGCTAATTAGAAGACTCCAACGTAGTAATATCTTTACTACTTAACAAACTATAATATTAGATAAAGTTATTGAACTACGCTGTAGGTACTACTAATATATATATAGATATAGAGATTTTAAAACAGATCTATGTCTACGTAACTAAATCTATATGGCCTGCGCATCGCAGCACTACTACCTACTTTGCCTTAAAATGGACAGCGACTTAAGAGAACCGCCAAACTCAGACTACGACCTCTCCACCCCAATCAACTCATCCACTGGACTCCGACAAGGTCTCGCGTCGTACGGCGACTCCCACTTCTCCCTCTTCCTCCGCAAGGCATTCATCAAAGCTGCTGGATTCGGCGAAGATGCCCTCTCACGACCTATCATCGGAATCATCAACACATTCTCGCAGTTCAACCCATGCCATGCCAATGTCCCGCAGCTCATCGAAGCCGCGAAACGAGGCGTCCATCTCAACGGCGGGCTAGCAATCGAGTTCCCAACCATTTCCCTGCACGAATCTTTCTCTAGTCCTACAAGCATGTACTTGCGGAACCTGATGTCGATGGACACCGAGGAGATGATCGCTGCTCAGCCGGTCGATGCGGTGATTATGATTGGCGGATGTGACAAGACTGTCCCAGCGCAACTCATGGGAGGTATATCAGCCAACAAACCAGTCTTGCCGCTCGTCACTGGTCCGATGATGCCTGGCTCAAACAAAGGTACTCGTATTGGTGCATGTACTGACTGCAGGAACAACTGGGCCGCGTACAGAGCCGGCGAGATCGACATCGAGGAGATCTCGGATATTAATAGCGAACTGGCACCTACGGGTGGAACCTGCGGTGTTATGGGTACAGCGAGCACGATGGCTTGTATCACGGTTGCGTTGGGGATGATGCCTTTCAACAGCGCTACAGCGCCTGCCGTCTCCTCAGCTCGATTACGAGTGGCTGAAGCGACTGGTGCAAGAGCCGTCGAGGTTGCCTCAGCAAAACGGAAACCGCAAGATGTATTGAGCAAGGAGAGCTTTCTGAACGCTATCGTGGTACTGCAAGCGATCGGCGGCTCCACGAACGCTATCGTCCATCTCATGGCCATCATCAACCGCCATACCGCTTTAGCCGGCTCCATCACACTCAACGCCATCGACGAGATCGGCCGTAATGTCCCACTTCTGGTCGACCTCAAGCCAAGCGGCGATAACTACATGACCGACTTCCACAATGCAGGCGGAATGCTCGCGCTGATGCATACGCTTCGTCCGCTCCTTTATCTCGAGGCAAAGACAATCTCGGGGAAGACGATCGGTGAAGAGCTTGATGCTACGCCGTTCAAATCATTCCCGTACTCGGCATCGATCATTCGTCCGCTGTCAAATCCACTGTATCCGGATTCATCCCTGATAGTCCTACAAGGCAACCTGGCACCCAATGGCGCTGTAGTCAAAGCTTCAGCCTCGAAAAATCGACGTCTGCTTTCACACTCCGGCCCAGCGGTCGTGTTTGAAAATACAGCAGACCTCGCTGAGCGGATCGACGACCCCAAGCTGGAGGTATCCAAAGATTCCGTGTTGGTGCTGAAGAGCATCGGACCCATCGGCAACCCAGGCATGCCGGAAGCTGGAGTCATTCCCATACCTAGGAAACTAGGGAACCAGGGCGTCAAGGACATGTTGCGTATATCAGATGGCAGGATGTCTGGGACGGCTGGAGGGACTATCGTGCTTCATATCTCACCCGAGTCGGCTGTGGCGGACAGTGTGTTTGGGATAGTAGAGAATGGAGATGTGATTCAGCTGGACGCGGAGAAAAGAGGGCTGATGCTTATGGTTGATGAGAAGGAGATTGAGAGCAGGATCAAGAAGAGGAAGGAGTTGTTGGTCGACCAAGGCTTCGCGGCAGGGAGAGCGAGCAAGCCTAAGAGAGGTTACAGAGGCCTGTATGAGTCGAGAGTGAACCAGGCGGAGCTTGGGGCGGACTTTGACTTCTTGCGAGCGGATGGTGCAGGGGCGATATGAGTGCTCGCGACTGCGAGGCGGCTAGCTCCCATGGCCAAGGAACGTGCTGTGAGCATAACACATGGATCTTACCGTCGAGAAGAGTGACATAGTACCTCTGCAGTGAGTAGTCCAGCGCGGCCTCGCGTGTGTCGAGGGTTCCGCGATTGACTTCTGTCATACCCATCGCCCTCTCGATGTATCGCGGTGTATGCTGGAGTCTGTAGCGCCAGATAGGACCGCCAGGACAGATTACAATGGCCGAGAGATATCTACTACCTCGTTTACTGGTCCGAAGGCCTAGCAACTCGCAACCTAAAAACTTTTGCTTCGCTTGGTCCGAGCTTCTTGTTCCATGCAACCGAGGCAGGAGCGGTGCGATCACGTAGTCCAGCCCATGTATCCGACTTCGTTTCTATCTCAGAGCACCCACTTACCTCTTTGATCAAGCCATTGTCCTCAGTCACGTTGCTTCAGTTCTCTGACACCACCCCTTCATCAAGTCGCCGCCATGCCGCCAGTTTTCGTGGTGGGAGCGTCCCCTCTAAGTACGTTTACCAGATTGTCAACGGATCAAGGAGACATACTGACTCCATTGCAGTCGGGCCACTCGTCGGGCTCTGCTCATGGACGTTGGTTATGGAAGTGTGGATGTACATGGGTCGGATTCCGATCCTCTCCGACCCGAACACAAAGCTCAAGATTAGGCCAGAGTAAGTCCGACTGATTGCTAGGAGGATGGTCTTCCGAGACGTGGTGATGTAGATCGCTACTAGACCAGTGCTCCTTTCCTTACTCGCACGAACAACATCTGAGGCACCTGCTAACGCTTCTGTCCGTTTCTAGGATGACGAAGGAGGAGATGAACGCTGTTATACCACACGACGTTCGCTGGAAGGCAGATAAGTGAGACCAGAACCCAGGACAAACTACGCTAGCCCTGCTCAAAATGCTGATCTGCCTTAGCTTCAACCACTTGCACGAGCAGCCGACGCAGTTTTACGCCATTCTCGTTGCGCTCATTGCGCTCGAAGCTCATGACAAGCTGACATTGGGCCTTGCATGGGGTTATGTTAGCTTGAGAGTAGTGCACAGCTTGGTACAGGCTGTTGCAAACCCGGTATGTGTGTCATCGAATACGCCAAGACGCTTTGCTAATCCAATATCCCAGATCATGACTAGGTTCCAGATCTTCGCCCTGAGCTCGCTGACCCTGGCCGGCTTGACTGCGAGAGCCGTACAGCTGTTCTTCCTATGAGCGTCAGCATAAGAGTGCTCGGTTGAAGCAGCCCAATGTCGCCGTGACAACTATGGACGGCATCTCAACAATTGTCATCCAAGACCCGGAATCTTCGGTCGTGGACATTGTCTGCAGCGTCCTGTTCGGGTCAGTCGCAAGCCTTTATGCTGGAGCGCGTGCTATCTCCATTTCTTGCTTTCGGTTTCATTCGTTGGTCTAATGAATTTCTGCCGATGATGCCTATCCGGCCAACGCAGTGATTGCATGCCGAGGCAAACAGCAGAACAATTTCCTTGATTCGAGGCAAGACGAAGTCTTGAGGCACATCGTGTTGGCGAAGCGGCGCTTTCTTCGCGATCTTGAGAGCTGCTAAATAATATCCTACCTGAAACACCAAGCACTAGGCTGCCTCGGGAAGGGACAGCATCTTCCACAATCACATCGCTCCCCATTCGGATATCTCTTTTCTTCTTGCTCATTCTGTGTCTCATTACAGTGGCCAAGATGTGGCTCTATCGCACTCAAGCCTGGAAGGACATCTACGGATCGCGGAAGGAGAATGCTCCTGCACCCTACAAGCCTGCAATATTTTACCAGCCGCCGCACAACAAAGTCGACTCGATACTTACTGTAGCTGATGACGCCGACCACAAGTATCAGCGGAAGACGATGTCTTCAGGCTTTAGCGAGAGAGCTCTCCGTTTCGAAAGCTTGGCCCGATTACCGTATCTCCAAGCTGTGCTGCAGGAAAGCCTTCGAATGTATCCTCCGATACCGAGCATTTTGCCAAGAGTGGTACCATCAGGCGGACTCGCTATCTGCGGAGAGTGGGTGCCTGCTGGTACTGTCCTTGGAGTACATAAGCTAGCAACATATCGCCGGGAAGACAGCTTTATGAAGCCGTACGAGTTCCACCCTCAGCGCTGGCTTCACGATACATAGTTCGCGGGCGACTGCTTCGACGCTGTTGAGCCGTTCTCTGTGGGACCAAGAGACCGTCTGGGCGAGGTGAGCGACCTCGTAGTGTGTCATCAAGACCGCAAGGCACTAACCTGGAAGTCGAACCTTGCATGGCATGAGATGCGTTTACTGCTTGCTACCGTGATCCTGCATTTTGACATTCGTTTGCGTAGAGAGAGCGAGCACTGGGCGGAGCAGGAGGTCTACACGCTGTGGCAGAAGAGGCCGCTGCTGTGTGTGCTGAGTGAGGTCAGCGGTTAGATATGGTGTCAGAGAAAAGGCCACCAAAGGATGTCGATCACGATGAATTAAGTTGATGCTGCGGTACCACGACCAGTCTGCCTTTTCTTCTCATTGTGATGGGCGAGAACTATGCTCGTCGTAGTCGTAAGCGCGTTCCATCTAGAGTTTAATTTTTCCCAGAAACCATCAGGCTCTAGTGCTCTTGTAGATCCATGCTACCATCCACCCACTCCATCTCCTTCCGCCGGCACAACGAATCCAAAGCCTCCATGTTCAGCTGTCATATGCTCATACACGGCAAGACCCCCATCAAAGGTCTCCAAGCACACCCAACACATGTGCGTACCACAACCTCCACAAGTAATGTGGTTACATCCTCCTTCGACTTTCTCGATAGGCGTGTTACACTTTGGGCAATCCTTAATCTTCATAGCCTCTCGATATTGCTGGAACTCTTCACGATCCCCAGATCTCAGGTACTTGAAGTCCGCGCAAGTCATCCGGTCATGCTGATCTTGGCAGTCGGTACAGATTCTTTGCAGACAGCCTGAGCAAGTCTGCATCCCGCAGTTTGTACGGAAGATGGTGTTGCAATCAGGCGATGGACAGTATTGAAACTGGTCGGAGTGGCGGAGAACGTACGATTTGAGCGACTTTTCCAGTAGTCTGCCGAGTACGGACGACGACAGATGGGTGTGCAGGTCTGTCAAGCTCACAGTTTTGCGGCAGCCACCTTCTTCACCTTGACAAGTGATGAGAAAACCTGTCGTGCTGTCTCCTGCAGACATACAGAGTCCCTCGAAACAGGAGAGACAGTAGACGTGCTGGCATTCGAGCGTGACCGCGTCCTCGGCCAGCGTCCAGCAGACCGAACAGTCTGGGTCGGATTCCTTTTCTTCAGAAGCCGAGGAAATACTGGTTTGCTCAAGACCAAGAATGAGCTTCGCCAAATCATACTGCTCTTCTGTGCCGGTTACAATCACACGCTTGGGTGTTGATGCGATGTCGACGGAGATTCGTTCCTCTCCGAGTACTTCTCTAACAAGATTGAGGCCCTCGCGGCAAGTCCATGCAAACGTTGCGACATCCAGTTCAACGATATGCGTGGAATCACTGAATTCCCGAAGCCGCTCGATGGCTGCCTGCTGTACTACTTCATGGTCCTCTTCTGGCCCGAAGTAGTTGATCTGGTGCGTGACTTTGTTCAGGGTCAAGCAAACGCTATACTGAGAGCGCAGGTGTTGAATTGTGCGGTAGGCCGCGCCGTTCGCCATGAGTGACGGTCTCCACAGAGGCGCGCCCTTCTCCACCAGGACCTTCCCCGCTAGTATCGACTCAACCGCCCTGGTCGCGTCCGCAACGAGCTTCGGGTCTGGTCCCTCGATCGTCAAAACCACGAACCTTCGGCTCGAGCCTCCTTTGGAGGATGTTCTAAGCGTGACATACTGGTCTTGCCAGGCCTGGATCTTGGTGTCAATCTGCTCCCGTAGGGCATTGAAGATGTGAGATGCTACCCTGAGCTGGGATGAGCTTATAAGCTGCTGCAGTAGTGGTTGGTAGCTAAGGCACTCTTGTGGTTGATCGTGAAGATCCTGAACTGCTGTCAGTGCGTTACTGTCGTGTTCGAATACGGCGACGGCCTTGAACTTCCGGGTGTCTGGTTTAGAACGCATCGTGAACACCACAGGACCGATGTGTGTGAGCAGTGATTCCACCAAGATAGGTGTATCTTCGATGTCGTGATCGAGATTAGCTGGCCACAGATGTACAAAGTCTGGTTGATCGGCAAGTGCAGCGAGGGCGTTGTCGAGATCATGAACATTGCGCAGTACTACGATCCACCTCTCGATTACAGTTGCCTCCGTTGGATCGTCGCTCTCGAAATGCTGGCTCGCACGCTCAGCACACCCTTGATCTTCAAAGTACAGTCGCGCCACGTCTGGCGCCTGTCCCAAGGAGATCACGACTTTGCGGCAGCTTTTTGTGCTTGTGCCGTAGGGCAGTCTCGGCTGCACCACATGAACTTCGCTCTCGGATGATCCAATCTCATTCAAATCGGCAGCCCGGGACGTCGTGCGAAACTCTCCGGCAAAGGATCGGTCTCTACAGGTAACGAAGGCGCTGACCTTGCCACGTACCAAATTTGTGACGACGCGAACATCGTCTAGTTGCACGTCGAAGGAGTGTTTCTGCAAGACGTCCGCGACTGATTGTCGGGTGCATCGAGGTAGGAGACCATCAATGCGGACTGCAGAATAGTCTTGGAGTACCGACAAGTCTGACACAGAGCCACCCTCCTGGAATTGGACAAGAGAACCATGTGTGAGTTGCCGGAAGTAGTCGTTCTGTAAAGCTGTCAGTGTGTACTCTGTATATGAGGCAAGAGCAGGTATGATCACCTGAACAGCTGGGTCCTCATGACGAAGCGGGTCTGCCTCCTCGATCGCGTGGCGGTATGGACAGTGGCTACCTTTGAAGCAAGTGCCAAGCAGATAGAACTTGCACAGAGTCCGAGAGCGAGCATCTCCAAACTGCTCCTCTTGGTGATGTGCAGATGCTTCTGCGGAGGTTGAGGGTGAAAAGATGTGGGCATAAGGGCATCTACTGCCCCGCCGACAGTTGCCCTGCCCGAAGTAGCGACAAGGTACTGAGTTGACATTCTGCATTGCAGACGTGCCGGGCGAATTGTCGACAAGGTTGATCGGGGTAGGACGTGCCTCTGTACTTCTAAGCTTTCGCTCACCTTTGCATTTGCGTTTGACGAGTCTGAACGCGCGGAGAATACTGCAGTATGAGTGAAAGAATGCGTGGAAGTCACTTGCCGTTGGTGGAACGGATACTTGCGTCAAGTCATGCAACGTGCAGCTGCGCGTTCTCAAGGCACCACGATAGCTTGGGCAATACTTGTGAGATGGTCAAGAAGCCTTCTGTAGCGCAGTTAGTACATGCGCCAGCCACAGTGTTGAACTGTGTTGACGCAGGTTGAGTGCAGAAGGAAGCAAGAAGGCAGAAAAGGAAGGAGAGGTTTGCAGTCACTGCTGATGAGCTTGGCAGCTCGCCGATTGGCTGGCGAAGGCGGGCGCTAACGAATGGCCATAATGGCCGAGTATAATATGGCGCTGCTTCTGCAAATTTTCACCAACGCGCTCTTTCTACAGCTATACCAGCAACGCTTCTACGAGCGCCCAAGACCAATGCCTAGTATCCGTGTATTACACCGATACCCAGGATATCGCTTCTGAGCAAACCATATCATCCGGATCATGCTGTAGTCTCGCCGGCATGGGCTACTGGTTCGTCTCGACGTCGTCTTGAGCGAGTTTTTGTGACACGATGCGACCCGTGAGCGCCGGCTCCTCGACTGTACCTCACCTCGCCACATACGGCACAGCATACTGCACTGCTACAACCCCGTGGACGAGCTGCACTTTCTCGCCCCTCTCTTTCTCGCATGAACATTCGCAGCTACAATTAGCTAGAGCCCGCCGTCTCCACACCTAGGACGAGCGAGTGTGGACATAGCTGCTAGAGTAAACCCGCTGCACGAGCCTCCTTCAAGGTCGTGTAGTTCTCCACGCTTGTCTCCTTTGGCTTCAACTTGCTGAGGATAGACTTGTCGTGGAGAGGACATACACAGTCTACTACTGGCGCCTTATTGTCGTCATGACAGCAACTTCTGCTAGCCCGCTACCGCAGATATAGCTCTGCCAGAAATATGTGTGAGCAGAGAGTCAATGATTCAACCTCGTCAAACCGTTTCATCTCATTCGTCCGGCAGTGCTTTCTGCTCGCAATCTCACTTCTTCCAAGCACTATCAGCATCCCCATGCACCATCGGCTCCGCAATCCCCTCCCTCAACCCCTTCTTATGCTTCGTATCCACCCCAAACCGCTCATCCCTCTCCTTCACAACCTTCTCCAAATCCAGTTGGCTCTCCCCAGTAAAACTAGTCATCAACTGCGGCTCCCCCAACGGCAACTTATCCCCCCGATCCACTTGCCAAAGATGATACACCTTCCCATACAACTCCACCACCTCCTTCATCTCCTCCGTCTCCGCCTTCTCCCACACCGTATCCAGCACCCCAGGTGGGTTCGGCATTACCAACATCCCGGATTTCACCTCAAACACGTGGCTATGCCAGAGCTTCCGCTCCTCGGCGTCAAGAGTTTCGTAGAGGTGGGGTTTGATCATGTACTCGATCCCGATGAGCCGGGCGTTGGGGCCGGGGGAGTCGTAGATGATGCATTGGCGGACGTCCTCGTTGAGGTGGGCGCAATAGTGGTTCGCTTCGACTGCTGCGCCGCCGGGGTCGGAGGCGTAGGTGTGGAAGGCGTGGAGGTGGGCGCAGAGTTGTTTTGGAGGGTCAAAAGACTGGAGCATGGAGGCGCCGGTGTGGAGGATTTTCTCTTTGGTTGAGGTGGGTGAGCCGTAGGCGCCGTGGGTGATGGGTTGGTTGTCCATGGTGGCTGGCGTAGGTGTCCGACTTGCTGGCAGACTTCAGTAGAGCAGTATCCAGTTCTGTGACGGGCTTAGTTCTCAACTCCAGAAGGGTGTTCAGGCTTTGGATATGTTGTCTGTACCTTGAGAACTGTTGGTTGCCACGCTCCTTCCTAATCCGGTCGAAGCCTTCAACTTAAGTTCTCGCCACTTCACACGCAAGTTCGCCGAACAAAAGTACTACTCGTTGACTTCGCCGATGATTTGAGGCGTGGATGTCAGTTGCTAGTAGGTTCAGGGTCGAAGGCGTCGGGATCTGTGCTTTGTGCTTTATGTGCCACCTGTTGAGCTTGCAGTGGGTAAAATGGTATGCAATTATGATGTCAGAGCTGCACCTACCATAATCGCCATGCAGATGCCTTTAGAAAGCCAGAAGTACTGAAAAGTGTGCGTGAAAGTGCAGTTTTGTGATGCGGAACTCAGATGAGCGTGCTAAATCAGCTTCACATGGCTTAACACGAACGTCTGATACTGATGACACTATCCTACACTCTCATTCTAACCAGTAGTCGGTACATGCCATTCATACCGTCCTCCATATCATATCCCAAGTCCATGCCCGGGTATCAATATGCAACCTCCTCCCTCCAAACAATAACAAGTCCAAGCACAGTTACATCCAACGTAGCCTAAGAAAACAGCCCGTACACGAAATATCCAAGCCAACAAGTCCGATCCGCGCAGAACTTCCAACATATCGAGGCACCTCAAGAGCCCGACCTCCCGAACCCAATCAACGCATCCAAAGCTTTCCGCGCAACCGTGGTCGCCCGCTTGGACTTCGCATCCCGATCCCTACGCTCCTAGCGTTCTCGTTCCTGCTTGACGTAGCCCTGCAGCACACTCGGGTCTTTGGTGGCGATGTACCACGCCCCGCTGTTGTTAGTCCAGCTGACGCTACCGGAGAAGTACTCGAATCGCTGTTGCCGGAACATGTTCGCTTGGTTATTGTGGTTACGCGAGCTCAGCTTGTGCCCTTCCGGGACGAACGGCTTAAGTGAGACGACTTTGCAGCCATCCTTCAGATCCAGGAAGATGGACATGAGGGAGTCGTTGAGCTGGGGCGTGAAGGCTTGGTTGTTGACGAGGACGACGTCGGCGCGTTGGAGCACTTCGCGGATCTCGACGTTGAGGGTTACGTCGCCGCGGATGAGGTTGACGGAGCCGACGTCGAGACCCCAGAGGTGGGTGCGGGAGGGGAACTCGGCGGCTTGCAGTTCGCCTAGGTCGCAGGGGTTGGGCATCATTTCGATACCCCAGCTCTCACAGCCGACTTCGAGCGCGGCTTGCAGGACGACGTTGCCGACGCCGGAGCCGATGTCGAGGAAGACTTGCGAGGCGTTGAGTTGAGTCTTGTTAAAGATGGTGCTGCAGAATCTATCTAGCAGCTCGCCGTAAACGTTGTCGCTGCCGTTTTGGTAGTGTCTGAGGGTTTCGACCTTCGGCGAGACTGTGCGGGCGTAAATCTGGTCGAGGATGCGTTTGATGGTGTCGAGGGGGAGGGAGCGTTTGGTGGCGAGTTGGCGGCGGATGGAGCCGTCGTCGATGTAGGAGCGGAGCATGGTGTTGAAGTCGTTGACTACGTCGATGAAGTCTGTTATGCTCTCGTTCCGCCACGCCTTCTTGAATCGCCGGTCGAACTCCTCGCTGCGGTGGTTCTGAGGTGCGTGTGGTGGAAGGTAGAAGTCGCAGATGCTCTTGACAGTCTCGCTGATGTCCTCCATAGGCTTGTAGTCGTCCTTTTGGTTCTTCGGCCACTTAAGCTCGAACCTCTCTCGGGCGGTGTTGCTGGGGTATTGTAGCTCGACCGTCTCGAACTGCTCCGCGCCCCAGGGGTTCTTGAACTTGGCCTTCTGCTCGCCGGACGTCGCATCGGCGCCATACAAACACTGCACCTCCACCATCTCCTTCCCGAACGCAGCCTCCTTGACCAAGTTCCTGCTGGGTCCACTACTCTCCATCGAGCTCACGCTGCTCTTAAGGCGCTTGCGGGTTGGAGCATCCGATCCGCCATCGCCCGACCCGTCACTGCTGCTGCTGCTGCCCTCGTCGCTGCTGAAGTGTAGCTCTGGTGTAGCGCTCTTCCGCTTGAGGTTCCTGACGAGCTTCTTCGCTTGCCCTTCAACCTTCTTCGGGAAGCTGGTCGACGCCTTTGCGCCAGCCCGCTGTGGCAGCTTGAACCGATCTGACGGCGCTGCTGGACGCTGTGCTGTCGGCTTGCTGATCCCGTTCTGCGCTGGTTTCCTCGCCACCGTCACCGGCCTGACCTCGCGGTGGACGACAGGTTTCTTGGCGTTGGGGTCGGTGTACTTGGATTTGTTAAACATGCTTCCGGCAGGCTCATGCAATGCAGCTGTGCAGGCTAGGTCGGGTACCTTGCATGTTATGCCGACACCGATCTGCAGCGAAGCGATTGGCGTGTGTTAAGTACACCAATGAGTGATGTGGTATTAGCAGTGAGCGTGGAAGAATGTTGTCTTTCCGTAGGTGGCCAGGCAGTGGTTGAAAGAAGAGGAAACGAGGCACGAGATCGATCGTGGAATCGAGAAACGTCACTTTAGCCTGGCCGTTTGCGGACTAGCTCGAATGCCTCAGGTTCCAGGGTTCTGGGAAGTCTCTCCGTCTCGTCCATTGACGTTCACTCCATCATCACAATCCCTGCCAACCTCCATTACAGAGGTCTCCAATATAGTATTAGGTAACACATCGCACGCACGACTTCGTTCCACAGCAGCGAGCAAGGTTAGCCCCGCAGGTTAGGCATCTGCGCCCAGTGTCACTGCGCCCTCCATCTCGTCTACCATTCACTGTAGGTACAACTACATCTTTAACCATTGTAGGATAAGTCCATGCCATCTCCCACTTCAAGTCTCCT
>JAABUL010000233.1_pt1 | contig 118157 bp, 141 predicted proteins | sample 5559151 | NCBI WGS metagenome assembly JAABUL01 (sample SAMN10711876, study PRJNA513368) | rock metagenome | isolation source: Antarctica rocks | place: Antarctica: Victoria Land, Pudding Butte sud | reverse complement strand
ATTGATGTGCTTGGGGGTTGGTCGCCGAGGTATGGGTGTTCGAGGGGGGAGGAGAATGGGCTTGAGAAGGGGGAGGTGGTTGTGAAGTTTATTATGGGAATGCCGTTGTATGGATCGCCTTCGCTGGCGGTGTTGTTGAGCGATGATGGTGAGGTTTGATCGCCTGCTCCGGAGTATCAGTGGAGAATTAAGTACAGTTGAAGAGTGACGATATTGGAAATCCAATAGCTATTGTGCCAGTCGCGAATATTAACAGCAATTCCCACGCCGACGCAGGATTCTCCACGTTCAGTGCAGCAGAAAGCTTCACCAGCATCTCGTGTCCATAGCAATACCGTAACCGCGGCTTCGTGCATCCTGCCAGGATAACACCCGACTCCGTGACACCGTCCCTCGCTAACGAAAGCACTATGTAAAAAATGCTCCTGTCGGGCACCATGATCATTCGTCCTCCATTCTATGAGAACTTCCACCTATGTCCACAAACAGTACACTCGCAGAAGGTCGTCAGCGGCTCGTCTGCAGAGCGGGTCTGGGCTTGCGAGTAGGCGACGCGGGATTTCTTGCATTTGCCGCAGGTCATACTGTGAAAGATATTAGTATATGCAGACGTATCATGATGAGTTGCGTGAAGGCTTGGCAAGATTTTGCAGAACGCAAAGAAGACCTCATACCGCACCCTCTCCTCCTGCACACACACAGCTTATGCAACGTGATATGCTGTGTGTGTCGGAGATAGAGAGTTGGGGTATGAGGTCTTTCTCTTCTTGGGAGCGTTCTGCGAGGTGGTGAGTATGCGATGGGCTGAGATACATACGTGGTTGAGATGGCCTTCTCCTCGACCGCAGTCATGGCCTTGTTCATATTCTCCTTCTCGAGCTTCTCGTCCTCCTTCCTCTTGTCCTCACTCTTCAACTCGTCGCTGGTCATGGTGACGAACCGCTTAGGATCGATGGAGCCATTAAACACATCTCTCCGCAGTACCGTATTCTGCTTCATCTTCAAGTTGAGGTGCAGACTGCGCATCTTCTGCTTATAGTTCGTCCCCGTATCTGGCCCGTACTCCTTGTACGCCGCCTGCTCTACCGTTTTTGACACAGCAAGGATAGCGTCCGGCGACTCCTCGCTCATGAAGCATAGCCCGTTGTAGATAAGCGTGGTGCACCCATCCCTCGTCGCATCACCCGTAGACGCAGTATCAACCCCATCCTCCTTCGCATTCCTCTTGTCCGGCGCAACGGAGTACTTCCTCGCCGCCGGCTCCTTCTTCACCACCGGCGGCGCAGGACTGCTCGTCCCACTCCTGCCTGTGCCATTCACCCCATTCGCAGTTGGCTTTGCTAAACCGCCCTGTGGTAAAGGTGAAGCTGCGCCCGGCTTCTTCTTATGAACGGCCGCCTTCCACTTGTTGATCAGGGTCGAAGCCAGGCTAGCGACCTTGGGGTCTTTGCTGCTGCGGCATTTGGCGACAACGACACCGACCTTGCTGCTGCGCAGGGCGTCCTCGCTAGGCGTGCACTTTTCCAGAGGCTGCAGGAGGCTGAAGATGGTCGATGAAGGTTCGTTCTTTTCCAGCGCTTTTTGCAGTGTCCGACTGTGCTCGAGAAGTTGGTTGGCGTCCATGGTCGTGGGGGGTGGGGTGGTCGTGTGCGCTGTGGTTCTCGTCAGTTGTGGTGATGATATGTCGTGGTGTGCGCAATGGTGAGATGCGGTGAGTGTCCAGGCGAGCGCGGCGATGGCGATATGATTTGCAAGGTTTGTGTCGTGAAACGGTGAACGAGGATTAGAAAGGGTGCTGCTGTGGTAGTGAAGCGGGCAGCTGGTCAAAGCTTCGCGGAAAGGAACAACCATCCGCCGGTCAAGCATGTGAAAATGTGAAAGGATAAGCTCTAGAGGCACATCCTATTCCTTACAACCTCGCCCTCTCCGTCTCATCCCTCACCCACACCCCTCTCACTCGCTCCCTCTCCCTATCCTTCGCTTTCAATATCCTCCTTAACAGCTTCCCAGTCGGGCTCTTGGGCACGACATCTGTGAACTCAACCTCCGCTATCCACTTATACCTCACTTTCTTCTCCTTCACGAACTGTATCAGCTTCGCGCCGACCTCCCTCTTTGCCTCTACCCCCTGCTTCAACACCACATACGCCTTCGGCCTCTCGCCAGCATACGCGTCTTGAATCCCTAGCACCGCACAGTCCTCCACGAACTCATGGCCAAGCAAAAGATCCTCAAGCTCAGCGGGAGCTACTTGTTGGCCTTTTACTTTTATCATCTCTTTAATCCTGTCCTCTATATGGAACAAGCCATCTTCATCCAAGTGGCCAACATCACCAGTATGGAAGAAACCGTTCTGGAACGTCTCTGCAGTCGCTGTAGGGTTGTTGAGATAGCCCATCGCTATCTGGGGACCCTTCGCACAGATCTCTCCAGTCTGGCCAGGCCCGAGTTCTTTCGTCGGATCGTCTAGATCTATTACTTTCGCAACTGTATTCGCGCATAGCAGGCCGGCTGCTGTGGCATACTTGTAGTCGTAGTGAGAAGGTGGGTGGCAAGATATACAGGCGGTCGACTCGGTCGCTCCATAGCCTTGCCTAAAGCCCGTGTCTGGAAACTTCCTTCGCAGGAGCTCGATGATTTCTGGCGCGGTGGGTGCGGAGCCGGAGGACCATCTCTTGACTATTCGCCGCAGGTCTATTAGATGTTTGTCGACGATCGGATCGCGGACCATGCGGATGATTATGGGAGGCACTAATATCAGCTCCGGGATCTCGAACTCGACGATGGATCTGAGCATGCTGTCCATGGTGAAGCCAGGGAGCATTACGCAGTCGCCATTCATGAATACTGGATAGTTGCAGAACCGCACCAGCCCTGTTATGTGGAAGAGCGGCATTACTGCCAGGATCCGGTATCTCTGGCCTGGCGGCACAACTTGTAATTGACGCAGCTGATGGCATTGAGCGATGATGTTATGGTGGGACAGCATCACCGCCTTGGGCAAGCCGGTTGTCCCACTCGAGAAGTTGAGGAAAGCGCACATCTCCTGATTGGTTTTGCCTGAAGGTATCCGGTGCGGCGGGCTTGGTGTGCACCACTTTCCAGCTTCCATGAGATCTTGGATGCTCTTGAAGTCGGGATGTTGTCCTTCGAGGAGGAAGATGTGTCGGGTGGGTACTGCAGCAAGGTAAGCTACCGTATTATATCTCATCCCAAAGTGACTGCGGAGACCACTTACTACCAACAGCTTCACACGCCGCCACTGCTGCATCTATCGACCCAGGTAATGTCATCAAGAACTTCGTCCCTGCCGTCTTCAGCGCATGAGACATCTCCTCAACATTATACGCAGGAGACGCTCCGTTCACACAGCCACCTATCACCAACCACTGTCAGCCGAACGAACATTAACACTCGATCCTATCTACTCACCAGCCCTTACAGTCGCCCACATCGCCACAGGATACCATATCGTATTCGTCGAAAACAACGACACCGTATCACCCGGCTGCAAACCATAATCATGGATCAACGCCGAGCTTAGCAGAGTCGCTTTCTCCTTGACGTCGGCATAGTCGAGACGTTCTTTGGTGATGGCATTGATGTAGCTGCCGAGGTTTGCTCTGGGTTGGTTGTGGACGCCGGAGTGTGAAGATTCGAAGGCCCATTCCCAGGTTGTTATGTTGGTTGGGACTGTGGGTTTTATTAGTAGTGTGTTCGGGATATGGGAGGGGCGATTTACTGTCAAGATCTGGGTGGGGGGATCTCCAGAGCATCGTTGCCTTTGAGAGGTATGATGGAGAGGCTTTTGGAGCGCCTTTCGAAAGCGAGTTCAGGAAGGTAAAACTACTCAAAACCTCTCAATCGAACGCTCACAACATCTGTCGACAAGGTAGCGATATTTCCATCCACAGTGATGTCGAATATGCGCGGTACTTTCGGCCTGTGAGTGACGAGCCGAGGTCGGTCTCTTTTCCATGACTGCCGCACTCGTCAACACCACACCTCCTACGTCCTGCAAGAAATACCATTCTTATGAGCTGAAGTGAGGTGAGGTCGCATTCGCATTCGACATTGGAGAGAAAGTCACATCAAATTAGCATTGAAGCACAAGATTGAACGTTGAGCACTGTAGCTCCAAGGAGAACATGTAGCCCTCGAAGTCGCAGAACGAAACACGAAAGACACACGTCCCAAATGCACGCTTTCTTGGCCGACTTGTAAAACAGCTCTCAATACCGAACGGCAAGCGGTGCCGGCCATCGACCTGCACCTCTTCAGCTCGTCGGCGACCTTTCTCCAACCCCGCAGCGTTCGACCATGGCACAGCTTTTGCCGGAGTTGTCTGCGGCGATCATTGCCCGGCGACCATGAGGTGTTGCGTAGGTGGGTTGAGTTCTAGCTATGGACTTCAGGTCTCGGTAAGCTCGTGAGGCGCGAGACACAAAGCTACAGGACTACCCGTTACTGTAGAACGCTCTAGTGGTTAAATAAATCAGCGACCCTGGTGGCCAGTCTACATATTCCACACATCAACCAACAATATGGGCCCCAAACGCCAGAAAGCTGACGAACAGAGTGGCGAGAACGGCGGGAACACGATGCGAGCAGCTCGCTACCACCCAGTACGTTACATACCTATCTTGACAAGAAAATGTGGTCTACTGACCGTTCCGCCAGTCAGACAACAAAGTCCACATCGACTCCATACCCCTGCCCAGCATCGCAGACGACGAGATCCTGGTCAAGGTAGCTTCGGCCTCACTATGCCACTCCGACCTTATGCTCTTCGACGGCTCGATCCCCGCCACCGAGCCCGTCGTAATGGGGCACGAAGGGGTGGGGTATGTCGAGGAACTCGGTGAGAAGGTCACTGGTTTCAAGAAGGGAGATCGCATTGGGTTCTTGTACATTAAGGGGGTCTGCTGTAAGTTCTTCTACCTTGCTTGCGCCAATGGGTGAGATGGTGCGAGAGAGGCTGACTGATTGAGCGGGGGATAGTTGATTGTGACGGCTGTCAAGGTACGTCCAACCCACGACCTCCCGAATGACCGCACTTGTGCTGACGGAAACAGTGCACAACCTCAACTGCACCAACGGCTCCCCCATGATCCAAGGTTTCGGCTGCGACGGCATGTTCGCGGAGTACACCTCCATCGCCTCGCGCAATGCCATCCACCTACCCGAGAACCTCGATATGGAGACTTCGGCGCCGTACTTTTGCGCGGGGATCACAGGTCTGTCTTCCCTTCTCCCCCCTCCCCCCCCGGCCTAACCCCCTTGGTGCTCTCAGCTAACCTGGATGCCACGCAAGCTTTCCACGGCGTAGACTCCTGCGATCTCAAGCTGGGGCAATGGATGGTCATCGTAGGCTGCGGCGGGCTCGGGCAGATGGGTATTCGCTTCGCCAAGGCTATGGAGCTCAAAGTCATCGGGCTGGATATCAACGACGATGTGTTGCAGGAGGCCAAGGAGAGCGGTGCAGACGTCGTGATGAACTCCCGCAACGCAGACTTCGAAGCCGAGATCCGCAAAGCTACGAACGGGGGAGCAGACGCAGCCGTCGTCTTCAGCGCTGCGCAGGCAGCGTACGATACCGCTACCAAGACCTTAAAGATAGGCGGGATCCTCATGGTTGTTGGGCTACCCTCGAAGCCCATTCAGTTCGGTGCTCTGGACTTGATGAAGAAGTTGTATCAGATCAGAAGTGAAAGCACCGGACCGCCGCAGCAGATGCCCAGGGCATTGGAGTTCATCTCGAAGCATGAGATCAAGCCGAAGGTCGCGACGTATAAACTTGAGGATATCCATGAGATGATTGAGTTGATGCAGAGTGGGAAGTCGAAGAGTAGGATGGCTGTTGTGTTTTGAGCTATCTCATAGACGTAACTGATGGCGTCCATCGTTCTCGGTCCTGTTGAGATACTTGTTAGCTCATGCCCTTCCCCAATTGTTCAAAGGTACAAAGGCAGATATTGAATGACAGCTCAGAGAGAAGATTAAAAGTCGACACCACCCAGCTCACCGCACCCGCCTGGGTAAGTGCTTGCACTTTCCTCAAGCCGAACCCGAGACGCGAGCACAGTGGCCGGCTTTCCGTCTAAGGATGACTAGATGTGTTTCTCATCATTGCGTGGGGTTGGTAGGAAGAGATGTGGTGACTCACTGCGCTGCGCACGTTTGAAATGCTTTCTCGTGCTGTTCTCGGTGTTGCGGTGGTCTGCTGGCCATTTCTGATAATCGAGGACAGGCGCACGACTTGGGTCTCACGCCTGGCTCAAGTGCCGCCTCTCGGGGCTGTCCCCGCATACGCAGGTCGTGATCATGTCGTCCCATACTTCACTGTTCGTTTCAAGAAGTCCTTCAGTAGTCCAGCTCAACCGTTTCCGCCTTCCTATCATCCAACTCCCTCAACAGCCGATTCTGCGTCATAGCCCCATGCACCGGGTCCTCGGCCTCCACGAAATCCTCCCACTTCCGCTTGTTGCGCTCCGCATACGGCACCTTCTCCTCCTTCTTCCGCTTCCGCTTCGCGCCGATGGAGGGCGTGCTTGTGCTTCGACTGTCTTTTGAGCTTCGTCTTTCCGCAGGCGGCGAGGCTTGAGCAGTTGAATTTGGTGATGCCTCCCCCGCCCCAGTCACCGGGCCCGCTTCTGCTTCTTCCTCTCGTCGTAACCTCTCTGCATGTTCGAGTTGGTGGAGCTCGCTGTGCCTGAACATCTCGATTTGCTGGTCGGTGAGGGTCCGCTTTACGCCGTCTTCATAATAGCCCAAATCCTCCTCCTCCTCTTCCTCCACCACGTCGTCTTGCAAAGTCGGATCGTACCCCAGCGCCGTCTCCGCGTCAATGAACCATGCCTCAGGCTTCCCGTCGTCGCCGAAGTGGGAGAATTGGAAGGATAGGAGATCGTCCTTGTGAGTGAGGAGGAGTCAGTACCTACCTGTTTCATCGGATGTAACGCGGGCTGTGAGATGATGCTGTTACCTCTGTGACAGTGGGGATGGTTATGGAGGTCATCGCGTCAGGCTCTGCTGGTTCTGCGGATATGATGGAGCAAGTGGCCTTCTTCGCGGCTTTCTTCGCGGCCTGCTTCTCTTGGGCTTTGCGGATGTGGGTGCGGCGCGAGGAGGCTTTGCCGGGCATTGTGGTCATGCTATTAGTTTCGGCGTTGGTTTCTGTACTCGTGGTGTGCTCTTCATCGGCTGGCTGGCGTGGCCGGCTGTAGTATTGTGGTTGCAGAGGGATGTCGTTAATAAGGACGTGATATCCCGCGTTTCGGTGCCCGGCCGACCTCTCGAGAGCTGTGGGATTGTCATGTGAAAGTGTAACAATGGAACAGTCACTCTCAAGAAGCATTGCTCGAGTAGCAGCATCGCTGGAAAGGCGCTCGTATACACATAGGTCGGTCTCACATCCCTCACCAAGATAGTCGCGCAACTGAGCAAGCAACAGCCACTCCCTCCGTCAACAAACAGGTCGAAATACCCAACCATGTCTCCACGTACAGCGACAACGCCCAGGTCAAAAACACATCCGCCCCTTCTCAACCACCCCTCCCCTCCACAAGAAAGGCGCCAAAGCCTCCTTTTCACCCCCGTCCAAAGGCACACCGATCGATGACCCCTACGACTTGACCACCCTGGAAGCGGACATAGCAACAGCCCTCGAGCGCCTCAAGAATGATCTGAGCAAGCTCCGGGCAGGTGGACGTTTCAACCCCGAGGTCCTCGAGAACCTGCGCGTGCAGCCGGATAAGAAGAGCACGCAGACGGTCAAGTTGAATGATCTCGCGCAAGTGATACCCAAGGGACGGACGGTGCAGATTTTGGTTGGGGAGCTGGATGTACGTCTATCCTACCTTTATCTGGCTCGTTGGTCGTCTGTTGCCTGCCTCCCATGCTAACGGATCTCTTTGTTGGCGATGTAGCATGTCAAACCAATCGCAACCGCCATCCAATCCTCTCCCACGCTCTCCCTAACCCCACAGCCGGATCCTACCGGCGCCAATCCCCTCCTTCTCATCATAAACATCCCGCCTCCCACCGCGGAGAGCAGGAAGGCTGTGGTAGCTGAAGCCACGAAGGCGGGCGAGAAGGCTAGCACGGCGGTCCGAGATGCGAGAGGCAAACAGCAGAAGAAATTGCGGGAGATGCAAAAGACGAGGAGCGCGCTGCCAGATGATTTGAAGAAGGCGGGCACGGCGATGGAGAAGGTTGTTGAGAAGGGCACCACAGAGGTGAAAAGGGTGGCTGAGGGGGCTAGGAAGGTGTTGGAGGGAGGGTAGGTGAGGGGTGGTGGTGAGGTGGTGATGCAAGAGTAGGTCATGACTTTCGGTTCTCTGAATGAAAGTTCTGGTCATGTCTTCTTCACGGTAAGTCGCGTTTCTTGCTTGAAAGAGTGCGTTCCGCGAGCTGGTTCTGTAACGTTCGCACGCTCTACAGAGCTAGAAAAGAATGATGTTCAACGCTCCCAGCCCGCCAATCTGCTCAACGGTGGAACGTCTAGCAGCAGCTTTCCAGGCAATCGAGCAGAGAGAATCTGAATAGCGACTGCCTCCTCCAGCGAGTGCTGGCCCCGCGGCTAGCTCACATATGGCCAGTGAACGCCCTTCGGCTCGAACCCTCCCGCCAGAGGGACACTTGGAAAAGGACTTGAGGAACACCATCCAAAGCAAGATCCGGTGTTGCTGTGAAGACGGCCAAAGCGTCACGGCAACCATTGGCGAAGCCACGCAGACGCTAACGGGAGTTCGGAACCGGCGCCGATGGCGGGGACGCTGGAGGTAGCGGTGATGAGGGGGAGGGGGGTGAAGGCTGACTAATTAGCCTGTTGCCCACGGCGGCCTTATTGGCGAAGCAGCACAGACGCTAGCGGAAGTTGCAGAACGGGTGCCGATGAGACGGGAGCTAACGGACGTTCGAAACGAGCGCCGGTGGGGGTGGAGAATGGAGGGGGTAGGAGGGTCGCGCTCGGAGGCTAACGGAAGTTCAATTCGAGCGCCGATGGGAGTAAAGCTAAGGGGTAGGGCGCCGACAAGTCGAAGGTGACTAAGTCCGCCAAGCCCTCAACGTCACTTCATAAGTTCAGTTCAGTTCAGTTCAGTTCAGTTCAGCTGTTCAGACAACCTCATTGGCGAAGGAGCGCGGACGCTAAGGTATGTTCGAAGCCGCGGAACTGTTTGAGGTGGCGGATGGAGGGAAGGGGGCTTGCACTGGTCAGATTGGAGGCTATAGGGCGTCCGTCAGATTGTTTGTTTGGGTACTTGCACTCGAGCTTCTGGCCTACCGACCGATGAACGATATCTTTCTTGCGGCGCGGTCCATGCTTGTGCTCTGTGTCTGCTCCGGAAGATGAAGTGAAGTCAGCGAATTCCGCACGATGCATCAGGCAAAGCTTGCACTACGACTGTGTTGCCGTGAGCCTCAGTACCTCTCCTAGGAAGATACCGGCTATCCTCACAAGTATGACCTATCGCCTTTGATCTTGACCAGGAAACGAATGTCAGAGCTGCAGTCCTCATCACCACTCAGCATGGCGAGTCAGGAACTCAGCAAGATCTCGCTGTCGCTCAGCAAGGCGAGCGAGCAGCTCAGCAGCATCTCACAAATGCTCAGCCTGGCAAACGGACAGTCCACTAACGCCTTTGCCACTGCGACCACTCCGCCACATCCGGTCGTCTACCGCGTCACTGAACAATGGGCAGCCGAAGGACCCGAAGAGCCTGAGCCTGGCTTCGTTCCCAAGAGCCGGGTGCTTGCTATTTTCACCGTCGAAGAGCAGGCGAAACAGTATGCGGCGAAGCATGCGAGGTTGGTTGATGAGAGCACGAGGTACTCCGCCGGCAGGACAAAGGTCAGAGAAGCTGATAGTGAAGGAGGTGGTGGCGGTGACGAAGTCTCGGACGAAATGACGGAGGACGACGGGCCTGACTTCGAGGGCACCATGAGGTACACCTGGAGCCTCGGCAACTGCACCGATCCTCATGGGGATGTAGAGTGCAAGGTGTACTGGTTCGGTGTCACCACGATCGCCATCCAGAGGCTGCAGGTCGTCAACCGCATGAACGAAGCGGATGAGCAATACCCGCTCACGGCCTACGATTAAAATGTTTGGTGGCTGTGTGTCAGAGCTGGGTCCAAATTACTGGGACGGGCAGCGTGAGGCAAATGGCTTTTCCTGTTTTGCTGACTGGCAACAGTGGGTGCTGATGCTTCTCTTGCTGATTGTGCTAAGTATGATCGGAATACTATACCTCGAGCGGAAAGTACTTCTGTGTCTGTTCTGATTTTCATTCGAGGGTGAAGATGGTTGCCAGACCTCTCTTTCTGATTGATGTGAAAAGTGCCATTGACTGGTAAATGTCTGGGACGTAGCTGCTGCTGGTGTTTGCCTGGTCAATGCATACAGAGAGAGAGAGAGAAGGACCGAACCGTACCTGCTGCTGTATCTCCTCCTACCTCAGGTGTGCGAACACAAGTCTTCTTCCTGCAAACATCATCACCGCTTTCGACCTCAAGTACGAAGCCAAGATCCACAACTCGACCACCACCCCGACTTCATCATGACAAACGTCTACTGCGTCATGGAACGCTGGGAGCCCGACCCTGATGAACCATACCACGACAGCAACGACGACCGGCATGCAGCACACGAGCAGAGGCTCCTCGCCATGTTCACCACCGGCCAGCAAGCGACGGAATACGCAACCAGGCACGTGAAGCTGATCGAAGAGTTGACCAGGCGGAATGAGAACATCGCTGCGGTTGGCGACTACCCTGAGGGTTACGACGAGAGTCTGAACTACTTCACGCATGAGTACAGGAGGACCGAAAATGCCAGCGTCGGCGGCGATGCTGGGTATAAGTTCAAAGTGTACTGGAACGGCGTCACTACGGTTACGGTTCAGATGAGGGTGGTTGGCAGGACCGTGCTGCCGGTGGTCCCACTTACGCCTCATTGGGACGGGGTGTATCGTCCGATGATATGAGATTATCGGGGTGCTGGAGGATGTCTGAGCTGGTCGGTTGGGTTGAATGAGGAAAATGGTCCTGCTTGATCTGGAGAGGGTGGCGATGGGTCAGGATGTTGGTTGTGCTGGTTGTGCTAAGTATCATTGTGGAATATTGCGGCAAACGGAAGAGCGTCCGATTTATGGTCTGGTAGGTAACACTTTTCACAAGGCGTCTTGGAGTAAGACTCTGGTTCTGCTGAAGGTCGACTCTCTCAGCTTGAGGTTTTTGGTTTTTCTTCTGCTTCTCCACGCCATTCTTCAGCTCGAGAGATGGAACATCAAGACCGGCATCTTAGCGGTGAATGGACTGGCCACGGAGTCTCTTCACGGGGGCGTGGGCCATTCTGGCAGTGAATACTACTTCGGCTCCAGTTAGTCGATCTCCACGAGTATTTCCTCCTTTATAATCACCATCATACTCACAACTCTTTGTCCGACGAGCGAATCGACTCTGCAGCAGCCACGAATTGGCCCACGTCAAGCACACCAACCTTCAACCAGCCATCTACTCATCAAAAGATGGCGGACCAAGCAGTCCGCGGCACCAGACTGCCGACCCCTGCCCCAGAGCCCGCGCCAACTCCCCCACCACGCCCCGCTGTCTACGTCGTCTACGAGCATTGGGAGCCGAAACGCTACCTATCCGAGCAAGAGGACCAGTACATCAAGTCCGCCGCCCAGGTGCTTGCCGTCTTCGACAACCTCACTGCGGCGAACGAGTGCGCGGAACGCCACTTAGAAAAGATGGTGGAGATGACAAAAGAGGTATGGAAGGCTATTCCTCCTCGCGCCACCGGCGGTGCCCAAGCTAGTTCCGCGGTGGTGAACGGGGCTGTTGGCGGCGCGCAGACAGAGATTGACCGAGATCGGGCTGTTGAACGGGAGGAACTCCGGAAGTGGCACAATATTTACGCAGGCAAGTATCAGTATGATGAGCCACCGACGATTGACGGGGACGGGTGCATGACGATTGTGGTTGCGTGGGAAGGGGTGACGAAGGTGATAGTAGAGAAGTGGGAGTTGCGTAGTGATGTGGAAGAGGGTTCGACTTTCTGTGCGATCGGTGGGCTCATGGATTAGGAGGAGTGAGAAATTGGGCCTACGCTGCTGTCTTTTTTGAGGGTGTGGGAGGGTGTGATAGTCGGCGAAGTCATGACTATCTTTGCGTTATCTGCTCTGGAAGGACAAGGGGGAGGAGGATGCCAGAAGGTCTCAAACTCTTCGATCTGGACATGCTAGAAAATACGAGCCGTCATGCTGCCTGGAATGGTCTTTCAAGAGTATGTATTTATTTCCCGTGGCCCTGTCGTCCCTCCCTTCTCCCAGGTGTCATCTTCCACCACATTCACCATGGCGGACCGCCGCATGCACACTCCAATCCTTTCGCTAAGCCCTTCGCCGACCGCAGCCACGCAACTTGCGCAGCCAAACGGGTAGGCACCGCTGCCGCCACCACCACCAAATCCACCCGTCTTCGTGGTTCACGAGCGCTGGACGGCCAGAGAGGGCTCCGAGAGCAAGTACCACCCATCCTGCAGCGTCTTGGCAGTCTTCAACGATCTGGACATAGCGAATCAGTATGCGTTGTTTCACGCTATGCGTCTCATACGTGGACCAAGCGAAAGCCTCGGTCTCATCGCCACCAGCGTCTTCCAGTGTTCAGCGGGATGTAGAAGATGGGCCTGAGGACCATGACGCTGCTGCTGCTCGCCAGTTGCAGGATGAACTGGAGGGTGATATTCTGCAGGCACTTGAAGGGAAAGCTGTTGATGCAGCCGTCGAGGCAGATCTTGTGCAAGGAGAGGTTGATGGAAATAATGGCAGTGAGGGCCAGATTGTTGTTGGAGAAGAAGAAGAAGAAGTATTGGAAGATAGTGCTGTTGAAGAAGCGCATGGTGAGGAGGCTGACGTTGGAGGAATGGCAGTCCAAGCAGACGCTTCCTCTCCGATCGAAAATTCGCTCCCAGAGATTGACTCTGACGATGGCGTAGACGATGAGCTATTTCGCGACATGATGAGTGTGTACGAGGACACCTACCAAACTTCGAGTGGCCCGGGATATGGCGAAGATGGTGGCTTCCAATTGTTGGTGGCATGGAACGGCACGACGGAGGTCTCGGTCACCAGATCTGAGGTGTAAGTCAGTTGATGGATGCGGCCAGAACCTATCCGAACAGCGGGATCCCAAACCAGGGCGAGAGAGATCCTTACATCATTGCGACTATTCTTGCTTTGGAGAGACAGCTTGCTGCGATACAGAATCAGCTGTCAACTTTGAGAGTACAGCAAGCACAAGTGACGGCAGCATCTGACTTGAACGGCAACGAAGAGCCGGGAGACCAACCGCTGCAGGCTCAAGAGATAGCTGCAGGCACGGCGAGACCAGGCGACGGAGATGGTGCAGCCATTATCTCTGGGGCAAGCAATCTAGCATGAAAGTTGCAAAGCGTGTTGGTGTCTTGAGACTGAGCAACGAGGCTCGGACGTGGCAAAATGAGGGTAGTCTTGGCTGCCTTTCGTTGTGTGTGAGACTGGTACATAGCAAAGAGATCGTGTTCACTGTCTTGCTTTGTTGTCAGAGTTGCTGGAACCTAGAACAGTATGCATGCCTTGATCAGCAATCGAAGATGCATTGTATAGAGTGCCCCCCCTGTTTAAGATGGCTTGCTCTGCTGTCGACAGGGCAGATATATAATGCTCACCCCAGACGTTCCACACGCTCCCATACTATAAGCGACATGGAGGCCATTCAGCCGTCGACGTCGGACCCCATGGAGGGCACCAAGTCAACCGCACCACCCACCCAAAAGTCCGACAACGGCCCCAAGACACCAAATCGTACCGTCTATGTTGTGTGCGAGTTACACGAACCTGATTCTACCGAAACGGACGTGCTGACCTGGCATGGTAAGTATAAAGAGTCCGCGTCCAGAACGAAAATTCGTTCTTATGCTAATATGCTTATTGCGACAGCCCCTTTGGCCGCCTTCGAGGACCTAGATGATGCGAACGAGTACGCAGCGAAGCATGTTCGAACGCTCGAAGAGATCACAAAAAAAGGCAACACTTCTCACAGCCCAGCGTCTTCATCGTCGGACGAATCATTCGATTGGGAGTTCGCCGACGAACACAGATCGGACGCTGAATGGATGAAGGTACTGCACAAAAGGCTAGCAGGCTCTCACGATGTGACGCACGAGCCTGACGTACATGCTGATGGTACGAAGCTTTGGCGCGTCGAGTGGCAAAATTTGTCGAGGGGAGGCGAATCGTGGACGGAAGTCATGGTCGAGAAGCTTGACATCGTTGGCAAAGGGGAACAAGCTGTTGAAGTCTGGCCACTGATGCCGTGCGTTGGGTTTCCACGGAGGAAGGAGAGGGCCAAGGAGTAACTGTGTTTAGGCAGCGCTGCAAGGAGTATTGCTGGGTCGTGGAAGCCTGTGGAGGAGTCTACAGAGTTGCAGTCAGCAATCACAACCATTCATCAATGTGCAACCCTTTGTCCAGAAGTGCCGCTGTTGCCTTGCCGACGGTACATATAAGATGGTATGGTCCTGTCGTAGTAGATATTGAAGTCAGCAGCACACCCAAAGCAGCCACTCAGACCATGAGCGACACCGACAAGTCAGAGACTACGGCAGATCAAGCCTCCAACTTCCACGCTACCAACAGCGACAACAACATCAACACTCAACGCACCACTGCAGCTCGCTCAACACAGGCTGCCGGACAAGTCCGTGCCGTGAGCAGCTCCACGCAGGATGCAGGAAGCTTGACGCACGTCTATGTTGTGGAAGAAGAGTACTACGAGAACCGGTACGATGGCCACAGTGGTTCCCGTGTCGCCGGCATCGCCCGAACTCTTGGTGCCGCGAATCGAGCGGCAGATGATCTAGGCCAGTGGATCCAAGATGCCGCTAAAGGTCTGATTGTGGGCTCGGAAAGTCTGTACGAGAGTTACCGTGGGACGAGCGTTTGCCGGAATGAACAAGGGGAGAGGGCGTGGAAGATCCAGACCGGGGCGAATGGCGATAAGGGCTGTGTTCACGAGGTGACAGTGCGCCCGTATCCGCTTGTCGACGACATGACCCTTGCGATCAGTTGAAGTTTCTGATCACTGCAACGGGAATGGGTCGTGCGTACAGCGTTGCACGATGCTGCCTCCTGAGTGCTGGTAGGCAGCGAATGCAATCCCTTAGATCGGAGACGTTGTCCAATATAAGGGTTGTTTCGACTAGCGTTCCGAACAGCTAGGACATCTGTTCAGTTCGTGTTACTCTGGCCGTTGCTATTGTCGAGTATCTTGCGTGGCACCCGGGTTGAATTCATTGTAGTATTTTGTGACTCAGTGTGACGGTGCATGTGATGTCGAAAATTCGTCAATCTTGGTAGAAGACACTGGACAGATCAGCGAAGTGCGCACTGGAACAAATACTCGTTCTCTTTGCTTGCTATAACTTGATCTGCTAGCCAGTGATTGCTTCTCTCTTGAGCATATACCAAACCTTTCATCGTCAACACGCACGCGAACTCACCTGCCATGATGAGATCTAGCCCGGATGGATGCCAACGGAATCTATTATGGCACATACCGCAGGCCGGTCCTCAAACCAGAACAAGAATCCGACAACCAAAACTTGCCGATGCCAACACCGAAGAAGTACGTCTATTTCGTTGAAGAAGCCTTCGAACAACAAGCAGGACAAGATGAACCCAATATCCGCACCCTGGCCTACTTCAGTGACCTTGCAGCAGCCAACGAATATGCCAGAGCAGTGTACGACATGCTCATCAGACTTTGCAGAGGCGAGCGTCGTGCTGGCTGGTCGATGAAAGTTGCATACGAAACGTTCGCGAACCTTCAAGAAGCCAGTATCAATCCAAAGAGGGATGGCATGAGCTCTTTCGGGGTCTCATATGGGCCTGCCGCATCTCCCAGCGCGAACTTCTTCTGGGTAGAATAGAGGGAACTTCATGCCATCGCGGATGGCACCCTGATGTACATACCAATGAACGGCCGTAGCCTTGAGAGCATGAAGGCTGTTGTCAACCGTGACCAAACACGCAAGCTTGACACGATAGAAGAGGAGGTGGAGGAGGTGGAAGAAATGGGGGAGATGGGGGACGTGACGAACGAAGCAGCATCGGCACTGCTAGGTGAAGGGCACGAAAAGGTCGAAAATGGCAGCAAATCGGGACTGTGATGCGACAACCAGTCCAAGATTCAGTTCAAATCCTTGCGGCTACAACTTCGTCGTAAGCCATTATCGCTGCGGTGGTTGCTTCCAGAGTTTGAAGATGATCGATGAACTAGAGGAACACAAGAGTGAGGTGAGGTTGATCGTTCGGGAAATCGTCGGCGTCGGCGATATTCACCTGACAATCCGCCGCTCTTTTCACGTGATCCAGAGACCCTTGCCACCGCTCGCTTTGGCTAAGCTGGTAACGTATACGATCGCAAATAACCGTGTTTCATTGGATCCCGTAGATCCTTATCTTTGCTCTCTCTCCTGGCAACATCATGCCTCTTAAATCTTAGGTAAAACCCGCAAACATGTACCTAACAGAAACGTTTTGACATGGGACTGTCTGACGCTTGTCGTACACCCACGGATGTGATCTCCCTTGGCCCCGAGTGGCTATGGGGATGTGGTAAAGCATATGAACAGGACAGGCTGCGGTACTTTTTAATGTCGCACAAGACCTGCTCGTGTGCTACAGTGCCCGGTCGTGTGCTCTTTGTCTGATGCGAACCGCATCTCTCCTCCAGGACAACCTCATCTCGTGTTGAGGCAATTCCTCACATAAGCTGTTCCAATGACACCGAAGACTCTCGATCATCTGATCCTTATTTCCACGCTTCGAGGATCGTCAGATTACGCCTAGCCTGCAGTTGGTGCGGGTTGTTACAGCATCTGTATCTCGAGTCCGATGATAAGACTCCAGATATCTCTCGGACGAATCTATTGCTCAAGATAGGCACCGATACCTCTGGATTGTTGATAGGTTGTCATCTTCAATAGCCTTGGACCTCCACGCATCGGCCTGCATCTCACTCGATATACCCTCAGGCATATCAAAAGGATAGGCCTTTAGCGTACCTTGTGCCTTGATTCTGGACACTGGTATCAGTAATGGCGGCTGTAATGGCCGTGCAGCCTTTAGCTCCTCGCCCGTCACCACACATGATCGCCGCGTGGGCGCCTCAAAAGCATATCATGGAGGCCAAGGAGAATCGCCCTGCTCTTAAACAGCTTCAACAAGCCAGTCCCGCGATTCGACCTCGCCGCGAAAGACCATGTGACGGCTGCCGCAAGCGTAAAAGCAAATGCGTATTGCAGGAATCACGAAAGTGCGTCCTCTGCGAGTTCCACAAGCAGGACTGTACATTCGTGGAACAGGCCCAACCTCGGAAGCGAAAGTTGATATCCATCGACGGGAGTGAGAACCAGAGAGCGCCGAAGAGGAGTCCGGGTGCGAGTACGACCAACAGCTCTACAGCCGTGTCGTCGCCTCGTTTGCCACACCAAGCTGCTATACCACACGACATTGTCCTTGGCTCGTTCGTCCAGACTCACCTACCAAGCACAGTTGACGAAAGCCTGAGCCTGCAGAGACACCGGCATTGCAAGTATCTCGGCCCTACCACCGCCCTGGACTCATCACTCATAGGTGTTGGCTCGTTCAACGACAAGAACGAGACAGCATCGCAAGTCGGCACGCTACGCCAAGTCACCGCCACGGAGTACTTCAGCACGCATGCCGATGCGGATGTCCCGATTCCGGATGATGAGGCCAGAGCACTTGCTGAAATAGACGCCACTGTTGGTCCCCATGGTCCAGCATTGATCGACATCTACTTCCGTAATGTGCACCCAAGCTATCCCATCATCCAGAAGAAAGTGTTCCTTGACAGGCTGAGTCATGGTGACCGACAATTCAACCCGCCTTTGCTGGCAGCGATGTACCTCCTCGCACTCAGTTGGTGGTCACGCGAGCCAAGTTTGGCGCAGCATCCGAAGCCAGACGTGGGTCGTTTGGAGTATATCGCCATCACCAGCTTGACGATTGCGATGCAGAGGCCAAAAATATCTGCTGTTCAAGCCGGCCTTCTTCTCTTACAGCGCGCCAAGTCGAGTACGTGGACTTTGACCGTGCAACTCGTGGCTCTAGGTCAAGACATCGGCCTGCATCTTGACTGCTCGGACTGGTCTATCCCACGCTGGGAACGGCGTCTGCGTAAGCGTCTGGCTTGGGCCTTGTACATGCAGGACAAGTGGAGTGCTCTCATGCACGGCCGACCGTCGCACATCAACGCTGCGGATTGGGCTGTTCAGCCACCTACCGAGGAGGACTTCGACGACAGTGTGGACCCGGACACCGATGACACTCTCGATCCGGAGATTCAAAAAGGCCAGACGCTGTTCATGCAGATGATCGCACTAACCTCTATCATGGCCGAAGTCTGCGCAACCTTCTACTCGCAGACCGCCAAGGAGGAGTACGCTCGCGCCGGACGATTAGCCACGCAGCTCGTCCTGAACCGAGCGAAACCGGTCCAGATCAAGTTGAAAGACTGGTTCGCCAAGCTGCCCGTCGAATGCAAGATGGATGGTTTTGTTCCAGGCCAGCTCTGCAGTGTAGGCTACCTGCACCTTGGCTACTTCGCCACAGAGATCTCAATCCACAGGCGTATCGTGCAGTCGCTTGACCCGGCAACAGCGAATCCGTACATGCTCTACATCTGCCGATCAGCAGCCAAGACTCGCCTCATCAGCGCCATGGACTTTGTGAATCGCCTGCGGCCAGAACATCTCGATGCTTTCTGGTACTTTGCGTCGACCTCAAATATTGCGTTGATCGGCACTTTCGGCGCACTGCTGATGGCAACAAGTCCCGCGAAGGAGGAGGCAGAGTTCTACCAGTCCCGGCTTGCCGAGCTGAAGTGGACGCTTGAAGTCAGTGCAAGGAAGGCGCCCTGGATCGGTGGTGCGCTTGAACTGCTGAACGCGAACATGGAGATGTTGCAAGGTCTGCCTGAGAAGAGGACAGCGGCTGAGATGGTTAGGTTTGAGGCAGCTCCCATGCCTCCAACGGCGCAAGGTCAGGAACAGCTTCTGGAGTCGGAGGATCAGATTGTTCTTGGACAGATGGATGATGACGGCGGTATGGACATGTCGAATAGTGACGGCATGGATATGGATGATTGGTCTTCGTGATTATGTTTTGAGATACCAGGTCGCGCGGAGCACGGTCGATAGATGATAGAAGCTAGAATGCTGTCATTGGCTTCCACAATTCGATCATGTGAAACATAGACCACCCACCCTGCAGGACAAGTGAGCCCAAGACACTGGGAAGTGGAGCTATTCATGCTACATAGATGGCTTAGGACCGGCGCCGGCAGCTTCAGGGCCAGCGACACCATCATCAGCAGTAGCTTTCAGCCTCGCCTCCTTTTGCTGACGCTTCATCTGCCTCTTGCTCACAGGCCTCCCGTCCTCGTCCTTCGGAGTGGAGCTCTCACTAACATCGATGGCATCGGCCTTCCTTTTCTGCCCATTCACCTGTTGCTTCCCGTTGGTTTTGACCTTTTCCGTCTGCTCGGCCACTACAGCCACAGGCTTCTCGCCACCATAGACGACATCAATAACACCCCTGTAGCTCGTCTTCTTGAACTGCGCAGCCACCACTACGCTCCTGCACTCCTTGGTCATGGCCTCATAACCTCGTTCCTGGCCCAAACCCCAAACAGCAGCCAAGTTGATTGCGTCCCACGGTCCTCGGCAAGCCACAGCACTCTTCGCTTCAGAAGTAATAATCAAACCTCGTCCTCTGCTGGCTCGGATCAATTGAGTAGCATTGCTAATCAGATTCCTCCGCATGCCACTATCGCCCATCACGCCTGAAGCATAGCTGATCTCGAACCGCTTGCCGCTTTTAATGGCTTCACTCAGCATTTTAAACCTGAACCAAAATGGCAGTCGCTGTGTCATATCCACGCTGATGATGTCGCAATCGAGGCTGCTGCATGCGAGCTGAAGTGTCTTCTCGTCGATCGGACGCACAGCGAAGATGTCGTAGTTGCGGCTGAGCTCCACAAGGCGAGCATTCTGATGTGTATCGGTCAGGACAAGAGTGCAGCGTCGTAGGATTGTGAGCTTTGGAGGTAAGTCCTTGTATGGTAATGGATCAGGTATTGCAGATGTCTATCAGTCGTTAGCTTGCTTCCTCACTCCCGAGATCACGAGCCCATACCAAGCTAGCGGGCAGCTTGCCACTCATTGTATGGTTGAGAGCCACAACATTGTAGCCAAGCTCGCTCAAGAAGGCCAATATCCTAGGTAGTTGAGACTCGTTCGCAGTCCACTTGAGGTCGAACGGGACGTTAAGGTCGAAGAACATGTTTGCGATGAGCTGCCTTCCACCTCTCTCTCATTGCTTCCCGGTGCGGCGACAGATACTTCCTATTTCTCATTCTTTGCAGTGCGTAGCTCAAGATGTAGGCGACATGCTCAACCAGGTTGCAGATTTTGATGTCGAAGTCTCCAGGCTCTATATTCACTCCGCGGACGCTGCCCAAAGAGGCTAGATCTTGCGAACGTTGAAACTCTAACTCTCCGATCGGCGCTTCAAAGTCTATGACGTGCATCGCGGTGCCCAGCTGAAGGACAAACGGGCGTAAGAACATTCCGACGGCACTACATGACCTGATGATGGGTTGTATAGAAGGGGCTGAGTAGTTGGCTGAATAGTCGAACGGACTGCGGTTGTTATATAGGAGCGTACCCTATCACCACCTCCTGAACTACCAGTTAATCTGAACCACAACAAACACCTTTTGGCACGATTCAACCGCCAACATGACTGCCGGACCACCCCTCCACAAGCCAGTCCATGTACTGGACGACTACTACCTCGCCATAACCCTGCTGGTAACCATAGCATACCAACTCATCGGATTCTCCATCGCCTTCGCCTACAAGTTCGACAAATTGACAGATTTTATGGGCGGCACGAACTTTGTATGGCTAGCCATCTTCACCCTCGCGATGTCCGGAACGACCGCCGCCCGACCGATTGTCACATCCATCTTTATCATGCTCTGGGGAGCACGCCTCTCAGCCTTCCTCCTGTTCCGGATCCTAAAGACCGGCAAAGACGATCGTTTCGACGACAAGAGGGACAAATTCTTTCCCTTCCTCGGATTTTGGGTTGCCCAGATGCTGTGGGTTTGGATTGTCAGTCTACCCGTGACGATTCTCAACAGCCCGAGTATCCCCTTCTATCGTCAGCCCAAGTTCGGCAAGGCGACAGACATCATCGGCGTCATCATCTTCGTATTCGCGTTCCTCCTGGAAGCCGTGAGCGATGTCCAGAAGTATCGCTTCAAGAACAGTGAGGCAGGTAAGCAGCCGGGAGCTGTCTGCAATGTTGGGTTCTTCAAATGGAGTCGACATCCAAACTATTTCGGTGAAATCATGGTCCAGGTTTGTAAGTGTTCGTTCCATCTCCGGCCTCTTGGACGTCGCTAACCACTCAACCAGCCATCTTCATCATCGCCATAACACCAGCATCATACCACTACATTCCCTCCGGATCCGGTGCATACGCTGCCCTATATAGCAGCATGCTCGGCTGGATCTTCCTGACTGTCCTGCTCATGTTCGTCTCTGGTCTGACCCTCCAGGAGCGTCCCGGGGCCAAAAAACGCTATGAGAAAGGCGTCGGATGGCACGAGTATGAGAAGTACTTGCACGACACCAGCATTCTCATCCCGATGCCACCGGCCATATGGCGGAACCTGCCGGTCATTGTGAAGCGCACGATTGGGTTGGAGTTCCCAATCTATGTCTTTGATCCTGCAAAGCATGCGGATGCGGACAAGATGCAGGACCGTCAGGCTGAGGAGGGAGAGCAGGGTGAGAGTAGTGCTCGGCAGAGTAGCGAGCCTCTGCAGTAATGAAGGAGCGATTTCTGGAAGTTCATACTTTTGTATTAGCGGGGCATCGTGGTGGTAATTGTCGTGTATCTCAGCGTACACTACCCTCGTGCTCAAACCGAACTTGCTATCTCAAGCCAAGTACAAGCGCGTGCATCGATGAAGAATGGTCGGCTCGGCTGAAGCTCCCGCTCATCTAGAGCAAACAATTTCTTGAACTCTCCTTCAAACCCATCGATGCATATTCGAGTGAACTGCTGCTGTTGGCCATAGTCGAGCCTTTCTGCCACTGCGATCACTAGGCTGTTGTCGAAAGACTGGCTATTACTGTGACTTAGCAAGAGAAAACATATGTCAACGTTTGCGATTTGGCGCGAGATCCATGGACTCCCTTTCGCGCGAATCGTCATAAAGACCTCTTCCCTAGGCACTCTCACATATCGGGCGCGGAGGTGTAGTCCGCGGTTCGTAAGCGATGACTCGGAACCATCATCGTATGAACACGAATCAAACCAATCGAACATAGCCTCTCTTGCGAAGGAATTTGGGGACGGCGCAAAGACGGGTTGATAAGAAATGCCAGATCCCGGGTTGTCACTCCAGGCCAGGATAGATTTGTCCGTCGATTGGCGGACGATCTCATGCTGCAGTCTCATAAAAGCCTTGGATCCTTCGCCGTAAAGAAGTGGCATATTGACATCGAATATGCCAATGAGAGAGTAAGCTCTGTCTTCAACTCGAGTCGTCTTTCGCTTCGCTGCCCAGCTCATTCGCTCTGCTATGCTCACTCTGTTGAGCGATGTTCGGGATCTGTTGGTAAGGCATACCTGCCGGATACCTGTGATTCTCGCCACAAGCATGGCTAAGGGCGGTCCATGTAGCCTCTCGAACAGGATCTGATGACGTGACTGAGGCCCAGGACCGGACCAAGGAGAATAAATGCAACCCAGCTCGTTCCACACCGAGTCACAGAATATGAGTTGATTCGTTGCAAGCAATTCTTGAAGAGTCCAGCCCCGTCGAAACCAGGAGCTTTGGATAAATTAATCCCAGCCACTTCCCAACGTTGTAGGCGAGATGTGGATGCATGGGACCTCGTTACCGTCACTCGCTATAGTTTGCGTACACAAAGTCGGATCAGGCTTGTCTGCCGTGACATCTGCGAGGTACACAAAGCAAGCGGTTGCCTCCTGGTACCAAGCGAACATAGAGTTGATGGCCTCGGAAAGTTCGGCGCTTGATCGCTTGTTGATACAGCCTGCAACGTTAGACACATCTTTGAAGACACTCAAGGTCGTCAGGCTACTTACATGTGTCGACCCAGACCCACTCTACTGCGCTTCCTCCGAACGTCTCTTTCAAGGCATCATTTTCATTTTGAAGCCTTGCAAACGCACAGAGCTCCTCCACCTTTCGATATCCGCGGCATGCTGCTCCCCGACCTTTGATGAAATCTTTGTACGTGATCTCATCCGCTTCCCAACGATGTGAAAGAATGAAGTACTTCGGACGAGCTGTATCGTAGAACTCCTCAAGTTTGCGGGTGTAGATGTTGATGAGCCGCATATCGCTGTACTAGGACCAAGTATTCGTCACATCTCAACAAGAGGAACACTAAAGAAACGTCCTTCATTTCGATGGGAGAGTGACCGTTAAAACAAGGCTGCACCGTAAGTCCAGTGGCGAGGCTGAGCAAGAGCTGCACAAGCTGCCCTGGCTACAACTTCATGTTGGTACTTACTGCTGCTTCTGTGATGCGAAGCTACGAGATCCTCACCTTTTCGAGCTGCCACTGCCGCTGATAGATGTCGTATTGGGCTGGGTCCGACATCGAGCAGTTTCTCTACTCTATAAGTCAGGATGCCCGAGTGGAGAGGGAAGTGAAGTGAAGTATGTAATGAAGTGAAGTGACTTCAGGCCTCAGGCCTTCCGGAGAAGGAGAAACAGAATTACCGGATTGGAAGAGCGTCTTCCCGTGGCAATCGCCTCTCTGACCTCGGCTCCTCTCCGCAGTCTCGAGGGTCGATATATTGTTTTACACATCATTGAACGATGTAGTTCTTCTGTACAGTGCCATTGGCAATATGGCAGGACGGATACGGCAGCTCATCGATTTGGAGAATCTCGAGAAGTATATACAGAAACATGTACCGGAGATAGCTGTCCCACTGGACGTTAAACAGGTATACCTCCAACAAACACACGAGCAGCATTTGAGCAACGTTACTGATTGTCGCAGTTCGGATATGGCCAATCGAATCCTACATACCAACTCACCGACGCCAATGGCAAGAAATATGTCATGTACACCTCCCCTCAAACCCTCAAACCCTCAAACAGCCCATCGAAGCCTCCAGCTAATACTCCACCAGGCGTAAGAAACCTCCCGGCAAGATCATCTCCCGCACCGCCCACCAAGTCGACCGCGAATACCACATCATCGCCGCCATGGCCAAGACCGACGTCCCTGTCCCCCGCGCACTGTGCCTCTGCGAAGACGACTCCGTGATCGGCACCGCCTTCTACATCATGTCTTTCCTCCAAGGTCGTATCTTCGAGGACCCTGCGATCCCCGGTGTCACCCCGGAGGAGCGGCACGAGATGTGGCGCTCCATCTGCACGACACTGGGCAAATACCACCGTGTTGAGCCAGCGAGCGTAGGGATGGAGAATTTCGGACGAAAGTTTGGGTTCTTCGATCGGCAGTTGAAGACGTTTGCCAGGCTAGAGGTCGACCAGGCGGCGGTGAAGGATAAGGATACTGGGGAGCCGGTGGGACCGATTCCGCATTATGAGGAGATGGTTAAGTTCTTTGGGAACAAGGCGACGCAGCCGAGGGATCGAACATCATTTGTCCATGGAGATTTCAAGGTCGACAATGTGGTGTTCCATCCTACTGAGCCGAGGGTCATTGGAGTGTTGGACTGGGAGATGGTGCGTACGATTTTACATGCTCCTGCCAACCCTCGGACTGACACCTGACTACAGGCAACGATCGGACACCCACTCTCCGACCTAGTCAACCTCATTGCGCCCTACACAACCGCCTCCAACCCTCTCGCCGCTCGCGCCGGCCGCCGCAACGTTGCTTTCCTCCCTGACGCCACTCCAGGCCTGCCTTCGAAAAAACAGTGCATCAAGTGGTATCAAGACGAAGTTGGGATCGAATTCGACAAGCGGGAGTTGACTTGGGCGGAAGCATTCGCCATCTATCGCGGCGCAGTCATCATACAAGGTATTGCGGCAAGATACGCGGCACGGCAGGCTAGCAGCGAGAAGGCGATGGACCATGGGAATGCGATGAGGCCGCATGCGGAGATGGCGTGGCAGTTTGTGCAAGAAGTGGAGCGGCAAGGGAGGGAAGATGGGATCAAGGGTAGTGATGGGGAGTTGAGCGAGCAGGAGAAGGCGAGTGGAAGGGGGTATATGGCGAAGTTATGATGAACTGTCCTCGTGATTATCGTAGCATGACACAATCACCGACTGCATCTTTTCTGAGCATACTCCTTGCTCTTGATACTTTGTCCTATCCATCGATTTCACTCTTGATCCCGCTCTTGCTCTTGTCCTCCCATCCCTTCCCTCCACTGGCCCCTCAAACAGTCGTCCGCCCATTAACAACCACCTGCCCAAACGTCCACAGCCCCGTCGCCGCCAGCACACTAAGTCCAATCGGCAACGGCTTCTGCGTCTTCAACGCCCTCGGGAAGCTACTCCCCGCCAACACGATGCTTGCCAGGAGCGCGATCTCCGCACCGTAGGTCTGGCGGTTCGCGATACGGTAGCCGCCGAGGGCGTAGAGGGCGCCTACACCACAGCCGGCCACGAGAGAGGGGACGGAGCCGGCGCGGATGTAGCCGGTGATGCCGCCGCCGGCGGTGAGGGCCGCGAGTAGGTAGGCGATTTGGGGGAGGGACTGGGAAGCAGGGTGTTAGTGGAGACGGGATGGTGGGGGAGGGGGAGGGGCATGGGGTACCATGATGACGGTGGATTTGTGTTGATATTTGGCTTTGATGTGTTTGATTTTTTGACCAGTGTTGAGAGTGTAAATGGAAGTGTTGGGTTGTCAGATGCCGAGAGCTATATGTTCCTTGCGTCGGCAAGAGCTACCTCGTAACTGCCTCATTTGGTGGACCCTGCGCGCGGACGTGGGTATATTGGCGGAGACGGCTTCTCAAGACACTCCACGACCGAGTAATTCTTACGAGGACAGAACAGTAGGTTCAATTGGAAGAATTGGTATGTTTACTGCTTTCACATTCGTATCGTGGAGAAGACCAAGTGGGAACAGAACCGAGTGAGTTGGGAGGAACCAAAGCGCTTCTCGAGCGTTGATGAAGGCTCGATGGTCTACACTCGAGTCCAGCGGAACTACAAGCACTCTCCCATATCGATCGCGAGACCGCTCCAACGATGTTGCATACATGTTGCTGGGTAGATGCAAAGATCTCCGAGAACAACCTTCTTGCTCGGTCCAAACCATTCGCGGGGTTCGTTCTTCGACCCCTCTCCCCTTGTCCGTAGATATCTAGACGAAATCGAGTACGAAGCATTTGTTACATGCTTCATATATCTCACAAACATTGTTGTGACCGTCTCATATCGAGTAGGTAGTTGTTCAAATAAATCTCGTTCTTCGCACCGAGAACCGTCGTCAAGATGTCCGGCAAGACAGCATACGTAACAGGCAGGTGTCCCTTCGAACGGTCTTCGACAGATCTCGACTAACTGTAGGTATCGCAGGCGGGGCGTCAGGCATCGGTCAAGCAGTATCAGAGATGCTCGCCAGTAAAGGGTACGCCATCACCTTCCTCTCCCAGAAGCCAAGGACCACCAGCTAACACCATCAACAGCGTCAAAGTCTGCATCGCCGACATGAACCTCGAAGGCGCGCAGAAAATGGCCAATCAGCTCGGCAACGGAGCCTTCGCCGTCCAAGTCAATGCCGCGGACTGGGACTCTCAGCTTGCTGCTTTTGAGAAAGCGGTCGATGCTTTTGGCCGGTTGGATTATGTGTATCCCATCGCTGGTATGAAAGCTGGAGCACTGATCAGGCTGATGAGACGCTGAGACGATCGGATAGGCATTGGAGAACGCAAAGCGATCAAGAACGATCCTAAGGCGACGAAGTTCCAGAAACCAGATCTGGCGGTCATTGAGGTCGATTTGACAGGAGTGCTGTATACGGCGTTCTTGGCTGTCCAGCAGATGAGACGGCAGGAGAAGGATAAGGATGGGTTTAGAGGGAAGAGTGGGTTTTCTGCATCCGTTCAACTTGAGGATTTGTGCTGATGTAGGGTATCCCCAGTCGCCGCGACCGCATCTGTATGTGGGTTCTATTGCGTACCAAGTAAGCATGAATGACTTCTGCAATGCTTAAACGGAGGGCTGACCACCCAACAGCCGTGCCCGTCTACACTTCGGCAAAGCAGTATGCAATTCTATCTCCCACCCACCGCAGTCCATCAACTAATACACCGTTCCCAGCGGCGTCGTCGGCTTCGTCCGCAGCTACGGCAAATACCTTCCAGAAGAAGGCATCACCCTCAACGCCGTCTGCCCAAATGTCTTACGCACCTCTATCTCGGTTCCTGCCTTCTATGACAACCTAGAGAAGGAAGGAATTTTGACAGAAATGAAAGGCGTCGTCGACGCATTTGCCAGCTTCCTCGATAACGATATTTCAGGCGAGTGTATGGAGGTCGGGCCAAATGGTGGATTCAGTGCCAAAGCGCCAGCGCCGCATTTGGATAAAGAGACCACGAGAGTAATGGACGCGATCTATGAGAGGTCGCATCGGTTGCATGAGCCGGAGCAGTAGGCTCCAAATGCCAATGCATATTATCAAGGGCTATCTTCAGCGCGATGGTTTCGAATCGTCCAGGTGGCTTGCGTGTGCTAGGAGGAATTTGCAGCAGGTGAGCGTGAACTTGCATGCCTTTGTCCACTCTGGATTGGCACCTAGATTGCCGACGCGAATGCTGGTACTCTCGATCTTGTCTTTGTGGATAGTGTAAGGTAGCTTGGTCACGTTCGAATCTCCTCCAGCCGCTGAGATCTGCGACACATGCTCTCCAAGCTGGCGTAGGCAGTCCAGAAACGCCACCATAGCTTCGTCGATCTTGCCATGGAACAGCCCCAGACCGAGAGATAGATTCCCGCTGCTGAAGAGTTCGAGTACTGTTCCTTTGGGCTTGCCGTCGGATGATTGTTGTTTCGGGTCGTACTTCACGATCTTCGAGGTGGATCCAACCGGCACCAGCTTGTAGTCTTTGAACTTGTAGTTCAGCTTCTCGGCCACTACAGCCAGCAGGAGTAAGGCCTGGCCCCATGCTGCGTTGATTTCGGGCCATTCGACAGGGTGCTCTGGCAGTCGTCCTAATCGCAAACCGTTGATCGTTCCGAAGAGCCCGTCGTGGCCGATGGCGAAGGTGTCGTTGTAAACATTGGTGCGCTGCAGAGACTCCAGCAGCTTTGTGTCATGTGCGAGCTGTGTCTGCAGGCTGTCCCTCTCCTGCTGGAAAGCGGTCAAATCCGCAGTGAAGGCATTACGTTCCTGCCAGAATCGCTCTTCCTCTTCGTCGAGCTCTTCAGCTTCAGCATCCAGCGCGGCAATGTCATCTTCGAGCTTAGACTTCTCAGCTTCCAGCACTTCCAGTTCCTTGAGCGCGGTCTTCTCTCGTTGCTGAGCATCTTCGAGATCACGCTTGATCTTCGTTCTCTCCTCATCGGTCGGAACATCGTCCTGCGCCTTCTTGAGAAACTCAACGTAGGCATCACGCTCCCTGATCACACCTGCTTGTCTTTTCTGCAGCCCGTCCAGCACAATTTCCGTGCATTCTGAGCAGATTGGGTGATCGATATCAGATCTGGAAGAGAGAATCTCGAACAAGCGTACAACAGTCTCCATCTGTTGCGAGTAAGATCCTTCGTCGCCGTTTGGAACGGATAGTGATTCGGATTTCTTCGAGCTTGCTTTCTTCTGTGAAGGCGTACGAATCGCTTCCTCATGGTCGGCAGGGGCGATCTGAGATTCCGAGAGCATGATGAATGACATGTCTGGCGTCATTTTGGTTCCAGCACGCTGACTTGAAGATACAGTCCGCTTCTGCATCGGTGGACCGGCGTCTTTGGACACCTCATCGTACTGTTGCCTGCGTTCTCGAGCCGCTGCTGATCGCGGTGCATCTGGCGCCTTTGGCTCAAGTGCTGGTGCTGCATCTGCTAAGATCTTGAACGAGGCCGGGTTAAGGTCCTCAAGGGAGGAGTCTATTCTGAGTGGTGTTCTGCATTTCTGGCAGTGTAGGGTGGCCATAGCGATATCTTCGCTTGTGAATACTAGGGTGATTATAAGTAGGCCTGCTTCATTTCAGGTCAGCGTCGTGGTCTGTCAGTCGTGCTTCTGGTTGATGGCTACTGCAAGCCTCATTCCAGAGTGTGCTGTCCGTCACATGTTTGCTGGTTTAATAGGTGAATACCTGAGGACAACTTTCGAGATTGAGAGCCTGAGGCACCAGCCAAAAATGGCAGGGATCGCCCGGGACCCGGAAGCCGGAAAGTGCGGCTCCGCATGTTTCCAGAACGCGTGAATTGCAGTCGCGTCCCGAGACATAATTTCGTGGTCTCGGGAAGCGGTGGACTCGGTGGACGCAACGAGCAATGGGCTGGGATGGGCAGCATGGAGATGATGATAGACCCACGACTGATGGGCGATGTCATCGATTTGGACGATGAGGAAGAAGAGCCAGCAGGTCTGGAACCCACGCGTTTGGGCTACAACCCCCAGCTTGGAGGGGAGGCGCACAATTACGATGCGCAATTGGACCAAGACCGACGACAGCAGAAACGGCGGTTGAAGTCGCGCTTCGAGGAGATATTTGAGAAGTATGGGAAGGACTTCGAAGGCGTTGGAGACGAGATCGATCTCGAATCGGGGGTGATTGTGGTGGATAATGGACATCTGCGGAAGATGCAACATGAGGCCGATGCTGGAGACGAGAATACCGCCGCTGGAGATGGAGATGGAGACTGCCTTGATCCGCGGTTGAGGGAGGGAGCAGACGTTACCGGAGGCGAGAATGAACTTTCCTTAACCGACAGCGACAATGACGCAGAAGACGAAGAGGACGACGAAGGCAGTGTCAGTGGAGACAACTCCATGGACGAAGCATCAACACGAGACGAAGTACCCGCCAACATCCTCGATATGCCGTCTCTCCGAGAGTCAGTGCTGGATCTACAGTCAAAGCAGAGGCGGGGAGGGGGTATTGACCAGAACGCAATCGAAGCATTAGGCATGAGTATCGCCAAGCAACTCACCGATCTGATGTCTCAAGGCAATAGGCCGAGTTCAAAACGCAAGAAGGACCAGACCAAGGACGTATGGGCATATCCTGACATTCCACAGCCGCCTCCGGAAAAGCGCCAACGACGCGATATCAGTCCACTGCCAGTCTGGCCTGGCCCGTCGCCTGGCCGGAAAAGTCTGTGGGCTCCACAGCGTGCTCCGAAGCGCCAGAAGCGGAAGCAGGTGGAGGAGGTCCCAGCTGACCCAGATGCCCAAGCTGAGGACGGGCTTCCGATCAAGCCAGAAGATGCCAATATCGTTCCGGAACAATCACTAGGTCAAGAAACACTTCGCAGATGCTACAACTGCACAAGCGCGAACTCTGTGGTCTGGCGAAGGGGTCCTGACGGGTTGATGTGCAATGCCTGCGGCATGTACTACTACCGGTACGGCTTACTTCGACCAGTCGGACCCGTCGAAGATAGCGAAGACTCTGCCTCTGAAGATTCGGAGCACGAAACAGTAGCAGAACTGGAAGTTGAGGTGGAAGCCGAAGCGGAAGTTGAATCGAACGATGCCGAGTCACAGTACTCCGCCAACACATCAAGACGTCGCGATGAGCTTCCAAAGAAGGGAAGTCCTGTTCTCCACGAAGAAGACGTTCTGATACTCAGGCTCAAGGAGATCGACAGACTATCGTGGGAGAGAATCGCGAAGCATCTGCCCGCTCGAACGGCCTACGCAGTCCAGTGCAGGTATAGCAAGAAATTGCATAATCGGCCAGTCGAGGCACGAGCGACTCTCGCAAACCAGGGCTACGAGTATCACTACGACGATAATGGCTTGATCGTATTCACACCCGCGGAACCACCGCAAGGCTTCACCGACGAAGAGGACGAACTGCTGTTGAGGCTCCGTGAGGAAGACGGCGTGGATTGGGACCAGGTCGCTCTCCAGTTTCCAACTCGGACTCAGAAAGCCTTGCAATTACGTTTCAACCAACTGGCGAAGAAGATCATGAGAGAGCACAGGAATCCCGGTAGAAAGAAAAGAGAACGCAGCCCAGGTACCAAGCTGAATGACCGCTATTCGGCAGAGGAAGACGAACTTCTGAAGAAGCTGCGCGAAGTCGATCAGATGAAGTGGACAGAGGTTGCGGCAAACTTTCCTGGACGTAACGCTTTGGCACTGCAAAAGCGGTATGTTCGCGAAGTCTCAGACGCTGCAAAAGAGCGTCAGCAACGCTCGCAAGGAGTCGTGGCCAAGAACGGAGAGAACATGAAGCATCTACGATACACCTACGAGGAGGACGAACAGATTTTGCATTTCAGAGAGCAAGATGGTCTGAGCTGGGAGGAGATCGTACCGAAGATGCCCGGACGACAGAAGGAGTCGATCGAGCGACGATACCAGTACATCTACCTTCGCAAAGACCACACGAAGATGCTGCAGAAGATGGCAGCGGCACGTCAGAATGGAGAGGCTTCTGGCCAGGACTTAGATGCAGACGGTGCGCAAAGTGATGACGAGTTGCAGCAAGATGATGTTGAAGAGTCCTTATCAATGCTGACGTTTACAGAGCCTTCTCTGCAGACGAATACTCCTTCCACCGGTTTAAGTGCCGATATGGCGAATCTGCGTGAACGTGTCGGAAGTCAGCCGATCTCGTCGAATCACCCTGCAGCACTTAGCGGCACTGGAGAGGACACGCTGCTATCTCGCTCCTACTCGGCACCACCGCTGGAGAGAGGGGCGCCGGCACAGGCGTCACCACTACCAACGTCACCGCCAAAGAAGAAAGTGCTAATCCGCTGGACGAAAGAAGAGGACGACCTCCTCCATAAGCTCCGTTCTCAGGGACTGGATTGGGATGCCATCGCTCTGCAGTTACCGGACCGCAAGAAGAAGGCGATCCAAGGTCACTACTCTGCGAAGTTCGGAAACGCAGCGCAGTACAGGAACCTGCCCGAAAACCAACAGAAAGATCCCAGTCTGTTGAAGAGAGCTATCAGCAACAATCTGAGACGGCAATCGATCGCGGACGAAGCTGCGGTGAATGGAGTCTCTAGCATCATCGATCTGACTGGCGACGATGACGATGACGAAGATGTTGTCGTGCAAGGGCAGCCGGAGCCATCAAATGCGCCAATGGAGCGCGTCGCTATGGCTAATGCGTTGCTGCCTCGCCTTGTACATACTCAAGAGACTACAGCTGGAGGTAACACAAGTAGTCGTGCCCACCAGGCCCCTAGGCAGCAAGTCAAAGCAGCAACCCAACCGCTACAGTCGCAATGGACGACCTGGTCTCCCGGGCCGCGCAGTGCACTGGATGGCCCGCCCAAAGTGCCTGCGGTTTTCCGCGAGCCAGGCCTGCAGATGATCTCTCCTTCCAAGGCATCCAACCAGCAAGCATCCCCTCCTAGGCTTGTGGACCATACGGCAGCAGTGCGAGCTTCTGGGCTTCCACTGGCATATGAGGCGCAGGCAGTATCTCCTTCCAGACCTTTCGACCGCCAGCCACTTCTTGCAAGTCTGGTGGACCATACGACAGCTGCCCAGGCTTCTGGGTTGCCAATGACACCTGAAGCAGAGTCGCCAACGCTATGGAGTCGTTTCCAGACCCAATTGGAACTGGCAAGCATGGATGATGGAATGCTATTAGTTCTCGATAACCCCTCGAACAGCCGACCGCCATCCAGCGATGGCCAACAACGGTTTGAAAGTGGACTGCCACTGGAACACATCAACCCCTTTAACAGCCGACCGACGTCCAGCGATGGCGGATACCAGTTCCCAACATATCCAGAAACGCCGCTCTTCGGAGAGAGCAGCTCGCCTCCACCTTTCGGGCAAAGTTCTGCTTACAACAGTGTGAACTACTTCACGCCGGCACGCCACAGTGCGCATTCTCATCCTTACTTCGTTGCTCCGCCGGCGCCGATGTACATCCCGAGCCAGCAAGAAGGCGAGCCAGACGAGCGAAACACGCAGTTCGAGCACGGCATGGACGATGAGACTGAAGATGCGATCGAAGTCCTGCCGAAGGCAGCAACGGGCAAGCTGAGACCAGTCCCGAAGCGCGTACAACCCGCGAGGCGGTCCAGGGGGCGAACTGCTGCACCTATCAAGGACGATAGAGACGTGTCTCGTACTGCTGCGTCAAGTTCGGCTCGTGACGACAACAACAGACGCAGCCTCCGTGCACGAGAAGACGCAGAGGACGATATGCGACAGACTCAGCAGCCAACAATCGGGCTAGCAGCCACTTCTCCATCCATGTACGATCTGCCTGTTGACTCGGGAATTACTGAGCACGAGACGCAACCTGCCGAGCCGCCACCCCAGGACTGGATAGAGCTCGCAATCATGGCTTTGGAATTCGCACGCCCTCGGCCATTATCGCTTCAATCGATCAAGAAATTCCTTATGCACAAGTATCCATACTTTGCTGAAACATCGCAGGACAGCTGGATCCCCCATATTCGATCAGCACTACGCCGCAGGAAAGAGTTCACTAAAGCCGGCGAAGGAGCCAAGGCGCCGTGGACCTTGTCTGGCGTTCCGTATGTCAAGGGAGAGCGCAAAAGCGGAAAGCGTATTGGGCGTCCACAGGCTGTGCCCAAGGCGCCAGCTCGGCCGACGGATGAGGAGTCAGATATGGAGCCTGCGGCGGTTTCTAGACTGTCCATGACTGATCAGCGAAGCATGACCACGCACAGTGGTGATCGGGGTGCGCAAAAGGAAAGCAATATCCCTGCAGCCTCCGATGTGGACGACAACAGCGGATCCGTACTCGACTTCAACGACTCCGCGATCGTGCTCGACGACAATGACGATGACATGGCTCCTCCGATGGCCCCAGAGGCCGACACCTTTGTGGACGATGCTACCGAAGTCGATGTGGATCTGCATGATTCCGCGATCATGCTCATGGACGACAAGGAACCAAGTCCAGAACCACAGACAGTCGTCACGACAGAGGATCAAGAGGAAGACGAGTTGTCTACCGCCATGACAGCAATGCTCGCATCTTCCACGCGCTCGTCAGGTCGCTCGAGGCTGGCGCAATCGTCCCCAAAGCCGGCTGTTGCGGAAGCCCAAGATGAATCGATCCTACTCATTTCTACGGCGTCGCTCACTTCTGACGTCGCTCGCGAACCAGAGAGCACACCCGGCTATCACAACACCCGCTCTCGCCGCACCACTGTCAACGAGGTAACTTGGGACAGCTCGCAAGGCACACCTGGCAAGGCGAAGGGAGGAGCTTTGTCATCGAGCTCGCCGATTATGACTATGAAGCAGTCCACCAGAAAGGTGTACAGCCGGACGTCAACGCCTGGGACCGATCACTCCACCTTGTTCAGTCGCCCAAAGCATGGCAGGGTGAACGCGTTGAGATCGTCTTTTGGACAATATACTCCCATGTACCGTTCGAGTAGTGTTGAGATACCCGGGAGTAGGAAGAGGGTCGTGCATACGCCGATGAGGGATGGGGATGATTCGGAGGATGAGTTGGCATGAAGAAGTGCATTGTAGCTTTTGGTATTTCGGCGATATGGACGGAAGAGCGCACCCTGCTGGTAGACAGCGTTGGTATGAGGAATTGATAAGACACCTGCAGATTTGGTACAATCGAAGCAAAATGCCTCCGTTGGACTGTACCGAGAGTATACAACTTTGAAACCACGATGCATACATTCGTGGAACTATTATCTACACAGTCACCATCACACTAGCGTTTTTGTACCAGCCCAGCATGGCGTTCTCGCCACTCCGCATTTGCGTCTCTTCCACAAAAGCCCATCGCTGGAAGAAGTCTTCGTGCGTCATTACACGCGTCAGTCGGCCAGTGATGGCTCGGTACATGTCTTCCATGACGCCGAAGTCGGTCGGGAAGAGTATGTCGAAATAGCCCTGATATACCAACGGAGTCCGGACCAGTACGGTGCGTCGCTCGTATCGCGTCTGCACAACAGGCGCGTTGAATCCTGTCGTTGCTTGCGGCAGCTTGTGGAAGTCGGATGTGATAAGACGATGAGCCGGGAACTTCGTGCTCAGGATCGAGAAGAACTGCATCAGCCGGGTCGGGATGTACTCCGGCACTGTCAAATTTGGGGAGAATGGTAGGCTGTGGCGAAAGGCGCGCCATATCTTGGATGTTCGTAATGGACTTGGGTACTGTCGTCCTTCGCAAGCCGCGTCACGTACTCGCAAGAAGCGTGATGCCACAGGGTCCAAAGTGCGCGTATAGAATTCGAAGAAGTCGCCTTGTGCATCGATGAGGACTGATCCTTGCATTACCTCATTGGTTCGCGGGTCGTATCTGATGACATCGTGTGCAAAATTGTCGAAGACTTCCAAGGCGAGAAAGAAGCATGGTGTCGGGACGTATAGGTCCCAGTCAAAGATGGATTTGTTGATGATCTCGACCTTATCTGCATGACCCCGACTCGCAGCAGACGCGTACAGGTTCTGTTGCTGCAACTTTGCAAGATTCGATGAGACCTCGATGACGCGGAACTTCGTTCGAGCATAAACTTCCATATCCGCGTTCCGGATGTAGTCCAAGATGTTGAGCATAAGCGTTCCGTTGCCTGCTCCAAGCTCATATATCACCAGATCGTGGTATGGAAATAGGCTGAGCTTATAGTTGGCGACCATATATCTCGCGATAGCTTCGCCATAGAACGGTCGGAAGAGTTCTGTTGGTGTGTGCCATAGCTGTCGAGCATCGTCGAATTCCTCGTCGTCAAGCTTGTCCTCGAACTCCACATACCGCTGCCCTAGCAATTTGTTGAACTCCGGCTCGTCTTTGATGTTGTTGAAATCGAATGGCGCTCCTGGTGAGAAGATAGTTGCATGCTTGCTGAAGTAGCCATATTGTGGATTGTATAGACTGTCCTCGATGAAGTCTCGCATAAGCATCTTCACTCGCCGCGGTCGTTCTCGTCTCCCTCTCAACATGTCTGCTGTCACATTGGGGTATCTCTTGAACTCCTCAACTTTGTCCTGCGGGAAGTGATCGGTCCTCTGCTGCCATGAGCTCTCCACGGAGGTCTTCTGTTCCTGTTGCTGTCGCGTGCTTCGGAGTCTTCGCTGCTGCAGGCTTGCCGCCGGTGTGATGGTGTGTACATGGTGGCAGAACCGGTGTGTCGCTAGCCGACTGAAGAGCCTGGCAACTATCGGAGAGTCCATACAAAAGGGAAGGCTGCTGTCGTGTCCTACGATTGCATTGATGAGGTTGCGGAGCCTTCGGGGGTGCTGAAGCTTAGACCAGGCTGTTGCTCCTTCTGCCTTCGAAGTCGATAAACATTGTTCATCAACGACACCTACCTGGGATTGGAACACTGCCGCGAGATGCACTAACACTACAGTATGACGTTCTTTTCGAACATATGGCATCGCATCTGGGATACGATCCTGGACAACCAAAACAAGCTCACAACAACCGGAGGCTTCCTGCTCGGCATCATCGCCACCATAGGCTTCAAAGACTTCTATCCTGATCTCGAACAACACTTCCAAAGGCGCCTACGAAACTTGCGCGGGCAGAATATCCCGCATCCTCTACCTGGACAACCAGATTATGTTCGGCTCGAGGATCACACGAGGAGAAAGTCAACCCTGGTTACCTCGCGTGATAACGATCCTCAGCGCACTACACAGCACGAGATAGCCGTAGGAGTAGAAGGCCTGATCGGCAATACTCCACTGATCAAGCTGAAATCACTGAGCGAAGCCACAGGACGTGAGATACTAGCCAAGGCTGAACTCCTCAATGGAGCTGGCAATTCACCCAAGGATCGAGTTGCGCTGTCGATGATCAACCATGCCGAGGAAGAGGGCTTGATCAAGCCCGATCGCGGTGATACTGTTTACGAAGGCACCGTGGGCTCAACAGGTATTTCTCTTGCCGCAGTCTGCAGAGCGCGAGGCTACAAAGCACATATGTATGTAGAATCTATACCACGCATAGCAGTTTCATCGTCTGAACTATCACCAGATGCATGCCCTCCGATGTCTCAGTCGAGAAGTCTGATCTGCTTCTCAAGCTTGGTGCGACAGTTGAGCGGGTAAAGCCAGCCTCCATCATCGACCAAGATCAATTCGTGAATACGGCCCGCCGAAGGGCACAAGAGCACACCGACGACCCCAACAAACCCGGCCGCGGCTTCTTTGCCGATCAGTTCGAGAACACTGCCAACTACCTCGCTCATCAGAACACCACGGGACCTGAGATCTTTGAGCAGACCGATGTGGACCTGAACGCTTTCGTCGCTGGCGCAGGCACAGGCGGCACAATTTCTGGTGTCGCTTTGGCGCTCAAACCTCGCATACCGGGCCTCAAGATCATCCTAGCAGACCCGCAAGGCTCAGGACTGTTCAACAAAGTCAAGTACGGAGTGATGTTCAGCCCCACTGAAGCTGAAGGCACCAGGCGCCGGCATCAGGTGGATAGTGTTGTCGAAGGCATTGGCATCAACCGGCTTACTGCGAACTTCGGCGCCGGGTTCGAGTTGATCGATGATGCTGTGAAAGTCAGCGACGCTCAAGCTATGCGGATGGCAAGATGGCTAGTAGAGAAGGAGGGACTGTTTGTGGGCGCGAGCAGTGCTGTGAACTTAGTTGCGGCGGCACAGGTAGCGAAGGGGATGGACAGAGGGGCGAGGATCGTGACGATCATATGTGATTCGGGGACCAGGCATCTGAGTAAGTTCTGGAAAGAGGCTGGAGATATCGCGGGAGGAGACGTGGAGTGTTCCTTGGAGGATATTCTGAGCATGAAGACATGACGAATGGCAGTACGTACGTTCTCGACTCAGCTTCTCGACGGTTGATGTCAGCTGGCATCGCTTCGGCCGCCCATCGGTTCCCGTCTTGCACTTCAATCGGCATGCCATATGATGCTACAGCTGCCCAATCTGTATCGCTGGGTGCGGCATTGGCATGTGTTTCAACCATTGGATGGCCATAGAAGGCTCCTGCACTGGCGTTACTGCCTGTATCTTCCGGAGGCTGCGCACCATCAGCATCGTCCTTCTTCGCAGAGCGTTTTCGACGGCCACTTCCTTCACCGATCTCTCCGAGTGCTATCCGAATCTGCTTTCGCGAGAGGCCAAAGATCTCGGCCAATCCGCGCTGTGGGCCCTTTTTAAGCTCGAATTCACGACTGCACGTCTCAACCTCAGGTACGTCTAATTCTGCTGTCGACAATCGACCTTCGCAACATCGAATACTACACGTAGCTACTGCAGATCCCAGAAACGTCTCATTTGTTCGAAATGAGGTTTATGTGGGTGCCGGAAGATGCAAAGATGGAGACTTTATAAGAGTCAGGATTGTTCGCAATAGCGAGCATCAACTTTGCAAGAAGAGAACCGTCAATCAACTCTTTCTGATTCGATATCTAAGTACTCTTTGGTGTTCCTGCTTCCACAACTGATTTCAACAGACAGTCGTGAAACTTTGCTGCCAGCATGGTAGAGACCAAGAAAGAGCTCATAGCTCTCATCGATGCCGAACAGGACCAACATCTGGAACTCTTGCAGGACCTCATTCGGACTCCGTCGCCGAACCCACCAGGCGATACCAGAGATGCAATCGAAATTGTTCGAAAGTATCTGGCCCGCTACAGCATCCGTTCCGAGATCATTGATCCAAAAGCAACGTCTCCCAAACTCGTCAGCACGTTACAAGACGACCCAAGGAAAGACACCCGTCATCTCATCCTGAACAGTCACATCGACCAATTTCCAGTCGATAAGTCGGAACAATGGAAACGTAGTCCGTATAGCAGTGACATCGATGGCGGGTTTGTCCACGGGCGTGGCAGCGTGGACATGAAAGCGGGCACCGCGGCCTCTATCATCGCCTTTACGTATCTGCACCGCTTCCGCGCTCAGCTGCACGGTCAGGCTGTTCTGGAGGTTGTCTCGGACGAGGAAACAGGGGGCAAGTTCGGCACAAAGTATCTGCTCGAGCAAGACGAGCGGAAGCCGCTGTGGAGAGGAGGCTGCGTACTCAATGCGGAACCAGACGGACTAAGCAGCATTAGGGTCGGCGAAAAAGGCACGTTGCGGATGGCGTTTAATGTGGAGTGTGTTGGAAGACATGGTGCCTACCTAAACAAATCGGAGGGTGCCATCAGGATTGCTGCCAGGCTCATTGCGAGGCTGGTGGACCTCGAACAGCTCCCCGTAGCCATGGATCCAGAACTAAAGGAGTATCTGCTTCGTCCAGACGTTAGTAAGGTGGCTTACAGTATCATGGGTCCTGGAGCTGCAGATCTCATGCTTCGGCCATCAGTCAACGTTGGTACCATCCAGGGCGGAACCAAGGTCAATATGATACCTTCTTCTTGCACGTTCGAGGTCGACATTCGACTTCCCACCGGGTTAGTTGCAGAGGATGTGCTCTCACACATCGACTCCATACTCAAGAACTTTCCAGGCGTGACATATGAAGTCCAGCAAGCGGCCACGAATCGAGCAGCAGCTAGTCCTCTTGACCATGAAATTGTTCGCCTACTCCAGAGCAACGTCGCAGATAATGGCTCGACCAAACCGCTACCCATATTCTCCCTCGGTGCAACTGACTGCAAGCACTTTCGTTACTGCGGCATGCCTGCATATACCTATGGGCCGAGTCCAGAGACAATGGCCGAGAAAGACGAGAAAGTTGGAGTGCAAGGATTTCTGGACACGGTGAAAGTGCATACACTTACTGCGTGGGACTATCTCCACTGAGGATTGTATCTTGAGCAACTACCAACCTAGTGTTCAGAGCCATGATGGTGTCGCCAGCGACGGAGAGCTTCTTTCCCGCTCAAACGTGAAGCTTTCTCGTCGCACTCGTGACAACTCTTATTACGAGCCGTGATTGTGCAGTTGTCTTGGTACGGTTATCGTCCATCGTCATTTGGTGCTTCATGGAGCCGTGGGTGTGGTTCAGAACGTCATCTGGTAACGCACACGTGCCGGTACCAGCATTCCGCAAGCTGTGTAGAACGTGGAACGAATCTCCTCGTCGTCATTTTGGCCAGGAAATGTTCCATCATGATGTTACATCCGCAGCCGCTGCACGATGATTGGGTCTTGCTGTCGAGGGGTGTGAGCAGGGATCCAAGTGCAAGGATGAATGCAGGGGAATCGGGGCCATAACGCCTCTTGCGTCTTCTGTCCAACCACTGACAACGACATGTCTTGGCGAGATTGAGCGGTCAGCGGCTTGAAGACGACCGGAGTTGATGACAGGGTCCATTGTGTGAGCACGGACGATTGATCGTGATTTGGAGATGGAGATGAAGAGAAGGCGTGCTTTGGTAGAAGTACGTTCATAATGCCTCCGTATGTGAGCGCGTGCTACCGTGCCGATAGTATACATCTCGAGTAAACGCTTCTACGAGCGTCTACTACCCATCTAGTCCTCAGGCAGTAGTCGTACATAGTCATACAAGTGGCATCCGCATGTCTGCAGTCCAAATCCCAGCACCTCAAAACGCCTCGCAAGTTCCCGGGGTATCAAATGAAGCGTAACGATTGACTTCGAATATGGTCCAATGCGCCAAGGTTCCAGCACGCGACCTGCCTCACGCGTGCAAACCAACAGACGGGTGATGTGTATGTGCTAGATTGCTGCATCTAGTCGTCGTCGTCAGGAGATGGGTGGTCGTAACCCTCTCCCTTGTGGACTTTGCGATGGCGTCTGAGGTTGGAGACGACCGAGAAGTGGCGACCGCAGTTTTCGACCTCACATGCAAAAGCTATTCAAACGTCAGCGATTGATCATATGAGCTTCTCAGGTAGGGACGTACGCTTCTCGCCTGTGTGGCTGTACATATGTGTCTGTAGCGAGCTTGGGCGCGTGAAGCGCTTATCGCAGATCTTGCACTTGTGCTTCTTCTGCGAGCTCGACGAAACCTTCGAGCTGAATTGGCCCATCATCGACGATGGCGCGGGTGGCATTGTACCTCCCACAAGACCATTAGGTCTAGGAAGCGTGCGTGGGTTCGGAATATCCATTTCGCTCGCAGAGCTGTAGTCGCCTACGGAAGCCTCACTCACGGAGCTGTTGTAGTACGACGGGTAGGTGCTTGCTGATGAGATGGACGAGTGCGCGGAGTGCGTCGAAGGAAATCCATACGAATCGGTGGAGCTCCGGCTGGCGTTCGAGTTGCCGTAAATGTTTCGCGGAGTGATATCGGACTGGCTCATGGCCACCATTCCGCGACTTGCATCAAGGGCGTCGCTCCAGCTCTGTCGCTCGGCTTCTGACGCGGTATTCAGTCTGCTGTTGATGTCAATGAGTGAATTCTGGGACACCGTTTGTGCCTGGTTTGGATCGTCCATGAGCATGGAGGATGCTACTGACGGATGCGATGTTCGGCGATCAGCCTGGTAGCCGTAGGGTGCAGAGGAGTATTGAGGTGCAGACGTTGATGCGTAGGTGTTGGCAGACGGCGCAGTGGATGTGTAAGATGCGCCATATGACCTTGAAGTGGCCATGCCATCTTGCGAGACCTGTAAGTTGGACTGATTGAAGAGGGCTGGGTCCATGGGAAGAATACCTGATGCCAGAGTTGGCGCGGCCATTGGTGCGGTACTGTACGCAGACGACACGTTGGTCGCGGGCGCGGCATATCGATGGGAGTCGGGGACTGATGTTGATGGCATTGATGTTGCGTACATGTGACTCTGGTTGGTGGGCGCGCCCGAGACCCAAGGGTTCGTGAAATGCGGAGCTGTCTGGTATCTCATGGCCTCGTAGCTCATGGGCTTAGCTTCGTAGCTCATAGGCTGGAAGTGGCCATGTTGGCGACTGTCGACTGCCATTGCCATCGTGTATAAAGTGATCAGATGAAGTGTTGTGTGGTAATGCTGTGAACCATTGAACGACCACGCGTGGAGAGATCAACAATAGTTGGAGCTCGAAAACGTGGGGATGATCGCTCTCAGAGATGAGCGGGATCAGCGTGCTTAAGTGCTTGCTTCCCTTGAGCTTGGAAAATTTCCGAATAGCAGCGGGGCTGTGATACCAAGGTGCGGAGGGCCGATCTCTCGAGTCGCTGGGTTTGGGACAGAGTGAACCGGTCCTAATGGTCGGAACGGAGACCCCTATGCAACTAACTCGTCGGGTCTTCAGCCGTAGGTGTAAACGGCAGGTGCTTGGAGTCGTCTAACGCAGGGCCGTTCGGCAGTGCCTTTGGTGTGTAGTGTCGAAACCAACTGATTAAGGGTCGGGTCTCAACAGAGCAATGATAATCGGTGCGTGAGATGGCTGTGCAGCGGTTCGTAGGCCCAAGGATAGAGTTGTTGTTCTCAGTGGACGGGAGTTGACAATCAGTGGATCCGCGTGAAGATCTTTGATGACAGGAGCGTTTGAGGAACGCTGTGTGGTGATATAGAGCGAGGGCTCTGCGACACAATAGACGTCACTGCCGCAGGGTCCATGATATAAAAGCGGGTCTCGGCGTATTTGGCGTTCGGAGGTGCTGCTTCAGATGTGGAGGCAGATTTGGTCGTTCGCTAGCTCATCATCACTCGGCATCCTCTCACTTTCCAGCCATTCAAGCCGTTTTGCTTATTCCCTGTCTCAAAACATCGTAAGTGGCCCCGCCTTTACCAAAACTCGAGCGTACCAGGCGAATCAGTGAGCTCGTTCGCACGCGATGGACACCTCTTCTCCTCATCTTCGAAGGTGCAGTACCCGACGAGCCCACAGAACACGTGCCCTGCGACACGCAGGCGAACACGAACACCCTCCTCTATGAACGGAGTTGACCACTTACGCTATCGTCGATAAATAATTACAGCAACCGTTGCGATAGTCAACGGCGATATTTTTGGCAAAGTTCTGGTCGATATGTCTCAGGTTCATCTGCTTTGCGAACGCTACCTGTGATGAGCACAACGGCTTTCATGAGCAAGACGAAGAAGCATTTGCACTGCCTCCGCCAGATCATGGGGAACAATTTCGACGTCCAACCCTACAGGTTCTGCGGGAGTCTGTGTTGCGGTCACTAAGTCTCTAGTGCACAAATGTCGAGATGACTTTCACCTAGCTTGTCGGCCCCTCGCTCGGAAACAGCAAATCCGATAACGTCAGGTTCGCCTTCAATTTCTTGAAAAGTCACTCTCAAGCCCTCTCAACCGCCAGACAAATCAAGAAACCTGGGCGGGGTCGTTGATGTGATGAATGATGCTTGCGCCCATGTCCTCACGATGGTCGGATTGTGAGCCCGTCAGCCCTCATGCAGGGAAGCAGCCTGATGAGAGGGGGGGCGTTTTTCGGGCGTACGCCAAGTTCGGTGCCGGCACATCACTCCGATTTGGAGCGCCACTCAAGCCATGGCTTGATTATGCATAGCTCTAGCTTGGAGTTTGAAGCTTCAATGGACTTTTTGGAGAACGCAACAGCGAACGAGCGCTTTGAGCGCAGACCGACTTTCACCCGTGTTCGACAACTCCGGAACTACTGCCTGTTTAGTGCTTTCACCGATACCCTGACTCGACTGTCCTTGGCTATCTCTGGTTGTCGGTCTGCTGATGATTCTGCCCCTCGACTGCTGTCAACTCTCCTGCCTGGGGTATCGTGATTCGATGGAAGTCGCGCTCACAAGGTGCATGCCTCGGATGCTGTCCGTGTTGGTCGAAGTGCAAGATCTTGCATTTCCGGTATCCAGTTCAGTACGAGGAATTCGCTCCTACAAATGAATGTATGATATCGCTTTGCGGAGGCCATCCACAGATCAGAACCAAACGTCAATCATTTTCCTTCGAAGGCCATTCCCGCACGTGGGGTGGTAGAGCCGTTGATCGCCGTCAAGAAGATCGTCTGCTGCAGATCAATGTTATTTTGACGACAGCAATCCTGCGTACTACACGCTGTGACCATGTGCGAGAGCGTGAGCGTGGTGGACTACTGCTCTCCTCGCAGGACAAAAGGTGACCGGCTCGTCGACCAAATGCTGACCTACAGCACATAGCTCTTGAAGTCTGAACTTGAAGTCTGAGGAAATGGGCTCTCTCCCCGTTGTATGGCAAGACAGCGATGCCTAGGAGCCCGAACCTTGAGCAAGTACGATGTTATGTGCAATGGAGTGGCTAACCGTGATGCCCGACGGACGTTGTTTGGATCCCCAAAAGCTGGTCGGTCGAAATTACTGATCTAAGACTTATCAAAGGCCGACCAGACATGTTTTCCAACGTACGGAGCACCCACTGCCAGCACAGACTACACATCCGCCATATCTTCTGACAGCATGAGCTCTACCTTCCGCTTCTTCGAGATGGCCTCCCCATTAACATTGTCTCGACCTACGCCGGGCGCGGTGTGCTCATCAGCTCCAGCAATATCTTCTGGACCCATACGCTCTAGCTTCCGCTTGTTCGACACTGCTTCTCCATTATGATCAGGTCCGCCTCCCGCGACCGCAGTGTGGTCATCGGCGCCAGTAATAGCCTCTTTCTCGATCATACGACTTGCTTCAGGCTTCACGACATGTCCCCCTTTCACGACTGGGAAAGCAGCAAGGAGTGTGTTATCGACGGGACCCCACCAGTCTGCGAACTTCGCATACCATTCGACAGTGGCGGCCAGACCATCGTCGAACGACGTGCGCTGAGTCCATCCCAGCTTCCGCAATTTTTCACCATCCACAGCATATCTTCGGTCATTGAACGGACGGTCGCGGGTCAGCTGGATCCAGGAGTCCGTGTCGTTGATTCCAAACATGCTTAGAAGCTTCGTGGCCAGCTCGAAGTTCGACACTTCATCACGCGAGTCGACGTTGTATACCTCGCCCAACCTGCCTTTGTGCAGAATCGTATCGAATGCATCCGCAGCGTCGCCGGCGTACAGGTATCGTCTGGTGTGCTTGCCGTCTCCGTGGAGGAATAATGGCATCCTCCGCATAGTGGCATTCGTGAATTTTGGTATGATCTCTGGTCACCATAAGTATTCTTCTGAAGCTCCTTGACCTTTCAAAACTCACTTTCCGGATACTACGATCGGTCAGTCCATCTGTTCAACTCACGACCTGACACTGCTTACCTGATGCGGTCCGTAGATGTTGTTCAGACGAATGATCACAGTTGGTAACTTGAAGCTCTTCGCATATGCTGTGACCATCATCTCTGCAGCGGCTTTCGTTGCAGCATAAGGGTTTGTTGGCTCTAACAAGCTGTGCTCCTTCAGATCCCCTTGTCCCGTTTTCACTTCGCCATAGACCTGATAAAGGTGAGCTTTCGCATGCCTCCGATAGAGATAAGCTAACCTCATCAGTAGAGATGTGATAAAAGCGTTTCACAGTGCCGACATCCTTCGCACTTTCCAGTAGCACATGTGTTCCTAGCACATTATTCTTGGTGAAGCTCTTCGAGTTGCCAAAGCTGAGGTCCACATGTGTATGAGCTGCCAGATGGAAGATGGTGTCGATTCGGTATCGCTTCAGGCAATCGACGACATCCTCGTCGTTCGTTACATCGCCGTGGACGAAATGGAAATTCGGACGACTTTCCAGCATGCGAGCATTGTGACGAGAACTGCAATAGTCGAGCTTGTCGAACGACACCACCGTGTACGCTTGAGGATACTTTGTGACGAGGTGGCGGACTAGCCACGAAGCAACGAAGCCTTCGCCGCCTGTGACAAGGATATTGCGGACATCTGGCAATGGCTCGAACGAGACTTGGCCAGTCAGCATCGGTGCCTCGCGCCAAAGTCCATCGTCGGCAAAAAATCTGGACTCCAGGCTCGGTGACCCTGGCTTAGCTGTTAGCTGGGGGATCTCGATATCGTGATAGAGGACACCACCTGTTGTGTTCCAGACCGCGCTCTCGGCTCCCATGATGGGTAGATGGGCAATCTGGTCTGCGTGCGTATTCCATTGTTGGAAGAGCGTGAATGTTAAGAGGACTTTCCAGAGGTTCGCAAGGGATTCGTGGAGCTCACATTGGAATGCACGGCGAAATGTTCGAGCACCACCTTTCCTCATAACCTGGAAGAACATCTTCAACCAGCAACGCAATGGCGACTACGGAGACACTTTCGAAGGAAGCGTTTGAGGAAGACGACGAGCATTATGTCGACGCTGAGGAGAAAGGGTTGCTCTCAGAGGAGCCACCCATGGCTACACCAAAACTGGATCGAACTGGACTGAGTTCAAAATTCTGGCTCAGTGCTGGTGTTAACACGGCTTCTACGGCTGCCATTGTGAGTCGGTGCAACTCCATCACTAGACAGCTTACTTACCGTGCTACCAGATCTTCGTAAACAAACGCATCTTCGAGACTCATTCACTCCGCCACGCCCAAGTCACATTCGCCGCCTTCCACTTCTCCGTCACGGCCACCCTCCTCTATGTCGTCTCTCGGCCAAGCATCGGACTCTTCCAAAGCAAGAGAGTCAACATTCTACACATCATGCCACTGGCCCTGGGCATGATCTTCAACGTCGTACTGCCAAATGCCTCCCTTGCTTACTCAAGCATCCAATTCTACCAGATAATGCGGGTCTTGGTCACGCCTTGCGTTTGTGCGCTCAACTTTCTGGTGCTGAGGGTAGCTACGCCGAGGATGGCGGTTGCGACACTGGTCCTGGTGTGCGTTGGAGTGGGCTTCATGAGCTACTTCGACACCAAGCCATTTGGAGGCGCGCAGGCAAAGGGGACAACACCGTTGGGTGTCGTCTTTGCTTTTGCGGGTGTGATGGCTACGGCTGTATACACGGTCTGGATCAAGAAGTACCACGCAGTGCTAGACTGCACAAGCATGCAGTTACTGCTGAACCAGGCGCCGGTAAGCGTGCTGGCTATGCTCTACATCATCCCTTTCTCCGACGATATCACGGTGTGGCATGATGTTGAATGGTCGACAGTCTTGTTGATACTGCTGGTGAGTTGCCGCAATCTCGCATACAGCGGTATAGATGTGCTGATATTTGACAGAGCGGTGGCTTGGCTTGTCTGATCACGGTCACCCAATTCGTCATCATTCACGAAGCCGGGCCGGTGAGTAGCACAGTAGTCGGCCACTTCAAGACCTGCCTGGTCATATTGTTGAGTTGGGTATTCGGCAGTAAGACCTTCAGAGGTGGAAGTGTTGTGGGCATAGCTCTAGCGTTGGGAGGAATTACATCGTACGTCCTCCCCTCCCTCCCATGCAGAGCTTTTGCTGACCGCCGAGCAGATACTCGGCAGTAATGCACAAGCTGTCCAAGAAATGATGCAGGGAGAGGACTGTAATACACAATGAATACCTTGCTTGAATCAGAAATGCCCACTCCCCCCTTGCTTCGAGAGCTCGCATAGGAGAAAAGAGTCTTACCTTCAATCCTCGATCTTGAAACTCTCATACCTTCACACTACCACCGTGACCGCCATCGCCAACGCATACTAGCCCATCATGATGTCCGCCGACGCCTCCAGCAACCTCCGCTACCTCATCTGGGGCGAAGGAGGATGGATCGCCGACCAGCTCAAAAACCTCATGCTGAAGCAAGGCAAAGACGTCCACTCCACGGCCGTGCGAATGCAGAACATCGACGAAGTCCGCAAAATCCTCGACGAGATCAAGCCCGACCGCGTGATCATCTGCGCCGGCAAGACCGGTCGGCCAAACGTCGATTGGTGCGAAGACCACAAGATGGACACGATCGAGAGCAACGTACTGGGAACCTTGATGCTAGCCGGAGAGTGTGCGAACAGGAAGATCCATACCATCGTGTTGGCTACGGGCTGTTAGTAGACCTTCCTCGCCGATTCAGATAGAGATTAGTAGCTTACTGATGGGTGCCGATATCAGGCATATACCGCTCAGAATACTCAGCCGATCGCACCAAGATCCTCAGCCGGCCATTCAAGGAGACGGATCCAGCGAATTTCAACGGCAGCTTTTACTCCGAAACCAAGGCCTACGTAGAGGGTATGCTCCGCCACTACGAAGGCGTCCTGGTTCTCCGCCTCCGCATGCCCGTCTCCGACGACCTGCACCCCCGCTCCTTCGTCACAAAGATCAAATCCTACGCCCGCGTCGTCAACGTGCCCAACTCCCACTCCATCCTGCACGACCTCCTGCCCCTGATCCCGATATTTGCGGAACACAAGGAGACGGGAGTCTTGAACTTCACGAACCCGGGCGCGGCGAGCCATAACGAGGTTCTGGAGTTATACGCGGAGATTGTAGAGCCGGGGTTTACGTGGGAGAATTTCACGTTGGAGGAGCAGGCGAAGGTTATTAAGGCTGATAGGAGTAATTGCGAACTGGACTGTGGGAAGTTGTTGGGGTTGGTGGAGGGGTATCGGGAGGAGGGGTACGAGGTGGAGGTGCCGGAGATTCATGAGGCGTATAGGAGGTGCTTTGCTAGGATGAAGGCGGGGGAGCAGTCGAGGGCGGGGGCTGGGGTAGTGTGAGAGTAGGAGAGGGATGGGTAGTTGGTGGACTCCGCTTAGCGTGTGGTTTTCTTCGCTACTGTATTATGATGTCTTCACTCTTCGTTTTCTGCAGGTTCGTCGTGGTCAGCAGCTTCGTCCTGGTTCACCCTTTTCCGTAGGTTCGCGATCCCGCAAAGCAGACTATCCAGGTCCTTCTCGTCGGTCACGTCCGATGAGGTGCTGTTTGCAGTCTTGATAGCAGCTTGCATGGTATCCTCACCGACGCTGCCCACTGAAAGAACATCGCACTCGCCTCGGGTAATGTGTAGCTTGCACGCCCTGAGCCGCTCATGGCTTTTACTCCGGGTGTCAAAGGACAAGAGTATCGTCGTACCCGTTGCCGTAACATCCAAAACCGGGTGATCGAATGGCTCGAAGCTCCACTTCGGCGTCCGGCCAGGTAGAGCATTGCGGAGCTCGGCGATAGGACAGTAAGCCAATACGGGCACTCGCTCGCATGCCACGACAACCACACCTTCGGGCCTACCGTCCAGATCCCCTGGTACAAGCCAGATGCCAGACACGGCGGTGGCAGGAAGAGCTTCAGCCTGGGTCACTCCTCCCTGAACTAGCGCTTTCCGCGTATCCTCGCCGAAAGACTCGAACTTCCACCTCAAGCTGAAGTTCGGCCAGTCCCAGACACCCAGCCACTCGTCACCACCTCCACTTACCAGCAGGTCCGCTCCTGGAATGGCACATACCTTGCTCACGAATTGCGTGTGGCCAAGGCAGTAACCTTCGATGATGTGGGATTGCGGCGGCCCTCTCGAAACGCGAATGTGCTCGTCTCGATCTGCGGTGATGATGTAGCCTCTCTGCTTGCCATCAACTTCACGTGTCGCGTATGTCAGATCGGTGAGCACGGAGACATGGCCGAGTAGAAGCTTATGCTCGAACGCTAGTGGCTGTTTTGTTTTCGTCGTTAGGTTCTTCTGCTTCATTTGAGCTTCCAAGGACTTGAGGTTCCGCTTCGAGTGGACTGTCTGCGTGGTTGCTTGCGGTTTGAACGGTTTGCTCTTCTCCTCCGGTGGCTGGGATCCGTCAGACTTCGGTTGGTGTGTGCTTGACTCGGGCTTGGGCAGAAGAGGCAGACTGTAGACATCCCCGAACTTGTCGCCACACAGGATTGTCGAGTTGTCCGGCAAGACTTGGACGGCACATGGTCGCTTTGGCATGACACGTTGGCTTAGCTCATCGAGTTTGCCATCATCGTGTATCTCAAAGACACGAACGCACTTATCGTCCGTTACGGCTACTGCGTGGCGGTTGTCAGGTGATGCTGTGAGTTTGATGATTTTTGAGAGGCTCGTGGCCGACGACGTCGCGGTCTTCTGTTTCTTTGCTGGTCGCTCTTCGGCATCGTCTTCAAGCTTTCCTGGTCCGGGGATTTCGGTCCTTAGGCCAGTGTCCTCGCTACCTGGTGCTGTCCAAGTCGACACTACTTCACCGGTGCTCAAGGATGTTGAAGACAGCTTCGGTCCGCAGGCCGACAGTAGATATGGTGTGTCGATGCGGTGCACGACCTCGATGCATTGGAATGGATGGTCCATCTTCGACCCAACATCCAAACGTATGTAGGAGTCGATGTTGTTGCAGAAGTCTTTGATTGACCAATGAGAGCAATAGATGGAGGAAGATCGAATGGTCTTATCTCCGCCAAACGCCGCTCTACAACGACATGAATTTGTGCCAAGGCCATCGTATATCTTCCAATTCGATTGTTGCAGGCTTCAAAGGTCGCGCATATGAAGTACACTGTTCGGCGATTCCAGTGATGCACAGTTTGTTATAGTTGAGGCAGTATTGCGTGTGGCATCAGCTGAAAGAGTCAAATGGAAGCGCATAGTCGTTCGAAGAAGACGGGAGCACCCGTTTCATGCAGACTGACGGCGGCCAACGATTCCGTGAAGGCGATGCTGCATGCAAAACTTCTGTTCGTAAGGCTGCCTTCTCCGCCAACCACACCCCTTCACCTCCCTCTCTCCGCCATATCACACGACAATTTCAAGCGGACCTCGTCAGGACTTCAGCGACATCGACTGAAAAAGTTTGCTGCTCGCCGGTGAGTGACGTGCGCTTTCCCGATCATGCTTAGATAACAGCTACCGCTCCCGTACATTCTACCATATTCTGCAGAGTGGCCCGGCTGACAGCTGCAGGTGAAGATTGCCACAAACTCAAGAGCAAACTCCCCTCGACCCATTCAAGACTCGTGGCACCTACCTTACCACTCTCGTTCGGTAACACGACCTCCGGTATAGCATCTTCTAAGCCTCCTCGATTCCAGAGTAACCGCAACAATGGTGAAAGACAGCAAGTTCTACGACATCCTCGGCGTCTCCCCAGACGCCACCGATGCACAACTCAAGACCGCCTACAAGAAGGGTGCGCTGAAGCACCACCCCGACAAGAACGCACACAACCCGGAAGCGGAGAACAAATTCAAAGAGATCTCACAAGCATACGAGTGCCTAGCGGATCCTCAAAAGCGCCAGCTATATGATCAGTATGGCGAGGAGGGTCTCGAGCAAGGCGGCATGGGTGCTGGTGGCATGAACGCTGAGGACCTCTTCTCGCAGTTCTTCGGCGGCGGTGGTATGGGAGGTATGGGTGGCTTCGGCGGCATGTTTGGCGGCGGCGGCATGCGGGAGCAAGGCCCAAAGAAGGCAAGGACGATCCATCATGTGCATAAGGTGTCGCTTGAGGACATCTACCGCGGCAAGGTCTCGAAGCTGGCGCTGCAGAAGAGCATCATCTGCCCGAAGTGCGAGGGTCGTGGAGGCAAGGAGGGCGCGGTCAAGACGTGCGCTGGCTGCCAAGGTCAGGGCATGAAGACTATGATGCGCCAGATGGGCCCCATGATTCAGCGGTTCCAGACCGTGTGCCCCGACTGCAACGGCGAGGGCGAGACCGTTCGCGAGAAGGACAAGTGCAAGCAGTGCAACGCCAAGAAGACGATCATCGAGCGGAAAGTGCTTCACGTGCACGTCGACCGTGGTGTGCAGAGCGGAACGAAACTCGACTTCAGAGGCGAAGGCGACCAGATGCCGGGAGTCCAGCCAGGTGATGTGCAGTTCGAGATCGAGCAGAAGCCACATGAGAGGTTCCAGCGCAAGGGCGACGATCTATTTTACCACGCCGAGGTCGATCTTCTGACAGCACTGGCTGGTGGCGCGCTCTACATCGAGCATCTCGACGAGAGGTGGTTGACAGTCGATATTATGCCTGGCGAGGTCATCGCACCTGGTGAGCTATCTCTATCCACATTCACATCTCCACACACTCGCTAACAGCTCCCCAGGCGAGATCAAAGTGATCCGCGGCCAAGGCATGCCCTCCTACCGCCACCACGACTTCGGCAACATGTACGTCCGATTCGACGTCAAGTTCCCCGAGTCCATCACCGGTCCAAACGGTGAAGACGGCTATCCCACTTCTATGACCGAGCAGCAAATCAAGGCTCTGGAGAGCGTACTGGCACCACGAAAGCCACAGACGATCCCACCACCCGATGCCATGACTGAGGACTACTCGCTCGAGAAGGTCGATCCCGCGGCAGAAGGCCAGCGAGCAACGAAGGTGGACGATGAGGACGATGAGATGGGCGGCGGTGAGCGTGTGCAGTGCGCAAGCCAGTAAGAGCAAGAAGAGTGGAAGATGAAGTGGAGGCCAACCATAATCGAATATTTCGCGCTGGAGCTGGAACTGGCCCTGCTTCATGGCAGTGGCACTCCCACTCAGAAGGTGTGCATGCGCGACTTAGAGCATCGATAGAGCATCGTGCGCCTGCACGGTTTCATGAGCATGGCTGGGTGGGAATGCGGAGTCTGGCGAAGCGAGCCTGCATCTTCGGCGGGCTACTCTGCTTGTTGAGCTACTTGATTACGTGCTACTAGATTCGATCAAGCGTATATCCTGCAAACTTCTCAATTCTCCTGCGAGTGCGACCTGTTCCCGTAAAGACTATACCCGCTGTGTTTCTAACATTACCCGCAACTTCCTCATTCGGCAAGCCCGGCCACACCACTAAATGAATCGACTATGACTCCGTCAAATATCTTCAAACTTGCATACGCGAATGTAAAGAAATAGAACGGTAACAACATATCATTCAATGGCATCTCCTACCCGCAATATACGTTCCTATCCTCTCAATGCATCCACCTCTCAAGAAACTATCAGCCATGCTCTCCGGATTTTGAGGCCTCATATTCCTATTTCATTACCATTGTACCGTCGTCTCCAGGCTGGCCGCTTCTTTGACGCTTCAGTTCTACTCACGAACTTGGATCTCGGTTCTCACTCGAATGGAGAAACTTCTACGTCAAACAACACTATCGTCAAGGACCATGATCGAAATAGCGATGAGCCCTACCTCCTCGCCTTCGTCGACCGCTCATGTCGTCCAGAAACGGAAGTCTACCTCTTCGCTTCCTGGGAAGTCGACAGCTCTCCGCCTATCACAGAACAGCAAGACACGATCGATAGCCTTATTCACAATCTAGTCAAATCAATTCGAAATCTCAGCCTCCCAAAATCCATCCACCCCCCCTCTGCCACCAGCGAGACCAACAGCACCACCGACCACCTCGGCCACTCCCGCGCAGACTACGGCGGCCACGCCGCAAACCCAGACATAATGCTCTGGGGCGCCATCCACGCCCTCACAGTTCCAATCCTCACACGACTAAACTACATCTCCCCAGCCTTCAAAACAAGCCTCGTACCGAACCACAGCTTCATCTGGGACGTCTCCACCCTGCCCCTTTTGCACGAGCAAGATCTACCCCCTGGCCTGAGCTGGGGAAGTCTGACGCCTGAGCACTTCGCTCTCGTGCGGTCGCGGACACAGATACCGCGACAAGACCGCACGCTATCTGTCCTCCCGAACCTCGCTATCTTTGAGGAAGCGACCGGGGAGCCGGTGGGATGGGCATTCGTGGGGCTGGACGGGAGTTTAACGACGTTGCATACAGAAGCAGCATGGCGAGGCAAGGGGCTAGCGAAGATGCTGACGACGAAGTTGTTCAAGGAGCAGATGGACAAGTTTTGGGAGGAAGGGGTGGCGAGGCTAGCGCATGGGTATGTGATAGACGGGAATAAGGAGAGTGAGGGCATGTGTACGAGCTTGGGAGGAGTGTCGGGGTGGCAGGTTTACTGGTTGAGGGTGGATTTGGGTGGGGTGAGGTGATTTGTTTTGAAAACTGTCTAGAAAAAGGGTCAGCTGCTGGTCGGACTTTAGATATAGACGTAAAGCTGTAGATTCGCTCAGGAAGGTCATCTAAAAATTAGAATGTGTTGCTTTTGTGGTCCTCACAAAGGATCGGAGTTAAAATGTTATAATCATATGAGTGGGTGGAAGTGTAGAAAAGGTTAGGCACGTACCATAGACCATTTCTTGGCGTTCCGGGGGTTTGTGACAGTGACAATGCTGAGGTCGAGGAGCACAAGATATGGCATTAGCGAGCCTGCCTACGCTGGAACGCTCTGCCGAAATCCACACCACGCTTAGTCGAAAAGACCGAAGCCCATGTCCTCATCCGACGCCTCCTCTTCCTCCTCCTTCTCGGCCTCCTTCTCCGGCGCAGCGGCAGCCTCAGTGTCTCCACCAGCCGCAGCACCAGCAGCAGGTGCAGACGAAGCGTAGGCATCAGGGTTGGCGACGCGGTCCTTCAGCTCGTGAATCGCATCCCACTCGTACTCAGTCTCGAGCGCGACAGAGATCATGTTCTTGTAGCTGTTGACCATGCTGTGCATCACACTGGGGAGCGTTGGGAAGTTGATCGCAAGCGAGATGGTGGTGATTGTGGCGACGGCGGAGGCGAACGCCTTGAGCAGCTGGGACTCCTCAATGTCCAGCACACTGGTCTCGAAGGTCTGGCCTTGGTCGTAGATCTGGGAGATACCCATACCGTAGGTGAAGGGCGAAATGTTGAGCATGTTCAGGAGGGTGGCTTCGGACGCACCGACCTTGCTGCCGGCCTGGACGAGCTTCAGATCGGACGTGATTTCGATGGTACCACGTGCAATCTTGGTTGGGACACCGAGAGCCTGGAAGAAAGAGGTCTTGCCGGGCTCCATACCGGTGTTGCCGGCTGGGATGAATACATCGAGGGGAGCGACGGCGCCGGCACGAGCTGGAGCGGCGACGCGGTTGGCGAGGATCTTGTCGCGTGTCTGCTTCAGGTCGGCGTTGGTAAAGACGAAGCCGACGTTGCCCTTGACGTGTGGAAGGAGGCGCTCGTACTCGGGGTTATCGTTAATAAACCCCTTGAGTGCGCGACGGACCTGGTGTACATTCATTAGCCAGTATCCTTCACTTCCCCCCATGTCTGTATATCTCATACCATCGTGTTCTTGCCCATCAACACCACGCCGGTCTCGCGCATGGACTGGCGGATCTCGTGCATCTGCTGGGAGGAGACATTGTCGACTGTGACGATGAAGATGCTGTTGTACTCGTCGAGGAGGCCCTTGAGCTTGTCGAAGTAGCCGGCCTTGGTTGCGGTTTTGCCCCCCATAGCGTCTAGCGGTATAGGGTCCTTTGATGTGGTTTAAGGCTGACAGGTGGTTGGTTTGGTGTCGTGAAGTTGCTGTGATGCGGTTGCTGAAGTTCGAGGTCGATTTTTGGCGGCTTGGTGTGGGCGGAAAGTTTGCCGAGCATCAAAGTCTTGGCAGTAACTTCGAATCGAGCAACGTGAGGCTCCTGCTTCACATATCGCACACGCTCAAGTTCCAGAAAATGACTGCTGGCGACAAGGAGCCGGTGATCAGGCGCTCCTCGATGATATGAGTGAGTACCGTGCTTAGCTTCAGTAGATTGGCCAGCACTATAGCAGGGCACTCGTCTATTGAGCATGTACAGATAGGAGGACCGATACCGGCACATCTTTCGTAAACCTCATCTCTACTTGCTCTCCTATCACCTTGTAAACACGTTTCTTTCAACAGCAAGAGTGTACCTTCGTATCTTCCAATCGTAGCGAGAGCTAAGAATCCATCGCAATGCCAGTCAGCGCCCTCGACTCCCTCCTCTTCAAGAACCTCTTCGGCACAGAGCAGATCCGGGCCATCTTCGACGACAAAGCCTACATCCAACGATGCATCGACGTGGAAGTAGCACTTGCTCAATCCCAAGCCTCTCTAGGCGTCATACCCGAGGACATTGGAAACCAGATCGCCACAGCTTGCAGCAACATCTCGCTAGACTATGACCGCCTCTCCAATGAGACAGAAATCGTCGGCTACCCCATCCTCCCCCTAATCCGCCAACTCTCCTCCGCCTGCGGAGACGAAGCAGGCGGATACGTCCACTGGGGCGCCACAACCCAAGACATCCAGGACACAGCCACCGTCCTCCAAATGTCCTCCGGCCTCACCATCGTCGAAGAAGTCCTCAACAAAGTGATCTCCACCCTCACATCCCTCTCCTCAAAGTACAGAGACACTCCCATGCCCGGCCGTACCCACCTCCAACACGCCCTCCCAGTAACCTTCGGCTACAAAACCGCCGTCTACCTCTCCAGCTTCCAGCGCCACCTCGAGCGGCTCCAACAACTCCGGCTCCGCTGCTTGCTCGTGCAATTTGGCGGTGCAGCAGGCACGTTGGCCTCACTAGACCAAAACACCGACATCGGCCTCCGGGTCCGCAAAAACCTGGCAGAACGTCTCGGTCTCCACGACCCCGTCATCACCTGGCATACAGCGCGAGACGGCGTAGCCGAGATCATCAACTTCCTTGCTCTCATAGGCGGATCTTTGGGAAAGATGGCGATGGACGTCATCCTCATGTCCTCGAACGAGATGAACGAAGTCTCCGAACCCTTCGTCCCTCACCGCGGCGCCAGCTCCACGATGCCGCAGAAGCGGAACCCCATCTCCAGCGAAGTTATCCTCGCCGCCTCAAAACTCCTACGCGCAAACGCGGGCCTATGTCTCGACGCCATGGTAACGGACTTCGAGCGCGCGAGCGGGCCCTGGCATCTCGAATGGGTCGCTGTGCCGGAGTCGTTCGTTCTTGCGGTCGGAGCGTTGAGGCAGGCGGAGTTTGCGTTGGGGGGGATTGTGGTGAATGTGGAGCAGATGCGGGAGAATCTTGATTCGAGTAAGGGGTTGATTGTGGCGGAGGCGGTGATGATGGAGTTGGCGAGGCATACGGGACGGCGGAAAGCGCATGATGTTGTTTATGAGGCTTGTAGGGAGGTGATTGAGAAGGGAAAGGAGGGGACGTTGTTTGACGTGCTGATGCTGAAGGAGGAAGTTACGGGGGTGATTGGAGAGGAGAGGTTGAGGAGTCTTTGTGAGCCTGCGAACTACCTTGGCGCTGCGGCGAGGATGGAAGATGATGTGCTTGCTCTCAGTCATTGAGAACTTCACGTTGTAGCCATGGAGGTGCTCTAAAAGTACCCGACCCTCGTCGATGGACAAAGGAGACCGTAAGGCGACCGGGCCTTCACTCAAGCAGCCATTCCTCCTTCCAAAAGTCGACAATATCGCAACACTCCTGATCTCCCACCAGATCTCGCAGCCGCTTCAGCTTGCTGGTGGCGTTAGCCTCAAAGAACTGACTACTCAAGCCATTGCTCGAGTCGAAAGCGCCACTCATCTGCGACAGCCCGGCCCGTTCAGAAGGAGAGCTCGAGTCTGGGGCGGAATTGACGGTTGTGCACGTCGTAGCCAAATCTCGCAAATCCGTGAACAAATCGGATAGAATGAATGCTGTCTGCTGGGCCATCGGCGGGTTGGCTGTACACAGCTGCAGCAGCTCGAAAGACGTCGCAGCTGGCTTCTGCTGTAGTGGCGGCCGGCTAAGGTGCGCGATATGTCGCTTCAGCAGAGCGGGCAGTTCTTCAAGACTGCTTAGTGGGAGGGTGGTGACATAGGGGATGTCCGAGCGGTGGATCATCTCGGCTTGAAGCTTCGAGTAGGCGTAGACACCTTCCGTCTTTGTGCTGGGATCTTCGGTACCATTGGCGAGATGTTTGGCGGACACGAAGTTTGACGTCTGAGGTGGATGGAGCAGGAAGACGATAGCGACGTCCTCACCGCCGGTCAGAGAAGCGAAGTGAGAGACGCGTTCGAAGGTCTCGGCGAGCTTCGCTTCGCTGACTGCAGATGGTGCGAGCAGAAGGACCCGGAGACGGCGGGAGGGAGTCGTGTTGCCGTTCCTTGGGTTGGGACTGGTGTTGATCGGGATCTCGAGGTCGTGAGTGGCCAAGTTGTTCTCTGGAAGTCGGTCAGTGAACTCGTCTGGAGAATGCTGTTATGGGGACGCACCACGAAGTCCCAAGCTGGATTGTAAACCTTGTATACCGGGCGCGAATGAAGAGCGCCGACGGAGTGATGTCGCGAACATTGTTGCGGGTGGTATCAGAACGGCGGGAGTGAAGTGTCGGTGTCGAAATGGGAGGTGTGGTCAGGATTGAGGTCACGTGCACGATCTCGTCAGACCATATCACCGTTCTCGTGTTGGACGAATTGACTTGATGCGCCTTCGCTATGCTAATGCTAATAATTTAGTGGGGTATCATATCTGTACAATTGAGCGGAGTCGCCAAATACTCGTCACCGCTCCTTCTTCGTAGCCTCTACAGTGTCGACGCGCGCCGGTGCGGGCGCTGTAGCGACTTTGGCATCGCTGCCTCCAGGTTTCTTCTCCGTCTCCTTCGGTCCCGACTCCTTCTTCGCCGCGGAAGGTAGCTTCACAGCCTGTGCAGGCGGAGGCCCAGGCACACTCCCAGGAATCCGCTTCCCACCCGACGCTTCCACCTCGCCAGGAATCCCCTCATCGTCCTCGTCAGGTATATCCGGATCTGTCCTCCTCCACCACCCCGCCGGATTCCACCAGCTTGTCTTCTTCCGTGCCTCCCTCGACGCCTTGATCTTCTCATTCAACGCCTCAAGCTCCGGCAGATGGTGCTCCCTCTGCAGCGTCTCCACTTGTACCTCTAGCGCATCCAATCGCTCCTTAATCTCGTCCCGCCGTTGACTAGAAGTCTTATTACTCACGTACCTCTCCAGCAGCAACAACCCCACCGCCACCAGAAAAATAAACGACTCGGAGAAGAAATTCGCACCCAGCTCTATCGCCCTCGCGTCACTCAGCGGGCGGATCTTGTACTTGGCTTTGTCCTTCTCCTTCTCCTTCTCCTTTTTAGCGTCCTTCTCAGACCCCTTCTCGCCGCGCTCTTTAGCTTCCCGCGCTTGCTGCTCGTCGTACTTCCTCTGCTCCTCCTCGCTGCGAACCGTAGGCGCCTCGGCCTTCTTCTTCTTTTCTTCTGCGGCTCTCTGCTCACGGTCGTGCATTCGTTGCTGGGCCTCTGGGTCGTGGAGCAGGCCGAGCCGGAGGCGCATGTCGATGCGGTGGATCTGCTGGGCGCGGCGGATGGCGAAGCCGCGGAACCAGTCGTGTTCGCGCGCTTGGCGTTTGATGTAGTTCTAGGAGAAATGTTAGCGTGGGACTCGTTGTGTGAATCAGAGAGTGTACCTACGCCAATGGGCTTCGCTGCAGTCCGCACCCCGAGGGAGAGGAGCTTGAAGGTGAGTGACATGGTGGATGTAGTCTATGGCCCGAGGCCTAAGCCTTCAGACCGTTCGTGGGGAGTTCAAGTCATCGTCTACAACTCGTTGTGAACGCTGATCCGACGGAGTCATTCAATGCCCGTATGTCCCCGAAGCTGAAGTTGGAGCGTCGGTCTAGGACTTTGAACGATCGTTGCAGGAGTTTCGTCAACGAAACTTTCTTAACGAGCGGGAAACCGCGGGGGACGCGACGGGGAGGTACAGCAGTACATGCAGTAGTGTTGATTCGTGTCGTCAAATAACAACAGAAGCGTCGCCTACCAATCACCCCTTCCATATAGTTTCTCAGTCTGCGTTCGTCACAACAATCCAAGACACTCGACCTGACCCTCCGGAACCCCGTCTCAGCCATGAACGACTCCCTCGAGCGAATCAGCGCCTGACATCAACAAAATCACCACAAAGTCGTCTCCTGAACGCGCACGTGGGAAGCTGCATACAACTAGCAGGCCCACCCCGTCCGCGCATCTGCAAGTGTCACAAGTAAACATCCGCGCCGTCAACAACGCGCCGTCGATCTCCCACACGACAGAAATGTCTCTCCAAACACCACGCCAACGCCCCGGACTCGCGCGGCCTTCCTACTCGAACGCGGGATCGTCGCCAGCGAACAACGGCAGCAGTACCAACTTCGGCGCGAGCACAGCGGCGAGCCGGAAAGCGAGTTATCAGGCTCTGACGGGCCAACCGTCTCCTGATCCGAGGACACCGGCGGGCAAGATGGGGGATTTGGAGGTTGGGGATTTGGTTAATGTGCCTGGGGAGATGTTTGGGGTGGTCAAGTTTGTGGGGACTGTGAGGGGGAAGAATGGGCTGTTTGTTGGGGTGGAGTTGGATGAGGGTTTTGCTGGCAAGGGGAAGAATAGTGGGGATGTTGATGGGTATGTACTTCAGTGTAGGAGAGGATGAGGAGGGTGTGAAGGTTGTTGCTGACGATGTCGTTGCAGGTTCAAGTACTTCAACACCGTCATACCCGGCGCAGGCATCTTTTTGCCCATCCACCGCGCGACGAAGCAGTACACGGCTACCGCTTCAGTGAACGGCTACGGTACTGGTATCTCGCCCCATACGCCCACCTACAGCACTGTCAACGGCAAGCGCAACCACGGCACTCCGCCCACCCCATCCATCCCAGCGCACAAGTTCTCCCAGACCATTGGCCCAGGCGTACGACCCTCAAGCCCCAACTTCAAGCCCAAACGGCCCTCCCTCCCTCGACCAGAATCGCCCTTCCGCAAACCAGCACCGAATCTCGCGCCCACATCCGCGCGCAACCTCTCCCAAAGCACCCGCGGCACACGACCTGGCATAACACCGAACAAAACACCCAACTTCCGCGCCTCCTCCACAACCCGCACCACATCCACCGCCTCATCGACATCGCACACCCCACGGCCCTACTCCCGCACCGGCTCCCGCCTCGGCCACCGCAGCGGCGCCCTCAACGAGTCCGTCCTCGAAGAAGACCTCACCCCCACAGCCATAACCACAAACTCCCGCACCGCGTCCCAGAGCTCCGTCCCCTCGTTCTCGCAACCCCTGCGCTCGCCCTCGCGACTCGGGAGTGCAGGCGAAAGAGCGAGCCAAGAGGAACTCCAGCGCTTGAGATACCAACTTTCAGAGCGAGATAGGAGGTTAGAAGAACAAGCGGCTAGTCTTGCGGAGATGGAGACGAGTGTTAAAGAGCTCTCCGCTCTCCTACCAGCGGATGGGCAGAGTAGTCCGGGGAAAACGAACTCGACCTCCGACGACGAGGACGACGACGGGTTAGGGCAGTCTCCTGCGCAGCTGAGACAGATGCTTAGGGAGAAGAACGAGAAGATCTCGATGCTGACTGCGGAGTTTGACGCGCATCGCGCTGATTTCAGGAGTACGTTGGATAGTTTGGAGATGGCGAGTACAGAGACCGAACGCGTGTACGAGGAGCAGAAGCACGATCTTCTCGCGCAGTTGGACAGTTTGCAAGAGATCAAAGAGCACAGGGACGATTTCGAAGGCGTGGCCATGCAGCTTAAGCAGTTGGAGGATCTTGTCGCGGAGCTTGAGGAGGGGCTTGAGGAGTCGAGGAGGGGGGAGGCGGAGGCGAGAGGGGAGGTGGAGTTCCTTAGGGGTGAGGTTGAGAGAGGAAGAAGCGAGCTCAAGCGCGAGCGGGATAAGGCTGCCGTGCAGGTTAATGGGGGTGTAGGGACGAGGGAGTTGGAGGCGAAAGACGATGAGATCAGGGGGCTGAAGGCTATCATCCATCGCCTTAGCGAAGGTACTCACGGTGCTGCCTCCGCTGTTGGCGCGGCTAACGGGAGCGTGGGGACCGAGGAGCTGCGCCGTGCGCTTGAGGAGAGTCAGCGAGAGAAAGAGGAGCTAGAGCAAGAAGTGGAATCCCTTCGCCGCGACGTCGCCGCGCGGAACGGGAATGGTAACGGACATACGAGGAACGAAAGCGACCGCACCGCCACCGCCTTCCTCGAGAAGGAGAGAGGAGGTGTGAGCAGGACGAGGAGTGATACTATCAGAGCTCCCGCCAAGCTACCTAGTCGCGCTGCGCCTGTGACCAACGGCGCTGATGCGGCGGCGACGACTTTCTGCGAGATGTGCGCCTCTTCGTCGCATGATACGCTGGATTGCACGCAGTTCCAGACTAGGAGGAACGGCAGTGATGACCGGATCGGCAATGATAGCAACGGCGGCGTGAGTTCGGTCGAGGAGCCGTATAGTCCTGGCAAGGAGAATCAGCAACAGCAAGCGAACGGCAAAGCGGCGCAGGGAGTGGAGGAGGATGAGGAGAAGTGGTGCGCGCTGTGTGAGAAGGATGGGCATTTGGCGTTTGATTGTCCGGAGGAGCAGTATTAGGGCTGCCGTAATGCTCCTTGATGGGGAAGACGATGCGGGTTCGGGTTCGGCAGGTGAGGTGGGTGGTGTATAGAGTACAGGCCGTGGTACTTGGGCTCGATTTGGTCTGAGGAAGGCGTCAGGCGTCGGGTGTGCGCCTCACGCACTACGAACCACGAAGAGCATATTTCCTTGGGTGGTAGCAGGGGCGAGCGATAGAGTCTGTTTGTGTACACAGCGGAGACGGGTGGATGGGGGTAGGCTACGTACGTGTATGCACATAAGCTTTAATGTCTCGTGAGCGTTGACCTGCATTTTTATCCTACCCGTCTTCAAATCCATCTTCGTCCGCCAATCTCACGGAACCAAGGGGCAGGATATGTAGAGTAACGAAAGCTGATGATTGGGCTTTATCTGGCTTGAGGAAGGTGTTGAGTTGTTTGGGGAGAAACGACCTTCGCTAGATACACATCGCAGCTTTGTTGAGCTAGGTATGGATGTCCACGCATCGCAGTCCTGCTCGATCTGCCTACAACCTGCGGGCTGCTCTGCTTCGTACGTGCGATGACGCGCGTCCAGGCCGCGCAGCCAACTAGCCATTTCCAGCCCCCTTAAAACGCCTAAGCACCGGTGCGCTGAATACCATTCCAAAGATTCGATCTCAAATGTGGCTACAAGAAGTCAGGAAGAGCAGCTTGGCGCTGTGTTCCTGTAGTCGTCGTGGGTCGTGTGTCGTATCGTATCGTCATTCTGTTGAAGCGCATTCTACCTCTTCCGGCAGACGGAGCAAGGTGGATCGTAATGGTGGTGTTACACTCGCTGTGTGAGGGTGGCGAGATTGGGCGTCTGGTATCTCATCGTCGTGATCCAGCCTCAAGATCGCCAGGTGTTGCGACACCGACCTCCTCGACCGCTCCGTGCGTGCCGGTGGACGTCTGCGCTCGCCTACCGAACTGTGGCATCCGCACGCTCGGTAGCCGACTTCGCCACCCACTGTTGGCCTGCGCAGAATCTTGTCCTTGGACTGCTGAGAAGTCCTGGGTTTGAGTCGCGCCGTCCTGATACCGCCTACTGCGTGGCGGCGGTGCAGCTGCCCAGGAACCACCCCGCAGCGCGTCTTCCTGCGTGAAGCCTCGCGAACCGCCAAACAGTATTCTCGGCCTGCCGAAGAACCCCACCCTGCCGCCCATTAACACCTGGGGTGGCATCATGGGACCTCGTCGCCCACCAGAACCGTCATCGATCGTGCCGTCCGTCCTCGCCTTGGGGATGTAATAATCCGCTTTGCAGAGCGGACAGCAAGCTCGTCGACCTGTGAGCCACGGATCTACGCATGATGCGTGAAAGGCGTGACCACATGTGAGTCCGCGCACATCGTCGTCGTCTTCGAGTGTGTCGAGACAGATTGCGCATGTGTCACCTGGCGCGGCGAGCATTTCTAGTGGCGCAGCTGTACGGATGGGGTCGTCTTCGTCCTCTTCTTCGTCGATGGTGACGACAGAGGCATTGCGGTTGAGTGGTGGTGGCGAGGATGGTGTTCCGTTTGAGAGAATCGAAGTGTTCGGCGGCGGCGTGGTGGCATCAGGTGCCTTCTCGGTTTCACGATCCGGATCCACGGCACCATTTGTCGCATCGGGTGTCGCAGGCCGATCGGTCGTGGTGGCTGCATCGACATGATCCTGCTGTGCAATCTCGAGCGCAGTAGCTGGCCGTTGCGTCTCGCTAGAGTGTTTCGTTCCACCATCGATCGTGCCTGTCTCGCCCATAATACTGCCAGCGCGACTGCCCGCGCGAGTCGCTGGCGCTGTGACCCCACCTGCCGCAGGTAATCCTTCCGCCTCTCGACTTGATCGCCATGTCTTGTACTTCGTCTGTGGGAAGCGCTCATTTACTTCTTCCGGCGACATGAGCTTCTTCTCTCGTCTCCTCCTATGCCGGGGTTGGCCCATTGTCGCGAGGTCAATCTCGCCCGCCTCACCCATCTGTTGTGCACGGCGGGCACGCGCATTGTAGCGGAAGCAGTACTTTACGCCGACGATGATCCTGTGTAGATATGTCAGTATTACATGCTTGTTTCAGCTCGGCGCGGGTGAGGTGAAACACACCATAGATTCGTGAAGACAACACCGAAGCCAAGCGCGACGAAGAACAACAATGGCGAGCTCGTGGGTCCTCCGCCGCCATTGGAGGAGTCGTGGTTGTTGCCGGTGTTGGTATGGGTCGGGCTCGGCGACGCTGTGGTGGTGGTGCTCGACATGGTTGCGGCCTCTAACTGTGCTGATATGGGCCAGCCGGACATCCAGTGTCGGAAGGTGGGATTCACGTGTGATTACCAGACAGTATATGGCAGTGACATGCTAGAGGGTCCAGCATATAGTGCCACTGGTTCCGCGTGCTCCGTGGACGTTAACGAGAACGAATGGTGAAGTCAGCGTGAAGAGCCAAGTGACTCCGGATCGGCCGCTCGCCGGCGAGGTCTTTGGATCCAAGATGGCAGACGAGCCGCGTTGCCCTCGGCCTCCAATAATGCTTCCAAATCAGGTGAGGTGTGGGCGAAAGAGGTGTCATCGAGTCGCATCAAAACCTGGCGAGGATCGGCTGTTTCCTGCCGTCTCCGAAAACGCCACTCTCCATTTTTCACGTGATTGAAACAAGCTTCAATGCCTAATTCACTCGCCCGATCCATGACGTTCCCTTGTCACGACCACACTCAAAGTCAACTTCCTGCCATAACACCTCGAGCACCGGCTTCCATCCAGCCTTTGGCACCGCGAAGTTGTTTGGTTGGCTGATACCTCCTACCGGGATACTGCACGTGCCGGTAGAAAGAACCCTGTACCCAGATACAGTACATGCAGCCCTTTACTATCTACCGGCCCGGTGTTGCGAATGTCCTCACGCGATGGCTTGCCCTGCATGAACTGGAGAAGCAGCCCACAATGTGGTGTCTTACGAGATCGCGGCTGATGTTCTTGCCTCAACATACTACACCTCTGTTCAAGAGGCAGCGAGTATGTTCTACCGCCGCAGAATGGTTGCGACGAGACCAGCGACAAACCGCAAGTTATTGGACCCGTAAGTTATTGGACCCGTATGATGTCGATATTGGTCAGAACTGTGTTTGATCGCTGGTGGCCGAGCAAAGCATACGCGAAAGATGAGTCTGTTGAAAAGCTCGTTGATGTGTGGTTTGTTCAAGAACTCGTCGATCGCGATCTTCAGTATAACTTCTGCTGCGAAAGCGGCATGATTGTGGGAGACATCTAATGCTCAGCCAGCGTGGGGGGCGCAGCCTTCCATGCTTCTCACAGCCTTGTCTTGAACATCACATACTAACAGTACTATCAAACGTCCTTTTACTCCTCAGCATAGCTGCTACAGGTATCTCATGCGGCTGAATTTCCCAGTGTTCGCCGAAGCAGGAGATGCTCACCAGTATCGCTATCCGAACGCAACTTCTTGTGCTGGAAGACAGCTGGGCACCACTCCTACGGTGATCTTTGACTTTATCAGACTTGCTGGACGTACCGTACCTTGAGCAACGGTGTGGTCTCCGGAGAATCGCTCTTTCGTACTGGCTGGGTCACCAGTGGTTACGACACACGACTGCCCGACATGCCTCATCCAATCCTCAGTGCCGTGTTTGCGAAGTACTTCACGCCTGACCTGTACGCCCCTCTAAGCCGGAAACGCAAGCAGATCAGAGTTCTGGACCTATATCCCGCCCAAGAGCCCGAAGATCCTCTGAAAGGGGCGCTCCGCCGTGTGAGATTGCGAGATGAGGAAGTGGGTGCCTACGAAACCATCTCATACGTGTGGGGCGACCCTCACATCAGAGGGTCCATATCGCTCAATAAGCGCCTCCACAGTATACCCCTGACTGCGGCGGAGGCGCTTCGTCGGATGCGCTACACGGATCGGCGGCGCACCCTTTGGATTGATTCAGTATGCATAAACCAAGCCGACATGCTAGAACGCGAGCGACAAGTCGCTATGATGGGTCAAGTTTTCAGCCATGGCCAAGGAAATTTAATTTATCTCGGGGCCGGCAGCGAAGATCTGTACAGAGGCCTTGATGATATCCACAAGATATATGATGAGATGATGGAAGACACCATTGAATTTGAAGACATCGAGGCCACGCGCCTACCCAACAACGACCCCGACCACTCCCTTTTGTCTAGCAATTCCAAGACGTACACCACCTCCAGAATCAGGTGCCTCGACGATTACAGCTATATCGAAGAACTCTTCGACCTTCCGTGGTTCAGGTTAGTGCGTCATTCAAAGACTGCACGTCGGAGAGTCTTGCGTGCACTGACGTGTTTCCAGTCGTGTTTGGGTCATCCAAGAGGCCGCATTAAGCCGCGACAACACATGTATTGTTGGCCCTGCTACAATACCACTTCAAACCCTCTCACGTGCAGCGACGTGGATGGATGTGAAGATCAATCACCCGCCTGGATCGTTAATCGATAGCCAGGGTAAGGTTACCTTGGCACATCATTTTGATTTGATCGAGGGATCTTACGGAAAACGCTGTGAGAACCGCGATATATACCCACCAGCATCGTGGCTCTTGACATTGGTCAAGCAACTCGATTGCTCCGATGACCGGGATCGTGTTTTCAGTATACTTGGTCTTCTCCGCCAGGCGGCGCCACAATGCTTACTGACGCCAAACTATACGAAGCCTGTCCGAGACGTGCTGCGCAACGCTACACTTTATGTGTTGTCGGAAGCAAGCGATTTTGTCTCAAATTTGGGGAAACATCAGCATACGGTCACAACAGGATCTAGAGAGCGAAGCGTTCCTGTCATGGGTTCCAAATTGGCGGACTCGCTGGTCGTCACGGGCTGACCCGGCAAGACTCGAGTTTTTGTTCAACGCAAACGACTCATCCCATCCAAGCTGGAAAAGTGATGCAATTCACGACATAAGTTTCAACCCGGATGTCCTGGAGTTGGTTGGTTTCACTCTCGGTACGGTGAGCGATGGACTCGGAACTGTTTTTGCAGTTGAACAGCACAATGACATCGATAAGTTCGCGATGTGGTTGGAAGGATCCATAGCGCTACTACAGCCTGTAGTCGGTGCTAGGCCAGTAGCGTCGGTGCTTCTGGCCGGGACCAATACCTACAGACAGCCAGTCACGGATGGGGATCTAGAAGGACTTCATGACCTGCAAGCGTTCATACGCACCGAGAACAGCTTCCCACTGTGGCTAAGTGAACCGACTCTTGCTTCTGTGGAGGAAGTAGCAGCTGCTAGGTTTGACCAGCCGCTTATGAATGCATGTTGGAACCGACGGCTGTTTCGTACAGCTTCTGGCTACATTGGAGTGGGACCCAAGGTCATGCGTGACGGGGATGTCGTTGTCATTCTTTATGGGTGCTCGAAACCCTGCATCCTGCGACCTCATATAGATGGCCTCCATCGGATCTTAGGAGAGTGTTATGTTTATGGTGTACGGCGAAGTCATGAGAGAACATCAACGTGGTATCGAGGAGGGCACCTCGGAAGACGAAACATTTAGACTTGTGTGAGGTAGCATGAAAGCGATGGATACAGCGACTTCATCGATCTCCGAGAGTGGCTCCTAAATTGCGGGCGACAAAGGTATCGTTAACGGCACATCATAAACTTCTGGCGATAGAGAACAACCTATTCCGTCCGGGTCGGATGTCTGGTTGAAGCACCAGAGTCTCGAAGGGACAGAGATATTCGCACGAACCGAAACAGCCTTGGTCAGTGGCAACAGGGTAGAGAGGTCTTGAAAACTTGCTCAGATCGTGCTACTTTCAATATTGACTACTCGTACAAACATAAGCACCTCACGGCTGCAACGGCGCAGTAGCAACCCCCAAATACTGATCCCCCTGCCCAAAATACATCAACCACTGCCCCCTAAACTGCACCAACCCCTCACTAAACACCACATTATCCACCTGCCCCTTCGTCTCCTCTGCTGTCAACGGCTGCAACAACGGCGTCTCCACCCTCGCCACCGGTGGCCCTCGCGGCGCATCTTGCATATCGATCAACATCTGCCCGGTATTGTACGACCCTGTCACGTATCCGCCAGGGCCGAGACCGACGCCGTTGTAGATTTTGAGCCATTTGCCATCTCGGGTTTTGACTGGGGGAGCGGCAGATTCCATGAGCGCTTGCTCCCAGACGTTGAGTTTGGCAGCGAAGGGGAGGTCGTTCCGTGTGTAGTTCCAGTGGATCAGGTCGGTTGAGTTTGCGGAATAGAGCCAGTTGTCCTGCGATCGTCATTAATCAGCTGGAAACATTATGGTGAGCGGAGTTTGCTTACGCCGAACTGCATCTGATACAACCCATTAATCTTCTCCATAATGATTGCACCGCTTTTGCTCCAGCCTTCTCTAGCGGTATAGGCATTGATGGGGAGGTCCCAGCGGTAGTTGACGTCTGTGATGTTGGGTAGAATGGGGCCGTACTTCGTCCAGTTGACCAGATCTGTTGAAGTGGCCATGCATAGCTTCGCCAGCGTTCCATCGTAGCCAGTGTAGGTCATGTAGAACGTTCCGTTGATTCTGACCACTCTTGGATCCTCGGTGCCCTTGGTCTCGTAAGGTTCCGATGGCTGCACGACTGGCTTGGTGTAGCGCGTGAAGTTGAAGCCATCTGTTGACCAGGCCAAACCGATGCTAGAGACGAGGCTCTCATTCTGCGCGCGATAGAGGAGCCAGACTTTGTTGTCGATCACGATCGAGGCTGGATTGTATAGATAGGCGGATTCCCAGCTGGCCTTCTTGTTGGGTCCGAGGATGGGATTGTTGGGATACTGCTTAAATCCGAGTAGAGGGAAGTATGGCGCGGTGTAGTTTGGTTCATTCTGCGTCGAGTTCAATGAGACCTTGGGGACGGTATCGGAGGTGTATCCTGTCAAAGTACGGTTCTGTTTGGCTAGAGATGGTAGAATGAACTGGAGGAGGCAGAGAAGAACGGTGGTGCGAATAATGGTGGCCATCGTGTATGAGGACCACGGTAATCAACTGACCTTCGCAACAAAAGAATGACCAATCGAAAACACCTACCATCGCCATCTTGTACAGTCCGCATCGCTGAACGACCCCGCGGTCAAGTTACATCTCCACAAACCTTCTCCATCGTAAGAGGCGTGGTTCCTGCAGTAGATCTTCCTTGGCTCTGCTGAACTCGGAAGCTGTTGCCAGAGAATGCGGCTTCCCAGTCGATGCCGGCTCCGAAGCAACAAGAGAGTGTTGTCGCTACGCGTAATTGCCAGTATTAAACAAAAGCTGCTTGGTCAAGCCGTGAAGAAACGGCTCCAGTTCATCGCATTAGCGTTAAGCAGTCGCCAAACGACCAATCTTCTATGCTAAGAGCATGCCAACATCCAGCAGTCCTGTAAACCCTACATCTAGTAGACACCCTGCCTCCAATCCATTTTGAATCGCATAAATGCTCGTCAAACGCCAACGCTAGATGCCAGACAACCAAATGCACCCCAAAGAGTCCAAAACCTCCCAAGATCAGTACAAAATTCCAGAATGCCGGCCTAAAATATGCCCATAAATTTCTTCTTCCCCTTTCCATCGTCGTCTTTCGCCGCAGGTACAGATGCGCCGTTTCCTGACGCAGCTTCGTTGATGATCTTGAGCCGCTGCTTCGCATTCTCGTTGCCCTTGTCCGCCGCTTGCACGTACCAGTAGTTGGCGCCCAGAGGGTCTCGTCGGCAGCCGATGCCCATTTCTGTGAAGTAGCCTACTGCGTACTCTGCTTTGTGGAAACCTGTGAACGTACGTCAGCACCCATGTCCGTATCAAATCAACTCGTGCAGACTCACCAGTCTCAGCAGCCTTGAGAGCCCACTCATAAGCTTCCCTCTCATCCTTCTCCAACACTGGCTCCGCACCCACCATATACCACGCTGTCAACGCCATCATCGCCTCCGCGTGCCCTGTCGTGGCGGCTCCGTTGTAGAAGTGCACACTCAGCGCTGCATCCTTCGGACAGCCGTACAAGCCGTTCTCGTACGCCTGGCCCATGAGGTAGTTCGCCTGGCCATGCCCTAGCTCCGCAGACTGCGTGAACAGTTGTGCGGCATACGCTTCATCTTTGAACACATCATCGCCAAATCCTGTCAAGTGGAGGAGGCCAAGCTCGAAAGGTGCGGGGTTGTACTGATAGTCGGCACCCTCCTGAGCACGTTTGAGCCACTTGAGGCCTTCGCGGTATTTGTCCCTGCCGAACAGACCCATCTGGTTTTGCAAGCAAGCTAGACCAAGACGGGTGGCGGCACCTGGGTGGTTCTTGGAAGCGGCTGTGCGGTAGAATTGCACGGCTTTCGGGTAGGACTTTGTGGTACCCCAGCCGAACTCATAGCACAGCGCTGCTCGGAAGCCGGCTTCAGCGTGACCATGCTTGGATGCTGCGACGAATAGCGGAAATGCCTTGTCTTGATCTGGCTTAGATTTGTTGAAGAGGCCGGAGAAGTAGCCATCGCCGAGGTAGTATTGAGCGAACGGGTACGCACGATCGGCCAGACGTTGTAGGATCTGTTTTGCTTCGTTGATTAGTTCCGCTGGGTCGATGTCAGACGAGACGTTCGGATCTTGTGAGCAATTGACCATGTAGATCGCGAACTCATACTGAGCGGGTAGATCAGTCGTCTTCTTGATGTTCGCGCGGTACATGTCCAGGGTCTTCTTCGTGTCCAGTAAGCTTGCCGCGCTGCCCACTGCGCTTTGCAGAGTGCGGTGACTCGTAAGTCCATTCGGAGCGACCTGCTGATGGTATGGCACATCGTTCAGGAGATTTACATAACTCGTCGGTCGACTGGCAGGCGATCGTCTGGAGCTTGATAGGTCGCGAGGGTAGCCTTTCGGTGAACCTTGAGGTGATCCATGTCCATCGAAGGGCGAGAGACTCCTACCACGTTTGTCTGATCCCAGTGTATACATTGAAGTAGGTCTTTGCGCCGTGCCAGGCACCATAAGTTGAGGACCACGATGTTCACCTCCGGATGATCCCGAACCAGCAGAGAGTGTGGGGATGTGCGAGCTGCGGTTCTGCGTTGTCTTCTTCTTCGGCGGATCATCGAACGCGTGGTACTGAAGCGTTTCATACTCCTGAACCGGCTCGTCCACGTTTCCTACACCTTCCTCTTCAATCGTTGGGTGGCCACCCGAGGAGTCTCTGCTGTGCGTACTGCCATCCGCAATGATCCGTGGTCGATATGCCAGCGACTCCGCGGATTGTTCGGAAACAGGTGCGACAATCTTAGGTGAGTCCAACACATAGCCATTACCAACCACTGGCCTTGCGGTGGCCGGACCTGGATCTTGAACACTCAGTCCAGGTGGACCTCGAGATGGAGGAGGGGGTGCATCTCTCAGCGGGGGTGTGTCCAAATGATGTGGTATGGGTACTGACTTCCTCCTGATACTGTCCGCCGGTTTGGATGGGGTCCGCTGTAGGCTGCTGTCCGACCCGAGGCTTTCCCTACCGTTCCACTGCTCTTCTTGCCCATCCCATTGCGCCTTCCCTGGCGATGTTGGTGTCATAGGAAGAGGGTGCCTGTTCTGCTGGACCTCTGCCATCGCAGACGGGCCACAATCCTGTACGCCCGCTCCCTGCTACCGAATGTTTGTGACCGCGAGCGTGTTGTTTCGATGTGACTCCCTATCCCGACACCCTGGATACTTTGTGCTGGCGTCTGCGCAAGTTTTAAGTTTACTGTGATTGTTTCGCTGGTAGTTTCGAAGAAGAAGAAGGATAGCGATTGTTTCCTTTGTTCGAACCTCACAAGCTTTCTGCTATACGCAGTGGCGGCGGCAGCACGGACAAAAGTTCACAATCCAACCCGACTTGGCGGTACGGTACGGAGTTACGCCCGGTGTGTACCAATATATGCAGATGCTCCCCCAATGCTAAGGTATGCTTCCTGTGAAAATGCTGCACAATGGTGAATATGTGCTAAAAGGAGATGTCAATGTCGGCCCAAGATCTTCTCTCGAATTGGAGGCCTGCTGCAGCAGTCGTCCCTTCATATGCAGGTAGCCGAGAGGAGTGGCTAATAATGCGGCCTCGCGCCGATGCGTGTCTTAAGTGATTGGTCACCAGTCGTTAAGGGTTACGTAGGCCAGATCTGAAATACAGGGGTCTAGGGAAAATGTTCGGAAAGTGTTGTCCATCAAATGGTAACAGTAAACCTAACTTAGATACGGTCTCTCGGTCAAGCAATCCATGGATTCGTGGACGACGTGATGAGGTGAGGTCCATCGAGCAGGGTCCTGTGGGCTGGTGACGAGTCGTTGGTAACAGTCAGATGTGAAAATAAGCTACGGTTGTCAACCGGAACACGAGCACGACTCGCACGAGCACGAGGTAGGCGCTATGGCCATGTGGTATGAACGACAGCAGGTGAGCTCGACAAGCGTTTCGACCTCGCTTTCGTACTGTATTGTGCTACCCATGATGGTCTACGCAGACTGCCAGCCGTCTTCAGTCGGCGCATACTGCTTTCGGAGAATTGATCAACTACCGTTGTTTAGGGCTGTATCTCAGCCATGCCCAGCTATATGTGGCGGGCAGGCCGGGTTGATCGTGACCGGAGTTGGGACGAATGTCTGTGTCGAGTGGACTGTAAGGGATGCTGTGACGAGGGATTTTCATGTGAAAATTGTTGGTAATGCTACTGCGACGTTGACGGTGGAGGAGCATGAAGCTAGTCTGAAGAATTTGGGGTGGTACGGGGGTGCGGTGAGTGCAAGGGAGGTGGAGGGAGCGTTGAGGACACGGGCAGATGAGTTGTCATCTGGATGAGTTGCGACTATATGACCTGTGACTTACCTTTGCTTGACAATCGTAAGGTAGAAGAGGGGTTCGGAGATGCTGGGCCGGGCTGTTCGCTAAAACAGAAGAGCACACATGCTCGAGGTAAAGTTAGATAGAGAAAAACGCCCGGATGAGATGAGGTGAGTTCGATCGAACAGGGCTGATGGAGTCGCTGGAATCGTTGTAAACAGTCAGAAGGTAAGCTTAGGTATTTAACCAAGGTATATCTGCAGCCGTCGATAACAAAGCGCTATGTTTTCGGTCTTGCACTTCATGTTCCTTAGAGATGTAGTCAGAAGCCGTTCTCCAATGGTAAGTAGAGACAGTACATAATAATACTGTAGTGTAGCCAAACATTGGCAAACAAAAAAAAAGCATATTCGCTGGGCGTTTTGGTTACGAGGCCCACATGCAATCGCTAGCTTACCTTCTCGTAGTTGTTCGGGACTCTGTTGTGTCGACATATGCCGTGCACATGCTGCTGTACGTAACCGTGAGTAACTTGTAATGGTTGATCGTAGTCAGGCTAGCCACGCACTCGTCACATGGTGCGTACAGTAGTAGTGAATAGATCTTCTGGTCGAAGTCCAAAAACGAAAATAGAGATGTCCAAACAGGGGTACGCAAGTGTGGCGACTTATTTGTCCCAGCAACGCCCTCAATCTCTCGTTTCAGAGTCCTTCTTCAAGTCATTCGCTGTTCATATTGCATACACCTTCGCTTTGTACTACATCGTACAACACCGCCACACTTTCGTTCTTGACGTGCGAACGGCAGACTATACTTGTTAAGCAAGGGAGAGCCGCGCGTACGGATCTTTCAATCCGTGAGGTGTGAAGGCCTATTCAAGGAAGAATCGTTGGACGAGAGTATAATTAGTGGTTGGTCACCGAGCCGGGCGTCGAGCATTGATATAGCTGGGTAATTAAAGAGTGACGATCAGGAGGAAGCGAAAGCTAGGACTCAAGGTCCGACATTAGCGCACCTCGTGCACATTCCAGCATTCCAGCGCCTCCCATTATGGACACTCATCGATCATCCCACCGACGGCACTCTGGTCGTCGACCAAGCGCGGAAGGCGGAAGGCACAGGAGGCGGTCCAGCACAGCAGAAGAGCCAGAGACGCCACGATCGCCCGGACAGACTCGCACCAGAAGGAGGAGCAGTGCACATCGCTCTCGCGACGGCTACGGAGACCCTCCTGTGCAGTCGCAGCGTAGGAGAAGCTCCACGGGATATGCACAGGCGCAGACTCCGACTTCACCTCTCCGACAAACACCACGAGAACGACCAAGGATAGACCCATACGCAAACATCCAACCCGCATCCAGCGCACTGTCTACGCCAGTCAGATACGCAACCGACAGAGATCAGATGCTCGAAGCAAATTCATCGCCGCATCAGCGCAATGACGATTTCTCGCGCAAGAAGAGTCTGGTTAAGCCGGAGAGGAGACGTATGGACTCTGATGATCCGGATTACCACTATCGGAAGCATGCACAGCTCATGAATGTCATGCCTTCGACGACTGGTGTGGACCCACAGATAGAGGAAGACGACTTCGCCACCTCTACTTCCGAAGCAACCACATTGAAGGAGGCTACCGCTCGCGTGGCACCAGTCGAAGAGAAGGAGCGTGTACCGCTCGGACGGGGCAAGAGCGGCAAGGGGAGCACGAAGCTGGTCCGCAAAAAGACCACACGCGATGCACAGGAGCAGGAAGCAAAGGATGAGCGCAGGCGCAAGATCCAGCAAGCTACTGGCACCCCGACGTTGTGGAACACATACTGCCATCTTGTCACATTCTGGTGTCCCAACACGATTCTGCGATGCCTTGGCAAGAAGCACAAGGAGCAACAGCGAGCATGGCGTGAGAAGATGGGTCTTCTGAGCATTATTGCTTTGGTCATGCTGGTGGTTGGTTTCTTGACCTTCGGCTTCACGGAGGTTGTGTGTCCGAATGGTGGACCTCTGCGACTGCGCATCAATAAGGTCGGCCTGGGGTTCATGATCTTCCACGGCAAGGCGTACGATCTGACCACATCCCACCATCCACTGGCCAGAGGTATAAGTGCCGGCGGTAATGTCCTCTGGGGTATGGCGGAGCCACAGGGAGGCATGGATGGCAGCTTTCTATTCCAGAACGTCAACGGGCATTGCAAGAATCTGATCACGCCAGCATCCGGCTCGGACGTACCTACCGACTCTGACGGAAACCTGGCCTGGTATTTTCCATGCAACACCTTCAAACAGGACGGTTCCGACAACGCAAACCCAAATAAGACGATACCATACTACTTTGGATACAGCTGCCATACCTCTAAGCTGGCTCGCGAGAGTTTCTACGGCCTCAGAACTTCTGGCGACGTCTACTTCACCTGGGATGACATCAAGAACTCTTCTCGCAACCTGATGGTTTACAACGGCGATGTGCTGGACCTAGACCTGCTCAACTGGTTCAACAGAACGCAGGTCGCCTGGCCGACTGAGTTCGATGACATCCGCACTAACCCAGCTGTTCGAGGAAAGGATGTCACAATGTCCTACGCGAACGGCAACAAGAAGCAAATCGCGCAGTGTTTCCAGGACATCATCAAAGTCGGCTCCATCGACACAGCGACTGTCGGCTGCATTGCAAGCAAGGTCGTGCTTTACGTCTCGCTCATCTTCATTCTCTCCATCGTGGCCATCAAGTTCATCTTGGCTATTCTGTTCCAATGGTTCATCAGTCGCAAGTTCGCTGCCAGCAAGACGAGCATGGGCGGCGATAGCAAGAAACGAAAGCAGCAAATCGAAGACTGGACGGACGATATCTATCGACCACCGCCAAAGATGACGGATCCTGCATCGACCGATGGCGGCATGGATCGCATCAACAAGAGATCTTCGTTCTTGCCAACAACTTCGAGATTTACCAGTCCTTACGCCATGGAAAGGACGATGAACCGGAATCGTGCTGCCCCAACTACGATGGCTAGCCAACAGTCACAGACGAATCTCGTGGTGGGCCAGAGAGGCTTGTACCGCGATAGTCAGTCCGAGGTGACCCTACCAATGTACATGGACAGCCAACCTACCTCGGGCAACAGATCGAGCCAGATGTACTCGGGATCGAAGCGCTACTCGAGTGTCATGCATGCCGAAACAGATGCTTCTGGACCACAAGGCTTCATCCATGAAAGCGTCGTGCCACAGCCTCCACCAGAATGGCAGCCCTTCGGCTTCCCTCTTGCTCATGCTGTCTGCCTTGTCACTGCGTACTCCGAAGGACCTGACGGTATCCGCACTACGCTCGACTCTGTTGCGATGACGGACTACCCGAACTCGCATAAACTCATGTTCGTCGTTTGTGATGGTCTCATCCAAGGCAAGGGCGAGAAGATGAGCACACCAGACGCAGTGTTGAGCATGATGAAGGACCACGCCGTACTACCTGACGAAGTCCAGGCCTTCTCATACGTGGCTGTTGCCAGCGGCAGCAAGCGACACAACATGGCCAAGATCTACTCTGGATTTTACGACTACGGCTATGACAGCATCATTCCTATCGAGAAACAACAGCGCGTGCCAATGATTGTGGTGGTGAAGTGTGGCACGCCAGCTGAGGCCAAGTCTTCGAAACCCGGCAACAGAGGCAAGCGCGACTCCCAGATCATCCTGATGAGCTTCCTGCAGAAGGTCATGTTCGATGAGCGCATGACGGAGCTCGAGTACGAAATGTTCAACGGTGTCTGGAAGATTACGGGCATGAGTCCGGACTTCTACGAGATCGTGCTCATGGTTGACGCCGACACGAAGGTCTTCCCGGATAGCTTGACGCACATGATCTCTGCCATGGTCAAGGACCCCGAGATCATGGGCTTGTGCGGCGAGACGAAGATTGCCAACAAGACGGCAAGCTGGGTCTCCATGATCCAGGTCTTCGAGTACTTCATCTCGCATCATCTCGCGAAGAGCTTCGAGAGCTGTTTCGGTGGTGTTACGTGTCTGCCTGGATGTTTCTGCATGTATCGCATCAAGACTCCCAAAGGCGCGCAAAATTACTGGGTTCCTATCCTCGCCAATCCGGATATCGTGGAGCACTACTCCGAGAACGTTGTCGATACTCTGCACAAGAAGAACTTGCTTCTGCTCGGTGAGGATCGTTATCTCAGCACGCTCATGCTTAAGACTTTCCCGAAGCGCAAGCAGGTCTTCGTACCGCAAGCTGTGTGCAAGACCACTGTTCCCGACCAGTTCAAGGTGCTACTCAGTCAACGGCGAAGATGGATCAACAGCACCATCCACAATCTCCTGGAGCTGGTCCTCGTAAGAGATCTATGCGGGACATTCTGCTTCAGCATGCAGTTCGTTGTCTTCATCGATCTCATCGGCTGCATCGTTCTTCCCGCCGCTATCTGCTTTACAATTTACGTCGGTACGTTATCAAACCCACTCCCACATCATATATACCAGCCGCTAACAGTGTTTCAGGCGTCCTCGGCATCAAAGCCGCCATCACGCACACAGCCGCCCCCCTCATTCCCCTCATCCTCCTCGCCCTCATTCTCGGTCTCCCCGGCGTGCTGATCGTCATCACCGCCCACCGCCTGTCCTACGTCCTCTGGATGCTCATCTACCTCCTCTCCCTCCCAATCTGGAATTTAGTGCTCCCGGCCTACGCGTACTGGCACTTCGACGATTTCAGCTGGGGCGACACGCGTAAAATGGCGGGCGAGAAGAGAGGAGCCGGGAAGAGCGGGCACGAGGCCGAGGGCGAGTTTGATAGTAGTAAGATTACGATGAAGAGGTGGCATGACTTTGAGCAGGAACGGCGGTTGAGAGCGCCGGCTTGGGCGAGTCAGAAGACTGCGAGTGATGGGTATGGCAGTGGAACGGGATATGGCAGTGGGCCGTATAGCCAGGGCACGCCGACGGCGCCGAGTGAGGGGAGGACGTACAGGAAGCATGAGCGGGTGCCGAGTCATCTTGCTCAGGAGCAGTTTTCGGATTATCCTTGAGAGTGTTGTGTATCTTTGGTGGTGGGCTCTAAAATGGAGGTGTATATATGGTTTTCATGTCTGGCATTTAGGGTGGCATGTTTGCGGTTGACGAGAGACTAATGTTTATGCTCTTATGTGAATCTGATCTACTCTTCTCGAGTTGTGGGAGTTTCATTTCTGTTCGTGGTGTCTGCGTTTGAGCGAGAGACCTATCTAAGGTCTGTATCTTCATCCCAGAACGCCGATCGCTATGCAAACAAGCCATGATTCGTTCAGCTCCCCTCTAACTCCACCGCAGTCTCTCTATGAGAATCTTACTTTATACCTAAAGTCGATCTGGAACGCCGGATCACTGACCGCCATCTCCTCCCCATCCACCAGCATCTCACTCAACTTCCGCTTCAGATTCGGCTCCGTCTGCTGCCGTAACGACTCGGGTGCGGAGTAGTACAGCGTCTTCTCCTCGGTCCGCATATTCGGCTTCTTCAGCTGACTCTCCGGCCGCTCCGCGAAGCTCTCTACCAGCTCGCCCAGCGTCAGCTCCGGATTCACAGCCAGATCTTTCGGTAGGTTGCCGCAAACAGGGCAGTCGTCTTTCTTCTGGTGCTCGAAGGTGTAGGTATAGACGCCGCTGTCGCCGGTGTAGAGCATGTAGTTGTTTTGCTCTGGGTTACCGAGGAAAGGGGCGCTGGAGGTGACAATCTTGAAGGCTTCGTTGCAGCATGAGGCGGCGATGATGGCGTTGGTGGATGCGATGGCGGGGATGATGTTTTTGACGACGCCTTGCGTCATGCTGTATGTTACGCCGGAGATGTTGAATTCTTGTGCGCGTGAGAGGGCGGTCTGGTAGAGCCATGTGATGTGTTCCGGGTCGTCGGTGTCGAGCACGATGTCCTTCCGCTGTTCTTCCCACTTGATGATGTGCGCCCACTCTATGCAATGTTGCGGCTGGCGGGGTATGGTGGCGAGAGTGCAGAGAGGGACTGCGGCGCGGGGGGCGTGCATATCGAGCTGGCACTCGATGCAGGAGGTCATGGTGGGGAAGATGACGCGAGACTGGCCTTTGAAGCCTTCGGTGCCGCCGTCTATGAGAGGTTTGAGGCTGTCTGGGTTCTCCATGTCGACCATGCCAACGAGGGTGGCGTTCATCCAGCGCCGAGCTTCGATAGAGTCGAGGCCACAGACGACGATGGTGAATTGCATGTAGTAGTCCTCGTCCATGTCTTGGATCTTGCAGACGTGCGCGTTGATGTTGCAGCCTGGGACTCGCTTCATCACGAAATCGGCTGCCACGCTGGCTTTTGACTTTCCTACGTCTTTCTGGCGAAAGAGGAACTGCCTGTTCAGGTTGGAGACGTCGATGGTGTCCATGTCGATCACGTCGATGTTCTTGAAGCCCGACAACGCCAGATTTTTCAGGATCTCACAGCCCAAGCCTCCAGCACCTATTACGAGTATCTTCGCCGCTTCGATGTTGCTGATGGGTGTTTCGGGGTCGTAGTCTTCGTCGGTGTAGCCGCCTGGTCGTAAGAGGATCCGGTCGAGGTACTTCCATCTTGACCGATTTGGGCCTTCGCCGTTGACAGTGGGTGCTCCAGCTACTGCTTGCATCGTGACCGCCATGTTGGTAGTACCACGCCTTGACAGAAGCTTGGAGGTTCAGACACAGATGTTTCGCGTTTGTGAGCTACATGACCTGCAGAGTGATGTAACAAGGCTGAAATAAGCATCTGGTAGTGCCAGGCTAAGGAACTCTAAACGCGCTAACATGTGACTCTGATCTTTTCGAGACAGCTCTTTCTTGAAATCAATCATCAATCCTGGACATCAACCACGGACAATGACATGTGCCCTAGCAGAGGATGGCGGATTTTCTCACGGCGGTGAAGTCGGTGCGAGTGCAGGCTAAAGCTGACGACAATGATGAACATCTTATAGCTGTCGAATCGACAAGTGCAAGCACGAGACCTACCAAGGATCTCTCTTATGTGCAGGCTGTCGAGAAACAGGCCAGACCAAAAACCAGAAAAGGCGTTGTGAGCCCAGACGATGCGCTGGATTTACTACGATCTCAACCTGACTTGGACGATGTTCTGGCTGTACTTGGAATGTTGGCTTCGAACACCTATCAACCGTTCAACATACACGCTCCAGGACCTCTTCAGGCTCAGATCATCAACATCATCCTAACAACAATCATACCCGACTTCTGGTCTGTCCTGCGCAAGCAAGATGTGCAATCATTCGCCGCACTACTTCGTAATGTCGCAGGTCTCAATGCCATCGTTGCACGCTTGCGATTGCTATCGCCTCAGACTTCGACCTCACGGAAGCAAGGGTCTTCCCAGTCGATACAGTCTCTCTTGGAGGTGGCTGGTTATGTGCTGGCTGGTGATCTGGTTCTGGAGCTCGTGCATCGTAACCTTTGTGGCGCTGTCCCCGACAAGGTGAAGCGAGAAATGGCGTGGAAGGAGAGCGTCACCCTCATCGGTTCCGGCAAGATTCCAGCAAATCTGGCCCAGGCTGTAGACGCTGTCGAGGACAAGGAAAGCTTGAACCTCGTTGTGGGTGAGCTCTCCAACGGCGCAACGTACTCTGCATGGCTGGGACGGAATATAGGCGAGTTGGCAGAATGCTCTTCGTCTGTTCCCAAAGATTCTGCTGAAACAACAGCACCAGCAGCGCAGGTTTTGGCGAAAGCTCTGAATATTGGGTACTACAATCAACTCCTTGCTGGGTTGTTCGGATCTTTCGCAGAAAGAATGCAGGAGGAGCCAAAGCAGCGAGACTTGATCAGATCACTGCTACAGTCTCTGCCATTGCACGCTAAGCGTCCGTTCATTGAACAGTTGTTCCGATGGCTGTCGACTCTACATAATAGTGAGGCAGAGACCTCGCTATCTGATCCGACTAAGCAGATACAAGAAGTTGCCACGATCGCTTCGCTGCTTGCCGCTGTCGCTTCGGCAGATGACGCCCTAAGACAAAATATGGTCACCTCCATAACAGATCCAGCATTGTCTGCAACCCAATCCTTGACACTTCGACGAGCATGTGTTACAACAATCTCACATTTCTCAACCGATTCAGACGAGCTTCAGCAATTGACGGAGAAGCTCATGTTCTCTTTCAACGACCAACTCTTCAGTTCTCACGCTCCAATCATCCAACAGGAAGCATTGGCGCAGACCTTACTTCTGACAGCTGGCTACCTACACCGGCAGGCACCAATGGCTCTTCTGATGACAGCTCGCTCTTCAAACCACATGCAGGGCGTCAGCAATCGACTCGACACCTCGAATACTCGTGCCAGATGGCTCGGCATGATTGTGGGAACTGCGATATCTGGTCTTGTGGATAAAGAGGGCGCGAAGATGAGCTTTGGCACTGACGACATGGAGACTGAAGAGGCTAGATGGTATATGAGTCTGGTGAGGATCGATGATCGAGTCGGACGTTTGGAAGATCTGGACGGGCTGCTCACCAAGCAAAACCAGCCGCGGAGCATCACGAGACGGGCTGGTCGCAGCACTACTCTGAAGGATATGCCAAAGATCAACGGTAAGCCAACTTTCGGACCTCCTAGACCTCCAGCGCAGACAGAAGTCATCGGCGAGAAAGTCACGGAGATACTGGATGGCGATGAAGACGAAGAAGACGACGACCTCAGACCATACGCCAAACCGGACAGCGATCCTGAAGACAGCGACGAAGATGCAACTCTTGTCAACCGCAAGAAGGCCAGAGCACCTGTGTATATCCGCGACCTCATGGCAATGCTACGAGACGACCAAAACCACGATCGCTTCCAGCTGGGCATCAAGAACGCCGCCAGACTAATCCGGCGAAAGACTGACTTCGGCAGCGAGGTCAAGGATCACGCCAACGAGATCGGGGTCATCCTCTGCAATCTTCGTGATCCCTTTGATACCGACGATTTCGACACCTTAAAGCTCCAGGCAATGATCGCAGTCATACTTAGCGATGTGAAGAGTATGGCACCTTGGTTCAGCAAGCAAGTTTTCATCGGCGAATACTCCATTTCCCAGCGCTGCATCATGCTCAGTGCCCTCGGACTCAGCGGGAGAGAACTAGCCGGCTTCAAGAACGAAGACGAGCTGAATCCGAAGCTGGCCGTAGAGAGCTTCCCGAGCAAGCGCTTGCCGTCGCGTCTGCACGCTATCTACGACCAGCCAGCATCATCGGTGAAGCGGCTAGAAAAAGCTAGTAGCGATGTCGAACAGGCACTCATCAAACCCCTTGCGCTCCAAGCCGCAGATCAATCCACCGCTCATCTCAACGCGGTCAAAGTCCGCACTTTCTCCAGCCGGATGGACGTGGAGCGCACGAAGCGCAAACCAGCCGCCAACGCACTGGCGAAGTTGTTCGGGAGTTCGTACTTCTTTCCTCTCGTCAACCGGTATCAGCAGGAGGTCGCAGCGTACGGCTCTGCTAGCGTATACTCGTCTGTGCCATTCGTGCTTGTTACTTTCGTCAAGACAGTAGCGATTCTGCTTCATGCCGCGGGCCCTGCGACGGTAAGTCTGAGCGAGCTGAGCGGCGAGTTCTGGGACTTATTACTCTCGTTGCGGGTGAAAGCGGCGCAAGATATCAAAGTGTTACATGCTGTTCTGTTCTCGCTGTTGACGATCTTGGAGATGAACACGGATAAGCGGCAGATTGTGTACGATCATCCGAAGCGGTTGATGGAGACACAGCAGTGGGTTGATGTGATCTTTGAGCGCTCGGGCGGAAGTGGCCTCATTGGTGAGGGCGGGAATGATGAGGAGACCAAGGTCAGGACGCTTGCCGCAGGGGTGCTGGTCAAGTGCAAGGAGATTATTGGAGCGTATCAGATGGAGCTTATAGGTTTCTCCTAAGCTAGAGTAGCGTATTGCATACGGTATTGATACAAGACGCCGAGAGACTATCGCTCTGGCTTCCTTCCTGCCCTGCCCAAAACACCTCGCTAAACTGATTAAACAAACGTACGATAACGCCTCAAGCCCCGAACCCCATAATCCGCACCATACGCCATCAGGCCACACTTAGCCACCGACGGAACACGATCCGTGAGCAGCCCTTTTATTGTGGAGCAGGCTGGCTAGGCTTTCGGCCCAGCTTCAAAGTGAACTTAGGCTTTGGTACAGGCGGAGCGGCAGGCGGTGCCATCTCCTGCTCCTTTACCTCTGCTCGTTCTTGCGGCTGACTCTTAGCCAGCATCGCGAGTGGCATCTCGTCATCGTAATCCTCCGGCGACTCTGCTGCGACCTCCTGCTTCGCGTCTACTGGCGGTGTCGTATCCATTGGAGACGTTGCAACAGGCACAGGGTCATAGCTCCTAAATCCACCCATGTTCATAGCCTGTGGCGGTGAAGCGAACGCACTGCCACCACCGAAGAAGTTCGCACCATTCGTCGGCGTCATTATGCTAGGTGAGAAGACCGCTGGATGTGGTGACAGGGGCGTGATTGATCGTGATGCCTGTGTCGCCGAAGGTTTCCTCGCCAGTGCCGCAGGTCGTGGAGGTACACAGAGGATCTCATGCGCTAGTGCTGAGTTGAGTCCAAGGTTCAGAACTACCACACGGCTGGGCTTGACTTTGCCGATAGAACCTTTCGTGCTAGGAGTCGAGGAGCGACGAGCTGGACTCGCCTTGGATTTCTTGGAAGTGGAAGCGAGGGCAGCGGCCGGTGATTGTTGCCTCGAAATTTTCGGCACCTTCGGGCTGCCGGCTCTGCCACCCAGATCGACGCTATTCTTGCGCTTGGTACCGCCACCGAGACTGATCCTGAAGCCTGGCTTCTCGGTTGATGGAGTGATCGCGGACGGTGGTGGCATATCGCCGTTCAACTGTCCTACTGGGGCCTCTGGCCTTGCGATCTTTAGCTTGAGAGCAGCCTCGGTTGTCTGTTGTTGTTTCTTCTGCACCACGCCGGCCGCCACACGGCCAGTATATCGCAGACCAAGGTCTTCCATCTTCTCCCATTGCTGGAGGTCAAGAGGTGTGCTAGGCTTTTGGCGATACGGCTCGTGTGCAGTGAACTTCACCTTGCCCTGCGCAAGATTCTCGCATCTCCACATCTTCGGCAGATTGAGCCTGAGTTTGAGCGAGTTCGCAGGCTCAAAGACGAGCGCAGCCACGTCGCAGAAGGCAGCCACCTCATCCAGAGTCATGTCGGGAGATGTTGCTGCGTACCATAGCGAGTCGCCGAAAACCTGCTCTCCCTGAAGCGAGCTCTTCAGCGCCACGAGAGCACCTTCAGGAGTACTCTTCCTGACTGCAGCAAGTCTCCTCGCTTCGTTGCTGGCTTCTTGTTCAAGCACAAGACCATCAGCCGCGGGTAGAGGAGCGATCCTTTCTGGTTCCGGATCACCGAGTGCGATATGACCGAGCGCCTCGCCGAACACAACAAGCAGCCGGTGCCGAAACTTCGGTGAAGGATCTTCAGATAAGCAATGCAGCATATATCGCATAGCTTTCATCTTACGCAGCATGCCGATCTCAGAAAGGCACCTCCACGCCGCAAGACGAACGTTGTCGGCGTTGCCACCTCGCACATACTTCATGACCTCTTGAGTCTTGTCGCTTACGATGCCGGCCTTGGTCAACCGCTGAAGACACTCGAGTGCAGTGATGGAGTAGATGTTCTGGTAGCTGGACTCCCACTCGTCGATGCGGCGGTGACGCTCGATTTGCGCGATCGCCACAATCTCAAAGTCTGCATCCGGATTATTCTCCTCCTCCATTGGCTCATCCTCGCCAAAGTTGAAGCTGTACGCAGCTTGTCGCTCACGGTGCGAGGCGATGAGAGCGTCTGAGAGGCAGTTCATCAGAGTAGCAATGTAGTGGTTGTCCGAGTATGTCGCATCGCCGTCGTTCATCTGGTTGTTCGAGTTGTCGTTGAACTTCAGAAGATCGATGAAGAACTTTCTGATAGCCATGGGCACCTTGCCTTCGGCATTTCTCAGCTTGGCCATTGCACGTGGTATCGCGCACTGGAGAACGAAGTTTCGCCGATCCGAGAAGTCATTGGACTTGGGCATGTTCGTACCCTCGATGCAAAACATCTCGCGGAAAGCTTTCAGAAGGTGGAATTGGCCAATGTCGACCAATCTGTCCTTCGCACAGACGGCCAGACCTTCAGCAGCCATCTCCCGTATGCCCCAGAAATACTTCGCATCCATCAAAGTCCGGACCAAAATGGTCAAGTTGACGTGATGCGGGTTCGAACCAAGAAGGTATCGCATGCTCTCGTACTGCGCGGCAATATCGCGATCCTGCTGCAGCTGCGAGATGTACATGTAGAGAGGCATGACAAGATGCATCTTGCCAATCCACTCGAAGTCGGCGTCCATTCGAATCCATTCGTAGTGCTCCTGTCCCATCTTATCCTCATCCTCTTTGGTCCAGTCTACGAGGTTCCAATCACGCTTGTCTTCTTCCGAGTCGAGGATACCGCCAAGGCAGTAGAGAAGCGCATCGTCGCCACCCTCACCAGTCGCGCCCTCGCCCACTTGGCGCTCTTTCTGTCGCCGGGACCGCTTCAGTCGCTTATACTTGGTGTTATACGGGATCTCAAGCCTGGTGGTCGCCTCCTTGATTTCCACTATGTGCTCGTAGGGCGTACCATCGGCCTCGTGGATACGTATCGTCATAGGTCCTGTGAAGACGGGATTAGCCTCCGGCGCCCAAACCTCATCAACATGCTCCTTGATTTCGCGCATGAAGTTGCTTGGTTTGAACGCGGGCTTTGTGATGCGCTCGAGCTGTTTCTGCACGATCGTCATCTCGACCACGAGCTTCTTCTTGTTGAAGCGTTGTGTCACGTAGAAGATTGGACAGCCACTGTTGAAAACCCACTGCCTGAAGAACGATTCCAGTTTGTTGTGGCCAAGCCTCTCGCAGATCCTCTGGAAGTCAGCTGTAGATACTTCGCCGTTCACGAGACCGCCAGTCTTAGCGTTCAGGAACACTTTATTGATGATCCGCTGTACACCGGTAGATCCGCTCGCTTTCATCAGCCTGCGATCGAGGATGAAAAGGACGAGGGCTGATTTCACGTCGATGAAGTCTCGAATCGATTGGTCGTAGTGCAGAAGCTCGCCGAGGTTCCTGATGGACGGACGGTCGACATCCAGATCGTAGACCTTCTCGGACGCCACTTTCTGCTGCCATCGAAACTCGTTGTTGCCACAAAGCTCCTTGAGGTAGACGTCGGTCATGAAGCCGGCAATACCAGCAACCACCCACTCGTCTGTAGCCTCCTTCGCAATGACGTTGACACCCATCCACTGATTCGCTAACGTTCGAATGAGTGTCTTGCTGTTGACATACATGGGCTCGATGACCTCCTTCGGGAACAGCAGGTGGGCACTGCAGACAGACAGTCCAGCTACTGCAACCGTATCGTAAATGAAGTCATCAACGAAGAGCATTTGGTAGCTGCTGAACGGAAAAGAGCCGTACTTAATACCCATGTCGTCCATGGCCGACGCCATCGGGAAGCAAGTATTTTGCAGATCTTTGGACTTGCCTGGTAAGCAGTAGCCGTGGATCTTGATAGCACTCTGCCCGAGACGCTCCTCTTGCTCGGATTCGCGGTTCGATGAGAGGTCGACATGTTCGAAGGGGCCAATAGCAAATCCAACGTGTCGAGCTGCGACTGGCTGCGTGAGGCTGAAGCTGGCTGTGTGCCTCGATGTGTCCTCTGAGTCCACGCTATCGTCCACAGACTCTCCGATGCATACTATGGCGAGCTCCATAGCAGCTTCCTCGTCCGATAGATCGATCAGATACTTGTCTTCTGGCTCAGCGTTCGTCATAGCAACGTCCTGGCCCGCTTCACCGTCTGTCTCTTGCTGCTGCGGTCGGCTGAAGGCATCACCGAGAGTCTTTGCGCATCGGATGGAGATGTCCCAGCTACATCTCGATGTCACATCATCCACGCACGGGAATATGCACGAGGAGTTGCCCGCCCAAGGTTCGACTTTCGAGTACATGTACGGGTATCTGCGATCGCCATCGCTATATCCGATCCAGTGGATGCCGTCGCGGAAGCACTCCACCTCGAACTCGATGAACACCTTGATTGGCGCAAATGCTGATCCAGACTGCGCGATCTGTGCTGCCGCACCCTCCGCAGCAGCCGCTGCATCATTCTCACTCTTTTGTGCACCTCCAGCCCGATCCGGTATAATTTCAGCGACAGCGTCCGCTTGCAATTCCTGAATCTTGAGCTTCGTCGGTAGTATCACCACAAGCTCAGGCGTAGGACCTGGTCGCAAAGATTTGTCGATTCTCGACTTGAGCATCTCATGCTGCCGCACCCCTGAAGTGTCCGGCATGCGCGACCGCTTGTACGGGTCATCGTAGTTCCATTTCGCAGTGATGCCGCCCACCTGTATCGACGTAGGCTTGCACTGTCGCGAGTGCAGTTTGATGTGCTTCAGGTCCTTGACCAAAGGCTGGACTGTAATCTCCGTGCTACCCTTCAGCGAGCGGTCCGCGAAGTCCACATCCAAGTCCACCTTCTGCCTCAAGATGCTGTACTCCGGCTCCTCGAAGATCGGCCCCGCCGTCGCCGGCACGTCCTCAGGAAATGCAGGCATCGCGCCCGATACCTGCACTCCTTTTCGCCGCTCTCCAGTCCGTGCTCATACCATGCGCCGAGGTGTGTGACGTGAAAGTGATCGCGTGGTGATCATGCGCCGGCGAGGATGGCTGCCTGTGAGGAAGTCGTCTCGGTGGTGCGTCGCGATAGCCTCGTCGTGATGGCGCTGCGTCGATAGCGATACGAATACGCCGAGTTTTGAGAATGTGTCATGAACGGAGGTGGGAATCCGCGCTGTGCTGACTTTTAAAGTTGGTGTTCGTGGACAGGCCGCAGGTGAAGCTACCCGGAGATCTCGGTACAACGGGCCGAGCCGTGTTGCCATCGAGCATGTGAAAGTGAAAGAAAGTCGGCTCGTCAACGAGGCTAGATACTTCGAGACTTGCTGTCACTGTAACAAAGGATACTCGGCTCAAGATTTTGTACGCTATACAGTCTTAAGGAGCATCGAATATATTACACCTCTCAGCTTCCCGTATCGTACATCATCCTCACGCACTCCCCGCAGCCCCCATAATCGTCCCCTTCAGAGGTCCCAGACGATTCACTAAACCCAGGCCTAAGCTTCTCGCCCATACCACCGGGCCACTTCCCACAGAGTAGACCTTCTGCAGCTTATCGCAAACACCCATCACAGCATTGTTTTTAGCCCAGCGGTCACCGTTATAACCGTCTAGGCACCAGGCACTTCCAATATCCATGCCGTGCTCCATGCCGTAAGTGACTCGTTGCGCGAGCGAGTTGGCATCAGCAAGCCCTAGATTGAGGCCTTGGCCGGCCAGGGGATGGATGGTGTGAGCGGCATCGCCAATGAGGGCAACGCGGTGGCCAGTGTAGGTCGATGCGTGCCTCATGCGGAGTGGAAAGGACGCTGTAGAACCTTCCTGTACAGCTGTGACGGTCGGTAAAGATGACGGAAGACCGGTGGCGGTAGGAGAGGTGTTCGGAAGGCGCCAGGAGAGCTCATCAGCCACGTCAATGGTCTCGAGGTGCTTGAGGAAGTAGTCGAGGTCGGCGATCTTGAGACGGAAAGCCGCGTTGACCATGGACGCCAAATCTTGAGGACTGAGAGCTTTTAGCTTCGCTGCTAATGGAGCTGTAATCGACCAGACAAGGCTTGCTTTGTTGTTCGGTAGTGGTAGTAACGCGATGGGACCCGATGGTAAAAACCGCTGGTAAGCTGTTCGAAGATCCTCCGGGTTGAATGTCCGATCTAGTCGCAGAGTAGCAACGACACCGTGCTGATTGTAGTCCCAGCCCTCAGAAGTGATACCAGCGAAATTCCGCACAGGACTATTCGCACCATCTGCGCCGATCAGAAGGCGAGCGGCTAGGTGGCGAGAGTTCGGTAGAGATGCGATCGGCCATTGCGAGAGATTCAAGGACTTCTCGTCTACCGGCTCTGGGCCAAGCTGTATGGAGTCGACTTTTGTGCGATCGAACGTGTCCACGTCGCCTAAGGTGCGCAAGTGCTCCAGAAGCGCGTTCGTGAGGTTCTGATTCTCACACATGGTCGCAACCATGTTCGCATCCCCCATTTCGTACTTTCGCCGGCTCGCAGTGAATCTGTTCCCAGGCACCAGTTCACCAACAGCGTCCAGCAGACCTCCGCCACTCGTAGCATCCAGAGGATCGAACGAAATACTGCTGCCGCTCACGCCATCCCAAACTTCCATTCCATGGTAGTTCTGCACCCTCTGCTTCTCTACCTTCTCCCATACACCGCACTCCTTCAGGAACTTCACTGAAGCCGGCGTCAAGGATGAACATCGGTTCGAGTAAAGGGCGGCATCATCTCGAGACTTGCCACCGTTCAAACCTTGTGAATCAACCAAAGCTATCCTCAATCGCTTCGTCGAGGCGTTGGATCGCAAGGCTGAAGCGAGAGATAGACCAGCAGGACCTCCACCGATGCATACGACATCGTAGATCTCGGGATTTGTGATCGTGGAGGCGGTGCTGAAGAGACTCTTTCGAAGTGCTGGTGGTAGCTGGAAGAGCTGCTTCCTGAATAGTAGTGTCGAGGACATGTTCAGAGGCACCATTTCCAATCTCTAGCACGACGGCCTGGCGCTCCAGCCGATCCTAACAGCTGTTCCCAAAGTGATGGTGGAAGTGAGGTCAACAGGAACTCAAATCAGCCTAGCGAACACAAATTGAACGAAGGCTCGGCTCGACCCAAACGCTCTTCCGCGGCCGGCCCACCTCTTTCTTCCATGTCCATTTGCATGGCTCGCATGGCTATGACGGCGCGCGTTCTGCAGTCGTGACCGTCCACGTGAATCCGCCGTAATCAGTGGCGTGACGGTCAAGTTGTTCTTTCCAAATACTCCCCTGTTCAGCCATACCTGGTTGTCTGAGCTTCAGCATTCCCTTGCGCAGAGTAATCTTCGTCTCCCGCTTTGTCACCTTTCGTACATCTCTCGCACGCAAGGCAAAGGTACTTATACAGCGTCGATCCGCGACAACTGGAGTGCGGTAGCAACAAGACAACACTTCTACAGATATCCAGGTCCAAAACCAAGCACATCTCGCAGCAATGGCTTCCGGCGCAGCAAAGCTCATTCCCTCCGTAAGCATTGTCTGCCATTGAGCCACGGAATCAAGCTAATTGAATGAAGGACCCAGAGAAGGTCATGGTTATCCGTCGCGTCAACCCGAACATCCTCATCTGCAGCACACCCTTCCTCCGCTTCGGCCGCATAAAGGTCGGAGGCCGCGGCACCATCGTCAAACTCAAGGACAACTCGCTAGCTGTCTTCAGCCCCACCGCCCTGACAGCGTCCGTGAAGCAGCAGATGCAAGAGCAACTGCAAAGCACAGACGTCAAATACATCACAGCCCTCGATGGCGAGCACCACATCTTTCTCGAGAGCTGGCACAAAGAGTGGCCGAACGCGACAATCATCGGCCCAGAGACACTACCCGACTATCGTGATAAGCAGGGCTACTTCAAGATCCCGCAGGAGAAGTGGAAGCTGTTCAAGAAGGGAGATGAGTCGAGTCTGAGCATCGACTCGACATTCGATGCTGAGTTTGATCGCGAGTACAACCACGCACACGGGAACAAGGAGCTAGTCTTCAACCATAAGCCATCGCGTACGCTCATTGAAGCCGACCTGCTCTTCAACCTGCCTGCAACGGAGCAGTTCAGCAAGACCGGTGTATCAGCGACGACCGGTTTCCTTGCCAGGCTCTTTGGCGGCATCAATAGCACCCACGGCGACGCCACTTGGCAGAAACGCTTCATCTGGTAAATTGATGGCAAAAGCCTACATTGTCAAAATCACTCGCTGACGTTTCCGCCCTAGGTACGCTATCTCGGCCGGCGATCGCAAAGGCTACAATGAGTCTGTGAACAAAGTGTCGAAGTGGGACTTTGATCGGATCATTCCCTGCCACGGCGATGTGATCGAGAGTGGTGGGAAGGGGATCTTTGACAAGGTCATGGCATGGCATCTCGAGGCTGCTAAGAAAGGCAATTGAGTGCGACGCGATTGACCAACATTGAGCAGTACATCAGCAATGGAGTTGTGGAGGTCTTTCGGAAGGATCAACGTGTCGCTTCGCAATGATGATCAGCTTTATAACCACCGAGTAATGTACGTATCACACTTTAATGCTATGCTAGATTTACTGTATGTGCATTGGCCAATAGGCCACCGACAGCAGCGCACTCCGTATCCTTATTGCCTTTGGGATCATGACCTTGTGCTCTGACTCACCGACGTGATGCTGTGACCCTCGCTTTGCACACACCTGCCAGCAGTGCGCTTATCGGCCAGTGGCAAGAGTGTACCCTCCATCGACGGTGATGTGCTCACCGTTCAAGTAGGTATTCGTAGCGCAGAACAAGACCGCGCCAGCCATGTCCCTGTCGTTGCCGGGCCGGGCAGCTGGGACTTTGCCCTCGAACTTCTCCTTGGGGATATGAGACTTCTGGTTCTCACCGCTCTCGCCGGCTGTCATCTCGGATGGGAAGACACCTATCGAACAATTAGCACTTTAGCTGATAGACTTGCTTGGGAGATGCTTACCCGGCGCAATACTGTTGACCCTGATCGTCAGCCCGTTCGACTGGATCTCATTGGCCATCATTCTCGTGAGATGGAGGGTGGCGGCCTTCGAGGCATTGTATTGGGGGTGGTGCTGGGTGAACTTGACTTGTCCGGAAATGGAGGTGATGTTGATGATTGTGCTGGACCAGCCGTGCTGCGCCTCGGAGGCCTTTTGAAGCATAGGAAGGAAGCAGGTCGACATGAAATAGCACGACGAGACGTTCGTGCGGTAGACGTCGTCCCAGTCTTGGAAGGTGGCATCCTCATTCTCGAAGAGATTCTTCTTCATCTCCTCGGCGGAGCTCGATTCGGTCTGGAAGGTCGCTGTCGATATTCCGGCATTGTTGATGAGGATGTCGAGATACTTCTCCTTGGACGCGAGCTGGTCATAGACGCTAGCAATCTCTTCCTTCTTGGTGATGTCGCAGGTAATCGGGATGATTTGACCAGAGATGTCTTGGCCATACGTTTCCGCCACCCTCTCGAGCTTCTCCTCCGTGCGTCCACATATATAGACCTTCGCACCGTTGACGGCAAGTGCTTGAATCAGCATCAAACCAATCCCGGACCCGCCTCCGGTGACTAGTGCGACCTTATTTTCGACATTGAAGATGTTCTGGAGCTTGAACTGTGAGTTGTTGTTCGAACCAGGGTAGTCTGAGGCCATGTCGATGTTGAATTCTTCAGCTGGGCTGGTGCTTGCAAAGTGACGGTTGAGCCGGGATGATACAGTGCGACTGTAGCTGGGCTTTTCAGGTGACCGTCCTGGTGAAGCTGATGTCACCATGGCATCAACAACATGCGCTTCTGCCTTGTGACCGCAGAAATGACATTGTTGAGCACCCTTTCACTTTACTCGTGTCGTGGTAGTGCTTCAGACTCCCTCGCCACCGTTTTTGCTCACAGTCTGCTTATTGAGGGACGTGCATCCCGGCGAGCTCTTTGGCAGAGTCTGGCCCTCCATGGGAGCTGTCTTGTGCGGTACACCTTTTGCAACATTACAGACCACGATCTGGCCACCTCCAGCCGTCAGTCTCAGTACCGTTGGAAGAAGCGGTCATTGAGGCGCATCTGCTGTAGGCATGAGCGTATTGCTTGATCAGTAGGAACGATGGCACGGCGCGCGCATACATTTTGATACTCCTCGCGTGCCCCGATCAAGCAACTGCGTATTCACAGCTTGGCGATAGTCAACCATCGGGACAAGAATGTGTATATAAATAACGGCCGGTCGCAGCCTTGAGTTGTTGAGCACACCGCGGTTCTCAGCCTGCTCAATACGATTCAGCCAATTCGTCAACACAAGCAAATTTCGAGAAGCTAAGGTTCATCCTTGAGACAGAAGCCAGCATTCGTCGACACTATGAGCCGCCCTTCGTATGTTGGTGGCTATGTCGACCCGAACTTCCCCAATCCTGGTGGCGAGAACGATGCTACTATCATTATCTACGGGTATACAGCACCGTCTCCCCAATGTCGAGAGGCCTGGCTAATACCACGACAGATACACCCCCTCGCTCGTCGTCGGAGTGCTCGGTGTAGCGCTCTTCTTCATTGCTCTGATCGCCCACTCCTACCTGCTGTTCCGGCATCGAACATGGTACTTCTCGACGATGATAGTCGGTACAGCCATGGAAATCGTCGGATATGTCTTCCGGATCTTGTCAAGCCAGCAGGATCCCTACTCGGTTCCGTGGTTCGTCGTCCAATACTTCTTCATCGTTATCGCCCCTGTCTTCTTCTCGGCTGCGATATACACGGTCATCAGTGTTCTCATCAGCACATACGGCCCGCAGTATTCACCACTGCCACCGAGAGCTATCCTAGGCATCTTCATCACCTGCGATGTCGTCGCCACGATCGTTCAGATCGCTGGTGCGGCTCTTGTCGGTGTGGCGTACTCGAACAAAAAGAACCCAACGACTCCGAACAACATTTTGCTCGCCGGCTTGGCTTTCCAAGTCTTCTCCTTTGCGATATTCCTGATTGTGCTTGCATGGACCCTTTGGAAGGCTCGCCAAAGCTCAGTGAAGGTCAACCGACCGTTTTTGGCGGCGCTCATCTTAGCTTCGCTTGCGGTCTATCTTCGAACCTGTTTCCGTCTCGCTGAGACAGCGGAAGGACTTATGCAGGAACTGTCAACCCACGAGGCATACTTCGGTTCACTCGAATTCGCCCCCATCGTTGTTGCTGTCTACTTGTTCACCTACTGGCATCCTGGTCGCTGGCTCAACTCTGCAGTAATGTCAAGGTCGAAGAGGGAGGAGAGTTCGGCGGTGGTTGATTGACGCCCGTACGGGTGTGTCGTTCGAGGACAAGCGGAGCGGAGTCGGGGCTCGAAGCAATCCAGATGTACGATAGACTGGCCTGGCCGAAAGAGGCTGGAAACGGAAGTAGTGCGGTAATCTTCGGGTTACCAAGTCCAGATAGATATTGAACAATGGCCATGCATTCAGATCTAGCTCGCTGAGTTAGCCACCACTGATCGATTTGGGCAGTGAGCGCGAACCAGTACGAGAGCAGAAGCAGAGCTATCGGATCCCTGCTCAATACTAGTGGTCGCAGAGTGGGTAATGTACGGCCGCAAAATGCCATCAGAGCTGCGAAGTTCTCAGGATCGGCCTTCAAGCGCAGTAAGGGCGTAAGTAGCCGTAAGATGTAGTGATATTCGTTGTTCTCGTTCGTGGAATGTTCATCGAGATCACATAGATTTACGAATGCTGGCGGCAATCCAACGATTCCTGTTTCAGAACCATCGCTGAACGTGCCCCGGTCGTCATCAGAGCCGGGGAGTACCTGTCTCCAGACAAAATTGTCCAAGAACTCACCTAGATGCAACTAATCAGCCGCGATTCAACGCATCAAGTCGAGAAACAAGATTTGGTTCGACGGGAAAGCATAGAAAGACCAGAGTAAGGCTCACCGAAATATCCTCGCAGCGCCCGAAATCCCAGTGTTGCAGCTGACGGCTCTAAGGCATGCTGGAACTTGTCCTTATCGTCGCTGATGTATGCATCTGCGGAAACCTGGTCATCAAGTGAAAATGTAAAGATGATGGCCAGAAACGTTGTAGCTAGCGTTGCGTCGAAGTTTGGAACGCGGTCGCTAAATGCTTTTCGGTGGAAGTGTAGAGCCCGGTCCCAATGTGACGCTTCCGCGATCCTATACTGCTGGTGGTAGTCGACTTGGGACGAGTCATAGTACAGTCTCTTAAGATGGGCTGCAGATACAGCAAGAACCATGTGCATGAGATGAGGATGCAACCATGATTCTCTGGCCACGAAAGAGTGCATTACGCCTTTGCACATAGTTGAGCCGAGAGTGAAGCATGTAAAAGCCTGGAAGTGTTGAAGCATGCGAATGGAGCAGACAGCTCCAGCTCCAGAACCCGAAGACGAACGAGACGGAAGGCTGAGTAGATCTCCAAGCTCTGTATCGAGTAGATCGACCGACATTGAGTGCCTGAGTAGGACGAGGCGCCGTTAGCAACGGGGAGAAGAGCAAACTATTAGTGTTATGATAGTGGTAACGGCTACGTACATTTCTGCACGTGGTGTCGTATAACCACTCTCATCTGACCACAGAGCATTTGACAGGGGTCCGGTAGAGGTAGAATACGAGCACTCCGTATCTGTCTTGGTGCATTTGCAGCAGCGAGGCCGTCCTTCATCACACTAGGATAGATGTTTGTGTGGGTACGGGCCGATACTCCTAGACAGCACCAAGTACTATGCGGCACTGTGAGACCTTCCGCCACACGCGCTTGGGTCCGAGATACTCGCCAACCCTTCTACCAGTCGCGAAGTGATGGGTGGAAGGGCCGGCGCGTGTGTAGGAAAGGAAACAGAGCACCCGATAGTGCGCTGATACTGTCTTGGAGAACCCTTCTACCCAAGAAGTTTGCCTTACCTTGATACGCCTCTTCTTGCACGCTAAGCACCCGTCACGGCTTTTCTTGTGCACTCTCCGCGGCACGAATGGCTTATCATCGCGCGGCTTCCTCGCGAGCTGGACCTTGAAAACTGATTGCATCTTGAGGGACAATGGGAATCCGACGGGGTGTATAGAGGTATAGAAATGGACGATCTCAAGTATGATGAGGAGGATCGGGGCCGCCGTCGTGCTCTTCCACTCACCTGTGGTTTTATACCAAGCGCGAGAGACGTACGGCTGGCAGATACTTGCCAATGACAGTACACATAGCAGCGTGGCGCAGTTGTTTGCTTGACTTGAAAGTGATGATGATGATGAGACGTGAGGTTCGCCGACTGGAGTTTATATTAATTATAATATTAAGCGAATACGTGCCTCCCAAAGGATCGCCTTGCATTTACGGTAACCTCCTTGGTTCTAGCGCAACAAAGAGCCCTTGGAAGCTGGTCGCTCCTCACTCTCATTCTAGATTCACAGAGTGAGATCCCGTCGAAGCTTCTTCGTAATCGTCGGGATCAATGAGGGCGTGATGTTCCGCTCGACATGAATGCTCGTCGGAGCTAGATGGACAGGAGGCCCGACTCTCGAGCAGACTTTAACACGTGCAAGTGTCATATGCGCCAGGATTACGCGGTAGGTGAAGAGCAAGCACATGATTCGAGGTTGTCGAACTCGCACGAAGAACAACCCGATATTACGCACTTTTCCTAAGCACGCGTGAGTCTGGACTTGACAGTCCTGTAAGTAGTGCGACGGTAAGTGGTCTTCGTTTTCGTGCCTTGCATAATCAATCCATTCGCACAGCTCATTTCAACGAAGAATTTGACTTCACGTGTTGCACAACATTGGCAAACGCAGCATTCCAGCCGCCCTCTTCCTCACTTGCGATCAGCTGCCATATGTTCACATTCACCAGTCTTTACCGTGAATACCCACGACACTCCTTTGAATAGCGACCATCTAAGAATCGAATATACCGCGGAGCCTCAACTTGAACGTTACCGTGGAAACACCTCTCGCAGCATCGATATCGAACACCATACAAGCGAGATTTTCGAAGCAGATCTCGAAAGCACCTTTCACGCAGGAGCCACGAACCGACCAACTCGATGAGAACAGTTTTTGCGGCGGCAACGCTGCTTGCGACCACCGCGGCGCAGGACAGCGCCTGCGTTGACGATGGCGGCAATTTCTACTGCCAACTAGTGAATGCGATCACATACACCTCCGTTGGCGGGAATGGCACCTACAACAGAGTCACGAGCATGGACTCGACCTCCGGAGCTTGCGCCAGTTCACCTTACGACTACTCGGGGAGCATGACACCGTTGGATGAAGAGGTAGGTGGCGAACTCACCATCCATTCATTAAAACCAGCTAATAGCGAGTAGATCTCATGGCACATCCGTGGACCGACGATCTTGAAGCAGTTCGCAGCCTACACACCTGGCTCAGCGACTGTCAAGAAGTCACGTCGTAGTGAGCACATGCGTCGACACGTGCAAGGCAGTGTCACCAACCACAAGCATCGGGCGCATAGAGTCGAAGAGCGACAAGTCGGCGCCACCGTGACGGCAACAATCGACGGCATCGTACAGAGCTGGATCAACGAGTACGACGGCACACCTAGTGAGGCTACAAGCATTCCAGAGGTCGACAGCCCAAGTGGAACGGAGGCGCCGGTATCTGTATCTAACGGAACAGACTCGAGTAACGCCACGCTCGTTGGCAACGGCTGGGGTCGCAACGCTTTCTACCACGCCGACAACCAGACATCAGAAGGCCTCGTTTTCCTCAATCACTTCGGCGGATCCGGCTCTGGTGTCTTCGACTACAGCTTCGGCAACTCCCTCTCGTACGCCGGTGCGGATGGTACATGCGGCGCGGCCAGCCCAGAAACCCTCGCGTGCACCACCCTCCCCTCCAGCGCCGAAGTCGTGCTCATGAGCGACCAGCAGTGCGAAGGAGACGACTGCGGCTACGTCCGCCCTGGCACAGTCGCTCACCATGGCTGGGACGGCGCACGCAAAGCCTTCTTCTTCGAGTTCCAGATGCCCGACACCGGCGAAACCACGGACAACATCTACGACCCTGTCAACATGCCCGCCATCTGGATACTCAACGCGCAGATCCCACGCACGCTACAATACGGCAACGCAGACTGCTCGTGCTGGGGCTCCGGGTGTGGCGAATTCGATATGTTCGAGGTCCTGTCTCCCGGCTCTACGAAGGCAAAGAGCACACTGCACGGCAACAAGGCGGGTGGTGACAGCAACTACTTCGATCGACCACTTGATCAGCCGATTAAGGTGGGCATGGTGATGTACGATGACAACATCCACATCAAGGTGTTGGACGATGATGCCGAGTTTCCGAGTGTGATGGATGAGGAGACGATTAATGAGATCTTGGGCAGTACCATGGAGGCGAGCTTGTTGGTGTCGTTGTTCAGTCTGGCGGAGTCGGCTGCAGGCTAGGCAACTCGAAGAGTGTCAGCATCACAGGCGTTTAGGGCTGGCATGGCACGCATAAAGGATGTTCGGGAAGAATGCGGTTGAGATATCTCCACGCAGAGCAATCCTGCTCGGTTACCACACCATAAATAGTCTTAACCGAAAGTGGATGTATCTCAGCCACTGTTCACTTGCCACAGTCTCTTGCGGTGATACTGGCCTGTCATCAAATATCTCCTCGTGCTGACTCTTGCTTCTTCGCACCGGCGAGACCAGCTCGCATCCCGAAGCGAAGGAGTGTAGTTCCACCCCTTGGTTTGCCACTGAGTGGAGGCTGCTTGACTGAGAGTCTCGCCACTGGTCGATGCAGCCATCGCAGTAATTCGGTATGGGTGATCGAACAAAAGGTTCGCTCCTCCACCATACAATACAGCTTCCAGATAGCGTTTAGTAGCACCAAATCGGCGAGAAGGATAGAGATGAAGATATTGCCGGCTGATTTGAGACGAGGCACCGAGCAGAGGTACTTCGTCGATATTACAGAGGGTGTAATAAGTAGCGGTCCGTTGAGGTGGTCGTTTTACAGCTCACCGTATGTGAGATTTGTCATTAGATTGGTGATAGAATAGATGACCGAGTCCTCGGCTATACTTGAGAAATTCTGAGTGTATTGCTGGAGTATTTGAGCGCCCGCGACGATGTTGGAGACCGCAGGCACATCAACCTGGTGGAGTATTGTGAGTTGATCGGCAGTCCAGCAGCTTCGCATGTGGGTTCGAAGGTCTTGGTGAGAAAGGCAGGCCAGTGGTGGAACCAGACCCCGTCGATCGTGGTGGTATTTGGGCTATCGGTACATATCACTACCAGATAGCTCGTAGAGACGAAGTTCATGGAAGAAACAAGGATAGTGACAACGATACCACCAACGATGGCCACTGTTGTGAACCATCACTGTGGGTATCGTCTTGTTATGCTGTAGCCGAAAAAAGATGCGTTTCTCGAGCCATTTTGCGAGATTGAAGGGTATGTGAGATAGAATGGTGAAGAAAGCTGATAATGCAGATGTAAGAAAAGTAGACGACTTTCCTTTTAATGACAGCCTTCAGCATTGGTAGTCGTCGAGATATACTATATTGGGCCTGTAGAATGGAGAGCCACAGAGTATGGCGCACGTGGAGGTGAGATGAGGTAAGGCGGGAGAGTGAGTGAGGTGGAGTTCAAGGTGGCGGGAAAAAAGAAGCGGGTATTTGGCCGAGGTCCGGGAACGCTGATTCAACATGGCGAGGCATGAAGCACAATCTTCTTGAACGACACATGCTGGACACTCGTCACACGACCCTCACGAACGTTGTCCCCGGCGCTCCCCGACACCGCGATATAGACTACACATACAGCACTGCGCACGAGGTCAGCCAACTCGACGAGAGCCCATACCAGCCGCAGCGTTATTACGAGTTCATGAGATGTTGATTTGAAGGAGACGCATCAACAACAAGGAGTCGCATAGGAAGAAAAGAGAGTCAGACAGGCGGCCTGTATGGCCAGCCCACCTAAACCGTGGGAGCGTGCCGGCGCCACCTCTTCAGGTAAGAATCATCCACCACCAAGACTTCGACCACAACACTAACAATGTGCGCCGCAGCCGCCATTCCTGGCTCTAACACCACCACCTCTCTCGCAACACCTACATCCGCCGGCGCGCCCGCTCTGCCTGCCAGGCCTGACTCGCTATCTGCCGTCGCAACTCGCACAGCATCCAACTACTCCAACAATCCCTACAACCGCACAAGTCCTTACGGCTACGGCGGCGGCGGCATGAACTCCTACGGCTCGCCTTACAGCCGCTTAGGCGGCGGCTTAGGCGGCGGCTACGGTGGCATGGGCGGGGGCATGTACGGAGGGATGGGAGGCATGGGAGGCATGGGAGGCATGTATGGAGGGATGGGTGGAATGGGAGGTATGGGCGGCATGTACGGCCAACAGCCGGGCATGTACGGACAACCGGGCATGGATCAGCAAAGCTTGACACAGACATACCAGCAGTCGACACAACAGACGTTCCAGATGATCGAGAGCATTGTGGGCGCATTTGGAGGCTTTGCGCAGATGCTGGAGAGCACGTTTATGGCGACGCACAGTTCGTTCTTTGCTATGGTGAGCGTTGCGGAGCAGTTTGGCAATTTAAGGCAGACGCTTGGGTCGGTGTTGGGGATATTTACGGTGATGCGGTGGATACGGATGGCGGTTGCGAAGATTACTGGACGACCACCGCCAGCGAGCTCGAAGGAACTCACGCCAGCAAATTTTGCGGCTTTCAGCGGGAAGGCACCAGATGGTGGACCAGCGCAACCTCGACCAAGCAGGAAACCGTTCATCTTCTTCGTGGTGGCTGTTTTCGGTCTGCCATACCTAATGACAAAGCTCATCCGCGCACTCGCCGCATCGCAAGAAGCAGAGCAAGCGAAGATGGCGAATGCTCCGTACGCCGCTGGTCCCGATGGACAACCCAATCAGCCACTGGATCCCAGCAAATTGGACTTCTGCCGAGTGATATACGATTACACACCACAAACACAACCTGGTCAGCAAATGCACGAGGGCGTTGACCTGATCGTGAAGAAAGGCGATCTAGTCGCTGTGCTGTCCAAGACCGATCCCATGGGCCAGGAAAGCGATTGGTGGCGATGTCGCGCGCGCGACGGTCGGATGGGGTACCTTCCGGCGCCTTACCTGGAGACTATCAAACGGCCTCAGGGACAGATAGCAGCTGCTCCAAAGAGCAATGCTACGTCTCCGGCCAGCTCGAGGGTCAATACGATGACTGCTAGTGTGAAGAGTCCTGAAAGCAGGACCAATAGCATGAAGATCACCGAGAAGGAGAAAGCGGAGATCGGGAAGGTGGAAAAGAAGCCCCTAGAGAAGGGAGAGACGATTGAGGGCTTCCAGAGTGGAGGCTTCTACAATTGATATTGTGAGCCATGTTGAGTACTTTAGGCTGGATGCTTTTGAGCGAGCGGCGTTCGTGGAGCTGTCTTCTGGATTGGTCTGAGGCGTTCAAGCGATCTTGCAACCTTTCGGTGGTGCTGCTGCTAGAGCGTGCATACAGCTATCCCTTGTCGATATGTACACAGTAATGCACCAGTCTTCTCATGTGATGCATGTCCCACCACTTTCGCCAGGGCTCGACCAGGGTCGTTCAGCTCGCGCCTTGGACACGTCCCCCTTCAACGTACTTCAATACGACTTGCGCCAACAATCCTCATACTCGTACCCGTAACATCCCGTAACTCTAGACACACACCTCGGGTCCTATCAATGTCGTAGCAATTGTCCATTTGCTTGCACACGGACACGAATACGCTGATCAACTTGCGCCAACTCTACACCTGGAACGAACACGATGTCGCAACCTTCGCTGGTTACGCAGCTCTCACACTACATCCTCGACGGGCTATGGCAATTACAAAGCTGCTTCCACTGCTTCCCAAGTAATCCCAGCCTCAAGATCAATGGACGCAGTTTCAAGATCTTGAGGTTACTAGGCGAAGGAGGTAAGCACAAACTAAGGCAGCTGAACAAGGTATACGGAAGTCATTACTGACACCCTTTACAGGTTTCTCATACGTCTACCTCGTCCAATCACCCGGCGATCCGACCCTCTACGCCCTCAAAAAGATCCGATGTCCGTTCGGCCAAGAGAGCGTGTCACTCGCGCTCAAGGAGGTGGAGGCATATAGCTTATTCACACCACACCCCAACATCATCCACGCGATCGACCATTCTGTTGAAAGTGATCGCGGCGATCCGGGGAGCAAGACTGTGTACATCCTTCTCCCCTACTTCCGGAGAGGGAATCTACAGGATGCCATCAACGCAAATCTGGTCAACCGGGCTCGGTTCCCGGAACGGAGACTCATGGTTCTGTTCCTGGGAGTGTGTAGAGCGCTCAAGGCGATGCATCAATACCGCGTCAGTGGCGCACCAGGTGGAGAAGCTGCGCGGCGGAAAGCGAAGGGTGTGCGGCAGGAGGCTGCTGATGCGGATCGCGAGGCTGAGGAGGAGGTTGTTAAAGCGAACACACGCCGGAAACGGCGAGATCAGAGGGGTGGAGAGGAGGACGGCGAGGAGCAGGATCCACTTATGGAAGGGGAGGTCATGGCGGCACATGAAGGCATGGCGGCGGGAGAAACGAGGGCGTACGCGCATCGGGATATCAAGCCGGGAAACATCATGATCAATGATAATGGGACGCAGCCGATACTAATGGATCTGGGGTCAATGGCGCCGTCGCCAACGCCGGTGACGAGTCGGGCGTTGGCGCTGCAGGTTCAGGATCAGGCGGCTGAGCATAGCACGATGCCGTATCGTGCACCGGAGCTGTTTGATGTCAAGACTGGGACTGTTATTGATACAAAAGTCGATATCTGGTCGCTCGGCTGCACGCTATATGCATGCTTGGTTGGCAAATCACCTTTCGAAGCTCGATCGGAAGAGACTGGCGGCAGCTTGTCACTCTGTGTGCTTGGTGGCGACTGGAGATTCCCCGACGAAGGTCCTGCGGAGGCAAAGAGAGGCAAGCAAAGGGTGGTGGATGCCGAGGAAGCGAAGAACAAGCAGAAGGAGGACGCGATATCGGAATCTGTCAAGGAGGTTGTGAGGAAGTGTCTGATGGTTGAGCCGGCAGAGAGGCCGGATGTGGATGAGTTGATTGTGATGGTGGAGAGGGTTGTGGAGGAGTTGCCGGACGAGGGAGACGCGGCGGTGGATATGGAGTAGAAATCTGCGTGTCCGTGGATAGATTTCGCTTCTGATATGTGTCATATACCCGCAGAACCGTTGACGCTGTCATGCTTGCTTCTCTCCCAGACTCGAAAGTTTGCCTCCTTCCCATTTAAGCGTAGTGCGATAGCATAGGACTCGTCGAGTTCGAGGAGAAGCTCTCCATCGATCATCCACTCTTCTCGATAAAAGCGGTACACCGGCTACGGCGACGTCTCGTACTGTAGTAGCACTGAAGATTCCGATTTCCTCGAGATTTTTGGCATCAACCAACTGCTTCGGACAACTCGCTCCTTCTCCGAGCCGTCCATAGCCAACCCGCCACTACACAGCCTGATAATACCAGCAGGATGGTTCAAAAGGCTATGAAGTTTACGCCAGAAGTCTTGCTTAGTGCACCAAGGCGCTCTGCAGGCGTTCCCAATGCTCTTGGGACGAAGGTACTCCATACAACGAGCACATACAGCTTCAAGACACACAGCAAGGAAACCACGTTGAACCTGATTGACGTTATCAGCGGCGACAGTCACGTGCTTGCTCGTGACGAAGATGTATCCGACTTCAATTGGCTGGACGATGCTGGTAAGTCGATGTGGAAGTGTTCTCCGGCATGCGAGCGAGGCGTCAGTGTGGCGACGTTGACTGTAGTGGCCTCGTCCTCATCGACTTGTGTGAGACGTCGTCAGCTCCTCTCGGGCTATTCGACCGAGGGTGACTCAGTTCTCCGGGGCACTGCTGGGGAAGAGGCCACTACAGTCGCTGTCAAGCCCTTTTCGGCTCGACCATAAAGTACGAGAACCCCGTTGACTCAAACTTTGGTCTAGGTACGACTTTTGCTTGCTTGCAAGCATCTGAAGATGGCACTACGGATCTCTGTATTGTAGATGTGCCTTCAAACACATCCTCGTACGACAGCTGGAAGAAGCGGCACTACGTTGCTGGGACTATAGACGCACCAGCAGCTAACTTGAAGCTCGCACGACTTGATGAAAAAGGAATAGAATTTGGGCTCGTAGTATCCGCGCAGACGGCGAAGGATGGAAGTCTGTTCAACGTTGTCAAGGCGCCCCAGACCCAGAGTACTGGAAGATTGTATAGCAGTCTCTACGTAAGGCACTGGGACCACTGGGAGGTCAAGGAGAGGGGTGCGTTGTGGTATGGCAAGCTGTCCATGAAGGAGGGTGGAAAATACAGTATGAGCGTTCTCACCAACGCACTCAAAGACACACAGCACGAATGTCCTATCCAGCCATTCGGAGGTACTGAGGACTTCGACCTTTCCCGGGACCGGATCATCTTCGTGGCTAAAGACCCGGACCTTAACCCAGCGTTGAACGTCAAATCCAACGTATACATCGTGCATATTGAGTCTTGGGGTGGCAAACATGCTCCGGAAATCCAGCGAGTGATCGTTCCAGGCTACGAAGGCGCCAGTAAGTCAAGAATACTTCTCTAAGACATGATCAAGCGCCAGGCAGGGCTTTGAAGCATTTCCAGCTCGACCACCAGTCGGAGATACTTGCTGACCTTTTGCTCAAGGTACAAGCCCTACCTTCTCATGGGACGGTCGTATGGCAGCGTTCCTTTCTATGAAAACAGCTGGTTACGAAGCAGATCAGAACCACATATTCCTTCTGCCATCTCTCGCGACGGCAGGCAATCTGACGGCTACTCGAGCCTTAGCAGACAAGGATCAAGGCGATACGGGCAAGTGGGATCGGAGTCCATCTTCTATATGGTTCACACCTAACGGATCACTTCTTGCCATCGCGGAAGAATATGGCTTCGCCAAGCTATTCATCTTCACCAGACCATCTCTCGCCGTGAATGGGGCAGAACCGCGAAGCTTGACAAGCACGGGTTATATTAGCAATTGCCGGCCTTTGTTGGACGGCCGCATATTCGTCTCCGGTTCGACTCTGGTGGATAACTCGTTCTACGCTCTCGTCGACCCTCTCCTACCGCTAGCTGGCTCTGGGACAGCAGACAACTTCATGTTCTGGACCAGTTCCAACTCGAACAGCGGCAACAAATTCGGGCTTTCTCCTAACCAAGTATCTTCAATCTGGACACCAGCAAGCAACAAGAAGATACGAAAGGAGGTACACGCAATCGTGGTGAAGCCAAGCAACTTCGACCACGACAGAAAGTACCCTGTCGCATATCTCATACATGGTGGGCCACAAGGTAGCTGGGCGGACAACTGGTCGACTCGATGGAATCCGGCTGTATTTGCAGAGCAAGGTTACATTGTCGTCGCTCCGAACCCGACTGGAAGTACGGGATATGGTCAGGAATTTACCGATAGCATTCGGAGGAACTGGGGTGGAGATCCTTATCAAGATATTGTGAATTGCTTCGAGTGGGTGGGAGAGAACATGCCCGAAGCGGACAACGACAGGGCTGTGGCATTGGGTGCAAGCTATGGCGGATATATGATGAACTGGTAAGCGTCCTTTTCGTACGGGTCTTTGAAGTCTCGCTAAAGATTGTGCAGGATTCAAGGTCATGATCTTGGACGCAAGTTTAAAGCGCTGGTGTGCCACGACGGCATACTTAGCACTGCCGGCATGCTCGCAACAGAAGAGCTCTACTTCCCCTTCTTTGACTTGGGTGGCACACCGTGGTTCGATCCAGGTTTTAAAGACACAGAAACCAATAGTGCCGCCGCTCAGGCCAAGAACAACTTCACTTCCGCCACCATGAGCGATTGGCGCAAGTGGGATCCAAGCGAGCACTTTGCGAACTGGTCGACGCCACAGCTCGTGATTCACAGCTCAAAGGACTACCGTATCTGCATCTCGGATGGTCTGGCGGCTTTCAATGTATTGCAAGCGAAGGGCGTGGACTCTCAATTCTTGACGTTTCCAGATGAGGTCAGTGGCAGCAGCCGCATGAGTGCGACACGCTTTTGATGCTGACTGTGTTGCAGAACCACTTTGTCTTGAAGCCGGAAAACGGATTAGTATGGCACAAAGTTGTGCTGAACTGGATCAACAAGTATGCCGGCCTACCTCCGTACACGAAAGATGATCCGGATGGTGATGACTTCTGGGGCGGGGTGAGAGGCGACAAAGATGAGGTCGTGGAGATGGCTGGGCAAGGGAAGCCCGAGACGTAGTCTGATACAGCACAAGTTCCACTTTGGACAGTCTGATTGATGGTCTATGGACACAGACCAGTGTGAACCCCGAGTCACCGTCCAACCCACTCCCCAATGTCACCATACTGCCCGCCAAACTCGTAGTTCATGCTCATCATGCGCTGCATTTCCAGACGATCGCGGTCGGCGCGTGGTTCGATGGGCTCGTTGCTGCTGCTGCCAATGAAGACGTTTTGAAGCCACTTTGTGATTGAGCTGGAGCGTCGTGTAGTGCTCGAATTATTCGGATTGCCGGTGTCCGGTGTCGTTGCAGAAGACTTCGAGGTTGAAGTGCTGGACTTGCGTATTTTGCGCTCTGCTGGCGTTATGGGGTCTGCCTTTTGTGTTGGTGAAATTGGAGTCGAACTGCTCGACTTGCTTGTTTTGCGATCGGCTCCAGCCATGTTGAAGAATTGTTGCTCGTGATAAAGCCGGTAAATCGATGTGCCTCTGCTGTGTTTTGAGACAAATGTGACAACAGAAGTAGATCACTCGATCCATCGTCGATAGCAGCACGCGATTGACGACTGATTCTCCTCCATGGAACCATAGCTGACGTTGCTGAACTTCCCTCACACGCTCTGCGGACGGATGAGAAACTGCCATCCACCGGTAAACGAAAACGACAAGTGGTCGAGATGAGAATAAGCGGCCTTGTCCAATCAAACATACTTGAAAGGATATCATGGACGGACTAGACGGTAGCGATTTGGAGAAGCAGCTGACGGTACCAAGTTGGAGTAGAAGCTGACCACGAGTAAGCTCACGATTCGTGCCCCAGGAGTGAACATGATTCTGGATGCACGACGTACCGACGAGCACGGATCTCTTCTCGATGAGAGATGAGGGCTTCTTCAAAGATGCCCGATCTGACAGCAGTACCTCCGACTCCACGCTAAACAGCACGCACTTGCTTCATATCCCATGATGCCTCCATTTTCTCCCATGATAATCATCCCTCAACTTCCTTGCTTCGATCCCGCAGAAACTCTGACAACCACATCAATGGCTTCTCAGGCTCGTAGGCTGCAAGATGCTTCATCGCTTCCAGCAGATGTGGTGTCACATGCTGGTTGAGATATTGTCGGGTTGGTCCACCGTGAGCGACTGGCTTCTCTGGTTTCGCGACTGGCTGGGGCGGCATCGAGCCAGGTCGTGCTGTGGATGCTGACGGCGCTGCTGGAGGGGTCATGACAGCAGCTGGTTGCGGCGGGGGAAAGGTTTCTGAAGCCATGGTTGGAGGAGGCTGATCTGGGACCGAGTGGAGTGCTGTTGCTGCTGGCGCATCTTCCTCTTTCATCTCGATGTCGTGGCCTGGCGCGCCATTGCTGGTTGGTTCGTCCATTGTGGTTCTGTTTTACAGTGCGTTGGCTCTGGTGAAGTTCAAAGTTGTGATCTTTTAGAACAGGTTTGGCGCGGTCGACGCGTTGTCTTGGCGCGTAGAATTGAACTTCACTTCACAACACTACGACTTCACTCCATTGCTCACCTATCTACTTGCGTCACGTTCATCAAAGCCACCTGCAAACACCAAAGGTCCAAGCTCTGGCGCCATCTAGCCGACGACTGTACGTAAAACATGGACAACGAAGGCCGACACTTCCCAGTGTACAACAACGCAGTCGCAGGCTTCGTCCCATAATCCTCGTATATACCTGTAATACCAGCTAGCTCGCGGCCACGTTTCACGTACGTCGCCTGCACTGACGTCGATCCTCTACTTCCAGCCTTCACAGCAGTCACGCTCCCTGATTATCACATGTGACCACTTGGTGAAGTTTTAAGGTTTGGTGAGGTTTTATCTTGTCTCCTGACCATATCTACCTGTCGTAACCCTTTTCCCTCTTCACCTTCCACGAACCTTGTCGATTTTGTCGAGAACCGGCCACCACCAGACACCGGAACCGGACCTCCAGGCTCCCACAGGATGGCGCCAAAAGCAGCACAAGTGAGTTACGCATTTTCCCGAGTACTTTCAGCGGTATGTTTACGGTCGACACAGAAGCCAAAGGTGAAGGCTGAGGCAGAGCCCACGACGCCAAAACCACAGTCAAATACCAAGCGCAAGGCCGCCAGTCCGTCACCAGGTGGCACTCCAGCCTCAAAGAAGAAGGTCAAGAAGGAGGTGCCGCCCTCTCAGAGCCTTGAATGCGATCCTCGCGCTGCTGTACCGATTGACGTCACTGTCGAAGGAGGTCTTGTGGCCGAGAGCGTGAAGGATGGCAAGTTCGGTCTGACGCTCAAGCTTGAAGGACTGAGTGCGTTCACGATGGTCAAAACCGTAAGTGCCGCTCCTCCGCAACCAGCTTGACGATGCTAACGCAAACCTCCCCAGCTTGTCTTCGTAGATGGAGGTGAATTTGATGGACACCAAGCCATCATCCTCAAGCCCGCCAAAGCCTTCCCGTTCATGGAACTGCCGGACGAGGTCCGTGGCCCCGTCTACAAGATCTACTTTGCCGTCAACGGTATCATCGGCAAAGAAATCGTGCTGGAAGGACGTCGACCAGACAAGGACATCTACGCCAAATCATACGCTGAAGGCTCCCAAAATCGTGTTGCTCTGCTCGCCGCCAGCAAGAAGATCTACGAAGAGGCTGCTCCAATCCTCTACGAGCACGCGTTGAAGTTGGAGAGCACCACTGCAGTTGTTGACTTCATGGCACAGTGCAAAGACTCCTTGAAGACGAAGCTCAAGAACGTGGAGATCAAGACATACGTCAAGACCCAGTCCAGAATCGCCTTGCACAACCTGTCGAACGCCGTCAACATCACTCGCCTGCATATCGATACTGGCGTGTCGAGTGATGGCGACCCTACCAAGGCAGCAAAGGCTTTCTAGGTGGATGCATCGAAGTTCCTGGAAGCTGTGAGCGGCAAGATGGGTGCGAAAGGGGCCGGTGTTAATGTGCTGAGCTTCGGCAAGCAGGCTCTGACCGTTAAGGAGGGCAAGACTACACAGCCATGGTCGGAGGAGATGAAGGAGACGTTCCTTGAGGAGTTGAAAGCGAAGATGAAGTGAGTCCGGTCTTGGTTGGACCATGCAGGCTGAACTGACATGTGCCTCAGGTGATGGTCTCTTTTGACAAGGCTATCATCATGGCACGAGAAGCCCCAAAAGAACGTTTAAGCCCGAGGACTACGATTACCTCTCCTCAATAGTTGATGGCTCTTGATGGGAAGCAGAGTGTGGTAGCACATAAGCATAGGCAGATGCAAATGCAAATGCAATCGGAGGGATCTTTCTATCAAAGGCAACGATCTTTAGACGTCTCAGTCTGTCGCAGGATGTCATTATCTCCGACATCGAGACGTCAAGTTCGTGTTCACATATGCTTTTAGGGAAAGCCCAACGGTCTTTTCGAGAACTCGTTTTGTCTCTGTCTTATTGGGCCCTCATTTGTTCGCTTGCCTCCCTAGCCGACGCTTTGGTTGAATTCGTCCTATATTGTGGATGTTAACGATTGTCCATCCTACCACTGAGGTTTCGAAATAAACATACCACGGTGCTCTCTCCTTGGGCCGAGTTCTTCTCGCTGCTTGCTTGCTACATTATCCGAAAGCGCCTACCGTAGCCGCGAACTCTTGAACAATACAGCAGGACAACACTTTTACGACAGTGGCTGGAAGACTGTTGGGCGTCTGCTAACGGCCTCACTGGCATGGAAAGCGTGGAGTGGTATTCAGCGATTTGAATTCGGCAATTTGATCGTCAGGCATATTACCGAGCGATAGTGTCACCGAACTGCATGACAAATATTGTCATTGCTTGGTACGATTTCACTGCCTTGAGCAACATTCACGTCCCTAATAATGCCCTCCTTCAGTGCGTTCGTGGTAGAATTGCAATCGAGGGGTGCTATGCTTCAATGTTCTCTGTGTCCGTCGGCACTCCCATTTGTCGATATGACCTTCCTGTTTGGTAATACCCACGGAGTACTCACGCTACTCAAGGCCTGGGCCCCAAGCTGCTCGACGATTACTGGCTTCGGAAACAACGGCGAAGTCTAACTCAGGTAAAGGCATGAAAGTGCCGCATGCCGCAACCTTCTTTGCGCCGTACAACCACTTGCGTCAAAGTTACAGGGTAAATGACGCTGCGTTGACCAGCTTCACATGCAATTCAAAGATTGCTGGTCGGTCGTTGGCGACTAAAGCGACCATGCTTCGTGGGGTTGCATGGGCTTTGGCGGCAACGTGCATGCTTTCGGGGTGGCACCCGGAGAAATCTCCGGTTTTTTGGAACGGAGAGATCTCCGTACTGCCCTCCCGGCGACGGCCTCTACTCCTAGGTACGAATTCGAAGCAAAAAAACTTGGGTTTGCGGCCAGTGGTGAACGCCTAGGCGTTCCACGACAAGGGCGTTCCGGCAGTCTTTGCTGGGACCCAAATCGTTTCTTCAAAACTCCCACATACATGACACAAGATAACGGCAATGGTCAACATCCTGTCCGCCACCAACGCGACAACTTTGCAAGATACGAAGGCAATCACTGAGTCCTGGGATGCGGTGATCGAGGAAACCTCGGCTTGAATCGACCCAGTCACAGCCTGCTTCACCTCTCCTTGCACCATGGCTGCCAGCGCTATGTTCCCACAGCCCATTAGCTATGGCTTCGAGCACGGATATCCGACCGGCGATCAAGGTCTGGGATTACAGCTCAGCGGTCCTTGTGATATTGACGCCCCAGCCGATGCATACAGGGTACCAATGTGAGCTTGCCTCACAGGTGAAGCATCTTTGCTCCTGCCAACTAATAAAGCCGCAGTTTCGGCTTGTCCGACCGTACAGCCCTAGGCAAACAATTTCGAGGCATAGCGCTCCAATGGGACTCACTTGCGGATCTCCAACCTCCACCTGGTTGCGCGAGCGTGGAACCTAGCTTGGAGATCTGCGTGGCGTCAGCAGCGCAATACAGACCTGGAGAGGAGAGCTTATATGGCACAAGTGTGTCCCCCCAGGACGTCCATTTCAATGCTGGCGATGGGATAGTCGACGCAAGGGTGGACCAAGTACTGCCAACGTACATGAGACCGGATTCAGTACGCCATATATCAAAGGCTCAACGCATGAACACGAAGACGTCGGGAACGCCAAGTGTTACTTCCATTGAGACGTCAGCCAAAGAAGCGGCAGCAGCATCAGATCGATCGGAGAGAGCCCGTCATGCTGCGATTCTACGGCATACTCAAGTGAAGGAGAGCAAAGCAGCCGGCCTGCATCAGACACCAAAAGATGTTGAAAGAGAGAAGAACCGTATAGTAGCCGCCAAATGTGGAAAGAAGAAACGGGCGGCGAATGTTGCATTGAACGACGAATATCGAGCGGCGGCAGCCGCAAACACCTCGATGAAGCGCGAGCAACGAGAACTCCTCGATCAGCTTACATTCTGGCGGATGCTCGCCTTGCAGCATATAAGCAATGGACAAACCATGTGTCAGTGCGACGAAATTCAGCGATACAACACGGATCAAGCGCTCCGAGCTCTGTACGAGATGGAAGGGAGCAGCAGACTTAGCAGCCTCTGTTCCAGTCATGATATTTACGAGGACGAGCAGGCAGATCTGGTTTTGCCGACCGTTTGAGTACGACTTCACCGCGTTGCTGCTCCATCGCAATCGACCTCTTGGCGACATGAGAGAACACCTCATCTCGGGACTCGCACTGTACAGGTATTGACATCTTCCCCGCTTGATCAATCGCGAAGATCGTCCGATACCTAAGAAAAACGACCAAGAAACACATTCACAATGAGTCCCTGCAGCTTCTCGTCGCCTCGTTAACATCCCGATGTAACGAGTGGCGGCCGACAAGGTAAATCCTTATTAACTGTCTGTGCTTTAGGGTTCAGGCCACCGCCCGTGTTTCTCCACGGCACGGCACCAACGGCGAGCCAAACAATCACACTTTCTGCTCCATTCAAATCCTTGCACGTGATGCTGGGAAAGCCTACGGCCAGATGGACGCAGACCATGACCACCATCTTCAGTATCGGTCGTTCCTGCGTTTATTACGAAGCATCCTCATAGCCCTGGCTAATGGAAAACCGCGTGCATGGATGCTTGACACGGTGATTGTGATTGAATCGGACTGTCGCGAGGCCATGCTTCCTTCAAAGTTCAGCGCTCAGCAGCGCGTTCGCGTGGCAGCTTTTACGACCAACAGTCGCACGATGCTTGGAAATACTCATATAACAAGATAGCTTTCATTCCATTTGCTTGTACCTTCAGAAATGTCGGGCATAGTTGCATACCCTCCCAGACCTGGCGCCCGCGTCAAAGTTATAGGAGCTGGTCTTCCGCGTACAGGTATGTCGGAGGTCTGCCGGTCTACAGGAGGACGCACTAATCGGGCTCCCTCCAGCCACCAACTCCTTCGTTGCTGCGTTACAGATTCTCCTCGATGGCCCGCCGTACCACGTTGGAGTCCAGACAGCCATGGCGGAAAGCGAGAAGGACGTGCTTACTTGGATAGACATCCTTGAAAAGCGTCCATATCGAGACGAGGGCGAACGACAGGCCGGACTTCGACAAATTGAAGCAATATTGGATGGCTATGTCGCAACCGCCGATCCTCCTGCGTCACAGCTCGTGCCTGAACTTATTGAAATTTATCCTGAGGCCATCGTAGTCTGTACCACTCGGGACATGGAGACTTGGGCCAACGGCATGGTCACCATCACAGCAATGGTCCGGCCTCGACTGCAAAGGTTCATCTTCTTCTGGATGGGCAATCTGCGGCATCTCCCAAGGATGTGGGATCTGCTGCCAAAAGTCTTCGCAGAGAGATACGGAGCTCAAACGAGAACCAAAGCGGATGCTAAGCAGGTCTACGAGCGACATCACCAGTGGCTGGAGGAGATCGTTCCAAAGAACAAGCTGTTTTACTTTAATGTGAAGGATGGGTGGGAGCCTTTGTGCAAAGCGCTCGATGTTCCGCTTTTCAAGGATATCCCTTTCCCAAGACTCAACGACAGCAAAGCTTTCGAAGGTATATTCCGAGAGTGGGCGATGCAGGGCTTGTTAAGATGGGCAGCCGTCCTTGGCTGTGGGGTCGTCTGCTTCTCGGTGCTCGCTATATGGGTTCGATAGCTTACCGACATGACAGACATCGAAAGGAGACTATGCAGTGCTCTAATCGATGCCCTTTGCAGTCCTCGCTTTGTTCTCCTAGACAGTATCAGACACACACCAACCAGCGCTCTGGAATTTCGCGGCTTCGTTGCAAAAGTCTGAGACACGCTGGGCCTTCTACTCATCGCTTTGGGGCAACGACCCCGATACTTTTGGCAATGCATCCTAGGCCCTGGAGGATTGTCTACTTTTTCGGCGCTCAGGAGTTGCGCCGCGGGCAAGACAGACCATACGTCACTGCCATGGTATGGTCCGTGGTTGACACTCCGTAGGCCAAGTCGCATTCGATGAAGACCAAAGGACACTACTGGGTACAATTCCTCCCCGTAACCTTTGCCAATTGCGCGAAGGCTTTCTTGACAGAGCACAGCCTCGGGATCGTCCTCTGGCTAGTATTTGTCACTTATGGCTGTTACGCAGTACCCCAGACTTCCAAGCAACTGACTTCGATATAGAGCTTGGACCTCGATGCGCCAAGTAGGAACTTCCTCTTTCCGGGACCTTGGTACTCTTTGCTGACCACATCCGGACGAGCCTTTCCAAACAAATTCAGAATGCGGTCTGCAGCGACTAGAATTTGACCTCACCCAAGACCGCCCGTGACCTGGTACGTCTTCTTGGTAGACACTTGTACGAAACCTTGCTGGAAATCGCTACTCGCCCAGCATGCCAACACCCTCCATCGCTCGCATCCCAAGTCTTGCTGGAAAGCTACTGTTGGGCAGAACAACAATAGGATACCAGAAACAGCTGTCCTTGGCCTTAGTAACTTTGTGTCAGTGACGAGTCTGGCCACTTCGTGAGCCTTGTCGACTTGGCCTACGTTCCAAAGCCATGGGTCAGGAGGCTGTGGCTATAGCGTTGGAGGGGAAGAGACCCTCTCCAGGTGATGTATATAAGTATAATCAATTCCTCATATCTATCCCTCATCTCAACTACCAACAGCATCCCAAGCCCAGCACCATACACCGACAAAGCTCCACAGCAACAACCCACCCCAAACCTCACCTCAAGCCACCATGAAGATCACCGCAACCATCGCCGCTGTTGCCCTTATGGCCTCCTCAGTCGTTGCCTCGCCCGTCGCTGAGCCAGGTCACGGTCGCGGCTCTGGTAGAGGCAAGGGCGACAAATGGTAAGCACTAATGAGTAGAAGGGTTCTCAGAGACACGATCAGGCTCTGTTTCGTGCTCTGAAACCCTTTGAACTCTTCAACAAGACTGAGACACTTGCTGACCCTTTTACCCTTCTGTGCTGTAGGTGCGGCAAGGACGGCAAGCCCATTCAGTTCTCTTCGACCTACAGCGTCACTGCGACACCCGATCAGGTTGTCAACGGCACTGAGCTGACTGGAGGCCTCCCGGTAAGCATACGATTCTCCTCTGAACCAACCTTTGGATCGTAATCGCTAACACATCTTCTCCCAGGGCGCCATTGGCTACTACGACTTCGGAATAAATCGCCGCCTCAATACTATCTGCTACGACATCAAGATCTACGGCTTCCGTGGCCAGTACGAGTCTCCTGCCGACACCGCAACACGTATGTTCGCCATAATGCTTTGGACCGATCTACAATTACTGATGAGAATTAGACATCCACGAGGCAGCCAAGGGTGCGAGCGGTCCACCACGTCTCGCATTCCCCAACCCCAAGAAGACTGGCAAGGGTGATGAGCGCCGTAGCCAGGGCTGTCTCCAAGGTCCATTCGAGACCGGTGTCTTGGATACGGTGACCGGCATCGACACTGGCGCTGGATTCAGGGTCGGTCAGATTGAGAACGATCCAGAGGCGTTCTATTGCGACGTCCACAGCAGCCTGGCTGTCCCTGGTGCCATCCGCGGTCAGCTCTCTGACTAAGCGCTGTCTAGATTGAGGAGACAGATGGAAGGGTTGGTCGTTATACAGTTCTTGTAATAATTATCTTGGAAGCACATACTCAACTTCAAACGTTTTTTATTTATCTTTCAATTGTTCAAAGCATCAGCGCTCTTCCTTCAACACTGTTCCCAACATGTGCTCCAGATTGACCGTCCGCACTCGGGCTTGCATTCAGATTAACGCTCCGAGAGTTGCCACAACCAAGTCAAAGTGAAAAATTTGGGGCACATCATCCGAGATATATGACAGCTTTCCCTCTCTCTTCCGGCAAACAAGTTGGTCGTATCGAAGAGAGCAGGAGCGGACGACGGCAGATGTTAGAAAGACGCCAGACCTAAAACGAGCAAGTAAAACGCAGAATGCGCTATCTTGTTAGCGAGACCGACGACTAACGCACATCAAAAGCGGGACTATGGGGCGACTTCATCAGCTTACTTAGTAGGCCATCTTTGTCCGAGCAAGTATATGAGTAGCATCTATTGCTTCTTACAGCAGCAGACACCAGTCAGGAAGCTTCCCGAAACACACAAGGATCGCGACTTGAAATCACAGCACCATGGTCGAGAAAGTATGGCTAGTGACGGGTTGCAGCAGCGGGTGTAAGTCAGCGAAGCTCTTACCGATATCGCATACTGCTCACACGCTAGAAACCAGTGGGAAGAAAGCTCATCGAAGCCATAAGCAAGCGAGGCGACAAAGCCGTAGCGACAGCACGCAATATCTCAACGATTGAAGACCTCAAGTCCAGCACCGTGGCAACTGTTCAACTCGACATCACTGCCTCGCAGGACGAGCTTAACCAGCGTGCTGCAGAAGCCGTCGAAGCATTCGGCCAGGTTGACGTGGTTGTCCACAATGCCGGATTCATGCAAATGGGGACGTGGGAGGACCTGACACCGGAGCTTGTCCAGGCGCAGTTTGCAACAAATTTCTTTGGGCCTATGAACCTCAACGTAAGCTTTGCCTTGTCCGCCTTCTGTGCTGCTTTCCGGTCCTTCGCTGACTTTGCTCACCAGAGAGCGATCCTACCGCACCTCAGATCCAGGAAAACAGGAACACTCGTCTTTGTGAATTCCACGTCATCGTGGCAGCACTTTGCTGGTGTCTCTGCATACGGGGCCAGCAAAGCTGCGCTAGACCGTAGGTCTGGTCCTTCCCGTTCTCACGATATATGTTGCTGACCAGTACCAGGCGCCCTCGATGGTCTATCACGAGAGGTTGGACCCGCAGGCATCAAAACGCTCTCCTTGGACATTGGAGCCTTCGAATCCTCATTGATTCTGGAGCACAAAGCGCCGAGCAACGCTCCGCCATCGGAGCACAATTCACAGCTGATGGACATGCTGAAGTCGTACCTGCCCTACGTCCACGCTAACCCAGTCATCGAGGTAGAGAAGTTGGCGAACCTGGTCGTGGATCTTGTGAGAGGCGAGGGAGTCGCAGAAGGGAGAGAGATTCCACTTCGCTTCCCGGTCGGTCCGGACGATCTGTGGAAAGAATGGTCCAACGAAGGAACGAAACATATCCCAGCTGCTCTTCCGGTTGGTGCGGATGCTTTGATGTATGTGAAGGAGGTGTGCCAGTACAACCTTCGCATGGTCGAGCAGTGGGAGGACGTAATCAAGTCTGCTGATGTGAAGAAGCCCGCTGCTTAATACCAACTGGACCGGCGAGCTTCAGCTGCATCTCTAGGCCCTTTTCATCTTCTGTTTTGGGGCCTTCTGCTGTGGCACAGGCTGCTTTGCGGACGCTGGCGTTGAAGTCACTTGCTTTGGGGCCGCTGGCTTGGGAAGCAGACTTTTCACCTTGGTCAAGAAGCGAACACGGTCGTCTTCTAGGTAGGTACTGTTCTGCAGAGCCAGCCTTGAAATGTTATCCAGTAACGGTCGCTTGCTATCATTATCCTTATTGTGTAGCAACTGGGTACCACTGTAGAAGCCAGCCACCTGAGTCTCAACCATGTCCTGCAGGACGGGCTTGGGTAGAGGTGCGAATTTGTGTGTTGGCTTCTTTGTGTTGTCGAAACGCTCCCGCTTTCTGATGGTGGTTTGTATCGTCTGCTCGGCGATCTTTCTGGCCGCGTCTTGCACTGCTGCCCTCTCCTCCTTCGACGCAAAACGCACAATACGACCTGCCATGAGTCGGTGCGCCAGATAGCCGACGCCACGAGTATGTTCCAGTGTTCCTGCATTGGCGATGGTATTGACTCGTTCTTCGATGATAGCTTCTGGGCCTCCGCCAGCCAATGTTGCTGGTCTGTGTTGCAACAAAGTGTCTGCACGGACTGGACCTGGAATGAACTGAGTTGGTACAACGATATTTCCCGGATTGTAGGGTGTTCCATGCTCGTGTCCGGTTTGTACGGCATCGGACGTCGAAGCTGCGCCATCAGTCCCCTGTCGCGCATCGTTTGACTCCATGACGGCCGCTCCGCCATCGGCAGGCTCCTCAACACTATCATGAGGACTTCGCACACCCCTCGCTAGCCGTGTAGTGTCGGGTACATCCTCACTGGCCGCCAGCCTGGCCACGCCTTGTGCCTGCGGCCCCTCCTGCGTGGTGGTGTGGTTCTCGCCCATCCGTCCGGGTGGTACATGCTGCCCGACAGTCTCTGGATCAACAGTCTGACCTGCTCCCGGGGGCCGTAAGGTGTTCGGATCTGCTTCGCCAAAGGATGGGGAGGGATGGTCACGCTGCAGCATTTGCACCTCTTCCGAGATCATGGCCGCGCGTTGTTGTCGGGTTGGACCACGTTTCGGTGCTGACGGTATACGTTAGATGGATGGAGTATGATGGGGGTTCTCCTCCGTACTATTGGGTGATATTGGTCCTTCTGGCTCGTTGGCCTTCCTAGCTGCTCTCCGTCTTGTCGAAGCATGGTAGCATCGAACACACTGCCCGCTTCGCAGCCATTGTTGATGTAATACCTGTCTGTCCGAGACAACCAACAAACGCGATGCACGTTGCGCGAACATTTTGGCAGTCCAGTGGTTGAAGATGATGGAGCTCGTGCTCGTGCTCGTGCAGGAAGAGTTCCATTGCAGTCGATACATTACGGCGGACTAAGTCGACCTAAAAGGACATGGAATTTAAAGTGAATGTAATTGGCTCTATAACGTAAGGATTATATACTCTAAGTCACCGGCGTAATACTAGATCAAAAGGAGTAGTAGAGTGTCTATTATATAGCGATAACTCGTATCTATTCTATAAGAGGTAGCTATATACGTCGTCGTAATCTATACGTTTAAGTTAAGATAGAACTCGAATACTAC
>JAABUL010000232.1_pt1 | contig 118337 bp, 112 predicted proteins | sample 5559151 | NCBI WGS metagenome assembly JAABUL01 (sample SAMN10711876, study PRJNA513368) | rock metagenome | isolation source: Antarctica rocks | place: Antarctica: Victoria Land, Pudding Butte sud | reverse complement strand
GCAATGTTGTTTTCCTTTAGCGTTTTGACTATCGTGACGACTCTTAGATCGATTTTCGCCTTTTTCAATGCGTTATTCATCGAATCTCGCATTTTCATCGTCTTCAACGTTCAGTTCTCATTTTTGAAATTGACAATGAGTCTTCTTTCGCGATACGATATTTCTTGTGATTTTGGCGAGGATTTCTTGGTAATCAGGTTTCATTCGCCTGCATTTGCATTCGCATTTGCATTTGTGTTTGCATTTGCATTTGCACCTGTGACTTGAGCTGCTTTTTGCGCATATGTGAGCTTCTGCGTTGATTTTTGCGAATTTTGCATGACTTGCGACGTTTGCGAAACCTGCGCCTTCTGCAAGGTTTGCGAATTCTCTGTCATTTGCTTTGCATTGATTCCCTTTTTGATGTTTTCAGCATTTTGTTGAACCAATTGTAGAATGATCTTCAGTTTGTTGTTTGTTTGACTTTGAAGTCGATCTATTTGCTTCTGAATCGAGTTTTCTATGCTTTCGTCGCATGCTCTTCAAATGTAGGTTAAGCTATGACTTATAGTCTCTTTCTGTTCTGATATTGCTTGTCTTAGCTGACTGACTGCGAATTCAATTCTTTCGCGCAGCCTCTTTATCTGCACCTCTTTAGAGGTGACATCGTAGCACTTGCTTGTACCAACTTCGGTGCTAGCTTCTTTTTGCGAACTTTCCATCGCTTTTCGCTTTTTCATTCCTTTGAATTCCACAATCGCTCGTGTTTGCTCTTTTTGCTGCGAGTTCGCATTTCGCAGATTGGTTGTATTCTTGTCGTTATGCGCGTTTGCATGTGAATTTAGCATCAATGCATCGAATGAACTAAACATGTATTGCGTTTTCCTATTTACTGGTGTGAGCGATTTTTGTTGACTGCGAAATAAATCGACAATGTCGTTCTGCAGTTGTTTGCTTGTTGACGAACTCATGCTAAGTTCGTCTCATAGATCTGTTTCAACCTCTATCGTTGACTTTTTGATTTCTATCGTCGACGTTTTGAGTTCTGACGCTGAGCTATTGCTTCTACTGAGTTCCGCGTTACTATTCGCGGAACGGGGCGAGAAAGAGCGCATAAAGCGACTCTTTATATTTCTTTTCATAGAGGGTTTTTCCGAGTTTCGAGCTCTGAGCTCCTAGAAAATTCACTTGGCACCACTTAAATATCCCTTTAACCTCTTACTCAGAGCGTTTCACGTAGGCAATAACTCTAGTGTAGAGATTTCTCAATTTCTATCTCGAAACCTGCAATAGATCGCCTTCTATTAACGACTTATGTCAGACGAAAATGGTATAAATCTAGTCTGCAAGAATCTAGATTACTCTTTTTGATAGAAAATGCTTGACGCAATTGCTTTATATCTCAGATATCGAAGTAGTCGCGTTACCTCGCTCAGAATAGTAACGACTGACCTCGGCTTATTGTCTTGCGCATCAAGAAAAGGTAAAACAGATAGTGATTTGATAAGAAATGCTCTACTTCTCTGAAACAACGTTGTTTCCTGCGCGACCTTCGAGCGCAAAGAGGTTCGATTTCGATTTTTGCGTCAGTACGCAGTCTTCTGTGTTGTTCTAAAGTCGCTTGACGACTTGTTCTTTTCGTGTGAGTTTGCTCTTCAATTTATCAATCAAATTACTGTCTGAATTGATGATTCTTTCTTCTGCGTTAAGATTGCACAGAGAACAACGTTGTTTCAGAGAAGTACAGCATTTCTTATTAAATCACTATCTGTGTTATCTTTTCTTGATGTGCAAAACAATAAGTCGAGATCAGTCATTACTATTCTGAGCGAGATAAAGTAACTACTTTGATACATGAAATATAAAGCAATTGCATCAAGCATTTTCTATCAAAAAGAGTAATTTAGATTCTTGCAGACTAAATTTATATCATTTTCGTCTGACATAAGTCGATAATAAAAGACAATTTATTGCAGATTTCAAAATAGAAATTGAGAAATCTCTACACTAAAGTTACTGTTTAAGTGAAACGCTCTGAGTAAAAGATTAAAGAAATATTTAAGTGATGTCAAGTGAATTTTCTAGAAGCTTGAAGCTCAAAACTCGGAAAAAATCTCTATGAAAAGAAATATAAAGAGTCGCTTCATGCGCTTTTCTTTCTCTCATTTCGCAGACATTAACGCGAAACTCAGCAAAAGTAATAGCTCAACGTCAGAATTCAAAACATCAACAATAGAATTTAAAAAGTCAACGTTAGAAATTGAAATAAATCTATGAGATGAACTTAGCATGAGTTCATCAATAAGCAAACAACTGCAGAACGACATTGTTGATTTATTTTGCAGTCAACAAAAATCGCTCACATCAGCAAATAGAAAAACATAATACATGTTTAGTTCTAAACTATCGATGTGATTGATTAATGAAAATATATAAAGCAACGACTTTGATCAGATTACATGTAACTTAGCATACATACAGCGTCTAGACAGTGTCATAGTCATAGACTGCATGCACTTAATGAAGAAAAAAAAAAGAAAAAAAACATGTTTAGTTCACTTGATGCATTAATGCTAAATTCACATGCAAATGCACATAATAACAAGAATACAATCAATCTGTGAAATGCAAATTCGCAGCAAAAAGAGCAAACATGAGCGATTGTGAAATTCAAAGAAATGAAAAAGCGAAAATTGATGAAAAGTTCGCAAAAAGAAGCTAGCATCGAAGTTAGTACTAACAAGTGCTATAATGTCATCTTTAAAAAGATGCAGATAAAAAGACTGCGTGAAAGAATTGAATTTGCAGTCAATCAGCTAAGACAAGCAATATCAGAACAGAAAGAAATTATAAATCATAGCTTAATTTACATTTAAAGAGCATGCAACAAAAGCATAGAAAACTTGATTCAGAAGCAAATTGATTGACTTCAAAGTTAAATAAACAACAAACTGAAAATCATTCTACAAATTTTTTTTTTCTTCATTAAGTGCATGCAGTCTATGACTATGACACTATCTAAACGCTGTATGTATGCTAAATTACATGTAATCTAGTCAAAATCACTGCAGTATATCTTTTCATTGATCAATCACATTGATAGTTTACATAAACGAGCGCGTAAGCTGTCTATATAATCAAGTGATCATATAAATAATTCAAGATTGTGAAAGCTGATCACTTCAATGTAAACTTTTGACTTGTTTGTATGATCATCAAGCTACGCAAGCTAGATGAGCTTTGATTTATATAAATGAAAGCTGATCACTTCGACGTGAGCTTTCAAGTTCGCTGTATGATCATCAAGCTAAGCAAGCTAGATGAGTTTTGATCTCTGTATTTACGACGCATGTAAATCAATCAGAAAATCGAAAAATCGATCAATTTATCGCGTTGCACAGATGTGTATATGCACAAAAGCTGAGTCGTGCTTTTGCAATGACTGTGTGAATGTCGTATATTAGTTACAGCGTGTGCGCAAAGATGTTGCTGTTGTTCTGTGTATATGAGCAAAAACTGTGTCATGTCTTTGCAATGTATGTGATTGTGACGCATGTAAATTGATCAGAAAATCAAAATCAATCAATTTACTGCGTTGCACAGATGTGTATATGCGCAAAAGCTGAATCGTGTCTTCGCAATGTGTATATGTGTGATGTATATGAGTTGCAGCACATGCGCAAAGACGTTGCTATTATTCTATGTATATGAGCAAAGACTGTGTCGTGTTTTTGCAATGTATGTGATTGCAATGCATGTAAATTGATCTGATAAAGCGAAAAATCGATTGATTTACTGCATCACATAAGTCTGTAAATGCACAAAAGCTGAATTGTGTCTTCGCAATATGTATGTATATGTTGTATATGAGTTCAACGTGTGAATAAAGCGCTGTTACTGCTCTGTATGTGATTGCGCTGTGTGTAAATCGGTCTGAAAATGCGAAAAATCAATCGATTTACTGCATCACGTCTGTCTGTATATGTGCAAAAGCTGAGTTGTGCCTTTGCAATATATATGTGTATGTCGTATATAAGTTGCAGCATGTATGCAAAGATGTTGCTGTTCTTCTGTGTATGTGCAAGCTTCAACGCGTCAATGATCGCGTTGTTATTGTCTCGCTTTTCGACTGTGTGTGAGCTCAACATGTGAGTAAAGCGCTGTTACTGCTCTGTCGATGTTGATGAGATTGTTCAGCTCTTTTGACAAGCATAGCTTGCAGAAGATTTGTAGTCAGCATTTTGTACAAATAAATCTCGTTGTCAATCATCATTCTACAATTGATTCAATAAAATGTTGAAAACATCAAAAAGAGAATCAATGTAAAGCAAATGACAGAAAATTCACAAATCTTGCAGAAGATGCAGGTTTTGCAAACATTGCAAGTCATGCAAAATTCGCAAAAATCAACGCAGAAGCTCACATATGTGCAAAAAGCAACTCAAGTCACAAGTGTAAATGCAAATGCAAACACGTCACGATTTTAGCATGTGTTACTTGAAAGATGTTGGGAAAAGAGATGTTAAATCACTTAGATGATGTTGAACAATATTATAGATGATGATAAACGTGAGATTATCAGTAATGTTATGAGAGCTTCTCAATACGAATGATACTCAGCGTTCATGAAGTATAAGAATCTCTGAATGATCTCTTTCTTTTCTTTCTTCTTCGTGCAACGTCTTGTATTTAAAATCTAGTTATTAGAATTTCATTCTGATTTTATTCAGCTCTCAGTTCGTGACATTATGTTGCATCAACTACATCATGAGTTAATTCAAGAATATCAGCAACATTCTGTTGTCAACATCTCTAGTCTTGATCAATGAACTCATCACTGTCGCTCAGTTTCAAACTTACGTCAACAATGCTCTCAAAGTATGATACACTTTTCTGATTGAACTTCAAACTTGATTCAACAACATCATCACTCAGTATATCAACTGAGTCTCAGTCTGTCAACAAGAACATGAGCAAACTCAGATTGAACTTAAGCAGTCTCAGATCAATAATGAAACCTTGTCAGAAATGATTCAAGAACTCAAGAGCATGAGCAGAATCAATATCAAATCAGAGAAATATTTGAATTCAAAACTTTATATCAAAGAGCAAGAGAACAAGTTAAATCAGTTCATCTTCAAGCTGATTAGCAAGCTGAAGTTGAACGTGAATCATTATTCAACTTTCAAGTTTCGTCTTTTGTATGAGTACAGTCGCTTATCAAAGAACGCTGTCGCTCAAGCGTTGTCACGTATGACTGCTCAGCATGACAAGCTAGTCACGATTAAGCAATTAGTTATCTTGTTAAGACAAGTCTTCGATGATTCAAACAAGCAAGAAATCGCTCAGCAATTCATTTCAGCTTTAAGAATGTGAAATCACATCTTCATCAAATATCTGTTCGATTTTCAGCAGCACATTGATGCAATCGAATATGACGTCGTAACTTGAAAATTCAATCTGAAGAATGAACTATTCAGCGAGCTCAAAGCTTTATTGATTCAGATGAATGTCAGCAGTCTGAACTATGAGCAGTTGATTATCAAATGTCAGCAATTGAATAGTCGATATCGCGTCACAGTACAGAATCTTCTCAAGTCAAAAGCAGTGATTCACTCTGTCTTTGTGATTTCTACAGTCTTCGCGTATCTCGTCAAATATGCAACATTCTCGACAGACTCAAAAGTTACGATCTCAAGCTTGAGAAATCTCATGAACTTATTGATCATCAACATGAAGAAACAAGACTCACTGATTCTTGAGAAGCATCAGCATCGCATGATCAATCATTTGTGTCTATATTGCAATAAGTCTGAGCATCAGACTGCGATCTGCAATTCAAAGCTCAAGATTCAGCTACAAGTCATCTCATTATTTACTTTTGCAATCTTTATTGACAATCTCGCTTTCAATACTTCTTTCGCCTTGGAAAAAGTCTAGTCTCTGCATACAGTCGCTTGCAGAGACAATCGAACAGTCTGAAAATCTCTGCACTCTCAGTTAGCTCGATTCATTGATTAGAAAAGAAGATGAACAATGATCATCTTGTGCTCTCAGATAATCTAGAAAGCAATAAAATCAATGTCAATCTTTCTGTTTTAATTGATATTGACATCATCAATTATGCATTTATTGATGACTCTTTCGCGCAAAGACATTCTCTGCTCTGTTTTTCTTTGTCTGAAATCTGTATTCTTCAGAAATTTGATGATCAATCAGTTGTATTCAATTCAATCACTCATTACGCTCTTGTCAAACTTCGAGTTTCAAGCGAAGAGCTTGAAGAAACTCTCTTCTATGTCACTCAACTTTCGCAATTCTCAGTTGTTCTAGATCTGCCTTGATTAAAAAGTCATAAAGCAATTATAGATCTGCGTCATAATCAGCTCATCTTTGAATCTCAAGTCAACTCAGAACTCGTACTTGAAACTCTCTCAAGCATCTTGATTTCAACTGTGTCAGTATCAGCTTTCTTGACGTCTTCGCTCTTGAAACACCTGAAAATCTACGCTATAAATAGTGCTTCGTTTCTGCGACTCGCTAGAAAAAAGAATCATGATCTGTTTGTCATATTCATGAGAAATATCAACAAAGCTCTGAAAATCACGTCTTTCGTTGACTTTGTCACGCTATTATCTTTTGAATATCACAACTTTCTAGATGTTTTCTCTCGCGAATTGATGAACACTCTATCTGAACGACGTTTCTATGATCATAAAATTCAGCTGCAGAAGAGCAAAACTTCTACCTTCAAGTCTTTATATGACATGTCTCAAGATGAGCTTCGAATACTAAAGAAATATCTGAAGAATAATTTGATCAAAGACTTTATTTAAGTCAGCTCTTTTCTCGCGATCTCTTTGATACTCTTTGTTAAAAAATCAAGCGAAGAACTCAGATTTTGCGTGAATTATCAAAGTCTGAATGTCATGACAGTTAAGAATCGATACTCATTACCTCTCATTTGAGAAACTCTAGATTGACTGACTAAGATCAAGTATTACATCAAGTTAGATATCATTGCAGTCTTTAATAAACTGCGAATGACTTATAAAGATGAGTGAAAGATCGCTTTTTGAATACGTTATGACTTATATGAGTACAACGTTTTGCTCTTTGAACTCACAAATGAATCATCATCATTTCAGAACTTTATTAATGACACTCTGCATGACTTCTTGAACGTTTTCTGCATTGCGTACATGAATGATATCTTGATCTATAGCAACAGCAAAAAGAAGCATACTCAGCATGTTCATCAGATACTGAAGCGACTTAGAGTCATTGAACTACAGATAAATATCAAGAAATGCGAATTTTCAGTTATCAAGATCAAGTATTTGAGTCTAATAATCATCACTCACGAAATCAAAATGAATTCTGAGAAAATCAATGCTATCATGAATTGAGCTGCACTTCAAGACATCAAAGATGTTCAGAGCTTTCTGAACTTCATCAACTTCTATAGATGATTTATTAAGAAGTTTTTCAAGCTGATCGACTCGTTGACTGTCTTAATCAGAAAAGATCAGTCATTTAATTGAACTCAGAAGTGTCAATTCATCTTCGATTGACTCAAGCAGACGTTCATCACTGTCTCTATCTTAATGCACTATAACTCGAATCTACTTGTGACTGTGAAAATCAATGTCTTCGACTATGTTGTGATCGAAGTCATGTCTCAGCGAGATGATAATGAGCAGTTAAGATTTGTGATCTATTTCTCTTTCAAAATGCTACTTGCAGAATGCAACTACGAGATTTATGACAAGAAACTTCTAGCTATAATCAGAGCTTTTGAGAAATGAAGACTTGAACTGAAAGACACATTAGATCTCATTGAGATCATTTTCGATCACAAGAATCTAGAATATTTCATGTCAATCAAGCTGCTTAGTTGAAGACAAGTCAGATGATCAGAATTTCTCTCTCGATTTAACTTCAAAATCGTGTATCGTTCGAGTGAATTGAACACTCAAGTCAATGCACTTACATGTTGATCAAAAGATCTTTTCTTGAACGAGAGAGATAGTTGTTGAGAACATCAATAACAGATCATGCTAAAATTAAAAAATCTGAAAATTCAAGTCTTAATCAATGTTCTCAACGATAGTGACTCTGAAGCACTTGAATCAAGTGACTTGAACAGTGAATCAATGATCTTTGAGCAGTCTGAATCATCAGAGAAAATGTCTATGAATGAGCTAGAAGAACAACTCTTCGCAGTCTATTTCAATGATGAATGAGTACAGATCATGATAACTGCGTTAAGAGATGATCAACGAAAGCTTAAAGAATTTTCGTTAGCGAAATGTATGCTGCAAAGTGATCGAGTCTACTATAAAGATAGACTATTGATATTTGAAGATGAGAAACTGCGACTACGTCTGCTTCAATTAAGTCATGACACATCTATTGCAAATCATTCAGAAAGAGTCAAGATCTACGAAATACTCAGTCATCATTATTACTGACTCAAAATGATCAAGACAGTAGTTCGCTTCGTACGTAATTGTCATCTATGCTCTCGAGTGAAAATCTCTAGAGAAAAATATCAGAAAGCTTTGAAGTTTCTTGATGTACTCAATCGTCGCTGAAAAGACATAATCATGAATTTCATCGTGACAGTATCTGAAAGTAAGAATCTGAACGAAAATTCAACAATCAATATTCTGATAGTCGTGAACAGACTATCTAAACAAGTGCATTACGAGTCTATGAGTGAAATTACAGCTCTAGATACAGCTCAAGTTTTTTATCATGCAATATGAAAACATCATGAATTATCTGATTCAATCATCTTGAATCATGAAACTCAGTTTGTCAATCACTTTTGAGACAAACTTTGTACTTGATTGAAGATTCAAGCTCAATTGTCAACTGCGTTTCACTCAGAAACGAATGATCAAATCGAGAACATCAATGACGTTTTGAAACAATATCTTCGAGTCTTCATGTTCTTTATGCAGAACGACTGAGCTGCATGACTGTCATCAGCTGAATTTGTCATCAATAATCACTTCTTCGAAAGCACTCAATGCACGTCATTTTTAACTAACTTCAAACAGCATTCTTGAATGAGATTGAAATCAAAGAAGACTCAGAAGAACGTTATTGAACATTTGAAATGAATACATGTCGATCTGTTTATTCAGAAAATAAATCAAATCAATGAAATTCTGCAAGAACAAATGATCTTAGCTCAAGCATATCAGAAACAATTCACTAATGTTCATTGACAACACGCTCTCAAGTATGCAATTAATGATATGATTTGATTAAATGCTCGCAATCTAATGATTCATTGACTCAGCAAGAAGTTATCTAATAAATTCGAGAAATCTTTCAGAATCATCAAAATTGTTAGTTTTCATTCTTATCAGCTAAAGTTGCTCAATGACTGATTCTGTTTCAACATCTTTCATACTTATCTGCTTCATTCTGCAATCAATGATCTCTTATCTGAACAAATATCTCTCGCGTCGTTTTTGATAGTCTTCGTCAAAGAAGTGCTTAGCTGAAAGATGAACGAAATATTGAACTCTCAAATAAAGAACTCTCAGCTAGAGTATTTAATTAAGTGAACTGAGATAGAAGAAAACAGTTGAGTAAAGTTTGTGAATGTGATGAATGTCATCAAAGTCATGAACGTCTATCACGCTTGAAATCTCAATCGTTCGAGTAAGAATTCATGAATTGCTTACGTGCAAGAAAGCAGCGACTCTGAATATGAGTCAGAGAATTAAAAGTCTTGCAGAAGCTTCAACTTCAAAAAGAGAAATCTATTGTCATGATTTTAGCATGTGTTACTTGAAAGATGTTGGGAAAAGAGATGTTAGATCACTTAGATGATGTTGAACAATATTATAGATGATGATAGACGTGAGATTATCAGTGATGTTATGAAAGTCTTTCAATACGAATGATACTCAGCGTTCATGAGGTATAAAAATCTCTGAATGATCTCTTTCTTTTCTTTCTTCTTCGTGCAACGTCTTGTATTTAAAATCTAGTTATTAGAATTTCATTCTGATTTCATTCAGCTCTCAGTTCGTGACAAAACATAAATGCAAATGCAAATGCAAATGCAGATGAATGAAATCTGATTATCAAGAAATTCTCGTCAAAATCACAAGAAATATTGTATTATGATTTTAGTTTTCGTTTATTCTTCATTTAGTCTTCGTCTGATTTCATTCTAATCAAGTCTAGCGAAAATCTGATCTAGAAATAATGTCATTGAAACTCTGCATCATATATGTAAGACGTCAACTCAATCGAGTCTAGCACAGAGCTGAGAAATACACATATAAGAATCAAGTTCTTTTCTGTAGATACTTTTCTTTCTTAGCATTTATTTACTAGTTAAATGACACTTATATGACTCGCTCTATGCTGATCTCTAACATATTGTATCGCGAAAGAAGATTCATTGTCAATCTCAAAAATGAGAACTGAACTTTAAAGATGATGAAAATGCGAGATTCAATGAATAACACATTGAAAAAGGCGAAAATCGATCTAATAGTTGTCATGATAGTCAAAATGCAAAAGAGAAACAACATTGTTTTGACAATCTTGAAAAAATACATCGCAGATGTCTTACTAGCGCAAAGAGCAATATGAAAGCATGTTTTTAATGTTAAAAGCATTAAGAAAGACGAGAAATTAGACTGATCACGTCAAGTCAAGTACTTGAGTTCGAGTCGAGTCAAGATGTTTGACTCAAGTATTCAAGTTGAGTCAGAGAGTTGAAATCAAGTATTGACTCGAAATTCTCGACTTGACTCGTCAAGACATGAAGATAGATAGATAGATATTTTATTATGACTTTCTATTATGACTCTCTATCATAGCTTTTCTTCATGACTTCTCTTCATGACTTCTCTTCATGACTTTTCTTCATGACTTTTCTTCATGACTTTCTATCAAACAATCTTCATAGTTTCTCGTCATGACTCTCTATCATAGCTTTCTATCATAGCTCTTTACCAAAGCTTTCTACCAAACAATCTTCATGTTTTTCTTCATGTTTTCTTCATGTTTTTCTTTATGTTTTTCTTTATGTTTCTCTTTATGACTTTCTTTATGTTTCTCTTTATGACTTTCTATCAAAAAGATAATGCAAAAAGGTAATGCAAAGGCAAAAAACCGGAAAAATTTCTATATTTAACTCTCTTGACATCATATTCGATTTCTTAATGAGTTGAATCGAGAATTTGAATCAAGTATTGACTTGAAGTCGATATCAGGTCGAGTCAGAATGTTGAAATCGAGTATTCAAGTTGAGTCAAAAGATTGATATTGAGTACTTGAGTTGAGTCAGAAGATTGATATCAAAACTTGACTTAACGATCAGTTTATGAGAAATGACATAAAATAGTTATACACAGTCTGAAAATTGAAATCTTCAACATGAAAACTGAAATGAAAAATCTAAAAACTGAATTAAAGTTCTTTAATCTTGAATTGAAACTAATAATCAATTTTATATGATTATTTAAAAGCGAAAAGTCATTACTATTCTGAGCGAGATAATATAACTACTTTGATACATGAAATATAAAGCAATTGCGTCAAGCATTTTCTATCAAAAAGAGTAATTTAGATTCTTGCAGACTAGATTTATATCATTTTCATCTGACATAAGTTGATAATAAAAGACAATTTATTGCAGATTTCAAAATAGAAATTAAGAAATCTCTACACTAAAGTTACTGTGTACATGAAACGCTCTGAGTAAGAGATTAAAGAAATATTTAAGTGATGTCAAGTGAATTTTCTAGAAGTTCGAAGCTTAAAACTCGAAAAAACTCTCTATGAAAAGAAATATAAAGAGTCGCTTTATGCACTCTTTCTCGCTTCGTTTCGCAAATAATAACGTGAAACTCAGCAGAAGCAATAACTCAGCGTCAAAACTCAAAACGTTGATGATAAAAATCAAAAAGTCAACGTTAAAGATTGAAATAAATCTATAAGATGAACTTAGCATAAGTTTGTCAACAAGCAAACAACTTCAGAACGACATTGTTGATTTATTTTGCAGTCAACAAAAATCGCTCACATCAGCAAATAGAAAAATGCAATACATGTTTAGTTCACTTGATGCATTGATGCTAAATTCACATGCAAATGCACATAACAACAAGAATACAATCAATTTGTGAAATGCAAATTCGCAGCAAAAAGAGCAAACATGAGCGATTGTGAAATTCAAAGAAATGAAAAAGTGAAAAGCAATGAAAAGTTCGCAAAAAAAAAGCTAGCATCGAAGTTAGTACTAGCAAGTGCTATGATGTCATCTTTAAAAAGATGCAAATAAAGAGACTGCGCGAAAGAATTGAATTTGCAGTCAATCAGTTAAGACAAGCAATATCATCAGAACAGAAAGAAACTATAAGTCATAGCTTAATTTACATTCAAAGAGCATGCAATGAAAACATAGAAAACTCAATTCAGAAGCAAATTGATCGACTTCAAAGTTAAACAAATAACAAACTGAAGATCATTCTACAATTAATTCAACAAAATGCTGAAAACATTAAAAAGAGAATCAATGCAAAGCAAATGACAGAGAATTTGCAAATCTTGCAGAAGATGCAGATTTTGCAAACGTTGCAAGTCATGCAAAATTCGCAAAAATCAACGCAGAAGCTCACATATGTGTAAAAAGCAGCTCAAGTCACAAGTGCAAATGCAAATGCAAATGCAGGCGAATAAAACCTGATTATCAAGAAATTCTCGCCAAAATCACAAAAAATATCGTATCACAAAAGAAGATTCATTGTTAATCTTAAAAATGAGAACTGAACGTTAAAGACGATAAAAATGCAAGATTCAATGAATAACACATTAAAAAAGGCGAAAATCGATCTTTTTTCTTTTTTTTTTCTTCATTAAGTGCATGCAGTCTATGACTATGACACTATCTAGACGCTGTGTGTATGCTAAATTACATGTAATCTAGTCAAAGTCGCTACTTTATATCTTTTCATTAAACAGTCACATCGATAGAATGTGCATACAAGCGCGTGAACTGTTTATATGATCAAGTGATCACATAAACAACTCAAGATTGTGAAAGCTGATCACTTCAACGTAAGCTTTCAACTTGTCTGTATGATCATCAAGATAAGCGAGCTAGATGAGCTTTGATTTATGTAGAGAAAAGTTGATCACTTCGACGTGAGCTTTCAAGTTCACTGTATGATTACTCAGCTGAATGAACTAAATGAACTTTGATTTATGTATTTGCGACGCATGTATAGACTGATCATCGAGTCGAGTTTTCATACCTACTTTCTGACTCGCTCGAGTACTCAATACCAATGTTGTGACTCGGCTCGAATACTCGATACCAATCTCGTGACTCGACCTAGTATCAATCTCAAGCCGGATCAGAATTCGCTGACTCGACTCGACTCGTCAAGCAATCGAATATGACGTCAAGAGAGCTAAATATAGAAATTTTTCCGGTTTTTTGCTTTTGCATTATCTTTTTGCATTACCTTTTTGGTAGAGAGTCATGACGGGAAACATGGAGGCCGTTTGGTACTAGGGAGCCATGAAGGGGAAACATGGAGGCCGTTTGGTACTAGGGAGCCATGAAGGGGAAACATGGAGGTTGTTTGATAGAAAGTCATGAAGGGAAGTCATGAAGGCAAGTCATGAAGAGAAGTCATGAAGGGAAAGTCATGAAGGGAAGTCATGAAGGAAAGTCATGAAGAAGAGTCATGATAGGGAGTCATGAGGAGTCATGAGGGGGAAACATGAAGGCTATTTGGTAGAGAGTCATGAAGAATGAACAAGCTATCTACAACTATCTACCTACCTACCTTTATGTCTTGGCGGGCCGGGTCGGGAATCCGGGTCAATACTCGGTTCCAACACCCTAACCCGGCTCGAATACTCGGTCCAAACATCGTGACCCGGCTCGAATACTCGGTTCCAAAATCCTGACCCGAATCGAGCCTTGGCGGGCCGAGAACCCGGCCCGACCTCGATGACCCGGCCCGACGCGGCCAGTCTATGTCGAAGATTTTAAGTTTCGGACAAGCCATTTATTTACTAGGGTATTGATTCACCAGCGTTGAAACTCACTGTAAAGTCTGTAATATTGAGAATCGCACTGTCGGCGAGTCGGCATCTTTCACATCCAAAAATATCCTCACAATATTTTGCCAGTATTAAGATACAACCACAAGCAAAATGGGTATTCAAAAAAAGGTTTGATTCCTAAGTTAAACCGCAGGTACTTTTGCTCGCTGACTGGTTCGTCAGCATGGAAAAGGAAGACTTGACAAATGGTACAAGCTCGCGAAAGAGAAGGGCTATAGAGCCAGAGCAGCCTTCAAGCTTATACAGCTCAACCGAAAGTTTGGCTTTCTCGAGAAGAGCAAAGTACTACTGGATCTCTGCGCGGCGCCAGGGGTAATGTCAAACTCGTTCATACTAAATGGATGTGAATTGATGTCTGTAGTCTTGGTGTCAGGTTGCAGCAGAGACAATGCCGGCAAGTAGTCTTATTGTGGGGGTAGACCTAGCTCCCATTAAGCCAATTCCGAGGACGATTACATTTCAGAGTGATATTACCACCGATAAATGCCGAGCCACAATCAGACAGCACCTCAAGACGTGGAAAGCAGATACCGTCTTGCACGATGGCGCACCAAACGTTGGCACCGCATGGGTACAAGATGCATTTTCTCAGGCTGAGTTGGCTCTTCAAGCCTTTAAACTAGCTACTGAGTTCTTGATCGAGGGTGGTACATTCGTTACTAAGGTTTTTCGGTCAAAAGACTACAACGCTTTGTTATGGGTTCTCAATCAACTCTTCACCAAGGTCGAAGCCACCAAACCTCCATCATCCAGAAATGTTTCCGCAGAGATATTCGTAGTCTGCCGAGGATTCAAGGCACCCAAGCGGATAGACCCAAAATTCTTGGATCCGAGATCTGTTTTTGCAGAGCTTTCAGACCCAACACCAAATAACGAAGCAAAGGTATTCAATCCCGAGGTGAAGAAGAGGAAACGAGATGGATATGAAGAAGGAAATTATACGCAATTCAAAGAGGCTCTTGCTAGCAAGTTCATTCAAACCACGGATCCCATCGCCATGCTCGGTAGCCTCAACAAATTGATCTTTGAAGGGCCAGGGAACGGAGACATTGCTCTGGCTGCTTTAGAAAGACTACCCGAAACAACATCTGAGGTCAAGAAGTGCTGTATGGATCTTAAGGTGCTCGGACGCAAAGAATTTCGTACTTTATTGAAATGGCGGCTCAACGCTCGTGAGAAATTCGGCTATCTTTCAAAGAAGAAATTCGACGACGATGCTACTGAGGAAGTTACTGTGGTATCTCCCATGGACGAAGAGCTTCAAATGCAGGAAGAATTGGATAAGCTCACCGAGAATGAAACGGCGCGCAAGAAACGCGAGAGAAGGAGAGATAACGAAAGAAAACAAAAAGAGATTATTCGCATGCAGCTACACATGATGCCGCCGACCGAGATAGGCTTGGAGCAAAGCGGGCCCAATGGTGAAGATTCAATGTTTGGACTAGCAGCAGTTAGTAAAGCGAGCGCGATCGAGAAGATTACGAGAGGCAAGATGGGTATCCCAACTCGGAAAAACGAAGAGCCCAAGGATGAGGGTATCTCTGATGACGAGAGTGACGAGGAAGAGGATAAGTTGGATAGAGAAATGGACGCGTTGTACGATCATTACCAAGAACGAAGATCCGAATCCGACGCAAAGTACCGGGCGAAGAAAGCACGTAAAGAACACACCGATGGTGATTGGGAAGGATTCTCGGACCACGAAGAAAGTAGTGGAGAAGAATTTGATCAGGATCATGACAGCGCCTCGTCTTCAGAAGAAGACGCCGAGGAAGCAACGATCTCACATGGAACAGTCAGTACTGGTGCACTACACCGGAAGGACGAAGATGGCCTTACCAAAAGAGCTTCCATGTTTTTCGAACAAGACCTCTTCAGGGAGATCGGTGTTGGTGACCCCAACGATGGCGACGACCGCGCGATTCAATTGCAGAAAATTAATATTGAGAGCGACGAACTGAATGATGCTAGGGAAGTTGTCAGCGAATCGACAAACCCAAAACCAAGAATTGGTGGGACACCGATCCGTTCTTTTCCACAAGTAAATGTCAAAGGGGATTCCGGACCTCTCAGACAGAGCTATAACCTTGATGCTAAAGCAAACACACATGACAGGCAGGCAGCAGAAGATCTTCATGATGCCGATGCAAGCTTCGACATTGTTCAGGATTCATCTACCGAGTGGGATAAACAGTGTGAACCTAAGGAAAATGGACATCTGGACATCGATATCATAACTTCGGAAGCGATGACGTTGGCCCAGCAAATCGCTTCTGGGGAGAAGTCAAGGCATGATCTAGTGGACGAAGGCTTCAACAAGTTCACGTTCCAAGACCGCGATGGACTTCCGGAGTGGTTCTTGGATGATGAGAACAAGCATAGCAAGCCGCACCGCCCCATTACTGCTGCAGGCGCAGCAGCGATCAAGGAGAAGCTTCGAGCACTAAATGCACGCCCCATCAAGAAGGTTCGCGAGGCGAAGGACCGCAAGAAATTCAAAGCGGCCCAAAGGCTCGAAAAATTGCGAAAGAAATCAGCCTTAGTAGCAGACGAGGATGGTACTTCGGAGAAGGACAAGGCTCAAAATATCGCAAAGCTAATGAGTAAGGCCGCCAAGAAGAGACCTAAACAGCAAGTAAAGGTTGTCGTTGCACGAGGCGGCAATCGTGGAATATCTGGCCGTCCACGCGGCGTCAAGGGCAGATACAAGATTGTAGATGCTCGACTTAAGAAAGATGCCCGGGCTGAAAAACGCCTCGCAAAGAAACGGAACTGAACTTTCCATATTACTGGCGGCCGCCAACAGCGCTAAAAATCAACGTTGGTTGCGGTTATATTACATAGTACCGATGTCGGGAAGCAGGTCCTCGCTTGTCATGGCCAAAGAAACATCTCGTATGAATGTACTTGAAGGATAGAGCATCCCTCCAAAGTCCATATCATACCTACCATGCGGGTCCTCGTTAGCCGTGGTCTCATTAGCAAACCTTTATGGCTTAAGTAGATGTACAACGCTTCGTTCCTTAGACGCGAGAAGATTTCGCTAGTTTCGGGGAAGAAAGGTAATTGGAAAACCTACCAGTAATTCACGGCGCATGAGATGCCCTCTTCCGAACAGCTCTGTGAGACCTTATGATACCTATGCGATTTAGCGCAGAACTTCGCCCCTCATGTATGATCCGCTTACCAAAGTGCTGGCAAGTATAGAAGATCACCAGCGTCGAGCCGAAGCCGAATAGGTCTACTCAGATAGGAAAAGGGACTTTCTTCTTCTTTAGGGTTGTCAGGATCCCAGGTGGCGAAGGGTATTACGTCCCCTGGCTTGTCCGGAACAATGACCATCTCTTCCTTACTCGGTCAATACTTGTGAAGATTGGATGACAGTCTGCAAATACAGAGACTCACTGATTCAGGCCTCGAATTAGACTTAAGGGCGTAGGTTGCACAGGGAAGTGACTTCTCGTTGATGCACGCCGTTTCAGGTGGCGGTAAGAGAACGAATTGCTTAGAGCCAATTATCTGGTAGTAGATGTTCTCATAATTGTCTCTATGAAGAGCTGTGATGCTGTTACTGTTGCCTATCCACAGATTGATTGCATCGGGAGGCTGGCCGAACGCAATGCGGGCCCACGGAATATCTTCGTCCACGTCTTTGTAAAGCGATGCATATTCTCCCCTGAGATTATCATTCTCTAAATTCGACTGGGATTAGTAGTTGAAGGTGAGATAGTGCAATCATGTAGAGCTCACGACTTTGTGCATACTTTACATTCGTTGCCCCATGGATCCCTTTCTCTTGCTCTCGGACATAGTGAAGGAAAGCCGGAAAGGGCTCATCCACCTCTAAGGGTTTAACAAAGTACATCAAACCGTCTTCCGGGTTTCTAGCTACAGAATCTGCATTGCTAAGTCTTCTCAGCACCATGCCGCCCAGATCTACGGTTTGTCCAAACTGACCCAGAAGGTGTAATGGCAACTTTGACCAGAGCATCTGCCATTACCTTCGCTAAATAATCAACGTTCCATAACTGGACTGCTGGCCATGCTGAAGCGGCTCCTCGGACCACAAAAGGCTGGTTTTTGGCTACGTATCTCATAAATTCAAGAGGGCTCGGTGTTTCGTCGAGCTCATCGATCTGGCTACCGTTCAGTTCTTGATACGTCGTCAATAAATCCACGAGAGCCTTGTCCACAGTAGGTGGTATATGTGCAGCCATGATTAGACAGGCCCCAGTGTTTTGCTATCGCATAGCCGAGTTCAAGGAGGTACACCTCGAATTCAAAACCACAAGGTTAAGACTGGTATTAGCCAGTTGAATGAATTTTTAAGCTCTCAGCGCATTCAAGATAGAGCAGCTTTTACGGAGTACTATCGGACCTACTTGGTCTACCAGGGAGTTAATACATAGCGTGCGGGAGTAATACGTTAGTTTCTCCACGCCGCTCTAACCATTGAGGTACTATGGCAGCTCTGGAGACAGTATCTTACTCAACGCTTTTACATCACAATTAATCAATCAATCGATCAAGATGATTCTTTACTTAAGATGAAGCTTATTTCAAAATTTACGAAGCTTTCTCCACCTTTTACGCTTATTCGCAAGCAATTAACTCCAGAGCTGTCATAATAAATCGTTGGAGCGGCGTGAAGAATACAGCGCTTTGCTCCCGTACGCTAGAGTTTAACTCCCTGGAGGACGAGTAACACCTTAGTAGATTATTACTTACGCAGCTAAACTAAAGTAGCTACATAATATACGAGTACTAAGGTGCCTTAAATACCGAGCAATTCAATTGTCCCAGACTTCGAAAACACTGCAATAAAGTACAGGTTCCAGTAACTGTCCAAGTGTTCGACATTGGCCTCAATACTAAAGGTTCACCACTTGCGACTATGACTTCGAGCGAGAGAAATGTCGAAGACGGAAATGCAGATTCTGGGACACCTCTACTGCAGAGAGCTTCGTCGCAACACAGTTCTTTAAGCCAGACAATGTCCGGCCTCCTTCATGACTGGTGGCTCTATGAGATACTTGGAGCCGCTATAGCCGTTTTAGCCATTCTTGCCATCGGTGTGATTCTCTCAGCATACGATTCAAGTTCGCTTCCTGACTGGCCGTCTGTATTTACAGTGCGGCAATGTTTCATACCCTCGTATACTTTCACATTGCTAAACCCTACCCTAGATCAACTCGGTTGTTTCTCTTTTTGCTATTATTACGAAGCTTTGCATGGGTTCTGCTGTCGCGGCAGCCATAAGCCAGTCAAAATGGCTTTGGTACCGTCAAGGCGAGCCTCGCCTCCTACAAGACTTACAAATGTTTGATGATGCGACTAGAGGACCTTGGGGCTCTACCCAGCTTCTTTTCAGTCTGCGTGCCCGGTAAGCTACTTTGTAAAACTGTATAGACCGAGCCTTCTAATCAGAGACTGCAGGCATTTAGCATTTGTGGGTTCTGTGGTTATAATCTTGACACAATTCTTTGATCCATTTCTCCAGCAAGTCGTTATTTACCCGAATCGCCTAGTGCCATCCGACATCAGTCCGATCATTGTCAGAACCGATAGATACGAGGCCCGTAGTCTTGAGGGTCTTCCGTTACCTTCTATTGTTGATTTGTCAATGAAAGCAGCGATTTACAAGGGTTTATTCAATGTAAGAGACAGTACAGAGCATGATGCTGTATATACTTGCCCCACCGGCAACTGTACCTGGTCCACGTTTACCTCTTTGGCCGTTTGCAACAAATGCCTCAATATAACAGATGAAATTCTGAATGATTGCGATGAAACTGGAAAGTGCATACTTTCTTTACCTAATGGCCCGATGCTCTCTGGCTACGGCAGCCAGATCAATACCAGCGTTACCAATATCTCATCCTCTCTGAACAAGATACAACCATCGGTGATTAAGTTCTCTTCGCTCCGATCGAAGAAGGTTGACAACTCGGTTTATGCGGCCGCTATGGAGTGTGCTATGTGGTATTGTGTTAATACCTATACCGCCACTGTTATTGACGGTATGCTGAAACAGGATCAACTCTCCTCTTGGCGTAATGATTCTGCGCTGCCTTCACAAACGTCTGATCTTATATATCATTTGCCGACCTCATTCGCCAACACTACGGCAAACTCCTCCGTCTTTAGAGTAACACACTTGGCTGCGAAATCCATGAATAGATTCATGTCCGACCTGTTCACTGGGAGTGGGGGTGTCAATGTTTCTGGTTCTGCGTTTACCTCCGATATAGTCCAGGCTCTCTATACGACCGACACACTCCCTGAACTTATTGACAATCTGGCAATTTCAATGTCCAACAATATACGCCAACAAAACGCAAGTGTTTCTAGTCCCGAATGGAGGGGAACCGCGTGGAAAAGTCAAACTTATGTCCACGTCCGCTGGGCCTGGTTTGCATTCCCTGCGGGACTTGTAGTGTTGTCGCTTGCACTTCTGGTGGGGACTATAATCGAAACTAAGTATCGCGAGGTAATGATCTGGAAATCCAATAACCTAGCTCTTCTCTTTCATGGGCGGGGTCTGGAACTAGACAGTCTGGATGAAATGCCCGTCAATAAGATAAGTCAAATGACAGAAAAGGCCAAAGGCATTAGTGTTGAGCTGATGCAGGTGTCGAGCCAGACTTGGAAATTCGTGCAAAAACGATAGTCAGGGGCCTTCAAGGACATTGAAAACTGCTTAGTATCGATTGAACGACACACAAATCAAGCGAAGTTCAGCTATTCAGGACACAATCCGGCTCGATCTATACTTCAGAGCAGCATAAGCTTCGGGCATCGTGACTATCGCTTTGGCAATCCTCTTCCCCCCTCAGACTGCTGGAAATAACTCTATAGATAATCAAGTGGAGCTTCACGTTGAAGACCAGCCAACTTTCTGCACGTACGAGACTAGATGGAACGTTAATAAAGCGTCAGAAGATGATCCGAGCAATACAAGTACCTTGCAAAGCTTGATATGCCTGTTCATTTAGACAGTCCATAGCCATGCCATTCAACCTTTGACTTATCAAAGCCTGAAGTCGCCACTTTCATAACCGAGTCGCCATCAGTAACGACCAGGAATAATCTCTTCACTCAGACATGATATTATGGAAGCAGGGAAAGGCATAGAAGGTGGTACAGTATAAGCTGCTTATAGCGGAAGTGGCAAATCTCAATATTCATTCCGTAATGAAGAGAGTTCCGCTATATACATAGGTGTTACTAAGCACCTTTATATACCCCTATTTGATTCTACCAAATCCACCTAACTCGTCACCCATTCAAGCACGTAAATCCTTCTGCTGTAGGCTAGCTGTATGACGTTCAGTGAGCTTTCTTTCGTGTTTTCTGAGGGCCCGAGTGAACTGAGGGTATGCCCATACTGTTCCCGCCACCAGTGACCACAGGCTTCCAGGCGGTTCCGGCCAATAACGGCCTGATTAGCTTCAGTGAACCATCAAACCCGTAATGCTCGCCGTTGACTGCTTTGCATAGTCCTTCGGGGGCGTTTGAATGAAGGTAGATCGATAGGTAGGTTGTGGGTAGACATTGAATATACCGGAACACACCAAAAAGAAATCAGAAAGAAATTCCCGTTGGCTTATCCGTGCTGCCATCGACATTCCTTCGTTGTACCACAGTGTTGGAAAGTATGTTTGCGCAGTCTCGATGGACTCTGCGCAAAGGCGCCCGGATGTATGATAAGCTCTTCCACTAGAATCTGTGGATCCGAAGGACCAACGAGGCCGCGTACGGTCGAGGGTGAATGCTACAAATTTTTCAAGGGTTGTTTGCGAAAGCCGGCGACTCTCTGACCTTTCCTAGTCGGGGTAACAACCCGACATTTGAAATCGTCTTTCAAGGGGGCGCGCGACTACCATGTGAGCATTGGGATCAACAAACGGAACCATTTTTGACGGCTACCCTATCATTACAGTCTTGATACAAATCCAATCACTTTTCAATCCCCGCCTTGTGGCCCTCGAGACACGCCCCGGACCGCATTGTTGTTGAAGCTCATGGATCCCCGCTGTTACTCTCCTTGGATTACATATACACACACACCCACAAACCACATATCGTGACCTGTTGCAATTATTTCACAACTCAATGCTTCTGGTTGGGAGTTGATATATATAACTAGTGCTCCTATGGCAGACGGCCTTTTCACCCGTCCGCGGTTTTCAAGTCGATCTGCTCAAACATCGTGAAACCAATTATGCGAGAGGGCTTCGTCCGCTGTGAGCCTCTTCGCTGGATCAAAGTTTGTCAGACCTCCGATAAGATCCTTGAGGTCCGAGTCAAGGGGCTTCATATTCCATCGGACAAACGGTTCACGCGGGTTCTCCTTGTTAAAGCCGCCCCGAAGCGCTTCCAGCACCTGGCACCAGGGGCTGTCGCCGAGGTGTCTCAACAGCCCATCGAAACTTTCCAGGTCCGCAAAGTACGAAATCTGGCGTTCAAGAACGTGGGCCAGTGCTAGCTCACCTTCGGGAAGCGTCTTTTCATCAACATACAAGATGACGTGCTTCAGTACAGCATAGATACACTATTCCACGATATCAGTCACCATCCGTCCTTCGGGCGAGCCGAGCCTTAGCATTCTTCAACTTACCACGATGCCAAAAGAGAACATGTCGGAGGATTTGTTGATGCGACCTTCGGCATGAGCTTCCGGACTGCGCCAATTCTGGTTGCCCACTTGTCTACCTCGAATGTTGCTGCCGGGCGGGACGTAGGCTGAGTCTTCGAGATCATCGAGACGGACCTCATCAATGATAATTTCATGGCTGGTTTGGCTTCACTGGATCAAGACGTTGTTCGGTTTGATGTCTATGATGTCTTAGCGGTTATCATTAAGGGAGCCGGGTGTTTGAAAGAGATCGGGCTAACCGGTATGCACAATGTTCTGATGGTGCAGCTCAGCAAGGCCACGCAATGCATCTTTCAGAATCCGTTTCGTGAGTAGCAGAGGCAGATCTTTTTGAGTCAGAGAGAGCAAATGATTCTTAAGATATCTGTAGACGAACATTAACCTATTGGGAATCGTGTCTTGCAAGAGACGCAGATAACGACTGCCACCGAGCGCCCGTTGCATGTCCTGGTAGTATTTAAAGTCGGTCAGGACGTTCTTGACTACGAACTTCTGGTTCCCACATCTGGCACAAAAGTCGTCACCAAGTCTACCTATACTAGCAACATAGCTTGTTGAACACCTACGTTGTAAGATAGACGTGGGACGGCGGAACTTCCTTCGATTGAAGGACTCGCTCGATGAGGTAGTGTCGGCCGGACTGACCTACAAGCTTCTCATTCGTATGTATCGTGGATTGCGTTTCATGCTGCTTCAAGTCGTCGACCGACATAGTGCTAATATGACGGTAGAGTCCAAGAGTAGTCGGAAACAGAGTGTAGGCGGATTTTAATGCACTCGCACACGGTGATGACTTGTTTGCAGGCGAACGGAATGTGTTCAAGTAAGTTTTCAGGAATGAAGAGACGCATCGTAGAAACATATCGTTGGTCGTCATACGAAAGACTTCATGAGTGATGCACTAAGCCGTTCGTCTTCTGCCAATCGTCTCAACCGTGGTCTATATTTAGACGCTACCCGTATGCACTCCAACAAGTGACTGCAGGCCAGCCCAATAGCGCCTCCCTCATTCCTGAACGTGCCTCCTCTTCTCCCAAAGCCTCCTTCACCAGACCGAAGACGCTCGAGCAACACTCATTCGTCAAACACTCCAGGGCACGCGCTGCAGCAGCTCTCGGCCATTGGAGCCTCGTATTCGATCCATGTGCCATGCCGGCTGAATCTTCGCTACGCCCCTCGGAGATGTCCATCCATCGTGCATCGTCAGCTCCTCTTGCCTGGGTCTTCAAGCTGAGACGGCTGCAATGGATCGGTGGCACCGCCCCTCCACGATCAACAGCGAAAGGCGAGATCCACGTGTCGAGGCCATACCACCCGAACGACGCCAGGTCATCCGATCATGGCCGAGGTGCGATCCTTGTCGACGTGGCAGGCAGACAAGTGGAAAGCCCGAGCGATCGCGATAAAGGACGATGCATTTCTATTCTTATTCGTATGACAGCCCAGCAGGCGTGCCATGATTTCAACAGTCGTTTCGCCGTGGCATCCTTCTCGGAAGCTGAGGATCTCAATCAGTATCGTAAAAGAGCTAAGTATTGGTGAAACGGTGGCCGGCCAAGGGAAGCAGGGGCAGGAGGGTCAGGAGTGGTAGTCGAGCAAAAAGATGCTCCAGCATGTTCTGGAGGGAAAATATCTTCGTTCGAGCTGAGCTGCAACGCGGAGGTACGAGGGGGCGAATGAGAGGACCCGGCTGTATTGCTGGCTTAAGTCGTAACCCAAAGAATGGGCTGTGGAGTGCACAAGCACCTGGTGGAGTCTGAGACCAGGCAAACTGGGCGAATTCAGAAGTACAAAGGATCACGATCGCCGTGGGACTCTCTCTGACTGAGTCGGTAGCACTGGAGCTGCGCCGCCGAAACAATCGCCGCAGCTGTCCATATATTCCAGTTTGTAGGTTGATTTAGAGCAAGGGTGACGATGCGGATACAGGAGCCGACAGTAGAGAAATTGAGGCAGGGAGGAGGGAGAGGAGAGCTGAAAGAAAGGTTGAAGGTGGTGCAGGGATGGACAGTACATACTTCATGCGCTTGCGAGTGAGTGAACCTAAGGTAGGTAGGCATCAATCATTGTAGGCAGCAGCATTCCAATGAGCGTAGGCAGCAGCGTGGGCCGACATACATCGAAGGCAGTTGAAGCCGGGCGCAAAGGGAGCTGGTTCAGGCTCCAGCGTGCTGCGCCCCTGCGCTAGAAGTGGAAGGGGGGGAAATGTTTCGTGATCACGTCTGGAAGGGTAGTTGTTGAATTAGTTATTTGACTGTGTAAAGTTATGAACGTAGTCGTATGAGCCTGACCGACGCGTATTTTGAAGCATGTAGGGTGTTGGATAGGGTGTTTGGTAGGAAGCCATGGAGGGTGCATTCTATTGAGCTAATTAGCATGTGCTATGTATTATGGAGCATACTATGAAGTAGGCCATGGAGTGAATGACGCGTGTTAGGGCGCGTCGCACGAAGCATGTTTTGGAGAATATTTTGGAACGAGTAGGCTGGTGAGTAGGTAGGGTGACGAGTATCACTCAGAGTAGGTAGGGTGGCGACTGGCGAGTAGGTAAGGTAGGTAGGCAAGTCTGCAGGCTGCTAAGTAAATGGTTGAGTAAAAGGGCGGAGGCGAAAACTCACTTTTCCCAAGCCGGTTCAAGAATCGTGGATGCAACCAAGTTACTGATTCATATTTCAAGAGAATTCAAACTTATCATTATTAATGTTTTAACTGAAATATATAAAGCAGAAAGGCTGATACGAAAGGTAACAAATGTTATTTCATTCATAACATTGACAACGTTTTACCGATTCGAGTATCGTCGATCAGACGCTCACTACATAGTAACTTGAACACAATTCTTTTCAAGCATTATTCTCCGTATCTTATCTGCGCTGAGATAACCACTGGTCCACCTCAACCCACATACTGTCAGCCTTGATCTCATTTCCAGCCGCCTTCACCGCTCTGAAGACCTAATATTAAATCTGTAAGCTCTGTTAAGGTTGACAACTGTTGGAACTCTACGTACCGAGTCCCATAACTCGAAAGCGTCACTCAAACTGGCGCGTAGATCGCAATATTCGACCCATGTCTGACACTTGGTCTTCATCTCTTCCCGGGTACTCTCCAACGTAGGGTCCTCGCGGTCAGATAACTCATCGAGGTATGTCATAACCGCGACTCCCAGCGCGCAAGAATGCTCATCATAGAAAGGTAAACTGCAACAGGTCAAAACGAAAACACAAGTAGAGCTAGAGAGAGGCAATACCCTAAAGATAGATCCATCCAGTCGTCACGGTCTCTTTCGACGTAACCTTCTAGAAACATTGTAGCGACACTCATCTCAACTAAATCACGCAGACTAGCCTGTAGCGTGGAGATCACCGAATAGTAGGATAGCATATGCCGGCTCAGGGGCCCACTATAACCTCTTGGCTGGTGGTGCATCTTACCTAGACAAGCTATTCGGGAGACCAACATACAGTTGCGCTTGTCCACTTCTACAAGGAAGTGAGCTTTACCTCGAATAAGCCGACGTTAGAAATCTTACCTGATCCTCGTAAGGGTGCTCCCGAGCTATTAGGGAACATTGTGTTAGCATTGAGTAGGTGGTGGCGTAGCAATTCGATGGCGATAAACGCCGCCTCTTCCTGGTCTCTTCTAGAACCATACGAGGATAATGCAGCTTCGAGAACCTCTCCCCAGACTGTCAGTTGGTGCTTTCTATCAATGTAGCCACGAAGCTGCAGAAAGCGCCAGACCGCATTTGCGCTAATCTCGTGGCGTGTCTTTAGGAGCTGCAGACTGTTAGCCGGACATCTACTGTAGGAAACTTGATGACTGACATTATCATGACTCTTGGATTTTGGCGTTATGGTATTTGAAGCAAATTCTCGGTATGTCAAGCTTCGAACCGCAAAAGAGATGGAGCCAGGCAGTAAATTCTCTGAGGTTGCCTAGATCATATTTAGGTGAAAGGAAAACCATAGTTGATGTGGAGTTAAATCACCCCTAGTTTCCGGCGTTGTCCTACTATGGCATCGCCTTTCACATTCCACTCCGATATACGGTCCTTGGGAGAAGGTAGGAAATCTTTGACGTTGGTTTTGGCTTCATACTCCGTATCAAACCAAACCTTCGTTACGAGTTCTTTTCTTTGGTAGTAGCGGTGCAAAGAATCTGCAAGCAGGCTAATCGCCTGCATCCTCATGGGTTCCAACTGGTTCTTGACAAAGTTTTGGTACTCTGGGCTATCTCCACCATCGTACGGTGCAGTTAGGAGGATCTGGCCAGAAGCCAGCCAGTTCAGAACTCGAGGCCGGAGCATGCCGTGTGATAGATACATGTTGAGCTCCTCGGGCAGTCGGTTCCCGATGCAGCTGTTCAGATCATGAGGAGCACGCTCCTTATCCCTGGGCTCGATGTCCCCTTCAGCGGTGATGACAATATGATAATTCACGCTCGTGGCCGCCCGCTTGTATCTGTCTAGATAATCAACAGCTTTCACGTTGGCATCACTAGAATAATGTGCACAGACTTGAGTCACACTGTGGCCGCACGATACAACGAGGCTGACAATATCTCGCATCGTGCATCCTTTAGGGTATACCGACGGGTTAGCCAGCGGGGGAAAGGGTATCAGTAGTTTTGACCCCGCAAGGAAACAAGCATCCGTGAAGACGCTGAGAGGTATCCTCCCAAGCTCTTCCAGGCAATTTCGTCGATCAACCCACTGAAACGATGAGTCCTCGAGACTAAATCGAGAAACCTTCTTGTTGTGTCCCCTTTCCGGGACCTCACTCGTCTGGTAGAAGACTTTGAGTCTAGTGATAATCTTGTCAGCACCGTAAAGGAAGAGCTCTGAAGGGCCGCATATTGCGTCTATAAACTGTTTTTGATGTTCTTCGAAATACACAAGCTACACGTCATTAGTGACTGAAGAGTGATGAGGAATTACGCCTCACCTGAGCCAAAGCACTGTATGGTGCGACAGTAAAGGGTACCTCGTGCTCCTGAAGTACTTTCTTGAAAAATTCCGACAAAACTGCAGAAGTAGGGGACCCTGCACTCAATCAGCACTGCTAGGGTCGGTTTGAACTGGCTGCGTCGCGTACCGGTCTTCTTGAACTCAATTATCGCTTCATTCGCCATATCGGCGTCGTAAGTCTTGAAAGCAGCGGCATTAGCGCGGGCTGATACTATTGAAGGCCCAAAAGGGTCGTCCACGATGCCGTGATCCAGCCCGTTAAAGACAAAGTGGAGCTTCAAGCCGGCCGTTCTCAGAGCATCCAAGTCCTTAATGATTGCCTGCTCAAGCGCCAGCGGGAATCCACCCAACGCAGAAAGGAGAGGTTCTTTGACCGGTGGTGCAAGAAAGCTATCTAGATAGTAGGCAGCGTCAACACCAACTAAACAATTCGACAGATTGGCCAGCGGCATAGACTTTGTCAGAGGGATGACCCATTGATCGAAAGCTAGGACTTTATGATAATAAAAGTTAGAGTTGGGAGGGTTTGAGGACTTTAGGGCTCTACTTACTACCCATGTTTAGTAACTGTCATATGTAAAGGAAAGGCCAACAGCCCCGTTTCACCAGTGCAGGCTCAGAAGTTAGAACAACATAGCTCAGGTTCACCGAAAGCATGTATACATTACTTAGGAAGGTAAATTACAGCGAATTGATTTCCTTAGCGTGTCGGCGTTGAAGTCTAAATTTGGCCGAGACAGCGGTCGGCATTTAGCCGCAGCCTTACGAGGCAATGTTACCCGACTCTCGTTGAATTCTTTCTCATAAGAATCGCGCTCATCAAGGCTTTTTATAACTTAGGTTTTTGAAATACTCAATTTGAAATTGTCAGCAAGCAGTATGGTTTCCGTGAACGATGAGGTGATCCATATTCCTGTCATCGATCTGTCCAATAATATCGCTCAGATTGGCGATCTCCTGGTAGACGCTGTGTCGAAATGGGGATTTGTTTTCATAAGAAGTGTTGGCTCCGGCTTTCCACCAGAGATCATTGATCGTACTTTTGAAGTGGTCAGACTTGAACTTTGGTCTTGACCGGGGTTTCCACAGCCTTGTGGATCATCTAACAGTGCTAGTAGTCTCGTGGTTTCTTTCGAACGCCCTACGAAGAAAAAGTGAACTATGCCATCGGACCCAATGTACGTGTCCTCAATTCTCTACCTTTGGTGAAAGACGCTACCATATCTTAGAATAAAGGGTGGTCATCAAAGGGTTCCGAGATTTTGGACCCAGAGCATCAGAAGGTGATTGATAATGTTTGCTTAATGCATAGTTCCTTGGCACTACATTATCGTTGCTTCTCAACCGAAAAAGCTGACTTCAACCTTTGAAAGCTTGAGTTTTGTTGCCGTTGGTTTATAATCCTCTTGCGTGCCCGCCTGAAGGCCGGCTGTTTCTCTGGTCACGGACATAGCGGCATCTACTATCGTTATCTTACGTCAAAAAGTCTCGCTAGACCTGTCACTGATGTATCTCTTAGACCGGAGACAACAAGGAGTTCTCATATCCCCTATGTAGTGGTAGTGGGGCAGTTGCTCACAGTGCTTAGAGCCTTTAATATTGGGGAGTTTGTGCATGGCAAAGCTCAGCAACCCTTACCGCAGGCTATACGGGCTTATGAAGTCGAGATCGATCAATTTGCAGATCTTTGTCGTCAGCTTTGCACAAAGCTTCTTGGCCTCTTCGCAATTGGCCTGAAAGTGTGTGGCTGTTCTGACCTTATGATTTTAAAGAACCAAATTCATGATGGAATTAGATCCATGCGGATGACGGCGGTGAGGATTGGTTCTCCTCTCGGCATGCCCTTTCTAAAGGTCCTTCGGGAAGTATTCTCCGGCTCCTCTATGTAAACCACACACCTTTGATGCCTTCGTCCGTTACTTTACTTTCTCCTTACATATGCCAGTATCCCACGTCTACTGTGACTCCGGTCGACGAGATTCGTGCGGGAGCCCATAGCGACTATGGTATATCTCTTGACCCGGCGGCATTTTTCCACTCATTTCACAGCTGAATTAAATGCAAGGGTCACTTACCCTCCTCTTCCAGCGGCCTCAGCAGCCTGGCTTAGAGATTCTTACTCCTCAGTCAACCTGGGCACCAGTATCCGTCTATCCGTCAGGCACTGAGAACGACCAGTTCCCTCCGATCTTGGTCAATGTCGGTGACCTGTTAGATCACTGGACGAATGGCCTATTGAAGAGCACGGTGCACAGAGTCCTGCTTCCAGAAGGCAGTAAAGAAGATAGGTATAGTATAGCCTACTTCTGCCACCCGGCAGATGATACGGAATTAGTACGGGTTCCCAGTGTGTTGACGGACAGGAGACACTACGAGGATGTCAGGCCTGTCAATGGCCAGGGAGTTGTCAAGGCAATGACCGCCGCAGAGCACCTTAAGAGCAGGTCAGTCAATACGATAGTGACGATCGAACGGTCATCTTTAATCTTTTCGACCTAGATTAGCATCCACCTACGGATGGGAGGGAGAGGATCGTCTACGAGAGAATTAATAAGGATGAGGGTATTCGAATTGAGTTGAAAATCAATGATGGAGTGTGAGATGCAGACTTGAAGGGTGTGACAAGACACGAAGAGTTTCCTGTCTCCTCTGGTATTGGTATTAGGTACAAACAAGCAATACAAACAAAGGATCCTTGGGCGAAACCATAAGAAGCAGTATTCGTCAACCTCTAAACGCCTGTCAAGAATTTCCCGTATTCATGCGCAGCTGATAAGCACTCATGCGCAGACTACAACTCATGCACGCCTGAAAGCCAATCGTGGACGGTAAGGGCGAGCATTGCAAAGTCACAGAGGCGAATATGGTCGGGCCAATGAGAGTTGGGCCAGAGCCTGCTGTTGCTCGACTGATAGTGTAGGACTGAGTCCAACCGAATTTGTCAAGGTTTTAGCGTGCTATGCTGACGCTGAGAATTCGCCGTAAAGTCGCTAAACACAATGCTTCGTATAGTTGGGTCGGAATCTGAATTTAATTCGTGATGCTGTGGTATAGCGATGTCTCGGTCGTTGATGGGAAGATACTACCATGGCAGATGGAAATAATCGTGTGATCGAGGGCGCCCAAAACCTTCAATAAACGCCAACCACAAGCTGTAAATGCCGCTAACCGCATGAGAAGAATCTTAGTGTAAACCCATGCCAGATCAAGTCGAGGAACTACGTAGCCACTTGACACCAGTGGCGGTGGAAGACCCAAGCGTTCTTCTGACACTCCTTACTGCAATATTTCGTGCGACGGCACCGACGGCATTTGGCAAACTGCCTTGTCCACTGCTCCCACTTGCCGCATCTGTAATACGCACACTGGCGGATCCCGCCGCGAGCATCATCTTTGCGGCAGAGATTCCTCATCACGACACCAGCCCAGTGTTGCATGTCCTGGGAATGGTGGCGTACCGTGAACTTTTCAACAAGAGGGAAAATATTGAAATCATCGGGGAGCAAGTATTCTTCGCATTCAGACTCGTCCATTCGGAGGGGTTCGCTGTTTGGAGTGTCGTCAAGCATTTGCAGGTTGAGACCAATCTTGAGCTTGGGTACCAGGTGAGATTCCTGAAAATAAGTTCGGAGGTTACAGTATTTGGAAACGTAAGCGAGAAGCTGTAATGACATGAGGACGTCCTCGTCGCGGGGCGTCGCCGCCAAGATACCAGGAGGAGCGGACCGATCAACGAGATATCGCGCATGGATGTTTTGTGGCATATTTGGTGGTGGTACGTTGGCAACGTTCAGGGCTGGAGGGGCTGGAGGAAAACCAATGGTATTATTTGTAGGGGCTACGTTTGTGTTAATGATGCTTCCGTCGATTGCAGACCGATGCGTGATATTGAAAGTTTCGGCTTCTTGACCTTCCGAGACATTTGGTGCAGTGAGACCCAAAGGCGTGGCTACTGCATCGAGCATAGGATCCTGATCCTCGACTCCCTGAATGTCCACGGTGGGTTGTATATCAATCATCGGCTCGTCGAGACCTTCGTTGGCAGCAGATGCTTCTGAGGCGGCTTCTTCCCCGTTCGTATCGTCAGATTCACCCGAAGTGGATTGTTGATGACGAGTAGAAGGCCGCCGCCTCTCCCTTGCGCTTTGCAATACAGAAGGAGCTGTTGGCGCACTGGGAGTTGTGGGAGACTCTGGTTGTGATATAATACCAGTTTGCAAGGCCGGCAGCATCGATGGTAGGCGGTCAACATCACGTACTGGACGAATTCCAAATCCATCGCCTGTATCCATGGAAGGAACAGCTGCCGCTACAGACTGCATAGCAATATGGCGGCTCCCTGTTCCTAAAGCCCCCTGTATTTGGTTTCGTCCATCTTGACTTCTATGGTGATAGTGATGGTGGTGATAGTGATGACGAGGAAATGTGCTCCGCTCCGGTGGAGAAGCCATGAGAAAATGAGGCGGCGTTGGGGTCAAGTCCATGCCAGTGATCTCAGATGGCTGTAGCTGGTGCTGTTGTTGATGATGGTTCTGCGCAAAGAATGTTTGCGGTATATCTATAGCATGTGGAGGATCCTGGCGGCGAAACGATCTGTTTTCAGGCACTAGGTCCTGCGTATTCTGGCGATCCCCCTTCGTAAGTTTGGGAGCCGATTTGCCGGGCCGTTTGTTGAGCGCTTGCAAGGCGTTACGTCTCGCATCCGCCTCAACCTTCTCCCGGCATTTGTCGATTACTTTGATGTAATTATCAAGGATCGTAGCAATGACTGGTACCATGTCCGCCTCCACGACTCTGGTACGGACACTCTCTGAACCACGGACTCCAATATTGACCACACATTGGAATGCAAGGTTCCATTTCCACATCTCCATCATCTCCTGACTTCTACCCTGCTTCAATATACATACTAATCTCTCGACTCCGCCGTCAACGGTAAGTATGTCTCGTATACGTGCCGATGATGTTGTCAGGTACGCAAGATGGTTCAGTGAGTTGATCAGAGGCAATGTTGATGTGCAATCGAGCGCTCGGCGATCGTACAGAGCCGTAGTGATGCCCACTGACGCTTTATTGACATTGGGGATGCTGAAGTTGACTTCTCTCATCTTCACTGGCTGTGATTAACTTAGGCCAAGGATATCCAGGTCTTCTATGAGGGACTTCTCCACGCTACCTCGGGGGTCTTGGGTTCGGTGGTGTTGAGGTAGCAAAAGAGGATCCTACTAGATATGGCGCGCCGGTTTGTGGGTCTACCGTCGAAGGCGAAGCCTGAGAGTGACCACCTTTTAAGAACCTGAGTGTTTGAGCTCCTGTCTTATTGATGCTTGTATCGCACGTAAACGATGAGTGATCAGATGGAGGTTGCCATCATCTATGGGCAAATCGTGGTTTGAGGAGGTTGATCAATAAGCGGGAAGACGAAACAGCGGAGACTGCAGACGGGCGGCGGCTAATGAATCAATTTAGAAGCCTACGCAGAGACTAGACTAAGTTCAGAAAAAAGTGACAAGCGGTTTACACACCGACGTGTTGGGGACGAGGTTCGGGGCTGGGAGGACTGTTCGATAGGAATTGGGGACGAGGGAGGTGGGAAAAGATCTGGTACCTCCCACCCTCCGTACTGCAGTATTAGCCTAAAATTAGCGCGGCGGTACTACTCCGCTAATTGTCGAGGATCTATCCTATCAAGGGTCAAAAATAATAAGTATTTCAAAGTAGTATCCAAACTCCAGAGGAACTTAAACTATCAACTCTTGAGCCTTTGTCTACACTACGAGGTTCTTCGATCCAGATGCGGCACATCTGAAAGCGGTATCAATCAATGCCCGAAGCATTGTACACGTTGATTCCACATCCAAATTTCATCTCTGTGCCTTATTTCGCCGAGAATTATTCCCATAGTCATCATCAGCATGTGCGCCGAAGTACTTGTTTATAGCGGATGACTATGTAAGTATAGCATATCACACGGCTTAGGGCGTCGATGATGCCACATGCCTTTTTCACTCACATCTCACTGTCAGATATTATAGAAGACGTGTCACGACGGGCATCTCTGTGGACTGATGCAATGCTCGCATCCTTAAGATGAAATGGAAGCATTGAGTATGTCTTCCGTCTCTAAAGATCCTTCTTAGCTTTCTAAATAGGTCATCTATGCCGACCTTAGGGTTGGCTTACGGAGAACAACCAGGCGAAACACTTCATATTCTACTGGCCCAATATTAAACGGCTAGTCATGTATGCTCTTGCTGTGCTTATCGCTCTACTACTGTCCTTGTTGTGCCAAGTCGGGATATGCGAAACTTTTCTAGATATGGGACGATTGATCAAAGTAGACATTAACCAAGATACACGATAGAAATCAAAGAGTTCTTCCGAGCAAATTCGGCTATTGCTCAATTAAAACCGACACGCGAAGCCTGCAACATCACGCCTTAGGAGACAAAAAATAGTGGCGGAGTTGGAATCAGCTTGAGACTATCTGCCAGTCCTCGATTGTCAACGTCGACAGATCGAAGGCAAGAGTGTAGCTGCGAAAATTTCAAAAAATTCCACCTTCAGGTCGTCTTCAACTCCAGCCGAATACAGGCGTAAAGGTCCCGGTAAGAATAATGCAGCAAAGCTAAGGTAGATCCCATACTCCGTGTGGTTTTATGATTGGCGTCTGTGGGCTAGGTGCAGCAGTACATGCCCAAGCAGGGACAAGGCTTCAATCCATACAGCCTTGCCTTTACGTCGTACCTCCTTCCTTGTATTCGTCTATGTACACTGCTGTCTCTGTAAATAGGATCATGTCCATGGAAGTGTGAGTAAGGCCGTAAGCTGATCAGCATCAGGCCTGTCTGATTCAACAAAGACGGTTATGGGTAGGTGGTATACTCCTTTATGCCAAAGATCCCAAATATCCTGAACGGGTTAGGACAAAACACAGCCTCGGTGTTTACCACTCTCCGTACTTTAGTACTCTTGTACTTATTCTACCTAGCTTAGCGTCCCTACGCAAAGGGTGAACTGCACACTACCTTAAATGCCAACATCAATTGCCCTTCACCATTGATCAGAATCAACGCCAAACGATCCGCTTCCACTAGACCACCAGAGGCGCATTCAGCGACAGCCTCATCTTGTCAGTATTGCTATCTTTGTTCGACGTATCCTGTCCCTGAGGTTTCGTCAGGCTTGGGTCGGCGCTCTCATGCGACTTGTTCTTTAGGAGCTATTCCCTCGTCTGACCGAACCACATCCGACCGGCGCCCTGTCTTACATTAGATCGAGTATATTCTGCAAGAAGAGCAGCAGCTCTCAAAAATGTCGACAGACATGTCTGGAGAGCAGATGCAAGCCAAGATTGCGGCTGCTCGACGCGACGCAGAAGGCCTCAAGGACAAGATCAAGCGCAAGAAGGATGAACTCGCAGATACCTCTTGTAAGGCTCCTGGAGGACCCGAAATATGGCTGAAGCAGTGTCAGAGCTACGGTTCTGCAGCCTGAGGGTTAGAGCTTTAGCTGACAGAGCTCTGTAGTACGTTCAGTGGCCCAAGGCAACACTGATGTATTACCTCGAATCGGCATGAAGTCACGTAAGGTCCTAAAAGGCCATCTAGCCAAGATTTACGCTATGCACTGGTCTACAGACCGCAGGCATCTTGTCTCAGCATCCCAGGACGGCAAACTCATCATTTGGGATGCTTATACTACCAACAAAGTCCACGCCATCCCGCTGCGATCTTCATGGGTCATGACTTGCGCCTATGCACCCAGTGGTAACTATGTGGCTTGTGGTGGTCTCGACAATATCTGCTCGGTGTACAACCTCTCCTCCCGTGAAGGACCGACTCGTGTTGCCCGTGAACTCTCGGGACATTCTGGCTATCTCTCCTGCTGCCGCTTCATAAATGATCGCCGTATCCTCACATCCTCTGGTGATATGACTTGTATGCTATGGGATGTGGAGACTGGCTCTAAGGTGACCGAATTCGCGGACCATCTGGGGGATGTTATGAGCATTAGCATTAACCCCACCAATCAAAACGTCTTTGTCTCTGGAGCTTGCGATGCGTTTGCAAAATTGTGGGATATCCGAACCGGAAAAGCTGTTCAAACGTTTGCTGGGCACGAGTCGGACATCAACGCGGTTCAATTCTTCCCAGACGGTCAAGCTTTCGGCACCGGTTCAGATGATGCTACCTGTCGGCTTTTCGACATTCGGGCTGACCGTGAACTAAACACATATGCTGTAAGTCTTGCTCTGAAAGACTACACTACTGAGGTCCACTTCTCCGTTTTGGTTTTTCTTTGACGATGGTCGCTTCCCCAGTGGCCACATCATTCCTTCACAAGAGAAACCGCCTCCTTGTTCCTAGACCGTATTGTCCCAGAGCTGGTGTTTGTTCTATTTCCCCGTTAGAGGTTCTAGGCCCTCACAAGCTCCGAAAATCGACTGTACATCCTTTGCATACGTAGCACCCGAACTTTCCGTTGTGGATGTGTGCTTATTTCCCAAGTTCCGTCCGTTTCTGGGTCTCATCGAAACCCTACTCGAAGCTTATGTATGTCAATGTTGAAGTGTCTTCGGCTAATTTAGTACCTCATACAGAGCGATCAAATACTATGCGGCATCACGTCGGTCGCCTTCTCCGTATCCGGGCGCCTGCTTTTTGCTGGCTACGATGACTTTGAGTGCAAGGTTAGTGAGATCTCTGCTATTCTCTACTGGCGTGAAGTTAAGAAGTGGTTCCCGCATCCTTGTGTTGGCTTGATGGAACTGGCTTGCATCCTGACAACGTATCTCTAGGTCTGGGATGTGCTTAGAGGCGACCGGGTAGGGAGCTTGAACGGTCACGAAAACCGAGTCAGTTGTCTGGGTGTGAGCAACGATGGTATGAGCCTGTGTACCGGGTCCTGGGATTCTACTGTAAGCGCCCTATCGATTCATCAATCTATAACCATCGTTTACGAAGACCGACTAACACGTTACTCTCACATCAGCTCAAGGTTTGGGCTTGGTAGTGTTATTGGCTAAAGGCAGCTTGTGGGAGTATGGAGGGCACCCACAGCACGGCCCAATGCTGGTGGACTTATTTACCTTACTGGCTTTCAACCCTCCAATTCCGACTCTAAACACCACGCCTGAGACAGCATTCAAATCTCGGATGCTGTCTGTCTATGGCGGCTGAAACGAACTACGATGACAGGGGTCAATTGTTTCGGGAGGACTACGTGGATCCGGATGCTTGACGATAAACTCGAAAATGCCAGGATACCAGCAGTCGTGTCTTAGAATGTTGCCGTATGTGTGTGCCACCTGAAGCGCAGAGGTCATTCTTCAAGTCGATACTACCCGGTCAGGATGTTGTATGTTCTTATTTGATTGTATGCGAGGGTAGGAGACAACCTTTAGTCCTACTTATAACCACTTCGAATATCACCGTTACAACCTTCTTCCGAACTTTTGTCACCAGGAACACTATGAGGAACACAATATGGGAGGTTCGGTATTGCTTCTCCTGCTCGCAGCGGCATCTTTCCCTCTTAAAGGTCTGTAGAAGGACTCCTTCTACCGGCTTCGGTCAGCGCGTTGTGCTGTTGGTTTTATGTTTCCTACACTACTGGATAATACGGAAAACTAGTCGTCACATAGGTCCTGGGCATTCAGCTGCGCTTCGGCTTGTATGTATCTATGTATCTTTCCTTTCCATTGCTCAGCCCGTTTTTGGGCGATGTCGCGGATTATTGGCCGTTGTTCAGCGATTACATAAAATGCGTTTTGTACTAGGCTTTCTAATGTCGATGGCGTTCGAGGCCTTTCCCATCATTCCAGCCCCTGCTGTCGGCGAGCGAGTTGTCGGTAGACACGAGCTTCAGCCAAGTATTTCCCTCGAGTCTCTGCTGTTTGATAGAGATTGCAAGTGTACAAAATTTCAAATATTTCCAGGATGGCTGCAGATCGAAGAAACAATGTCCTGGTGATGTCCAATGCAAGTGAATCGCAGCTTTTCGACGTTACCAACACGGGGCACAGCGGCTTCCGTTGCGTTGTTATGGCTCTTCCTTCTACGGCCAACGTCCCTTGCCTGCGGGCATAGAGTGACATGAGAGGATAGTCAGGGTGGTTTTTAATGTTTGGACACTTAAAGCGAGGTTTCCAAGCCAAGTGGCCCTTAGAGTGTCCAAACATTAAGAATCGCCCCCTGAGTATGGCCTATCTCGTCGAAAGCGGGTGGCAGGGCCATACTACGCACCTGACTAATACCTCACCAACAGCAACAGGAACACCTCGTACAGAGGACCCGGAATAGCTGAAAGAGCTGACGCCCGTGTTGGAAGGTGACAATCCTCTTCGAGGCTACGGGCCGTCTGTCCGCTGACCATACGAATCCGATTTGAACAAATGACCCAAGCGCATGGAAATACCTATTGGTTGTCTGTTCGGGGCTATTCTACCACCCACCCCCACAACGCCATTGTATTCTTATGTGGTCCCCTACGTGAACTATCGTCTGTGCGTGTACGAGTAAACATCTCCTTGAAGGAATGTTAGAGATAGAATACAATGGTCGGTGAGAGGGGTGTTTCGGTAGTATGTACGGAGTATCTTCTTCCAATTGCACTGATTACGGGGCTCGACTTAGGGTCAGACTTATAAATACTTTAGGGTTGATTAAGGTAGATTCTCAGACTCCTAGAAAAAATCAGGGAGAACTACTTTACCAACCTTACCCAGACTCGCCAGAATCAAAATGTCGCAGCCTCCACGGAGCCGTCCCATTATCGCCATGTTGTAAACCTGTAGAGCTTCTCACGCTTCAACGGTCCTTTGATTTCGAGTCGCACCAATTATGGGCTGCTAGCCGAAGCCTGATCATTTCCCGAATCTGCTTACCTCGACAATGTCAGAATTGTGATGCTATTATTATACTGGCCCGATTTCAATGTGGAAGACTTGATCAGCAACACTTGAAGAAAAGGTCCCTAGGGAATTGGAACATTGGTTGGTGATGATTTGAAAAAGCCGTCGAGGGGCCAGACTTGATGACTGGTATCACTTATATAGCCAAGGGTGCTTCAACAGCCATTCTGGCCACATTGATGTTTAGAATTGATGTTTAGATTAATATATAAGGTAGGTAAAGTATGGACACGTGTTCTTATGAAACGACTTTCTTACCGTAGGATATATTTGGGGGTAGTCTTACCTTTAGGTTGATAAGGATGCTACAGTATTGTTATTGTTGTTGTTGGATGTTTCGAGACATCCCTACGCGGTAAACCGGCGGAAGACCCTCCGCACTGCCTTCTACAGTACCTTCCATTGTCACTGTGACTTCTTTCAGAAACCCTTTTCATCAGTCTTTCTTCTTAACAGCCCTTTCCGCGTCTCCAAAGTGTATAGTCTCTCATTCAGTTTGATTGTCAACGTCTTCCGGTGCCAGATATCCAGCGTTTAATTTGTTACATAGTGCGCACCATACCCCATCGCCCCTTCTGTCCGCTGTCCAACAAGGTCGACTAAAGACAGACTGTTCTCTCCTCAGATCAATTATCTCGGCCCTTCCACCCAACAATCAGGTGTCCTTGCTATGGCAAGCTCAGCGCAGGAAGAGTTCAATACGCTATACGACGAGCAAGCCAGGGAAGTCCACAACAAGCATCCCGAGGACCAAAACTCGGATGACGGCAGCACCACCCTCCAGTCAAGTAACGAGGACGAAAAGACACTTGCCTCCACCCCTTCCATCAGAATGCCTTCTGGAAACTACCACGTTCCTAGCTCTACCAATTTCAACGCAAACACTGGGCCCAAAGGCGTCATAGCCGACGCTCGATCTTTTGAAATAGCCAAGAAGAGGAGCTTCCGTCAGACACTTCATGCTCTATCGAATGGGACATCGCCCCCAATTTTCGGCAAGGGTAACAAGTCTGGCTTCAATTTTTCAAGGGAGAAGAGCCCGAGTCCGGATCTTTCTGCAGATGATGAAGATGACGACTTCATGCGGAGATGGCGGCAAAATAGGTTAGAGGAATTGGCCAACGGTGGTCAGGATCTTCGAACCAGACGTCAGAGCCCCAGCAAGCGAAAGTACGGTGCTTTGGTAGCGGTGGACCCCTCAGGTTATCTTGACGCTGTAGAAAAAGTATCTGCGGATACAACCGTTATCGTCTTGATATATGACGACCAGGTACTTCTTTTCCATACGGATCAAGGGGTTACTCTACTGATCATACTCTGCAGTCCCAAAACAGCCGCTTGGTCGAAGATGCCTTACATAGCCTTGCTCGTAAGCATGTCTACACTCGTTTCGTCAAGCTCCATCGGCTAGAGGCCGAGATGGATGAAATTGCCGCGCCCGGTATCTTGGCCTACAGAGCTGGCGACTGCTTTGCCAATCTGGCGTCTCTAATGAGCGAAATGCCTGCTGGGCGGGATGTGAGCGCCTCAACGTTGGAAAGCGTGCTGCAACAGTGAGTCATATGCCTCCTCCGAACTCAGTTTTGCGTGTACTCACACCATTCACTAGACATAAAGTCTTGCTCTAAATAATTTACACATCGACTGGCGGCGTACTGGTTTGTTTGGCTAAGCAGCATCGCTTGGGAGTGCGCGGAGGTATCTTCGGCTCATAATGAATACGCATTTCCTTCTGTTGCTGCGATGATACCATTCCTGCGGTTTCGCTATATTATCTCATGAAAGAACGTGTACAATTCCATGATTGGGCATTGGTCTGACTGAAATGTACAACTCACTGTTTTATTTCGCTGGGTCGAGCTGTAATATGTATTAGTTAAGAAGAGGGAATGGCCTATACAGAAACTGGTCAGCTAATGTACTCATAGGTTGCGCTATCATGTTCCAATTATTAAACGTCCAGAACAAAACCAAGAGGTTTGTAGACTCTCAGATGTCTGAACAGGCCTACGATGCGCCAGTTGTTGTCTGAATGTCATGAACTAACATGTCCTGAATACGAGGCTAAGAAACCATCGTAGAATTTCTGATCCACTCTATCCACCAGTCAATCTTTCTATCCCAAGAAAGATTCTCTTAGGCCTAATATGCACTTTACTATTTCACTACAAAACATCGATACTCTCCAACGCATTTCTGTGATGAGCTAGATCCCTTAAGAACGGCCAACCTGATAAGGCCTACAAACACATCCAGAACTTCTACCGAACCGTCCAAGAAAGTCCTGAATAATCACCGCACATCAGCCGGCTCTGTGCAATCGACAAATCTTTCCTTTACAAGTCTTCCGCCAAGTCATTCTACCGCTGAACCACCTTCTCCGCGCAGCATCAAGACCTGCACTTGTACGCGACGGCAAAATTCGGGATCCCTCCCCTGCCAGCTAACGAGAAATAAAGAGAGGGGAATGGGGCGTACCCGGATCTCTTCTTCTCATTACAGGATAATGGTCTAGAGGGATGATTGTAATAGACTAGATGGTTGCTGATTTAGATCAAAGATTGGAGCTGTACGTCGTGGGAGATCACGGGAAAGGCTTCGCCGCTGCTGAACATACCATCGGGTTCTCTGTTTATGTATAGGTGATGTTAGTCGTGCAGTGGCGAGTGAGCGAGACTGTCGTTATGCGAGAGTATGGGAGATCTGGTATGGTGGGTATAGTTAGTGCGGAGTAAGAATTGGAAAGTCCGTGGATAGGGGCTCTTCCATGGTTTGAGGAGTATTGAAAGCTCTGTAGGTCCATTGAGGCGAGGGTAGGTTTAGTTCGCTGTGGAAGAGCGATATTGTGGAATCATGTTGGATTGGATAGGGAATTCTTAGAGCGAAAGGAAGAAAGATAAAAAGTAGTTCAAAGTTTTGGCATCAAGATATTCTTGAGAACTACTGATGACTGTAATGAGGAATTATCAAGGCTCAATGGTTTTGGTCCGGATCAGCGACTTTTGCCATCAATAATATTGACCCAGTGGTGTCCACTTCTAGGTATGTGGAGGCTACGTATTGGCCAGATATATCCTCAATGGCACAAACATGTCTCCACATATCTCGATTGTACCCTCATCCACAATTTGATTCAACTCGTCAAATCGACCCAAGAAATTGGCTCATTCGAAATATTCCAAAGCTTTTGATACATCCTCAAATCCCTACCCTCCGAAACGCCGGCTTCGCAGATGGCATCATAGAGCTCATTGAGGACGCTTTGCCTCGGGGGAATCTCCAAAAAACACTCATAGTCAGCAATGTGCTTCAAATCGAAGCTGGCTGCTATGACCCCAGTTTTTCGACGGAGAAATCCCAGAGCATTCGAATCAGGCTGTCGGGAAGGGTGTATAAGTCGACATGGAATTCGCCCTCTGGTGACAACATTGGCTTATTGATTATATGGTGAACAGGGTGAGGACTTACGCTCGACATCGTTCTTGGTGTACGTCTCCGCTGTCTTGTTATTATGCACCATCTCCACAACCTGCAGCAAGTCGTCTTCACCGAGTCTCTGCAGGTTGTCTGCTAGCTTCTCCATGTCGATCTGATCCACAGAGAATTAGTCCATCCTCTGGCACGAATGAGCGATGTCTAAAGGAAGATCAAATTATACCCCTTTATCAGGCCTCTTCTTCTTCTTTCCTGATTCGTCGCCTCGCTTTGGCTTCACGCCGTTCTCCTCTCCAAAAGTAGGGCCTGATTCTTTGAGTGCGGCCAGAAGGCCTGGCTTAGGGTTTTTGAAGGTCTAGCGCAGAAAATCAGCGTCAACCCCTCGAGGCTTGCTGACATTTTGTGGAGACCTACAATCGGATGCTTGGCTTCGTATCTCTCGGTCTGGAAATTGAGGTCATGGGCTAGCGCGTGGTCGCCACCCTTATCTACCGCAGAGAGCACGATTTCCATATCGAATTCCCCCCATCCTTCTTCTTGTATTTTGAACGGTACTTTCTTGATTACTATAGCAAGATTAACGTGTTGGCCCCAATACACCTAGGAGTGTAGATAGGAAGGGTTTGGGGAATAGCATACTCTGGGTCTGGCGCTCGTTGAATGAAGGGTGCAACCTATAGGTAGCCTTCTCGAAGATCGTAGCGGGCATATCTTCGCCATGCTCATTGAGGAGGACAATCTGAATACTCCATCGCCGCAGTGGGAAGCCCTCGACGCCTGAAGGCTTATCGCTACAAGACAATCAGAGCACCAATCAGCAATTCATCCGCGCAGAGTGAGCAGGGGAAGAAAAGAGTCAGGTAAGAGCCGACGCACATAACCTTCTGCTCTGTTATAATCTTGACTGTCCGCTTCACCTGTTGATTCTAAAATTCAGCTGTTCTGCCGGCCAATCGAGCCGCATCAGAGGTAGAAGATAATTTAATACTTACTTCAGGCATGATGGGCGATTCTGGAGCAAGCTCAGCTGATAATGAGCACAGCGTGAAAATGATGTTCGGTGGTGCCAAGGGAAGGAATCGAGGAGATGGCGGGGCGTCGTTACTGGGGGGTCCCGCGTCTAGGTAGAAAGCGGCAGGCCTTGTACGGAAATGTACCTTATGAAGTTATGATAGATAGTTGGGGGAAAATGGAACTTCACCGTGTCTTCATCTTATCTTCATCTGTCGTTGATACTTGATATTTGTGCATAAAACGCTAAGAAGGTTTTCATTGTGGATAGAGTATTATATTGACCACGATGGTACGAGACACAGTAACCGATAGCCAGGCAGGCCAGGCCAGCTTTCCAATCAACCGGCACATTGGATATGGATAGCTCATTTGGGTTGCTTTGTTCAGTTCCATATATTCCTTTGCCTAATCATTCTCGTCGCATAAGCATTACGGTTGAAACCGAGTTCATATACTATTGCTTGAAAATTACGAGGCTATTTGTCCATCTGAGCATCTATGCAAGAGACTGGTTGTCGTATCATGACTTGTTTCACCCTTCTGATGATGTTGGTCTTATTTGGTCGTGAACTTTCTCCGGAGTGCTTCTATTCGTCAAGTAGGAAGCGCATGGCAATATCCTCTCTTGATTTTCCGATCTCATGATTTACTCTAGGGGCTATTGAATGGCTTGTTCAGGCAGAGTATGGCGAAATGTAGGTGTTTACCAACTACTTTACCACGAATTTGTCTTGTTGTACGTACTAACTAGGTTTCCAGACTATCCTATGGCGTTATGCTAACTTTTTGGAAGTACTTTACTGAGAGGCGTCAGGATTATACAGCTGTACATGAGCTCATTAATTGAAAAGCTCGTGGAAGACGTGTATTTTCGAAAATACTGTTGCTAGGTTTCATGTTACCCGGTCTCCGTGCCTCAGGCGCTTTAGCGACAGCAGCAGTAGCGGAAGCTACAACTGGTGGAAGTCACGCCGTCGCAAGGCAAGCGGCCGTTTCCTCAGGAACAGCGTCCGAATCGTCGTACTTTCTAGTACCCTTCCCCTTCCCTCTGTTGGAGCTTATGTACATCGAATATCTTAACCATGAACAATATACCTACCCTTACTAAGAGGTCCTTCCAACTGTTTATCCTATTACTCTTCAACTCTGCCATCATGAGCATCGCTGTTAGCTCTATACCAAATGCAGCCCCCTACCGCTGCACAGTGTCGCCGGACTGGGTTGGTTCGGGATATGATCCTGCAGATTGTTACGCCGCAAACGTGCAATTTTTCAACCAGGAAGTATCGGTCTTTGGAAAGAAGGAGTACGAGTTTATGGGCGAGAATGCTGCTCGGGCTCATAGACCGCTTATTCCCCAGTTATTGCCCAGACGGTTCACTTCGGGTGAGTAGCATTTTAGTCCCACCCCAAGACTCCCAGGTTAAGAAAAAGCTAAATGCTCCAAAGGATCCTGCACTCTTGCGCTAGGTATGCTCAACCTCTTTCCCGATAGGAGTCTCCCAGGAGGGGATGTGGGTCCGTTCAAGGAGACGGATGTCGCATCGTACAAAGACCTATACTTTGCTGCCCAGAGACTGTTAAGTAGCTGTATCTCCAACAACGAGGCTGCTGGCTTTATAGCAGTGGGACGGAGTGAGTCTATCGGGGTCTTTCTCTGGGCCACCGACTCTCTCCAGAACCAGGACCTCCGAGGCAGCGCTCTAAATTCGACCACACTCACGCCGGGGACAGCACCACCCGGAGCGGCCAACACCAGCGGTTTGCTAAACGGGAGCCCACCCGCTGGAGATGTGTCGAGCACCTCATAAGCAAGTAGGCTGTTAGTATTACACTGAGGTGATATCCGAAGGGAAGAAGCATGACTGTATAGCGAACATGTCCGCCAGTTGCAAGAACAGATCAGGTGGGAGTAGCATGATCGAAGCTACTGCTTGCAATTAGGGAAATAACGAGACTAGAAACATACCTGATAGATGATCTACCAAAGTCTGCTTATCAATGAAGCCTTTAGTGTTAGCGATATAGGACGAACAATGAAAAGAGAACGTAGCATCTTGGATATTGGAAACTAGATTTCGAAGCAAAGCCCGCATAAACAGCAAGTGCTATGCTTAATCGTGATCCAAAGAGACAGCGGACGGGGAGAACTCTAGCCGAAACTGATGGCGACACGGATTGCAACCGCCCTTAAAATGGAAAAGGTGGTGAGAAGTCTGCATTAGAATTTCATCTTGAGTATGCACGCACTATGGTCAAAAGCATATCCGGCTTTACCATATCGAGAATGCTTCACTGCTCCAGTCGGTCACGCTACTCAACCCCCTATTCCTCCTTGAACAGAGCCTCATTCTCTTGCTGTGCCTTGATGAAAGCCTCCTTGAACAAGTTGGCATCTACATGGGATGATTAGCATGTTCTTGTAGCGACTCGGTGGATCCGGATCCGTCTTACTCTCGCTATTGGCAAACCGAATGGCCAGGGTTTGCGGTTCCGGCTCTCCTTCACTAACATCTGCCGCGGCGTTCCATACCCAGCTTCGATCGCTTCCGACGTTTGGTGATAGCTTCATGTCCGGTACAACTGCAGTACTGTAAGCTCAAGATACGCACCGTATCCACCTTATTCTCCTCATACCGTAGTGATTGGCGCAGACCTTCAACGTCTTGTCTCTTCTCATGACCAGCCTCGTCTTGCCGTTATCCTTGTGCTTTAGTAGCCGCACATCACCGGTGCCTCGCTCCTTCCACTCCCTACTATCCCGGTCGAACTTGAAGAGCTTGGCACGCATCTTGAACGTCTGCTCCTCTAATTCTTCGTTGGTTTTGGTTTCGACTTTCTCGGTGAGATGTACCACCGGCTCGAAGTGTACTTCTGGGGATTCGGGAGCATCTTCTCCCTAAGAGCGAAGCAAACAGTTAGCAAGCCAATGGATCTGAATTTCCCAGCAGGCTTCGAGCGTACCTCCCCTTCAGCCTCTGCCTCGGCTGCCTCAGCATCTTTCTTCGCTTTCGAAGATCCAGACCTGTCTTCAAGCTCATCCGGTTCTTCTCTCTTCTCCTTCTTAGCCCCGCCGCCGAACATAGAAAAAACATTGTCCTTCACCCCAGCGGCGGCAGCGGTTGCTGTCGTTGCGGCGGACGTAGCAGCGGAAGTAGCCATATCAGTGTAAGTGTGTTTGGTCTTGTCTTCTTCGGTTCCCTTGGCCTGCGTCGTGGTATCTGTCTCGTGCTGTGCGGAACTAGGTTCGCTGGAGGTAGTATGCTCCTCAGTGGGGTCTAGCTTTGCGTCTGTGGTTGCAGACATACTGAGTAGGGCTGCGGTCTATGGCGCTTTTCTTTTATCTATCTGATGAGATCATGCGAGTAAGCGAACCTACTTCTTTGATGGGGTCTTTTTGAAATCTGTTTACTGCTGGTACTGCGGCGTCTAATAAACAGACTCAGATTGTTGATCTACTAGCGCCAAATTAGTAACGTGATAGTGAAGTCCAACTATTTGGTTTTCCCATTAAATCATACATATTTCACACTCATTACAAGATAGACAGATGTGGTTCAGAGGATATCTAGTACGATCTAGCACCATACAGGCATATGAACCTTAAGCACCATCAACCAGAGCAACCAGATCAGCGCAAGAAGCTCGGCACTGTCCTAATCTTCCAACCAAACCTCGTGAAGAAATCAACAGACCACAATCCTCCATACCTTACGCCATCTCCTTAATGAAATCCTCAAACTCATTTACCGACTGGTCCTCTTCCTAGACATGGATGTGCGTTCATAAAGACCGCCCCTGGCCTCATTTACTACGGGCTTCTGCTTTGGTAATCCACTTATTTTCCACCATGCTTTCAGCACGCTCTTTTGTGTTTTTCGTAAGTGCTCCTCTCCAAATCTCTCAATGCCCTGCACCAGTGCTTCAACACCACTTGTCAGACGTCCTGTATGCCGGAGAACTATAGCTCTTCGATTGCTGGCATGGACAGCAAAGCCTTTGCGCAGTTGCTGGACATGTCGTAGTAGATTGTGTGGAACTGTAGCTCTTCGCTTACGCAGCTTCTTGGATACACTATGTGACGCTGCCTTGAGCCCAGCAGCCTCCTTTGTAAAACCGGTGGCCTTGTCAATTGTGTTGTCCACGAGTGCTTGTAGCCCTCTGCTTATGAGATTGCCGGTATTTGCCAAATTGTTTTGCACGAAATCCACGTCTTCCCGAATCAAATTGATCATGCCGTTTACAGCCTTCTTCCAGCCGTCCATCTTCAGCCAGGACGTTTTCAAGTCCACTTGAAAGATTTCGTGGATTTTCGGTCTGGATGTGGTCCAAACAGAAATGTTGAGCACGCCGTAAGCATCAACACGGCGAAGTTTGAGCGCATATACTCCGTCGAAAAGAGCCGAAACCTCATGTTCCAGGATCGAGCCCTCTCGTGTCACATTGAAGAGCAGTTTTGGAGCCCTTCGGGAACGTGTATACCAGTATGGCGGTCTCAAAACAATGTGACGGTCTCCAATTAGGTGCACCTTGAACTTGTTCGAATTGTTTGGTGTTGGAGGATGGGTCTCCGCTAGGAAGGAAGCGATATAGGACGTGATGTCAGTATTCTCATGCGTTGATAAGATGCTTCCGGGAACATGGTCTGGTTGCGGAACAGAAGACACCGCCCTCGAAGCCTCCAAAGATTGACCACTAGGTGAAACAAAGATGCTGGATACCGGCTGTCGCGACGTGGTTTCGAACGTGGTGTCAGCGTGTGCGGGAATTTCGGTACTGATAGCAGGCTCCAAGATCCGGTGTTGACGAGATGCGTTTGAAGCGATCAAGTGGAAGAGGAGTATAGGAAGGAGGATAAATAAAGATGGCGGGAGAAGCTTCCAAACACTGTCAAGTATTCTAACATAGTGGCCACTATCACATGTGGACGCTTTTGGTTTCGTATCATCAGCCTTCGAGGTCAGATCGTTCTCCGTACCGAGTGTTGATGAGCCTGGGTGGACACCAAAGTAGGCCAAGTTCCGGCTTAACTGGCCTGTGTCAAGCTGTAGGAAGGTTGGAAGATCGATCGGCAAATGGTTGATGTTTCGGTGTTTACCGGCATTGGGACTGTAGGACTCGAGAAGTAAATGAGGTGTGTTTGGATCTATTGCATAAGTTCCCGCCCCGCTGCTCCAGAGTGGAACGTCAGAGATTAGAATAGCTGGCACACTGTGACGGTTCATGAACGACTGAGCAAAGCGTTCGGTTTGTTTTGCCGAAATGGTGTCTTCCGCTGACAGGTAGAATATCGCCGCATCAGGGAGCTTCCAGTGGTCCGATACCGAGAATCTGGACCCTGACCAAGAAGACTCGACAAGCATACCGTCGGACAGAGTCATACAAATTGTATCCTTACCCTCCTGTCTCTTGACGTAAGTTGCAGACGTACATTCATCGACGTTCAACTCGAGGCCCGAGGAATCAATGAGTACTACATCCGGGGAGGCCGTATCACCAAAAGAAGATATCGGCACAACATTGAACTTGGATGGCCTAGCCTCGTCGACCCTCGCTGTTGCAGCTAAAGCTGCGCCTACCTTTTGAACGATCGAATCTTTGGCTATAGCGTCTCCTACGTATAACACTTTATAGGGCTTCTCAAGAAGTAACCCCTGACTGACCATGGTCTGTTTGACCTTGAGTGTGACTTGTTGAGGCGAGATTCCCGGAAAAATATTACGAAACATGGGAGCAACATGGTGTCCCGTGAAGACTCTAAGGGTGTGAAGTCCTTCGGTGGGCTTCCCAGGACCTGCCGGCATAAACTCTGTCAATCTGATAAATGGTTGCTTATCCTCATCTTGATCAAGGGGCTGGCCGTCATTAGTATCAGCTTGGATGACGGAACCATTGTCGGGATCAACACCCCGACTGGTCAACTCAGATCCAGATTGTCGGGAGTTCCCCCGGCTGGTGCATGTAGAGGCCGACTGGATAATATAACTCTGGCAACGCCGCGTATTGGGAGATGACAGATCCGGAGGGTGACTGTTGTTCCGGTCGATGTCATGCTCATCACTCGAGATCGACTGTGTCATGGCACTCTGGCTCTCTTCATCGTCCGAGGTAACGGTGCTCCTGTCGTCGATGAAGTCATAGGAGCTGTCTCCTAGGGAGCTAGAAGTATCTTCAAACGAGCCGTCATCGTGATTTGAAGCCATAGTGACGATCTGAGAATGTGATAACCAGCTCTCAGGTGTACCATGTACAGCTATAGTGGGGTATTGTAGAATAACAGTTGTAGGCGGTATGATGTGCTCTTCTTCGAGTCGCTGCATAGAATCAGCCAAGACGAGCTCCCGGCATGTACTATGCAGCTTTGGAAAAGCATGTAATTCTGGTTCCTGGTGAAGAACGTACCTGGCAATGAATTCACAGTCCGTTAAAGCACAAGTGCTTGGGGTGGGTCTGAACTAGACCCCTCGAGGCAGCCTTATGACTCTTTGGGTATTGAAAGCGATCACGGGACCTGTCGAGCTGGTGATGGAGATAGCGTCACAAACAGAGAAGAGAGTAAGAGTTCATCGCAATGAACCTGACTAAATAAACATCCAAAGTTGCATAGGTAAGGTCAGGCAGTGATGACTTCGATGACAGCAGTCGTGAGGCCATCCATGGAGGAGGGGTCGGTTGTCTCTGCCTGGCCCGCACTAGAACTCGTAGAGGAATGGTGCCTTATGTTCCATGATAGAACTCGACCTAAAGTACTTTTGTTTACCTTATCGTTCCCGTGAGCCCTAAGGTACTTTACACTGTTACATACGTATGGTATTTTTAGTGAATACGTACTGTGGTAATTCCATCGCCTCGCTTACCACAGCCTACTTCCTCGATGAAACATAAGGTACCTTATGTTGGGTGTATTTCCTTGGCTTGACGCCATTAGAGGATTCTCAGGGAAGTCTTCCTACCTACCTCCATGACTCCGTTCGTTTGGACGGAAACCGCTCAGGGGTTTGGACATGCCACACTGAACAAATGAAGATACTCCCCAGCATTTCTCGATGCTACATTGTTCTATTTGTAAGATACAGGGCGAAGTCATGTACACCCGGCTTTGTTTTTCTCAACTGCTCGGAGTGAAGCGCCGGCAACATAGAAAACATGAATCAAGTTACAACAAAGCAAAACATTGGCTCAAGCTGATTGTGTCAGGTTCGGGAACGCCCAGAGAAGGCTGTGCCTGGGATATTATCTATACCGTAGTCCCAATAACGCCACCGATGCTATTTGACGATGAGAAGGTAAGGAAGTGCTGGTCTCAGATGCTCTGTACATGCCGGCGAAGGTACGTGCAATATAAAGCGAGAACCTCAAAGACAATGCTGTGGGGTGTGATTGCTATGCAGACGCCCATCCACCTGCCACAGCGACCCATTCTGCCATGCAACTCCCTAGTTTGCCCTCGACATCAACGATATCAGTATCGCACTTGCATCTGCATCCAACGCCGTTCTCCTTGACTGCGTCCCAAGTCTCCCAATATTCGTCTTCCTCAATTCGCTTCTTTTCATCTTTAGTGGTCTTTTCAAGGAAGGGAGGCCTTGCAAGTTGCCGATTACCCGGCGCATTTGCTGGGCAATGCTGTATTGTGGTATGCCTGTAGCCTATGTCCCGGAAGTAGTGTATGTCTTTCGGAGCCAACAGCGCGCCTGCTGCTAACGAGTGAATTGGAGCGTCTCCCCACTGAACCTCGGGTCAGGCACATTGCGGACGAAGATTGGAGTGGACGGCTTACTCTCTCCATCCAGAACCCGCCACTTCTGTCCATCATTTCAAAAAAATCATTATATTCCTTGCTTCTAAACCAGTCCAATCTTGCAATTTCGAAGTTACTCCAGAAATGACACATGTTGTACTTGTCACCCTCCATAGCCTCTGGATCAACGTCAGGCAGTCCACCCTGGCCAGGCTCTGTGCTGAGGATCTCCTCTGGCAAAGGTGCCTTGTACTTTGGGTTGCCAACTGGAGGAGACATTTCATCGTCCTCTCCTGCAGGCTCTGCAAACATCTCCCATAATCCTTTGGATGTGAGGTTGTTCACACGCTTGTAGGCTGATGCATAGCGGAATATATTGGGTACTGTCTCTTTGAGCTCCTTTACTGCGATCGTGAAACCGTAAGTTTTGTTGGCGCGCGCCATGTGTATGAAGGGATCACTGTTTTCCGGTCAGCACCATGGAACAACAGAAGCATGGAGGAAACATAGCCTACTAAGTGATATCGCAGAAATATTTGATTTCTGGCTCAACGCGCCAGTACCAATCGTATTTCGCTAAAAGCTCGTGCTTGTAAAAAAATCTGGACTACGTCAGCTCGTCCAGGGTACTCAAATCTGCATACGGACCCTGAATAGAATCTGCACATGTGATGGTAGCTCTCCATGCCACCATACATGATTGCTGCATCTCCCTGCTTCCGAATCCCTTCTTTCGCAACTTCATGATTGACCCAATCGGGGTATCCCCACATCGTAGGATCTATTTTGCCGAACTCGACTGGCGAGCTTGTATGGTTCCGAATCGTTTCTTTGAATGTAGAATTAAAGTCGCCGTCATTGAGGAAGACGTAAGGGTAGTTGAACCACCTATTGAAATGCCTTTCCATCGATTTTATGGACTGGACCACACCATCTAGCTCTTGGTTTCTTGCCAGAACCACCAAGGCCGCGTTCGCTCGTGGTCCATTAGTCTGAGGTTCGAGACAGCCAGTCACGAAGACTTTGTCATGTTTTTCGCTGATCTTCCTGTATACGTGGTCATATCAGCCCATAGAAATACCAGTGCGGTCGTGAGAAACCTCCGGTTGATATTACCTACCTTATTGAAGGGGGAGCCCCGGCGGGCATCAGTATCCTCCCCGTTGATGAAGGATGTCGGACTACGAGCACGAGTATTAAGATTATAACTATACATGGAAATAAAAGTACAGCGCCGAGAGGAATAGATATCTTCGAATTTCCTTTCAAGCGTATTCGCCGCCGGAAGAAGGCTAATCTTGGCGTGATCCGTTCCCTGTGGCGAGAGACATCTTCAAGCGAAGGAAGGTTGGGCGAGGAAGGTATCCGCTTCACCAGGTTCTGAACGAGCCCCATGGTTACGGCAACTCAACAGGGAACACTCTCGTAGCGTATGCAAGAAATCGACAGAGCCTGAGCTCTGGTTTCGTGCCCCCAGTTCGGCTTTGGGGCGCAACGGAGAACGACACGAGAGCGATATAGATGAAGGCAGACAGGATGTGAGTAATCGGTCGTGGAAACGTTCGAGGGCTTTGTGGGTGTCGTCGAAGAGATGCGTGATTGGACGTAACGAGCGACTTGGGAACGTGTCCCTCAAGGATCCAAATCTTATACAGATGATCGTGCCCCTGGCGTCCCTATGATTGCTACCTGCGCAACGTATATCATGACGAGTTCATATGAAGCTGTGTGAATGGCTAACGGAGGTGTTGTGGTTGCGTAGAGGCTACGATAGGAGGTTGGGGTTTATGGTTCGTAGGTAGGTAAGGATCTGCAGCCGATAAACGGTTGCCGAACTGAGCGTAGCGTTCTTGAATATGGATTGTTGGAGCCGAGGGATAGCGGCAAGCGATCCGACAGTCAGGGCAGTACGGTGGTAACTGGAAGGAAGGTAAGGTATGAACTGTATGATGTGCTACGATCAATGCCAAAGAGTTGCGCAGGTCCAGTATATCATGAGTTATCGTCAACATCAGGTATGAATCCTTTCTCGTCAAAACATTATACTTTCCCTCGTACTTTACTATTTCAGGCCTAGCACTGCCAAGTGCCATGGACTGAAAATAGCCCTCGAACGAACAATTTCGCCACAAAACCCCCCACAACTTCTTTGATATGCTCATGAGAAGAACGTTCAAGCGACCCGATCATTTAAGGCCTTGCCGCGCAGAGAAATTATGCAAAGGATTTTTCAAAGCTCGCTGTTCAACTAAACAAAACCGAACATCGTTCGCTATGCTCTTAAGCGACAGTATTTGCTATGCTCATGCAATCTCCAAGGACTGATAATTCTTAAATATTCTACGTCCTTTCGAGAACAAGCCGCTCGAACCGTTTAAAGCTAGGAAGGCAAGCTGTTACCATGAGTATCAACGCAAAGAACCTCACATATGGCAGGTCACGTGCTCAATCTATCCATCTCCCAGGTATGCTTACCGAATGTAGATTCCAACGAGCCAGCATTCTTGCGTAGACTTAGAGGAGAATATGGAGGAGACGGCGCGCGACATGGATGTCCCCCCGCAAGGCCTAGAAAGCAGAAAATCAGTGACGACGAAGACGAAGAGCCTACCTATGTGCAAGAAAATACGCATGATACCATCTCCAAAGCTGAGTATGACGCAATGGTGAAGAATGTTGAAGTCGAAAAGCTAGAAAACAGTATTGTGGTTCCACCAATGAAACCAGACGGTCATGAAAGGGCTCTTGAGGAAATTGGCAAGTCTCCGCAAGATCCTGCGCCATCAAAGCAGCAGGTGGCCGGGATTGGGGGCAACGCAAAAAGAAGGCTGGCTAAGATTGTTGGAGAAGAAGATGAAATGGAAGCCAGCCAGCATCATGTAGGCGGTCTCATCAATGAGAAAAAGGTCAAATCGAAGAAGGGCAAAAAAGTCAAACTGTCCTTTAATGAGTGAATTAGTCAGTTGAAACAGGAATGACTCAAAGTGGACGGGAGTATCCTTTGGGGAGAGTGTTTTCGTATTTGCATCGACTCGGTTTTAGTTTGGGGAATCGTGGCACATCCATGTCGGATTGAAGCCAAGGTTACTTACTGCTTAGAGTAGAGCTGTTCTGGTCCTGTCGCACAGCTTGTGGTAGGCGCACACAGATAACATGAGATCTTACGATATCCCTCAAGAAATTATAATGCGACTCTCGAAGTTACAATAAAGCATATTCTACCTTATCTCTACAATTCCCATTTATTTTCCGGGTGTGCTTGGTGGCTCCTCGCACAAACGTCGGTGGGATAACTAAGGTACCTTAGATCCTTACGAAATAGATACCCGCATACGGAATACATATCTATGCTCGAGGCTCTTTTATTCCTTGCTTTGATAAGCCTCAGTAGCCTACCTGGATAATAAGACGGCTAATTGAATTGGGTTCCTGAAAGTAGTAGAGTAAGTTGAATCACGTGATCTTTGTTTAGTTGGAAATAAAGACCTCCGTAGGGCAAACGTCTTCCACCTTATTAGCTATTTCGACACATATAACATATGTGGTAGCACAATACCAACAAAGCTGACTGTCAATGTGCAAGATCACAGTGTTTTAATCCTTCAATTATGCTCTGCGCAAGTACGTACACGGTTTAAAATCTCAGTAGGATAATGCTAACCTACCCCAGTATCTGGCGAGGCTCCTCAAGCTCCTGTAGCTTCAAGCAAAAGCGGTTTGTACAGAACCCTAATATATCAACTGACTGCGCTGACTTTGGTAGGCCACATTTTTGAGAAGCGCCTCGTAGAGGCTTACATCTCAGAGAATGGGAAGGATCCAGTAACCAATGAAGAATTGACGACGGACGATTTGATAAAACTCAACTCAGCCCACATAGTTCGGCCTCGACCCCCAACTTTGACCTCAATACCCTCACTCCTATCAGTATTCCAGAACGAATGGGATGCGCTCGCGCTGGAGACATATACGCTGAGGCAACATCTGACACAGACACGACAAGAGCTCAGTACAGCACTCTACCAGCACGATGCCGCTGTCAGGGTAATTGCGCGATTGACACGAGAAAGGGATGAGGCTCGGGATGCACTATCAAAGATCTCTGTCAATGGCGGCGTAGCGAGCAATGGGGACGTTATGCAAATTGATGGGCGAGAGCTACCAAACACTCTTTTTGCTAAGGTAGAGGCTACACAAGAGAAGTATGCTGCAAAATCTGATGGCTCTTGCAAGCCGAACAGGATTTCGTAAACTTACAAATGCTTCAAAGGTTATCTAAAACCCGACGGAAACGCGTGGTTCCCAGCGAGTGGGCCACCCATGATACCATTCAGTCCTTCGCTCCGATTAGAAAATCGGAAGCACTCTATCCCGATACTCGATCAATTGCGCTCGATACGAACGGCCAACTGGCGCTGCTGGGTGGGACTGATGGACGTGCCGGTGTGTACTCAATATCTCAGAACAAAGTAGTGCATGAGCTTGAGGTGGGACCCGGTGCTGTTACAGATACTCTGTGGGCTGGAGATCAAGCTATCTTCGCTACAAGTGCTGGTGCTGTCAAAGTCTTTGATAAAGGATCCGAGGTTTTAAGCTTCTCTTGTCACGCGGGGCCTGTAACGGCCCTCACACTACATCCTAGCGGGGATATCCTGGCCTCGGTGGGGATCGATAAGACTTATGTATTTTACGATCTTACTTCTTCCACGCAAGCTCTTCAGATTGCCACAGACTCCGGTAAGCATTATGATATTGGTGGACATGCTGCACGAGTTAACGTAACGCCAGCTCTAACCACCGCTGAATTTCATCCCGACGGGCATTTGTTCGCCGCAGGAGGAGTAGATGGGCAGATTAAGGTGTTTGATGTGAGGTCCGGAGCGAATGCCGCCAATTTTGATGAACCGGGTCCCATCAAAGCTCTATCATTCTCAGAGAACGGCACATGGCTTGCATCTGTCGTGAAAGGATCAACGAATGTGTCCATCTGGGACTTGCGGAAGTCTGCATCAATCAAAGCGCTGGAAACAGGTGGTCCTGTCGACAGCATACGATGGGATTACACGGGCCAATTCTTAGCTACGGCAGGCCCTAGCGGTCTCACTGTTCAACAATATTCAAAATCTACAAAGGAATGGTCGGAACCTCTGAGGATTGCTGCACCAGCTGTTGATATAGAGTGGGGTCCCAAAGCGCACTCTCTCGTCTCGGTGGGGGGTGATGGAACCATTGCAATTTTAGGGTCAAGATAGAGGAAAGCCATTCTCCAACCACTCAGTGAGTAACCCTGCTCTGCATTCATCTCTCTAGATTCTGGCCTCGGATGGTTGTAGGTAAGCTGGAAGATACCATTTGATGCTTCTCGTTCAGTATTCATAGCTACCCGTACTCTGTCACAACCACTTCTTAATCGATCGTATTATCCGTGGCCGTTATATGGGGGCACGCCCAGTACAGACTCATAGTTGTCCCCGATCGCAGATTCGCGGCACTTGTGATCAGTGGACAAGGCTTTCCCGACGTACTTGTGATTCGGATTGGAAACCCATAAGATAACTTTGCTCGAACGCCTTGAGATCCTTTGAGTGCCAACTTTGATGTGGTTGAGCCCAAAGATGTGAAGTCCGCAAGAAGCCACCTGATGCACAAGTCCTTTGCCTCCATTCCCTCTTCTCACAGCATCATTCCCCATCTCAACAGTCCCATGATCACAGACCCGATTGCATGCGTCCAAGCCTTCCCCTCTATCTCCCACAAACCTGTCACGACAGTATCGACAATGCCTGCTGCTGCGCAACAAAGCAGTAATGTAGCCATAGCTTGAGGCATTAAATGCTAATAAAACGCAAAAACCGCCAGTCCAATAGCAAGGTTGCGGCCACCAAATACTGGGACAGATCGAAGAGCTTTGTTTCCAGAGGATTGGTTATTGGAACGAGGCTCTAGATCAAGCCCGAATATCCGGGCAGCAGCGAGAGGTGAGACAAACGTATAGATAGATCCTCAGTATGTTACCGAAAGTGGTGAAGAGGAGAGCGGTGGGAAGTGCTCAAGAATGAGGCATTGCAATTTTTCCTATGAGACAGACCGACGGCAAAAAATGAGGAGTGGGTGAAGAGGCTAGATGAAGAAGGCTTGGTGGTTTCATGCATTCTCCAAGGTATTCCACAGATTCTCTGTGTGATACTCAATGTGAACGTCTGCTGTGCCGTGACTGCATCGAGTATGGCGCCCGCCACCTGGTGCTTCTCGATACTTTCGCCGCTTCACAAAGCCTGGGTCTTGATCCAACACCAAATCACCACGTCGCACCCAGCGTCACTCCTGGATGCCGTATAAATTCACCTGAGATTGGTTTCAAAAAGTATAGTTCCGTAGCTTGAAAATACCCGCTCATGGGCAGATCATGGATGCCCAGTTTTCCATTGCGTCAATCCCACCTTTTCCCCTCCAAGACTTGCAGGACCATACCGTATGTTTTAACGCAGACACAACATACTACCTAGCTGACTTCTCACTTGTGTTGAAGGAAGCCTACGATCAGATGACGTGTAATTCCAGCAACCCTGAATTGCCCTGGATCTACAACCATCCGGAACCTTTTAGCAATAACACCAACTTCGACGCACCTGCCTCTTTCAACTCATTATTCTTCAATTCGGAAGCTCTCCGGTTTCCTGGTGACGGCCTTGACTTCAGAGGGCCTGCCATGCCTGGACCTGAGCAGAATGTCATCGATCTCACAGAAAATTCCAGCCCGGTGGAACATAGGGTACGTCTAGATCTAGGATTATCGTCAGTATCTACACCATCGCGAGCAAACCGCCCGCCACGCTTTCCACGAGACATCATCGACTTAGAAGAGCAGGAGGCTACGGCAAGCACAGCGGGCGTAAGAGCCGGTAGTCCGGAAATTGAATTTGTTTCTTCTCGAGCTCTTCCATCAACGACACAGAGTCGCTCTCAGTCGGCTGGGCGCCACCATGGACGAAGGAACGCGGAGTCTGATCAGCATATACGGCCGCCGGAAAGCAACCGCAATCGACCATCAGGAGGTTGGCTAGACTTGCGTGACCAGGTGTCAAGAGTACAGCAATCAGTTCGACATCATCCACGTATACACCCCCTAAACGCACTCATACATCGGGATATACCTAACCGAACGCCGCCACGCAACCAAATATTAGATGTCGACCTTGACACAATTTTCGTAAATACTACTCGGAACATGATCCTTCCGGGAGAGCTTGATTTTAGCACTCAGGGTTTTCTCATGGGTGATGTTGTACGTCCGCCACCACCTCCGCCGACTTACGATGCGCCTTCTACTCCACGTAAGGGTTTCACGAGATCACCAAAAGAGGAAGATGTGCTGGTTTGTCCAAATTGCGAGGAAGAGTTGGGGATCGGTGGAAATGATTTCAAGAGACAGGTCTGGGTAATCAAAAGCTGCGGCCACGTAAGGCACCCTGTATCATTAATCCACAATCCCAATGCTAATAGGGATTAGGTCTACTGTGGTGAGTGCACAAGATTTAGATTCAAGAACAAGGCAAAGCCAAAATTGAAGACGAAACACTTCAGCAAATGCGTTGTTGATGGATGCGGGGACAAGACGGTTACCAATGTGAAGAGCCTGTTCCAGATCTATCTGTGATGAGTATTTTATCCTGTCTTTACCACGGGAAATTCGGCATAGCGCTTGGCGTTGGTGGTTGCATTCACTATCCCTGGCGAGGAAGTGGCAGGCATGGGTTGATGGGAATCCTACGACATTTGGCGTTCGCTTTTGCTCGGAGGAATCTGCATAGGGATATCTATACCTGAGAGGACGGGAGCTGGGCATTGTGTAATATACGCATTTACATATGAGACAATTCGTTGCAGAGGTTTCCGCCAAGTTTCTTCCTCCCAAGACTCTATCGCTGATACTTTCGAAAAGAGACCGAGAAATCGCAAGATACTAGGAGCGTGCTCGGTTCTGGTACCCTTATCTCCATCAACAACGCTAAGATAAGATAAGGCTCCCCCTGCACCTCACCGAATTCAGTCTTCGCAGTCCCAACCATAAGGTAGATCAACAAATTCGAACTATATACCAAACACCACAGCGGAGTCACCTCTTCCCTTCACCTCACCTCACCTCACCTCACCTCACCTCACCTCAACCAACTTGCTCTCCCTTTTCCCCCCGAACATTCTTTTCCCATACCTTCCCCTAGTCCGCAGCCATTCCATAATTCGCCATGGACTCCAGCGCTCCCCGTTCGCCCAAAACCCAGTACCTAATTCTGTACAATCTTGTGAGCGCCGTACTCTGGATTGCCGTCCTAGGTCGTGTCATCCTCCTCGTCCCGCTTGTTGGTTTCGAAAATGTCCACGGCGGCGTCGGCGAGTTTGCCAAATGGACACAAACGCTCGCGGTCTTAGAGGTTGTACATTCGGCATTAGGTAATTCACTGCTCCCCATGCTAGCCCTTTTGGGGGTTCAGGAGTAGCAGCGAGATCTAGGTACTCCCATATTGAGGGATTACTTAAGTAACGATGTGATTCCCATCCAGGACTCGTCCGATCCCCCCTCCCCACAACCGTAATGCAAGTCTGCTCCCGCCTCCTCCTCGTCTGGCTTGTCGTCAACCCGTACCCCCAAGAGACCTCCACGTCTCCCTTCTACAGCACCATGCTTGTCGCCTGGTCCGCCACCGAAGTCATCCGGTATTCTTATTTCGTCCTAAATTTAAGGGGCTGGGTGCCAGGATTTGTGACCTGGTTGAGATATAACGCGTTTTACGTCATGTATCCTTTGGGCATCGGGAGCGAGTGTTGGTTGATTTGGCTGGCCAGTGGGGTGGCGCCGGCTTGGTATGGGTGGGCGTTATGGGCGATATTGGGGGCGTATGTACCTGGTGAGTTTCGGCAGTTTCGTCTACATTCATTGGGGCGAAATAAAGGAAGACTGGGCTAATCTGAGACAGGGGGCTATGTTTTATATTCGCACATGATTGCGCAGAGGAGGAAGACGATGAGGGGGAAGGGACTGGAGAGGAGGAGTAGGGCCTCGACCCAGCAAAGAGTTTTTTAAGGAAAGAGAAGGGCTGCGTAAGAAGAGAAAAGATCCCAGATTTCTCTTCGGTCCATATATCTCCTGGACGGTGTTCGACATAATGGTCTCGGTATAGGAAAATAATTACCTTGGGGCCCCAAAGACTTTAGGTGCAACGGAACGGCCTTGATATGTCTTCTAATTTGGGAGAATTAAATACGGAGGGCTCTCGAGCGCAGCCAGTGTTCGAACAGCCGCAACCTAAATAGTTCCAGCCGTTTGCCTACACTAACAATCTCATTTGGAGCAGCGAACTGGAACAGCCTATATATGTCACCGTGGACTTTTGATTCAAAAGACAGCGGAACACATGGACCCATACTCCTTATATACCAACATTGGGAACATGTTTGAACAAGCGGCAATTCAGACCCGAGGTAATTGTTTTACCATCTTCTGTCGTCAATGCATCAAAAACAACAGGCGAGCTCTATACGATGGAAATCATTGCACGTAAACCGGTTTCCTCAAAACCATTTCCCACTACCGGATAATTCTCGACCTAAGATATGACCACAGTATAATATATGTTTGTGTGTAAGATACAATTCTATCTGGCTCATTTCTGAATCTATGGGGGTAATGCTCTAAAAGATGATGTTCTCACCATGAAAAGATATACTTCTGAGCGAAAATCCCCTTTTTGGGGGGGAGGGGGCGAAGAGGTTAATTTGATGATTTGAGGATTATCAGGCAAATTTTAATCTTGTTTGCCGCCTTCTTTTGCATTCACTAGCTTATCCCTTTGGCTGCTGTCGGGAGGCCACTTTTAGCGTATTCGCTTAGTTCACCAATAGGAACCATAGAATATCACCCTGAACTGATTTTATTGATGCTATTCAGATGCTATTGTGATATGCAGCCCGACAAGGACCGTTTCTACATAGGGGGATATCACAGATGTCACAGCCAAAGATAGAATGCTTTCTCCGCTTGCTACCACCTAAATTTGGTGTAATTACATCGAGAACTTGTCGTTTTCTAGACCTGACTGTTAAGCCTATCTCCTTGCACCCACGACAGTCCTCAGAGCTCTTTCTTTTGCAGATTTGATGATCATCTAAACGTATCATTGAACGTTCAATTGCAGGCTCAATTGACGTTCTTTTTCGCTTCAGAAACTGCCTTTGAGAGGCCTGACTAAGACCTGTAGCCAGAGCCGTTCTGAACTCGCTATGAACAGTGTATTTAGCCTTCTTTGAAACATCTGAATGCAAAGAGAGTTTGTAGGCATTGATAATGCTGATTTCAATGAGAAACTCGTACAAGGCTTTGTGTCCTTCTGATCTACATCGACGATTGTATGCGTAGGTATATTGACCCAACTGACGTTTGGAGGCATCTGAATAGGCTCAAATCGATCGCCTACACCAGTGATAGAACGCATATTAGGACGATCAGTTCCTAAATCAGTTGAATCAGGTACTACATCGCAGGAAGGCATTATCAAGAACAATAGGGGGCTTTGTTGACATTGTTTCTATTTACAAAAAATAACCTTTTTGACCGAGCCTTACCACATCTGGTTAGGGTTAACCTTAAAAATTAACCGAAGGCAAACAGCAGCCAAAGGGATAAGATATGGCTTTCACATATGATGTGTCTGCGTATAAGAGGTGGTTCTAGTTGGATCAAAAACAACAGAAATCCCATAAGGCTGCAGTCTTATATCTGGAACTTATGGGGTATTTCCTACCACATGCCATAGACCTCATCTATCACCAAAGCAAGTTCTCCTCTTTCACACATCTCCTAGCTCACATTTGGCTGCTCTATCACTTTGCTTACGGGGAACGAGCTCTGGATAGAGAAGTGTTGATGAAATTTATTCCATCCCGCTTTATTCGTTCGAACCCCCTATTCTTTCTCGATGCAATCCCAACCGCCTGTGAATCCTTTTCACCCAATGCAACAACCAGAAAACCATGGATCAAATGCCATTCAGATAGCCTTCGCTTTGAGACTAGCTGACTTCCCCAGAAGAGGACCAAGAGTATCGTCCACTCAGTCCGCAATTACCCGGATTCAAAATAAATCCAAGACGGGGACATTTTCCCGTCCTGGTCCTCAAGTCCCGCCCTGTGGACACAACTACCTTTCATTCCACCTTTTCTGCCCTAACTACGCTCTTTAATGGCCTTCTCATCACCCTCGAAAAATCCGTTGGGTGATTCGGATTGATCGGATATCGTTCATACTTGCTGCCTTCAACCTAGTTACTCTACTATGCTCACAACAAGGACGGGAGAGTGCGAGAGGGTCCAGAGAACCAAACATTTCCACACTATCCGCCTCTTCCATAACCATGGTATATTCCGTCCGTTTTTCGCCCTCCCGTGCGTGACATTAAGCCCTCATATGCATATGATACTTCCATCACCATGAACGTATACCTACATAAACCTCATCTGGCTTCTCTGCGATTGCTATTGTTAATTTTTCCGGCCATATCAGGAAGCCAACCAAACTAGCACTCGCCAGACCATCTTACGCCAACTCCTTCCCCCGAGCCTCTTCATCTACGCAGCCTCGGGCACTCGCTCTCCAAGTTCCCATTTCATTACCATTATTGTTTCGAGGGTCGTTGGGCACAGGCACGTTCAAGCGCGGCTAGGATTAGGTCTCTACGAAAGGCTCTAATGCTGGGTCTTAAAAGGTAGGTGATAGATAGTTATGGGTGAGGGTTTGGTAAAGGAGACTTCTAAGAAACCGTTGATGAAAGTAGTTTATTTGTGTGACGGGGGGATGCTGTACTATTTCGTAAAACACTCCACGAGGGTTTTATGCTGGAAACAGGTGGACGAAGGCTGAGGGTAGACGATTACTTCGTTAAGGATATTGGATAAATCGATCTTGTATGCAATCCTGTAGGAATATATCACACGAGTAGTGTTTCGGATACATCGAAGAAAGTCCGACGCCCTTTTCTCCCAAGCATTGGATCTCCTGACTTCGTGTAGAACATCAGCCCACCAATCCACCTAACAATAACACATGACACATATCTCATCCGCCGTACTTTCCGCCTCCGTTACTCACTATGTCCCCTGTCCAAGCTCTTCCTCACAGCGCCAAAACCCCTCGTAAAAAGCCGATGTACATCCACACTCCTCTTCTCCGCATTCCCACTCTTCACCTTCCCGTTATCATCGTCCCTATCGACACGACAATCCATCATCTCCAGCTCCACAAAGCCGCTCTTGCCCATATCCGAGGACCCACAACGCTCTCTTTTGCGCAATTGAGCACTTTCTTCGCTGGGTCTGTCCATAGCTCTCGGCCGATCGAGGAGTTTTTGAACTTCTGCTTCGCGGCGGTCTTCTTCCTCTAGGGTTCGCTTCTCTTCTAGCTCAATCACATCTGCACGACCGGTCGACGGCATTTCTCCAGCTGCGGCTTCTCGAAACCGCTGTTTGCAAAGCTCATCCTTTTCCAGTTCCTGAAAGATGTCCGCCTCAGTCGGCGCCCACGCAATCCGGAGCGACTTCACCGCGATTTCAAAAGCCCAGCATGCAGTAACAATCAATATTAGGGTCAACCACCACAGAGCGTTCCTGCCAAAGCGCTGCAGAAAGCCTTCTTTGACATCATAGATCGTATTGTTAGAATAAACTGCGCTGAGGATGATGTTCCATAAAAACCAGCCACCAACACTCAGTACCATAGCGATAACACACGTGATGCTCTTGTTGTGGAGTTCCAGAAACTGAATTTTCGTGGCGATGACGATAATACATGCTGTGAATGTCAAAGCGCCCATGGCGAATAAGTCATTGTCAGTAGTGAAAAGTGCTTGGCCATAGAGACCGAGCATTAGGAAGAAGATAATGACGGCTTCGGTACTCGCCTTAAAGACCCAGAAAGCGTAGATGAAAAGATTGAAGGCGCCGTTGCGATGACCGACTTTATAGAGTTCGGGCACAGCGAGGAGAGTGGATGCGGCGAGATCTTTTTCAAAGATACCCATGAAGATCACAGGGAGTGAGGTGAAGAGCGTGTTGAACATGGACAAGGACCATGATTCGTAGAGTGAGGTGCCAGTGTAGCCGGCGTAGCGCTGATATAGAGCTTGGGTGAGGTAGAAGAGCATTTCTTTCCAGAAAGTGCTAAGGGTGTATTTGCAGGTGCGGATGTAGTTCCATCGTCCATGCACGAGGAGGAGCTTGAGAAGGAAGCGGAATTGCGCGATTGAGTAATCCGATGTGCGAGCTGCTTGCAGGCCCTCTTTACCCGTGATGCCAATGCCGACGTGCGCTTCCTGGATCATGGCAATGTCGTTTGCTCCGTCTCCAATTGCGAGGGTGACAGCATGTCTGACTTTTCTGCGAATGACGCGGACGAGGTAGGCTTTCTGACTTGGAGAAGCCCGGCAGCAGATTACCGAGTCGACAATGATGGCAAGGTCTATGAAAAGCTTCCTGATGATTTCGTCGGCTTCGACGAGAGCCAGTGTTTGACCGTCAATCACGACGACGGAATGAGCTACACGTCCGCTCGTGATCTCGAGAGTAGCAGCCGCCATCCTGTGTTGAATGTCGCCAGCGGACCGATCGAGAATTGTTATCGATGAGTAGTCTTTGATCAACCGACACGAATGGCCAATATTGACGGCTGTTTGGAGTTTATCTCCTGTCAACATCCATAGCTTTATCATGGCTCGCCGAAGCTTATCGATAGCTTCAGGTACTCCCTTCTGTAACTTATCTTCGATAGCAGTTGCGCCTGCAAGTTCGAAGTCTTTCTCGATCATTTCCCCAGCTCTCTCAACCATATCTTGTCGATCAACAAGACTTATCGAGGCATCAAGATAGACCTTCTTCCAGGCTGCATATTCCTCTTCCTCTAAGTATCTATAACCATAGAGCAAAGTTCTCAAACCTTCTGCAGCGAAGTCATTGATATGCTGGAAACATCGCTCAAAGACCGCTGCATCATCCACGACCAAGGCCTCTTCGACCAGTTCTTCTCTGTCGTCGCCTTGGAAGGAAGACCTGCCCTCAAAACCTCCGGGACGTTCGGTACCGAAGTGGGTCGAAGGCCGAGGTGAGTAATAAATACTCTCAGACTCCCTTGGGGATAAATTTACGTCTGTCTCCCGATCTTTTAACCACCCGTCAAGCTCATCTCGAATCGGCTCAAGTCGTCTGGCAGTCATGCTTGGGCGTGTGGCACCACCTAAACTCCGGCGATGCAGGCTTAGACTTGTCCTCAGCCCGCCGTCTTTCCGACTTCTATGCTCACTATCGCGCCTAATGGCTTCCTGTGCCTCTAAGCTTTGTCTTTTGTTGGCTCTACGCTCAACCTGAACAGCCTTTTCTAAAGCAAGACCGGAAAGTCTAAGTAGCTGTGTGATAGTGGAGTCTGCTCCTTTACAGAAGACGCAGATACGTTGATCAGGCATTCTGACGATGATAGACATTCTCTTCCTGCCACTTGAGAACTCTATAACGTCAAGGATCTGGTATGTCTCAAATAAGGGATCTGCATCAAGGCCGAAGGGGAAGCTTTTGATGATTATTGTTGAGGTCTGTCTATCAATTACGATGTCTCCGAGTTCTTGAGCAGCTCGCACGATGGCTTGCTCGTCAGGTGATGCTCCCTGGTAGTCGATCGTCCCACTCTTGCGTTTCTCCGGGAAGCAGGTGTGACATAACGCCAAAGAAAGCAAGAATAACTGAACCTTCCTAGCGAAAAGCGTGTGCGGTCTCTGCTGTACGTACTGTAGCAATTGGGTTGTTCGAAGCAGTGGCTGAGACCCATTTATCCAAGCAGAATTTCTCCCTGGTATACTTTTGAAGCTATTGACATTTAAAGGCGATTCGGAATATGCCTCCTCCAAACCAGAGGAAACGTTTGGTGTTGTGGGCGTTCTACTGCACGTAGAAATCCTACTCTCACGTTTCATTGGCTTCTTGCCTTTGCTTGCCCTCTTTTCCAGAGTTGGTCTCCTAGCGTTTTCTTTAATCGCCTCTTCCCGCAAATCTGGATCGTGAAGCCAAGCTGTCCCTGCAACGCTCATCTTTCGGAATCGCATCGAATTGTCCGTTAACGTGCCCGTCTTGTCAGAAAAGATATAGCTGACCTGCCCCAACTCTTCGTTTATTGTTGACGTCCTCGATTCCATGGGAGTGTTCGATACTTCATCGTACATGTCGATATCGTTCATGAAAAACATCTGGAAGAGTTTGACAATCTCCAGACTGACATAGAGTGAAAGGGGAATCATTGTATTGAATAATATGATAAATGAAACCAGGATGGGAAAGAAAGCAACTTTGGCATTGACGATATACCAAGAGTTTTCTTCTGTCTCTTCTTGCCAGATCTGGTACGCCACGGTGTTAAAGATTGCCAGAAGAAGGACGAATATGACGATGATGATGACAACCCTATTGACCACACTCTGTAGAGCTGGCGCTTTTATACGAGGATTCTTTGTCGCGTTCATTCTGATCTTGCATTCTTCACCAGTATACATAACCAGTCCGAAAACCTCAGACGTGATCCTTAACACGCTTCCCCTATAGATGATTTCGTTATTGGTTAGTGGAAGAGTTTCATCTTCGACGGTAACTTTCCCCTCAAAGCTATAAAGATTGAGGTTCGGGTCCTCAACAACCAAGTGAGCCTTGTTTTGGACAATTTTATCGAGCAATTTGCAAGTCCTGGCTAAAGGTGGCGAAGCTTGCTTGCTCTTCAAGTTTGTTTCGCCATCTAGAGCCGTAGTCTCAATGTACGCAATGCCGTTAGGTTCCTTCGCCTGAAGAATAACAAGGTCCGCTGGGGCGGCTTCGTCGCGTTGTAATTTAACTACATCGCCAACGCGGACGTCTTTCCATTTAGTCTTTCTCCAGTTCTCTAGATCGAACCTCGTCGAGGAGATCTCGCCGCTGTCGCCAGAATCTACTAATGTGGGTTTGTTGACATACAGAACAGAAGCAGTGCTTGTGTTTTCAGCCTTGTCTAACTTATAACGTCGCAGATCATCGTATCCCTCCTTAGCCATGGATAGAGTGACAAAAAACAACAGAGGCACGATGGTGGTATATGTACCTGTAGTACTCAAACCGGGTATCATTTGTAGTATGGAAACGCAGAGGAAGTAGAAATTGGCCAATTTGGAAAACTGAGCGTACAATTGGCGAGGCAAAAAATTCCACAAGGTGTACCGGCTTGACCGAATCGTGTTGTCGATATATGGCCTCCCAGTCCGCTCGTCCATAGGGACTTCGTTTCGGCTTGCATTGATGTTCAGGTGTCTTCCGTCTTTACTAGGGGGTACCTCGTTTATTCTAAGAATCTTTTTTCGAATTCCTTGGAAAGAAGTCCTTATCTTAGTCAGAAAACTGGCTTGAGCTGCTCGATTTTTCAGCCATGTCTCGTAATGCGGTAATGATGTGGCTCTTTGCACTTCCTTGATCGGATGAGGAGGTAGGCCTCTTTCCTGAAAATCTTCTACGATTGGGGAGATTGTAATTGTTGCCTCAGTCTTTTTATCACGCTGATATTGATCAGTTCCTTGTGAGGACAATCTCTGCACAGAAGAGGTGCCTGTTGGCTGGAGTTTAACGGTGGGAGTACCGCCTGGGGGTCGCTCATGGACATGGTGAGTAAAAAGGGACCTGCGGAGTGAAAATGCACGGTCTCTAGACCTCGCTGATATCGATGATCCGAGAGGCGGTACGATAGACGGCGCTGCTCCTGGTGATAGTGGCGAGGTAAAGCGTATAGACCTCGAGGGGCTTCCAGCTCTTGCGCTTGGCCCGCCCATTGTAACGCTTGTGTCGATTGACAAGGTCGGTGTTGTTGAGGCCTGTTCACCAATTCCGACATTTTCTCGTCGTCGAGAGGTCTCTTCTGAGCTGGTTTGTAGTGTTCCCCCATCTATCCCTCTAGCTATGCCTAAGCTCTTCCCTGTGGTCGGTTCATCGCCGGCCGGAACAAGATTGGAAGCAGCAGTGGTATCCACCACCTCACTCCTATCTCGTAGGCACTGCACACCATAACTCCGAGAGCCCTCTTCTAACACAGCTTGATCTTCACCAAGGTGCGCCGGCCGCCTTCGAGGAGGATCACCCATGCTGTAAGGTTCATCATGGTCGCTCTCGGGCATTCTCAGTGGATCATGACTCCATTGGTAATATGGCCTGCTCCGGTATCGTGCAAAGGATTTATGGGTGTACTATGGTGGGCGTTCTTGGGATTTCTGAGGCTGGCATATGCACTCCGTCGACTCCCAATATCCAATTACAGCCAATTCGAAGAGGCTTGTATGTCTGCTCGAGGGTGAGTGCGTACGAGATCTCAAGATGGAGGATGCGACACTAGTGGGAACTGTTGCGAAGCTCCGGCAGCTCGAGGTTCATTGGAGTGATTCTATATATTTGTACTCGTAGTCTTTGTAAGAATTCTATGTTTAGACGCCGCTGACGCAGCTTCCGATCGAACTCAGGGTAAGGTCATGTGACCGGTTGACAAAGTCCCATTGTTTGGTTCGTCGGTTCTGTAAGTTCTTTTGCAAGAGCATACGAAGTTGCTAACCAAGTCCAATGTTGCGAGTCCCATGAACGTAATCCCGACCTCTAGGTCCTCTCATGTACTAAGGTAGTAGTCGCTGCCACAAATTCTATCAAAAGGCACCCAGTCTTGATCAGAGCATGCTTAAATTATGACTGGGAGCTGACATCGACATTATTCGAAAAGCTGTGGGTTTTCTGATAGCTAAATAAAAAGCCCTGTGGGCTAGCGAAACGAAACGCTTCCAGCTCCTTTATCGTACACAGAATGACCTAACCAACTATGCAGGATCAAACGTTGCCCAGACGCCGGCGTTAAAACATGAAATTGTGGATTATGCGCGAGTAACGGCAAGTCCAAGGTGACCAGCAGGAAGCCTTCTTCGTTCAAAGTTTGAGATCCCCTTCACCTTCCCCACCCCAAACCCATCTGGTATATCCTATGTTGCCTGGTGAAATTCCCCACAAACGCCTCCTTATACCTACCACTTACCCCAATATCTTGCGAAACCTGTAAACAAGTATTGAAAAGCTGCACACTGATTATATGGCTACATCCCCACATTTTCAGGGCTTAGACTTGACGGATCGATTGTGCCAAATGAGACCATGTTTTGCAGGTCCATTTCCTCGCTCGAGGACTCCTCGTGCATTTGCATTGCCGTGCCTTGCTCTTCAACACCAGGTGAGTGCATAGGTAGGTTCAGATTCTGCTTTGAGTACATTTCGCTAAGCATATATCCGTCGTCGGATATCGTTGAATGGTGGTCTTGTGCCATGGACAAGAATTCGGCTGACGGGCTTCGGTGCATGTTATTCATGGGAGGAGATTGATCTGCAATGATAGGATCGCCGTGGTGCCCGGAGAAGGCCGACAGTGGCGAGACAGAAGGATGGATCATGTTCGGATGCTCGACCATGGGTGAGAGGAAAGGTAACGTGTACGGCGCGTTGTAGTTATTAGTGGGCATGGCATCCACATGTGGACCGGATGTGTAAAACGATGGGCTAGCATAGTCCGATGGAGATGTTGTAGTGGCTGCAGAGAGAGGATAATGTCGATAGTCCAGGCCATAGCCCGAAGTAGTGTCGATGTGTAGGTTGGGCCCAAGAGGTCCCAGGTTGTTATTGCGATGTTGAGGTATAGGTGCGTAAATACTTGCATCATTCATATTCGTTGACGGATGTTGGATGTGGAAAGATGGCATTGGCGACCCGAACATGGAAAAGTCGATTGCAGCTGGGACTGACCTACTACGAGTGCGCTTGTGTCCGCGGGGCCCAGAGTGCATGTTTGTTCCAAAAGGGTTTTCCTGGAACATAGCAAGGTGTGGATGCGGCATTTGGTTCGGTTGAGAGGCTGGTCGAGGGACAATAGGTGAAATCGGTGCAGTCACTGCCAATGAATTTGGGTCATACGGGCTGTGTCTGCTCTGGAACGACTCTAGAGAGACAAGCTTTGCAAGCTGGCCACTTAGCACTCTTGGGTGGCCGCCAAGGTGATGTACCATGATTTGGGATGCTTGTTGCTCCTCTGTGAAATCACCACATTGGTGGAAGCCACCAGTACCAGATGAATCCATGAAGAAGTTCGGTGGTCGGTTCAGCTCCACCAGAAGCCCACGAGGTCTAGAAGATATGCCACTGCCATCATCGGATGGATCCCCGTTCTCTAGGGTGATGCTCTTGATGTAAGAAAACGGATACTCGATTTTGTAACCGGCCGAGTCGTTATTTATGTAGTAGGTCAGACAAGCCTTCTCAGGCGCATAGAAGATAACAAGATCCATGGCATTCTGACCAACTCGACGCCATGTGCCTATGCTCAAGGATTTGCAAGTAAAATGATGGATAACTTCGTCACTGTCAGCGTGTACCAAAGCCCACTTTATCTGCACTAACTACTCACCGACTTTGCCTGGATTGCTAGACTCTGCGTTCAATAGTATCCCAGTACCGCCATAAGCGTTCATCGTACTTGAGCGACCCAGGAATTCTCTTGCGAGTGGTTTCCCACTTTCCATGGCCTGCAACGCAAGGTATTGACGCATCGACTCAGGGATGGCATCGCAATCCTCGCCAGTCTCAATGCTCTTCTTAGCAAGCAGTTTTATTTTTGCACGCCTACAGTTTCTTGTTAGCCATCGTCTGTCTCTCTACTCCCAGATCCACGCACCTGTTCTGGAACCATATCTGAACAGACCGTTCGGTCATGCTAATGTCCTGCGCTATACGCTCGCGTACCGCCGCAGTCGGTGTAGCGTTGTTATTGAACTCGATCTCCAGCGTAACCAGTTGATCTTGTGTGGCTCTTTGCCGTTTTTGATTTTTCTGTTGCTGGGTGAGGGTGCTCTTCCGTGGTGGACGACGAGAGTTGCTCGTATTGGCACTGGTAGAGTTAGTTGGCGATGGAGTTGAAGTCGACATGATGTCGAGAGCAGTTGGTGACTGCATCATCGTGTCTCGTCCGCAATAGCTGTGCAGAGTGTAGCCCAATCTCTACTGCTGTCGCAGAGTGCGAGGAATCTGCGATCGAGTGTGGGTTGAGTCCGAGTAAGGTAAGGGTTGTATTGTGAAAGAGCGTTGTCTCGAAATTCGCGGGTTGACAAGGTCAGTGTCAATTGAATGTATTGCTTCGCAGAGCTGGCTGAGAAGGCAGATGAGTCTAATCCTGGGGTGATTGATGCTATACCGGAGCCGGGCAGGGAGTTGAAGATGTCAGACTTGTGGAGGCTTAGATCTCGACGTAAAAAAAAAAGTAAGTTGGTAATAGTAAAAGACAGAAATTTAGCAAGAAGCCGAAGGAGTGATATGGAACCGAAAGGAGTGACGGTATCCGTGGGGCAAAAAATGAATTAGCAGAAGAAAATGAAGGTGAGCGTCGTGGAAGACGACGACAACAGTGTTGAATAAATTGTTGATTGGGGGTTGGGCAAGGGAAAGGAAGCAGATCGGTAGTCAAGAGGGGAAGAGGAAGAACCGAAGCCCCTGACCACGGACACTAGGCAGGGGTGGGGGGAGGCGGCAGAAGCGCGAACACAACTCGACTTTCGCATGAAGCACCTTATGGATTTAGATGTCACCACGCCCAGCTTGAAGAGGAGAGATCATGCAGCTCGAAGGGTTGCTGTTGTTCGTCAACGCTGGATTAAGATCTATCGCATTGTTCTATATCATTCTTCATCCGCCAAGCTATCATTCTAGTGCTAACGAAGGCTCTCAATTGCAAAGGCCGAAGGATGGCTTCAACAACAACGGACCTGACTGAAAACAGTAAGGCTCATACTGCGCCATTGTCACTAAGCGTCGTTCGTTGTCCATGTGGACTCTTCCTACCGCTGACACACAAAGAAGGCTGATCTCACTAGTCAAAACTGCTTGTGATCGGGTTTAGCATCAGGTACTCCGTACGGAGTAGTAATATAGCATAGATTGCTCGTCAACCGACAACTATAGGTGGATATAAGCCTCTGCTACAGTACAGCCGCAATGAGTCAGGAATGCGGTTCTTCCTGAAGAAACAGGGGTGTTGACCGGTTGCGGATCTTGAGTACAACGGTACTACGAAGTCGTAGTAAGCCGGTGGTAAGTAGGTTGTGGAAGGTCGAGAAAGAAAAGATATTCTAGCCAAATAAATGGAAAGCTTTTCGTAGCTGCGTCTGGGCAGAGTATTGAATACAGGAACAGGCTTGGCTCATTGTTTGAAACGCACTAACTCGCGCCCTGTTGTGCAACATCGACCAGACAGGGCAAGCACTCGAAGGATATCACACATCGAAGCGCAAGATTTAGGAGGTCTGCTGTCTGCATCAAAGGTTAGGGCTGCCTCAACAGACCAAAGTACCTTACCGTGCTTATCTGACTCTTCACGATGCAAGCCTAGCACTCGGACCAAGGAATAGACTTCGCCTTCATCATCTCCGTACGATCTGTGTGACTGTGTCCTGCATGCTGAGAAATTGTGCCGTCCAGCGCACAGCTGCTTAGTCTCAGCCCTCGGCCTTGGATCTGATACTGGTTGGTGGTTGGTGGTTGGTGGTTGGTGGTTGGTGGTTGGTGGTGTTGGTATCTGCACAAGGATTCGACAGCGCTTGCCGAGAACATTCTCTTGGACATCCCACAACTCTCCAAATCCTTCTTGGTCTACCAAGCACCGAGTCTGAACCAGTTCTTCAGACTAGTATTTAGTATTTACAGGGCTGAGCGGCACTATACGTGTCCAGCCCTTTGAGCAACAAGGATGCGACAAGCCCTAAGAAGCCAATCATGTTGATCGCCGCACAACATTTGATGTCTATGTATTATTCCGTGAACTCTGTATTTCAAAAACCTTCTAATATGCCACGATTTTGTCTTGGGATCCTGTGTATCACGAGCCTCAGTTGAAGTTTACCTTCCTTTCCTCGACTTTCAAGATGGTATATATTTCACGGAAGGCTATCTAATGAAGTTACAAAAATCCGAAGCACTGCTCAGCACCTCAAAAATCTACCAAAAGCAGCTACACGATGTTGTATGATTCACCACGCAACAGATATGTCCCTGGACGAAGCTGTATAGTTGCTTAGAGGGCAGTACAAGGGCAGTACATTAAGTTGACTGGCCTACCGTACGCGCTTGCCGTCTAGCACCTCCTGATACTTTGTGCTGTGCCATATACGACATATGTTGGCGATGTAAAGCCCCGCGTGCGGGTTGTATCAGTACTATGGATCACACCGGAGAATGACAGCTCCACATGAACTTGACTTGTTGCCCTGTGATTCATGGTTGCGGTGGACTAAGGTTGTATCGGTACAAGAACTCTGGCAAACGTTTCTCCAAGCCCAAGAACTGGATTCCCTTTAGCATACGCTGCATGAACTGTGTTATGCAGAATACTAACGAGGTTCTTCTCTTGAACTACCCCATCCTTTATCCAGACAGACCACGAGCCCATCATGTTCGCCATCAATACATCCGTGAAAAGTCTGTCTCCAACAATGGCAATCTGACTTGGTTTCGTCACATTACTATCGGCTGCGGTGCGGAAATACTCCATTATCTCAGCCCCGCAGCCGGGCTTCTTGGTTGAGTGCCGGAGCACATTTACGCTGGTAGCATCTTGCAGCATGTCTGCTTCTGCATCGCCGATATCATCCCAAGTACCTGCGGAATTGCTGACGATTAGGAGTCGTGAGCCGGGGTAAGCGGTGCGGAGATGGTTGAACTTTTCCTGGTCAGGGTATCAACACGTCTGCGTATGAGGAAGTGAATAGAACCCAACAGGGCTTGAAAGAGAGAGAGAGAGAGTAGTGTAACAAGTATGTAGCATTGAACACGGAACTCGAATCAAAGAATTCAGCAATTAAACACACTTGAGGTTCCTAGAGACAGCAATAAAACTCACCTTATAGGGCTTGTAGATTTCATTCTCCTTTGGAATGGCAAAGCAGTTGTCCTTGTCAAGTACAACGGCACGAATATCAGGTTCTTGGCCGTCGTTCAGTGCAGTGAATGCCTGGGAGATGGGAACTGGGAGATGATTGAAGTTAGATACGGTAGCATGAGGCAGACATAGTGAAGGACTCCGAAGCACTCGGAAAGCATTCAAAGTAGCAGAGACGTTCATCGAAGACCACTGGCTGCAAGTCAAGGCGGATAGAGCTCCCACGGCTCCCAAGCAATTAGAAATGCTTGGCATGCCAGGCTAGCGTCCGCTCCGAACTCAGGTCTTCCACTTCTTGATCGACGTGCGTCTTTTTGACTGCAAGGGAAACATTCAAGTCAAGTAACCCTCTACGCATCAAGTAGTCTGCTGCGCCGGAATTGGCGCTCAGAAGCTATCAACATGACGAGTACGATTGGTATTCCGATCAAGCTACTGAACGAAGCCCAGGTATGGACAACAGTCCCTACTCTACAGCAGTCTTGTAGTATTGACAACGTACATGGGCTGACTATATATATAGAACCACGTCATAACACTCGAAATTACATCTGGTCAGGTCTACCGGGGCAAGCTTATTGAAGGTATACTGAGTCCGTCAAGGCACAACCCAACTCTCAAATGTTTCCCCTTCAGTTTAGCTTCAATATTATGCCCGAATGCTTGCTGAACAATACTGCAAACCTTTAGCCGAAGACAACATGAATGTCCAACTCAAAGACATAACCGTCACCGCCCGCGATGGCCGGGTCAGCCATCTTGACCAAGTTTACATTCGAGGAAGCCATGTAAGATTCTTCATTGTGCCGGACATGTTACGGTGAAGACCCCTTGATCGCCCAGAATTACCCTTAAAAGCGTTCTAGGGTATGCGGAAGCTTGTACTAAGGGAAATATGTTCAATAGGAATGCGCCCATGTTCCGATCAAGAGGCACGAGAGGACGGGGCGTGGGATTGGCGAGAGGAAGGGCGACTGTTAATAGGGCAAGAGGACAAAGAGGGCCGCCCAGGGGCGGATGATGGGTGCTCGTGGATGGTTCTGATACAATGGAAGGGAAATGGCTGGTCAGTGCGCATATGGTGATCTCGAAGCGAGCCGACAAATGCGTATAAAGAAGCGCCTTCTTTTTCCCAATGGGGGAGATGAGCATTAGATCGTACGGCACAAATAGATACCCAAAAAGCGAAAGTACTTGAACACCATTTCCCTGTCAATATATTGCGAAAGTTGCCCTATGCTGCTCAAGTAGTACATCCAACCATTCAGCCTCACAAGATGCGCCACCCTTTTCAAATTCTCCAATAATCTCCTCTAATCTGCCTCAGAAAACACGATGCCCGCAACTTCACCAACCGTCACTAACCCTCTTCGCATTCTGCTGCTCACCCCACCTTCAACCCCGCTGCCCCCCATCCTCAAAGGCCCGTCTTCCCTCCTGTCTGTCCTGTCCCTGCTAGACACCACACACTATCCAAGTTTCTAAACCCAGCCGCATTTTCTCTACGATTCTCTTCACTAGATGTGTTTGATTCACAACATGCTGTTAAGCTAACAGACCCCTAGACCCCACCGTCCCCCTCACAACCCCCTATTACACTGCCACCATCCCCGTCTGGCACGATACCATTCCTACGTCCTCTGACGGAAATATCGACAATGGAGATTTGGTCAAGGGTATCAAGACGTGGGAGCAAGAATGGCTGTTACCGGAAGCGGGGGAGGTAATACGAGCTCTGGGGGCGGTGGTTGTGGTATTTAGGAAACCCGCTTCTAAGCAAGATTTGGTATGCTGTGCCCCAGATCATGACAAGCTATACCTTCTGTCTAGAAGCGGCTACTGGCTTATAGCTTCATACAAAGAGGAAATTATTTTTCCAAGGCTAGAAAATAGCTAACAGCCCCCACTCCAGACAAACATCCACCACCTCCTAACCACAACCAACACCACCCTCGCCCACCATACCTCCGCCAACCCCTACACCTCCTCCGACCCCCTGCTCCTCGCAGTCGGCATGCCGCAGCCGCTGACGCCACGACTGGAGATGGGGGATGAAGAGTGGGAGGAGGTCGGGCGGGAGTGTGGAGGTTGGGAGTGGGTTGATGGGGAGATTGAAGGGGATGGGGGGAGGAGGAATGAGTTTGGTGGTAAGTTGGTTTCTTAGGGGGATTGTTCGACGGTTCAGGGCAGGAAGGGGACGAGAAAAGGAAAGCGGTGACGGGATCGAGGGCTAATCCCTGAGAACTCAATAGAGAAAATGGGTCTCAACCGCCTCCAGGAGGCCCTGGAAGCCTACGAGTGGGAAGGTGGAGCCGATGGCTCAGGGTCGGAAGATTTTCAACTTGAAGACGAAGAACAAGACGGTCTAGACGATGTCATAACAGAAGCAGAGAGAGACGGTGCCGGGCTACGGAGGGCCTTGTTACTAGACAACCAAGAAGGGGATGGTCTAGGGGACACGGAGAACGAAGGTGAAGATATCAAAGTGGAGGAGTTGGAGAAGATGATGGCGAAGATGAGGGCTGTGAAAGGTACTTCGTCCACGAACGTTTCAGTGTATTCAACCTGCTATTGCTTGTGAAAATAGCATCGTTTCTGTATTCACTATACTTGACCTTTCCATCCTCTCGTTTACAAGGCTACTACGGTGCTAACGGGCATCTTGACAGATATGGGCGCGGATATGCCCGAAGCCCAGCGGAAAAAGTTCGCCAGGGAGGCGGTGAGGGATATCATGAAAACGCTGTGAAGGACGGGGAGAGTGTGTAAGACGTGGAGGAGCCTCCTAAAAACGTCTCTACATAATACATCACCCCCACCCAAGATACCCACCTCTGTCGGAGATGTGAGCCATACAGATACAAAGCTTCGCCAGGTAGTATTGAATCGTCATGTACTTCAAGACGGGGCAAATTATTGTTGCTCTGGCGGAGTCGTGACAAGAGAGAAAGCCCAAGGAAGTTCCACTTGACGGATATCAGCCAAATTTGTCGCCCCATCAGGAGCTTTCAGCGCTATGAAAACTGAGTGATCCAACATTGAGCTGGAAGCAGAGAACGCCAAGTAACGGTTGAGAAAGTCCGCCGGAGTCTACAATTATATTTGTTGGTGACACTGAATGCGATTGCTCGTGAGTCGTCTATATGAGCAAAAGCGTTGTAGTGGCGGAAACACAGAAATGTGGTGCGAGGAATCATGAGGGATACAGGAGCATTTACATGGACATGGCAGAGTTGAGACAACAGCCCCGAGCCAGCTGTATGAGATGCGGAGTTTGGCAATAGCCATACTCTCTATCTCGGAGACACCTTCTGATAGACGCAGATTCGGAATATACTGATCCAGAACGCCGCGACAGTCCTTCCTCCATGCCGCCCGGATTCGAAAAGAAATGAAAGAAATGAAGAAGCTGCTGAAAGCAATAGGCCACCTATAATCCACATAACTGAACGCCTATCTACCAATGATCAAGTGCTGATCCATTCATGCTCCAGATCCAGACCTGCAAATCTATAATCAGCTTGGGGCAAGAGTCTCATGCAGCACTTTCCGCCTCTTGGGCGAAGACTAATCGCCGTTCTTCAGGCCCCAGCTCTTCCCGCACTGCCGTCAAACACAAAAGGTCCCGCATTGTTCCTCGGCGTCATCGGCCCATCAGCAACCAGTATATCCGATGGAGTTGATGCACCAAGAGCTGGGGGAAATTCATCATTTGGCGTCAAACCATCATCTGGCATGAGTGGTTGAGACGGGGTTATTGGTCTCAGGTAGTTCTGGAAATTGGAACTGGAACTCGAAGTGTCTTCGGATCGCTCTGGTATTGGTTCTCCGATGCCGTGTGCGTATGGAGGGGAGACCCGTCGAGCGTTCCGGCGGCTGAGGAGTGATTGTTTTGGTGCCTCGTTTTGGCCACTTGATAGGACGGCTGAGGCGTCGGCTTCGAGTCTCACGGATGAGAGCCTGGATGACATAGCTTCCATTGATTCGTCTTCGTCGTGGTGCCTAGCAATTTCTGGTAGGACGTCGTTTCTACTCCGAATTGCACTAATGTCGGGGCTTGAGCTAGGTTCAATCTCATTGTCATCCCATTCCTCTTCCACGGTATCGGGATCCTCTACGTCTGATTCCAAATCGGCGACTGCTCGGCAGTTGGGGCAAAGGAACTGGGGCCAGCTTTTGTGGTCGTTAAGGATCGGGCGAATGCATTTGTAGTGCCAGACGTGGGAACATGGAGCGACAAATAGTGCTTGGCAGGGCTGGTTAGGATCAGTAAAGGCTGCCTATAACTGCGAAGTAGAGATTTGGAAGCTCACAGCTATTGACATGAGACATATTGAACATTCCGAAGATTGCGTAGATGCGGCATCGCCATCTTTCTTCGGTACCGTCTTCGCCAAATCGCGAAGTCGTTTATGGGTGGTCACACTGTCTCTCGGTTAGGATAGTAATCACGTGAAATCTTGCCAGTGCACGTACTTGAAATTGTTGAGGGTTTTCTGCCACGCTCTATTGCATTCTACTCGTATCTTGACGCATCGAAATATCATCTCCTCTCCTCCTCGGAAGTCAATTCCTAACTGTATTACATCGCCATCGTTGACGGGGAAGGGCCTAGACTCAACGCTGGGCTGGCTGAGCCTGATGTGGTTGAGAAAGGTGCCAGAGGAGCTCTTCACGTCTTTGATGTACCACTGCCCATTTGAGCACCAGAACTCGCAATGCCTTCGGCTGACGACCTTTGACTTGAACCCTACTGGCGCAGAGGATGGCACATTTGGCGGTGGGTTGGGATTGGCATCGCGTTCTGAGTACCTGCCAACACGAATAACGCAGTCCTCATGTGGAAGCATCCTTGACGTTTGTGGGAATACTAGCGACGGTCGAGCAGCGCGCGGGTCCTGATGAGGTATGAGTTTAATGGTAGGCATTTGATCTGGAGGATGTCCCGTCAGGTTGGATGGAGTTGCGTCTGACTCCCTTCGATTGTTTGTCGCAGGACCGTGCGATGTGCTTCCAGATCGCCGCCTGCCCATGATTCTTGCGATCCCCCCCAGAGCTGTATTGACGGACGACTGGCCCGTGACAGGATCTGGTGACGTGGATAGTGTTTCAGGTCCTTGCCCTGAAGGGCTACTCGAATCGACTTCGTTGTGCAGCCGATTATTGATAGAGATCGATGTAGGGGTCTGCTGTGGGGTGGATTGCTCGTCTATGAGGGTTATTCGACCTGGATAGCTAGAAGATCTGACGAAATAACTAGGTCTTGAAGAAGAGGAAGAAGAAGGAGAAGAAGAAAGGTTCAAGGGAGGACTTGGATGCTGACTTAATTCAGACGAAAGGTGGCTGTGAGTATATTGGCGCAGGTAACTTAGACCTCGAAGTCTGCTTGGTCTCGAAGGTGCAGTGGGCGAAGCGGGGTCATCACTTGTTGCCAGGGTTGGGGGAGATGTGGTTGGTTGTGTGAACATTTGTCTTGCTGCTTTGTTTAGTACATCAAGATGACAAGTTTAGGCAGTAAGGTTGAAGTAGTGACAGAAGAGTGGTTTGGACGATAGATAAGGTCGGTATCTGGATGTGAGTGATGGACAAAAATTATAACGAGCGGGATGTTTCGTTCTAGCCTGCCGCCAGGGGTCTTCGATTGCGGTTTCGGCGTAAGGTACAAGGTACTCTAGCTATTGATCTAGGTAAGGTAGATACTCGGTAGGGAGAGTAGTAGAAGCACTTCAACATGTTGTATGCTTTGGACTCTGATGTCTGACATGACCATCCTGTCTATGTCTATGAAAGCTGGGGTGTTGATCGCTGTCTGTTACTCTCCGTCTTGGTCATGTAATTCGGGAAAAACCGACTACATGTACAATGTACCTATGGTTGATCTAGGGACAATTCAGCACACGATACGTTACCGCATCTGTATGACGGCAGCAGCACCAATCCTATTGGAAGTATTCCGTGGAAGACACCCCCCTCGCACTCCTTGGTACAGTGGCTACCAGTAAAAGTTCAGCATTAACAGGTGGCGCAGACTGCGGCTTAGTACATCAGCTTCGTCTGCTGCATGCACAGACTCTGCAAGCATCAAGTCCCCTTGTACCGTGTACGAAGCATGTAACTGTAATGTCAGGCTAGGTGGAAAGTCTGCTCCTCGATCAGGAGGCAGACGGGACTCATCCTTGGGTGCCAATGTCTGCAGGACGGAAGGGAACAATTTGCTTCGCTTCTAGACGGCTAGGTGGAAAAGACTTCAAGGGCTTCAGCCATGAGCGTCGGGTATGTTTCCTCTCACCCGGGGTAGACTATCTAGTCGCAAAGTCTTATCCCAACGTCTGCACAGCTATGGGCACTGTTGAACATGGATGTAAGACAAAACCAAGCGATATGCAAAGGTTCACCGTTGATGGCTTGCGACAGAGAGTCGAGCCTGTGCTGGAACTAAACATGCAGCTGTGCGAAGCGACATGATGTGAAGATACATACCTTAAGTAGGTACCTTACGGAGTAGATAGATGAACATTCGATTTACGACCTCCGACTGTCGGCTTGCAGCATATCAATCTTTATATCTTGCCTAATCGAGATAACGACATCAAACAAGCCCATCGCTATTTCACCTGCATCACCTCCCTTTCCTTCTCTTTTCCCTCTTCCTTCGTCCCTCTTCCCTCTTCCCTCTTCCCTCTTCCCTCTTCCTTCGTCCCTCTTCCCTCTTCCCTCTTCCCTCTTCCCTCTTCCCTCTTCCCTCTTCCCTCTTCCCTGTTCCCTCTTTGCGCCTTTGGACATTTTTGCCAATGACGACCTCGCTTCCTGGACAATCTGAAACATGACGTATGAGTTGCCGTCATCGTGAAAACTTCCAACAATTATTCTCCTAGAGTACGAAAAGGTATAGCTGAACTTTAGTCGACTCCGAATTGTCTTTTTCTTGTCGCTGGCAGGTCTCACTTCGCATCTTTGGCTAAATAATCATGCCCTTTCCTTCAGTTCCTTTTCAACAATCCCAGAACATTCCTCCCTGTTCGTCTCCTTTTAATTCTCCTCATAAGCCTTCCTGCTCAATGGGCATCCACTGCAGTGTCTTCCGTTGGTTATGTTAGTTTCTTGTCCAAGTGCGCATTATGAACTTCTTGGCGTGCTAAGTTTTTCGATGTCCTTGGCGTGGTTGGCGTCAGGTAGTATCTTAATTGACGCGTCCTTCTTCCTCATCGTCTCTTCTCCATCTCCTTTCTTTGCGGGTCAGCTCCACCTCCAATATCCTTTTCCCCGAAACCTTGGTTCTCAATCCATCATCATCGATGTCGAAATATAGTGCCCACACCTTGGGCGCTTCCTTGACAGCCATGAAGCCTTCCCAACCCTCCAATGTCATCCTTCTTTCGATCTTGGTGCAGTCCCACGGGCCCGTAAGATGCTGTCCATCAAGGCCTCTTTTAGCTTGATGTCATGATTGTATAAACGTTGGAGGGATGTTACCTCTTCAGATTCTACTCTATTTCCATATTTAATCTCACAGGTTTCTTCATCCACGTAAACCCAGTTGAGTTGGCGATCCGCATTAATGGTCGAGACGAGCCCCTCGCCTCTCCGACCCCAATCCGTATTCGGGAACGGAAGAAAATAACCTTCGAATGGATGAGTGGCGCGCTCGTCAGGGCCCTCAGGTCCAGGTGTACGTACATAAAGCTGGGAAGCAAGCGCAGTCAGCACATGATACCAAAGTCCGGCGTCTGATGCTGCGGATAACCTTGTTGTTTCCAAGCACAATGATTCCTCCGTTGACTTCATCGCTACCTTTGGAGGCACAGGAAGCTGCCGAGCAGTGCGCGACAAGATTGGACTTTCTACCTCGATGGCTTTCTCTGGCGTTTGACTTTTGGCCGTGACGCACTGCCTCTGTCGTCCCGATAATGGCTGGGCATGCCGCTATAGAGGTGATGATACCAAGGACCATGACAGCCGGTGGACTTTATCTGCAGCTCTGTGGATATTAAGATAATTATTCCGAAACCACCGGGTCTAGATGGACTACTTTCTGATTACGGTCGTCGATCGAGTTGTGACAACTTTGCATTCAATGGTCAGGTAAAGTAGGCTGATGTTGCTCATAGTTGTTCAATCAGCGACGTCATCCTAATACTGCCAGGCCTGTTACTGGTCAGGGTTCGACCAAAGTCACTATCACCTTGATTTCGCGCTACAGGTACAAGGGCCCCAACGCAAGCGTACGCCTTTACGAACTTCACATCCCACAACTGGACGCCTTCGTGCCGACAGCTGCAAGCCGTTGGGATGCAACCCTGATAAAACCAGATTACGAGCCAAAGTCTGATCGGCAGCGAACACTTCGGGCTTAGGAGTAACCTTTCAGGCGTAGTATTGCGTACTAGGTAGTGGGTTGCAATCGACCCCTTTCAAAGTCTTCGAAACCTTGGAAGTTCCGTGATACGTACCTACCCTTGGTAATGTCTTTCGTATATTAAGCAGCCTTCTGCCGCTTTTATTTACAGCTTGCAGACTTTAGATTCCCTCGCAAATATTGCAAGCAAATCATCCCAAGTCTCTACGACTTATTCATCTGATTCGGATTCTTTATTTGAATCCTCTCTTGAGTTTGAGCGTGAATCTTGCGTATCCGACCCCGAGTCTGATCGTGATCTCGACTTCGAAATGGCTACCAAACAGTTCGTCATTTCCTTTCCCGTACTCTGGCAAATACCACACGTAACCCGCTGAACTCTTCCGCCCAGAGCCGAGCGAGAGGATCAAGACGAGCAAGAGCAAGGCTCTGAGGAGAACGAGTCTGTTCAGGCCGAGGATGAAGCTCCGCAAGGCAACCGCAAGAACCAGCAGTCCCTCCAGCGCCAAAATCAACAACAGCAACAGCCGCAGCAGCCTCAACAGCAGCAACAGGTTCAAGAGATGCCTACGACGCCACCGCAAGAGGCCAACGGCCGCCGCATCGTACCCGTCCACCAGTCTCGCATCAAGGATAGACCACCAAAGGTCGGTGAGAAGGACAGCAGTTTGAAGATCAAGATTGAATTGGATGTGAGTATAGCAGCCGTTGACGGTTGGCACATTACTGACGGCCAGCAAAGCTCGAAGTTGAGGTAGAAATCTATGCCAGAATCAAGGGTGGTAAGTTGACCCCGCCTCGACCATCGTTGCGTTTTAATGCTAATAATTCATTCATAGATGTGGTCATTGGTCTGATGTAGATCTTGCAATAGGTCGAGATCTACGCCAGAATTAAGGGTGGTGAGTACAGTTCGTTTACCTGTTTATGTTTCCTACTGACATCGCTGTAGATGTAACCATCGGTTTGTTGTGAGAGTGAGTTCGTTCGAGGTTTCAGCTGGAGTCTTAATGATGTGTTGTTTCTAGTACCACATAACCGTAGTCTACCACAGAACAACGGACAGGCTATTGGTGTCAGCTGGTCAACGGCTATATAGAACAGTGTGCCCCAGATTAACATCAATGTTCATTCCCGCAACATCACCAACATACTTGACGCTCAGCATGAAGCTATCACCTTTGTATTGTCCACATTGATTCATATCACCATCACTAGTATCGGCATTGTGGCATGGAAACATGATGACGAGTTCGATAGAAGTAGTACAAACCAGTTTGGCTTGATCAAGGCTTTACCCCTCAAACACAACCACGGTTGCATCGATTATTGTTTGATTAAGAGAAATCGAAGGATGTCGCAGAAACAAGGTCCTCATGGATCTGCCCAGGGGGTTGACTGCCAAACCGCCCTAAGGTACTGTACTCCGAATTACTGTACTGTATTGGACCCGGTATCCGGTATCCGATCATCCGAGAACTCTCAGAATTGGACCGAGGGCTTTACCGCTGAGCTAGAGTACAACCGGTTGATCAGTGGTGGAGATAGTAAGCAACGTGGCAACCTACCTATAAACCCACCTGGTAGCAGCCCATGTGGTGAGCCTGACAAACGGACAATTGTCGAATTATAGCATTTAGCTCTTGACGAAAGTCTGTTTAATACATCTAATAAATCTATTTCCATACCCACCGGCTGCGCGCTTTGAGTCACAGGTGAGTCACAGCATGGCCGATAATATCAACGTTCAGATTCTACGATTAGATATATAATTTCGCTGTTACATCTTGATCACAGCTGCCCTCCTCCCATTCTCAAAACCCACAATGGATTCCGTAAAGCGGTCTTTCATGTCCCTACCCAACGAAATACGAGAACGCATCTGTAGCTACGTTCTCACCGTTGATGTCGACGACTCGAGCCCGTGGATAACACCGCTCAGCAACGACTTGCGACCAGAGCCGGAAAAGTCCTCATGCTTGGCGATCCTAGCGACCTGCCGCCAAATATTGCTCGAAGCGTTTCACGCCTTCTACGCATCGAACAACTTCAATTTCAATCATCCAAACCATCTGTACGACTTCCTCCGAGCGATTGGACCCGTTCGCGCCAATCAAATTAGATCGATCCGCTGCTCCTTTAGATTAGCTGCTTCGGAGAATACTGCAGTGCGCTATGCACTGAGTAGATTGACACGGTTGGAGAAACTAAGCTTTCATTTTGACAAAGAACAGCCAGTTGATAACGATACGGGCTGGGGAGATTACATCATTTCCCAAGATTTCTGTCCAGCGAAGGAATTTGCCAAGTTTCACCGGTTACGTGATGTTAATTTTATCATGATGAATGACATAGAGCTGGACCGTACGGACAAGGAGAGGATGGAAATGTATAGAGATCGGTTGACCAAACCAAACCTCAAGAAGAACAAAGCTATGCCGGAGATGGTTGATCTCTTTGTAGGATTGAAGATGCGGAAGCATAGAGATCCTGCTCAGGCGCGGAGAAAGAAAATTAGAGAAGAACGTGAGGCATATATGGAGAGTTGGGTGCAGGCTACCCGACAGCTTCAACGGAGGGAAAAATTGGAATCTTTGTGGAGGAGAGGAGAGGAAGCCCGCAGGGAACCGAACCCGCTCAACATTGCTCACGATAACGACCAAGAAGATGATGAGTTGACCGAATTTTGGTCGTCCGAGCCGTGGATTAGAGACGCTATATGGGGATGAAAACGGACTCGACCGCGTATGTTGTTATTGCCGCAGCGTTCTATATATCCCACAAATTACATCATCCGATTCGCGCGCGATATCGCCAAATTTGGCGGCATTCATAGCAATCACCAGTTACTTCCATGTAAGAATATCAGGCAACTTCGCCCAAGGCCCAGACGCTCAAATTCTCTTTGCTTTCGCCATTGGATATCAAAACCAGTCACCATGATCGTCCCTAACCTACCCTTATTACTCCTAAACTCATCGGCGGTCTTCAACCTGACAACCCGACCCACCTCGTTGAACGGCGAGGCTGACACCTTTTGCTTCGCCCAGCCTGCCCACCCTGCACGGCCTCTCTTCCCAACCGAATTCCCGGATTGCTTTGAAGCTATAAACCTAGTCAATCGAGGCGACAAGAAAGAAGCCCCTATCTACTTCAGTCGCGACGCCAGAGTAGGCTTTGGATTACCTCACACCTGGGCCCTCCGCACCTGCGAGATCGAGATTGACGTGGATCCCCCTGATGAAGGAGACACCATAACATTGGTAGATATTGCCAGAGCGGCACTTAGCGTTGCGGTACAATGCGTTGAAGAGACCCCTTGTCTTGGCGGGAGAGAAAGGGTGGGACCAAAGAAGGTGATTGTTATATTCGTGTATGGACGAGAAGCACCGCCTAAGCATTCACGGCTTCATATTGGTCAGACGGTTAAACGTGGGGATCGCGAATCCCGAAGAAACACTTTAGCTCGTCTGGAAAGAGGTCATTCATAAGTAGTGTGGCCATTTGAGTTCAAGGCATGGAGCAGGATCGAGAAAGAACCAAGTATGGCGGCCTATATGATGATTAGCGCCAATACCGTTGTTGGAGAAGAGAAAGGAGCGATTTGAATTTATCCAATTCGGACAGTTTTGACAACAGAACGTGTCTTTACAGCCCTTGAGAGGGTTGGGAAGATGATTACTTGATGACAATGAGATGATATTGGAATCAGCAAAACATAGCAGAACCAAAAATGCGAACAAAAGAAAGTAGTCACCTCCTAACCATACCGTAGCCACTCTCGGTTATTGATGTTTATACTCGTAGCAACCGTGCCGCTCCACCCCACAGCTACAGGATTTCCTGGGGACGCGAAACCCTCCTTTGCATCACATTGTTCTACCCTCTCGCAACCCAAAATACTCCTGGCCCTACCGCCTCCCAATACTTCGTGCTGTACGATTGCATAGAAAAGAGGAAATCTCGTGACATCGCGTCGACAATCGCGTTCGTTACCTTATCATAATCCCTGTCGACGATCTGGAAATCTTTTGTAAACAAACATGACGACGAATTCTTGAATGTATGCACTGCAGCAACTGAGGTTCAGGACACTCATTTGTGACATTGCACTTCAGCTTGAAGACATGGCTCTGGATCCTCGTGCTTATCCTGGAGTTGCTGCTGAGGTTCGGCCGCTCAAGTCATCTGCTTCAACACCGTCGTTGCGGTCGAGGGAATCCGAACTTGTACCAATGGGGAGAGGTACACCAGACAACGGGGGAGGAAACGTAAGGGTGGTCGTTCGTGTCAGAGGCTTCTTACCACGAGGTATGGCTTATTATCTATCAATTGCTTCTTGTGACTAAAGGGATACCAGAGGTCGAACGAGGAGCAGAATGTCTCGTCAAGATGGATCCTGAAACGCAGGCTACCAAGCTGTTGATACCAAATTTGACTGATCCAGCCAACACTCGAACCCAGAGCCGAAAAGTGATAGAAGAGAAGAAGTTTACCTTTGATAATTCCTTCTGGTCACATGAAACCGACGACGCTCACTATGCTCGTCAAGAAGACATCTACAATGCTCTCGGCGAAGAATTTCTGGACCACAATTTCGAGGGATACCATACTTGCATATTTGCCTATGGCCAGACGGGTTCTGGGAAGTCCTACACAATGATCGGCACGCCTACCCAGCCAGGCCTAATCCCGCGAACCTGCGAAGATCTCTTCCAACGCATCGAATCTAGTGTCTCTCCCCACATCTCGTACACCGTCCGTGTATCCTATTTCGAGGTCTACAATGAACATGTCCGCGACCTGCTATCCCCTTCCCGCCCTCCTACAGGCGATAATCGTCAATACTACCTCAAGATCCGCGAATCCCCTACCGAAGGCCCCTATATTAAAGACCTTACCGACCTCCCAGTGAAAAACTATAATGAGCTCCTCCGCTACATGCGCTTAGGTGACAACAACCGTACCACTGCCTCGACAAAGATGAACGATACCTCCTCCCGCTCTCATGCTGTCTTCACAATAATGCTCAAGCAAATCCATCATGATCTCTCTACCGACAGCACCACCGAACGCCTTGCCCGCATCCGCCTCGTGGATCTCGCGGGTAGCGAGCGCGCAAAAGCCACTGAAGCCACGGGCGCTCGTTTGCGAGAAGGAAGTAACATCAACAAATCCCTCACCACGCTCGGCCGTGTTATCGCTGCCCTAGCCGACCCTAGACACGGCCGTGTTCATAACGGAGGGAAGAGCAGGAGTAAAGACGTCGTACCCTACCGCGACTCCATCCTCACCTGGCTACTCAAAGACTCATTGGGCGGAAATTCCAAAACCGCCATGATTGCTTGCATAGCTCCCTCTGACTACGACGAAACGCTCTCGACGCTGCGGTATGCCGATCAAGCGAAGAACATCCGCACCAGAGCCATTGTCAACCAAGACAGCGTCTCCGCCGCCGAGCGAGATGCGCAAATTGCGGAAATGCAAAACACAATCCGCGAACTACAAGTCCAAGTCTCCCTTGCCAACCAAGCCCCCAGCGACCGCAGTCAGCACAACAAGGGACGAGAAGCCGTGACTGAAAGAGATCGAGGCGCGAGAGACGAGAAACTGGAAGAGTACCAGATCAAAGTCGAGCGCATGCAGCGCATGATGGAGGAGGAACGACTGGTCGGCGAAAGCAAGATCCGCCAGCTCGTCGAGCAAAACGAAGCCCTGCGCCTTCACCTCAAACTCGCAGTCGAAAGCCTCAAAAACCCAATCCCGAGCCCGAGTCTGCAAGCCACCGCACCGAGCAGACAGCCCAGTAGAGCCGTCTCTTCCACCTCACCATCCGACCTCAGACAGCAAGCAGTGCCGCAAGAACAACAACAAGAAGAAGACAAGGAAAACAATGAGCCCCCCGCCCCCAATGTAGAAGAAGAGGAGGAAGAAGACGAGGGCTACTACGAGGACAACACAGGCAACGAGCAGGAAGCTGTGCAGATGCAAGAGCACATGGAGGAGTTGCTGAAGGATTTGGGGCTTTTTAGGAGGAAGGTGAGGGATGATAAGGACAGGTTTGAGGGCCGGAAGTGGGGCGGGATGGGGGGAAGGATGGGGTTGAGGGATGTAAGGGTGAATTAGGGTGAATGGGTGAGCAGGGGGGGGGAGGGATCGGATAGAGGAGGATAGGATACTTTAATTTGGGTAGCAGGGAAAGGAGGTGTTTAGGCAGGGTGTTCGGCTAGGGTAGGTAGTTGTACATGCCAGTCCGGTCTTCCATTCTTCTCGCATGTCCGTGAAAGTGAGGAAGGGTGCGATCTCGACCATTTCTCGAGCTCATCAGAGTCAAAAGGTTCTAGGCGAAGGAGACCGCCCAGTAGCATCAACGTCCACGCCTAGCCTGCCCTCCCCCTTCCTCACCGCTTCCCCCTCAACTGACCGATCATCCTCTCCACCTCCCCTAACAACCCAGCTCCTGCCTTCCCTCTCAGCACCTCCAACCCATTCATATCCTTCGCTTTCAGCAACTCCTCTCCGGCTTTGACAATCGCACCGCATTTGACGTACATCTCGCTTCGCTCCTGCGGCGACAGATTGGTGCATTTAGCTACGAATGCGGCAGCGAGCTTGGTATTGCCCGCGCCGAGGACCTCGTTGAAAAAAGGTTCCCAGCCGATGGGGCTTTTGCGCTGCTTGGAGAACTCTTCGAGTTCGCCCCAGTCGCGCTTAGCGACAAGAGCACGGAGGCGGAGCCAGTGCCAGGGTTTTTCGGGGAGTTTCAAGTCGCTTTGGATTTTCTGGGCGCGTTTCGCGTAGCCGGATTTGATGAGTTGGAAGAGAGTTTGGTTGAGAGAGAGGCCTGTGGTTTTGAAGGGAAGGTCGCGGTCCAGGGAATCTTGAACTCTGAGGAGTTGGGCGGCTTCGGTGTAGGATTTGGAGTAGAGGGTGGAGGTCGGGTCTTTGCTGTCCTGGAGGATTTTCTGGGCGAGTTTGATTTTGTCGAGTTTGGGCTGGAGTAGGGGTTGGTTCATGGCTTCGCTAAAGAGGAGGTTGGCGCTGTCGAGGCGGCGATCGTCTTGGTAGTAGAGGTCTTTTAGGAGGTCGGTGTCTTGAGCTCTTGCGCTACTCTCGACGAGAGCGGTAGCAAGCGGGCGGTTGGTGAGGACGCGGAAGAAGGATGCGAGCGGTAGCTTCTTTTTGAGATGTAAAAGGACAAAGAAGATGAGGTCTGTATCGAGAGATTGGATAGCTTTGTCGAGAGCAGTTTCATCTTCTTCCATGGAGAGGAGGAGAGGAACTTGTTTGCCGGCGCGGGACTCGTGGTCAAGAAGTTGGGTGGCGAGGTGCGCGCGGCCTTCGTCGTAGGCGGCGCGAGCGATGACTTCAAAAGAGATGCCGGGTTGGTTGGCGAGCTTGTCGACGACGGTAATGCAGATAGTGTCTTCGTCGGCGGACGAGTTGCGGACTTTTTGGGAGGCCCAGTGGATGTAAATTTTGTCTTTTGGAAGGTGGAGGTAGTCGGAGATTCGAATGGCGAGAAGATACTCGTGGCGGTTTATGAGACGTTGAATGAGTTTCTCAGGGGTAAGGCGCTCATATTGATCGTAGGAAAGTGGAAGACCTATGCGGTAATCGCGTATTGCATTAAGGACTCTGAGTTTCTCGCATATATCGACAAAATCGTCGCTACTGTACAGGTCCAATATCGACTTGCCAAATGATGCTGCCTTCAAGAGCTGCTTTTGCCAATGCGTGCTAAATTCCTGTCCAGCAGCTTGGACACAATCGGCTACCGCGTTCGGTAAGTTGGATCGGATTAATCGAATGTTATCATCGGCTTTGGGGGACTTTTTCTCAAGCTGATCTAAGGAATCCAAAAGCACGGCCGCCGGAGAGGTAGAGCCTAACTTGAAGACATCTTCAACGGCATCTAATTACGGTCAGTACTGTCGCCAGTGAGGGAGGATACATGTCGTTCGAAGCTACCTGGGACTTTTTGCAAGAACTCGCAAGTATCATTTGTGATTAATCGAACACCATCAGCATCTGGTAGCAAATGCACCCATCCGTCGTAGTAATACCTATGCTATGATGTAAGAATAAATTATCGCTTCTGCTTTGATATGTCTTACTTCAATGAAGCACCCTTTGGCCCTATCATATGAACCTCGTCTTCCCATGCCAAAAGGACAGAGTCATTGCCACACCATTGCACATCCTTGGGTACAGTCTTGGTCTTCGACTCATACTCGCCAAGTTTGTTTTGGAAGTCGCTGGTAATCACCCAAACCTTACCATCTTCTGTGTAAAGGGTCACGAATTGACCATTTGGGGAGACGCTGACATGCTTGAATGGCCCATTTGGGAGAACCCGGTCTTCGGCCTCCGTAGCATCAACGACGTAGATCGTTTGCCCAATCGCAAGTAGAACTTCAACGCTCCGAGATAATGTGTACGCTGGCGGAATTACTGTCCATGAATGAACAAGACCCTCGGGAGGCAGAGCCAGAAACTTTGGCCGCGGCTCGACATAATGGGAGACAGCAATGAGGTGGTTGTTGGCTAGAATGGCGACGAATCCTGTCGACCAGAAACGGCATGCCTTTACACCATGTTCTTCAGCACCCTAATGCTTCGTTGATCAGTCGTTCGCCCTTTCTGCTGCCATTTTAGTACTCACATTACCTAGCGAGAACTGGGTGAAATCTCCTTGCAAGTCAAAGTAACATCTCACTGTGCCATCTTTGGTGACGACTAGCAGTTTTTCGTCTTCCGACCATCCAAGTCCACGTATCGAGCCTTCATCCCACTGGGTATATCAGTCTGAATCACATGAATCAATCCAAGCCCGAAGTATTGCCCACATTTATCTGCCGAATCAGCTTGCCAGAGCAGCTATAGAGATCAATGCTAGTTTTAGAGGCTTGATTTCCTCGATATGAGTGGAGCTTGTCTTCGTCGCGGTACAAAGCTGGGAGTGGTCAGCTAACTAGCGTGGGATAGCAGGATAATTCCAATCCTCACCAATAGCACCCCCGTAAGGAGCTCCTGCTACCACATAGTTCTCGAGCTCAAGATCTTGGTCGAAAACAGCTTCATAGAGCTTGACCTTACGGTAGAATCGGTCTCCAACCCGCTCCCATTCCGATGTAGGAGCTGACATTGGGCTACTGCGGCTTCAGGCTCAAGCATAGTACTTCAGTGCCCAAAAGCGTGCGACGAATCATCTAGGTTGATATGAGTGGACAGCTTTAGGTATCTGGAATCGATAATCCGTAGCGGACTGGCTAGCCTTTGGCGGGGGTTGGTGTCCGTACTATGTACGGGTAGGACAGTTCGGATCAATGATAACCCATGAGCGACCATTATGTACCCAAGCACGCCAAGTTAAGATCGTACGTACAGAGTATTTTCGCTTGTCGACATGAGAGAAGACAACGTTACACTCCATGTGTCTTGCAAGATTAGGTGACGTTGGCTTGCCTGCTCTGGTACATGGACGGCTCGGTTGAAGTCTTAGGACTGGTGGAGAGAGTGCAAGAACTCACCGACGTTGAACTTGCGATGCTTTTGGGCCTTATCGCAGGTCAGCACTGTATAGTTCAGACAGAGAGAGAAGCTCTTAGCTCGCTAGAACAGGAGATACAGCTCGTACGGTGCAAACACATCTTCGTCAGTGCGCATATGCTGAAATACTGGCCAGATCGCCTCCAACATATTTGGTCTCTCCCACTCGGTAGTCCAGTGCAACGAGTCCACAACATTGGACGATTTTAGCAATGGGATTTTGGTTGACATTCCAGTTGTGGGTGGTGTAGATGAAAATGGAAGTTTAAGTGGAAAAGGAATAGACTCAATTCAGGTAGGGATTGCCTCATCTCTTCCTTTCGTTGCTCTTTTTCTTAACCACCCATCTTGTCAAGCCTTTTCCTTTATGGGATACCCCCGTGGTTCCGTCACTTCTATGGCCTCTAATCCCTTTGTTACGCTTTCACTTATCATCTGAAAATGGAAGTGCAGAAGAACAAGCTTGAGAACGTGAGAGACATTACGTCGAGTCCTTCAACTCATACATGGCTTTTGAATGGATTCACCAAAAAAATAGAGTTGTCCTATAGTTTTAGACGCAAGGTCTTTTAGAAAAGGGTGATTGCTGCTCTGGCACTGAACCCTTCTCAATAAGCCTTCTGTTCATGTCTTTCAAGTTGAGGTCGTTGTGAAATCATTTTCACTACCTGTGCAGTATTTCCTTCTCGACGACTAGGTCAATTGATGCTGGTTAGCAAGTATAAAATACGCTGAAGCATTCTATCAGCCGATGCGACACGCACATACTATTTTCATGCTCTTTACTTCGTCCATACCTACGCTTGTCTTATACATCGATACTGGATCACTTACCTATGGCTTCAAGCTTTACCTTTCCTCGTGTTTTTGATGTACCATAACTGAACACAGGTTCGAGTGTAGAATCCTTCCCACAACCGACAGCCCTCGTCTTCTAGCGTTGGGAGGCCTGATCATTCGGGAAGAACGCAGAATGATCACAAATTAGCTAATGTCGTTATACTCACTGACCTTCATTTGGCCGACTACCATGTTCAGATACAAACCCTCGAGGTCAGCTGTGAGGGCCACAAGCTCTTAATCAATAGCTCACCAAGCCACTCAGTTACTGCGGACAAATCGTATATTTACCCATACTACTATCCACGCAGCACCGAAGCTGTTTTTGATTGTCGCCCTCAATTCGATTCCCGGCCCATGTCTGGTCTCGCATCTTGTACGACACTCCAATCTTAGGTTCTGGCAGTGGCCTAATGAATTATAGAACGATCACATGTTCATCTCCCATTATCATGACTTGGAAGACGGATTCTCTAATTTAGAGGAGGGATCTGAGTGGATTGAAGATGATCGAGCTTCTCTTTCCTCGGTTGTTCACCGTTCTGCTGTTCAGAGCTCTGTCGGACGAGCCTCCCTCTTCGCACCAAATGTAAGTGACATTACGTGTATATTACATTTGGATGCTGATATGACATATAGGATATTCGAGTATTAACAGAATTGAGTGATGCTGTAACGGTGAGCGCTGAAGTTAAAGCCTATCTTCAGAACATAGTCACTTTCCTCAGGATGAACCGTGCCGTGAGAGGTGGCATATCCCCTCGTGCTACCAAGCATTTCGATCTTTTGGTCAAGTATATCTCTTATAATTCCTTCGCCTCAATCTCGCTAAGGTCGATCTAGGTGCCTGGCTCCCTTACACGGCCTTGATTATGTGACGCCATCTTTGGTTGCGTTGGCGGCAAGGAAAATCTATCCCCACCGGATAGTCATTACCACCCCTGAGGACGAGCGAAGCATGCAATATGGGAGTGATCTCACGGCTGTTACCGCCCTTCTGGAAGGCATAACTCCTGAAGCTATAATGGATGAAGTCTTGGCTTCGGTAGAAGCTCCGCTCTGATCGTCGTCTGTCAACATCAGAGCAGCGATTATGACGGGCTTTCATACTCTTTGTCTTCAATTGATCCACTCTCTCTCTCGTAATGACGGGTGTAGAACCTTTTTCCAAGATTGCCCTTCAGCTCTACCGGTATGGTTTCAATCGGTTGGGTGTTTCGGTCCAAAACTCTATATTTTTCAATTGATTTCCACAAAGGTCACGTAGTATTTCACTCAACCAGGCCTTCAAGGTTCCGTTGTGCCTTCCATGTCTTGAACGTTGTACGACGACTCACAGGTGCCAAAGGTGTGCTGATTATTTGTTGAGGTTTTTGAAGCTCGAGTGCTCTATCAAGTCAGATTGTGATTTTTTAAACGCTTCGAGACTCACAATATTAAATTACTTGCATCATCTCGAACCATCCGCTAGTTTAAACGACAAAAACTTGTAATGCATAAACATGAAACCACTCCTGAATTCTTTGCTTTCCCAAGAAAATATATCAGTACTGTTGTCCTTGGAGATTATTGGTAAGTCTCCTGTTTTCTGTCTAAGCAACAAAGTACTGTCCAGGTGAAAGGTTGACGAAGCGTCTCGAAGGAATAGGTGTGTCAGTCAGCATGAACAATAGCATACTGTGCGGACAGAGTGTTTCTCTACTCAGGATGGCGGGTTGGCGCTGGTACAGCACTCATGCTCAGTTGCGCTCGTAGAAAGCAGAGCCGAGTGCGGCCTAAGACTGCACGGAAGGCAACAGTACTGCAAAGTCTTGTTAAGAATATCCAAAGTCAATTTTCGACTCTGGTCCGATGAATGGCCAAAAAACCAAACCCTTAGCTCGAGACCCACACGCGGATTCACACTCGTGTTATAAGTATCCTCAACCCCTCCGAACCCATCGACGGCCAGTTCACTATTAGCTGGTTATTCCAAGAGCTCCAAGATCGACATCCTAAAAGAGGCTATTCAGATACGATGAGCAACCAGCAGCAGGGGCGTCAAACCCGAGACCCTACTCCCCTGGCCGTGAGGTTCTCCGAGCCCCCTCCCCCTGGGTTGAACCAGGAGCAGCAAGCAAAATGGCGACTTTTGTGGGATCGTAAGTTAGACACAACCCTTCACTGGCCTTCATATCAGGATCAGCAGTGCAGTTGCATAGCACCCAAATGCTTTAGTGTCAGCAACGTGTACAAGAGACGATTCGTCTTAGACTAAGTATCGTTGGATGCATTGCAACTTGCTGTTGCCAACCCTCTACATCTACTGGCTGTTACAAAACTACAAAGCTTTCTCACTGACTTATGTGCTTTATATCCATTAGGCGCCAATTCTTTGAGAATCTGCTTTAACCAACACTCGAAGCGGAGCACCGCTTATAAGGCATGGCAGGAGGCCCCAGCGGCGCCGGGTCGAAAGCGGTATAAGTCGGTGACGGCCATGTCTGCTCAGTAAGTCGATGCTAAGAACAAGACTACCCTTCCACTAGCCCAACCTAGCCTCGGTGAAAGCGTCTGAATCAGAGCTCCACCAATGGGGTCAAAGTCCAATACATATATGAGACGATGACTTCGTCCTTCTAGGTGCCCTGCATCTTAGATGCAGTAGATTACGAAGCTAATTCCTGTTTGCAGGCTTTCCAAAGCCACTTGGGACCTTCGCGATCTCGAGCGTATTGCAATCGGCATCCCTCCTGTCATTGGAGGAGCTCAAGAGGTCGCACCTAGCCTGATAGCACAAGCACTCGACTACCCATCCGGACCTGCGTCATCCCAGAAACTTTACGACATCCAGGAAGTGGCGAACAACGGACTTCAGCAAGACACGGAGCCAGCTTCGGGATCGGGGTTCAAGTTGGCGTTGTTGTCGAGGAAAGAGACTAAGGAGCTGTTGTTGAGAAAAGAGGATAGGGACAACGGCGTCCAGTCCGCAGATAGGTTGTGCACGAACTTCCCCCGTACAGAGGGCAGTGATGACGAGAAAACCGAAAAGGAATCACAGGCAGGGGAGGAGCAAGGCGAGGAGGAATTGGGGTTAGAAGAGCTAGGAGTATAGGAACCTGGAACAGAGGAGTTGAGAGTAGACGATCCAGAAGGGAAGAAGGTGGAGGACTCCGAACACGAGAACTGATACAAAGAAGGGCCAAGAGCGGAATACGATCTGACGGTGCTGATAGTGCAAGAATCACAGCACCTCAGAGATTCATTATGCCTTAGTATGGCTGCCATCACAAGTCGGTAGTAGATAGAAAAGTTTTGTTTTTCGACTTTACATGTCTCCCCTGAACGCTGTCCTGCACACCTTCGGTCCTGGTCCCATCTTGCATGAACAGAAAAGACGTCGACAGAAGTTCTACCTTCGAACGTAGGTCGTTGTAGGGTTTATCGTTGCCTGAGTTGATAAGGTAGGGCTTGACTGGAGCGCGTAACCGCATAGTCCGCGCGCTAAGACCGTACCGGAAGATGTCCCTACCTTCAATATCTTACTACATGCTCTACTGTATTTAGTGCTTCTGGCCTACCTTGCCAGTTGAGCGTTTCTTTCCCATGCCTCTGCATCAGCCTACAAAACGGCTTTTTCACGACGAAAAGACAAATAGAAGAAGATCGGACAGTCATATCAATACAGAAGAACTGTTATCCTAAACACATGCTAAGTGACGGTGACTCCTTGCTCGAAGATCAAAAACACATCAATGCAACTGCTAGGGTATCGTTAAAGACGTACTCGCTCCTAGGCTGCCGCAACCCACACCCCTTACCTTCTCAGCTCCAGAGGCGGCGGCGGGGGTTTCCTCGCCGGACTCCCATTCCCAACTCCTTTCAGAATTCCACTCCCAAATCCATTCACCCTGCCCATCTCCCCCACAAACATGTCCCCTCCCGTCTGCCCCACGCGCTTCCACTCCTCCACCAGCACCGCAATTTCGCACCTAATATCCTCGACGATAAAATCCGTCTTGATATCGTTGCGGTCGTAGCCAAAAGGGTCCTCGAGCTGGGAGGCGATGCCGTCAATGCCGTAGAGGGTGAAGATGACGAGGACGACGATGGGAACGGCCCACCAGCCCATTTCGTTGACGAGGGCGAAGGGGAGGACGCAGCCGAATAGGGCGAGGACTTGTTTTTGGTGGATGCTGGAGGGGTTTTAGTGTGGGAGCTGGATGAATTAGGAACGAGTACGGGGAGGATAATGTACAGATGAGCGACCGGGATCGGCGTTAGCCTGATTGTCTCCATCATCCCATATGCGTGTACCAACGTATTCAGCTGCACCTGCATTTGACTTGCCTGCGGCGCATGGAAAAATCCCTTATCGAAACAGCGCTGGATGTACTGCTCCACGAAGAACGTCAGTTGTAGCGGCAACCCCAGCCCCTTATCGTCTGCGCCCTCTAGACCTTTAGGTAGTAATTCGCTGTACTCAGGCTTCATAGTAGCATCGCCAGTGCTCTTACTGACGGCCGTACCGGGAATGATGGCCGAGCCCCATTCGGCACGAAGATGATTCTTGGTAGCATAGAGGATTGCGATTAGTATGCGGATGACGCGTTCTGTTTCTGCTCGGTCGGCAGGGCTGGCAGAGGGCGTAGGGTCGGTGGCTGAGGTGGGGTGGCTGCAGAGGAGAAAAGAGCGAGTGAGGTTGCGGACGGAGGTAATGATTACGGTGAGGTGGTTGCGGCCGTCCCAGAAACGATTGTAGGACGTTTGATTTCGGAAGACCTTGTGTGCATTAGCTAGGCTCAATTGATGGGTCGAAGAAGGGGACTCACCAGCATGAGACCCACGACGATTGAAAGGCTCGGGATCTAGGGCGAGGGTATTAGCCGGCTGAATCTCAACTCTGAGGTCTCAATTGGGCCAGACTACAATGCTGGCCGGAAGTCCAAGGTTTCCATCGAGATTCTGGTCAATGAAGACAACAAGGGCGGCGAAGAGGGCGTGTAGGGCGAGAGGTAGGGCAATTACGCCATGTATAGCACCTTTGATGAAGCGCAAAGCCAGTGGCCATCTGCACATCGACTTAGCAGAAGTAATTTAATGGGTATCAGAGGATCAGTACCTTCGCGGCTTTTGCCTTGTGGAGCGGGCAAAGGGGATTGTCGGCGTACGCTGGTGATGTCGACCCTCATCTTTGAAGGTACCAAACATCGTGTAGGTTGACTGATTGTCTGGTCTGGTCATTGGGGGTCGCGCAGTATTAGTTTACTCTAGCACAGATATCAAAGCCAACGTGGTCGGATGGGCATGTGAAGCAGCACTGCCATGGCCGCAGGTCAACGGCTGAGGGGCTGCGTGAAGTTCGTGAAACCTCATCCTTCGCTGCCATTGGTTTGAGGTTGAAACAACAGGAGGTTACGGATTTGATCCTACCGTCTACCGTTCTCGCAATAAAGGGGACAATGAGAGATCCCCGGTAACTATCAATATGGGCATTGATGAATACCGTTATCAATGAACGTACTTGAATCCGTGAGAGCAACAGCAGACTAGATCATAAACAAACTAGATGAAAACAATCTTCTTTGGGAAATCAGGGAGAAGAATAGATAGGATTCAGCTTCAATTTTACAGGGAGGATATCTTAGGTATTTGTGTTGATGGCAAAGCTGATACGTCACATGATTAGGGCAAGCCACCAAGTTTACTCAATGCATGTTACTGAGGAGTCAGGGAGTCCGAGCCAAGTCTGAATTTGTCGTTTCGAACCGATCACATATCAGTGTTATAATAGAAACACTGTATTTGATGCATAATTCTTCTAAGTCTTATCTACACTGCGGAAACCCACTACCAGAAGGCCCTTCTAGTTACAGAAGCCAAGTGATGAGGTACTACAGGGCCCAGCCCCGTACATCCTGTCATGAAGAATAATTAGGTGATTTAAACCGCCATGGCACTCGTACCCGGACTGGTCTGTCCACCAAGATGACAGTCAAAGATATTGATGCCTCTATAAGACCCGAGTGGGCTTGTGCTTGTTCCTGCAAGCTCAACCATCATTAAGGATGCCAGTGGCTTTGGGAAAAGCAGAAAATTATGCCCTGTGCAATGGCCATTCCTCCAGTATTGTATAGATACAACAGGCGACGTTAGACTTGGAGAGATTCGGGGCAGTAATGCAGGATTGCTGGCTACCGCAGAGGCGATTTGACGTCTTGCACTCCTCTCTTCAGAATATCATCCAACTTCCAACGAGGCGGCTGGATGACAAGCTCTCCTTGTCCATCGCCTTTCTGTGTGCGTTTCCATTCCTTCTCCATCTCTAGGGTGACCCCTTCTGGCAATGGTTCTGCACCGCCAGCGGTACCGGATGAGAATTTGAGCTGTAGTACATTACCAATCTCATCGCAGGCGGCGAGCAGTCTGTCCATATCGTCCTTTGTATGTGCTGCGGACAAACAAAATCTCGCTCGTGATGAGACAAGCGGGGTAGCTGGGTAGCCAACCACGACTACCGAGATCTTCCGCTTGAGCATCTCGTGCGAAAAAGCTGGCATTTTAGCTGGGTTGTAAAGGAGAACCGGAACAATGGGCGAATCATCATGACCATAGACGATGAAGCCAAGTCGCTTCAACCCAAGACGGAGATAGCGGGAATTGAATGCCAGTCGTTCAAGCCTTTCCTGTCCCTGCCCCGGCACAAGCTCACCAGTGATGATCCTGAGAGAAGCAGAGATCTGTGTAAGAACCAGCGGAGTGGGAGTCTCTGAATAGATCGATCCAGCATTACTGACCCGTAGCTTGTCAATGATCGTCTTGTCACCAGCAATGTAGCCGCCGTTCGCACCGAAAGACTTGGTGAATGTACCCATCAGGATATCTACCTCGGACGTATCAATTCCAAAGTAGTCGCACACTCCTTTACCATTGGGCCCCAGAGCCCCAATCGAATGTGCTTCATCGACAAAGAGGTTGAACTTGTATCTTCTCTTCAGAGCGACCAGGCCTGGCAGATTGCACATATCGCCTTCCATGGAATAAAGACCTTCCACTACCACAAGGATCTTCTTCCATGGCCTATGTGTCCTCGGCTGTCCTTGGGAGATAACTTCTCGCAGTACTCTTTCGAGGTCCTGGACGTCGTTGTGTTTGAACATTTCGATTATACCACCAGATAGACGCGACCCCAGGCGGATTGAAGCGTGGTTCAGCTCATCAGAAATGATGAGGCAACCTTTACCAACCAGAGCAGGGAAGGCAGTTGCATTTGTACCAAATCCCATCGAGAAAATCATTGCCGATGATTTGCCAACGAACTTGGCAATTTGATCTTCCAATTCGACGTGTAAATCTGAAGTTCCCACGTCACCACGTGGGCTCGCAAAAGTTAGGCCGTACTTCCTTACTGTTGCCTCAACAGCGTCAGCGCAAGGACCTTCAGATTGAGCGAAGCCTAGGTAGTTGTACGAGCTCATGTTTAGCGTTTCGGTTGTCGTCCCGGTGTACTTGAAATGAAGGTTGTGATCGTCCGATGTACGGTCGATCAGTGTAATATACCTTCCAGGTACACCGGTGACTGGCCTTGCAAAGCAGTCGTTAATTCTCATCTTTAGTCTTCTAACGTAGAAATTATCAAAATCGCTATTCAATGGCGCATACCCATTGCGTGCTTGTAGGTGCCTGTAATGCTCCTCTCGGAATCGTTTGCCAAAGAAATCTCTTACGTGCCCGAATATTATGAGGATTAGGTAACTAATGTAAGTCGTAAGAAGGTAATAGTACGGAGGCTCGTCCAGCGCTGGTTCCTCAAAATGCCCACCAACATGACGGCTGGTGTATCGATGGCTCAAGTGACCCAATGGACCAAATTGTGCATGTTGCTTTGCTATTCTCCGAGCCTCGGCGGGTGAGGGTGGTTGGAACAAGGTGGTAGGTGGTTCATCTGTATTTGCACTATCCGCCCTTGCTGTTGACAGAGAAATTGTAGGTAAAGATAGTGAAGGAAAGCTAATTCCGGGCGAAGGAGAAGCCAAAAAGGTCTGTTGCTGGGCAGCAGCGGCTGCGAGGAGAGCAGATGTGGCAGTCTGGACTTCGGCCTTAGATTTTGGCGAGGTGGAGAAGAATTGGACCAATTTGTTCGCTCGCGAGGTTGATGGCCGACGAGACAGCTCTTTCTTTTCGTCGAAGGTAGGAGGAGTGGTGGTGGGCCAGGTACTGGCAAAGATGTTTATCGGTCTTCGAGGCATTGCGGAGCAGGGCTTCCAGCAATTGGTAGAAGTAATCCGCGGTGTAACAATCAGGGTCAACAGTAGGTACGAAGAATGCTAGATAATGGAAGTCGGAATAAGAGTTTATTAGGCAGGTTTTTCGGGCTCTAAGAGACGTCGTATGCTGCGGAATCGTAAGTTGTGGAGGAATCGTAAGTCCACCGGCGGTGTAGGAGGCGAAGCAGTTTAGGATTCTATTATAGTTGTAATGCGCCTGAAAACTCAATTGCGAAACGTATAAAGAGACAAGTGCTCGCCACCGAATGTTCTCTCTGTCTTGTGTTTTTTTCGTAGCGGAAGAAGGTATCGCAAGATTAATGTCAGAGAAGGTCCGGAATCAGCGGCGGAACCACGAGCTTTTTGGTGACGGGAAGGCTTTTCTTTGGCGCTCCGAGTTTGCCGAACGCCAAGGTCGAGCAGGTGCCTTAGTAAGGTTGATATGTTGACAGCACCCTTTAACACCTGGCTATCGTGAGGTGTGTGTATAAATCGCTCGTCGAGTCGACGCGCTTGGCTCCCAAATCATGCACTGTATCCGCACGATCCGTTGTGAAGAGTTTGAATCCTAATCCCCCTCTCAGCGGTGTTGCAACCGAAATGCAATAAAGAGTAAACAGCAACAAAGACAAGTTGACAATTAATTCTGCTTCTTGAATGCAGCTCGACACGCCCGCAGAGAGGAGGATAATTTGAAGGAGGAGGAGCATACGGAGGTAAAGTCTGGGAGATTGGACAGGAGGCACGCTAAGGATCAACCAGAGAGAGGCAGGGAAGGGAAGTGTAAACCGAACAAATCATCACGTGATCGCCGAAAGATGCCTGCGACTTCGTAGGGCTATCTGAACGTCATCATCCCCATTGTATCAACTACCTTACTCTACTTTACCTTACGGACTACCAATGCGACATATCGGGTTACTTAGCTAGACACTTATGGGCAATGCATTGAGAAATAAAGTAAGGGCATTGGTGTGCTCAATACTTCTCGATGTTGCATAGTCCTCTAGGAAGAGTTTCTTGACGCAAAGGTATCTAGACGAACCGACAAGCCTAGCATATTACGGGTGTGAATCTATCTATAACAACGAGGAAAAACGAGGAGATGGCTAGCAATCAGGGCCCTCACCAGGATGACCACATGGCATCACATAAGCTACTCTGGAAACACACAGATCCTACATCGACTCGTGTGTTCCAATTCAAGAGTCTCATCGAAACCAAGTACAATCTAAGACTCCAAGAATACGAAGATCTTCGTCTATGGAGTATAGCCAATATTGGCAAATTCTGGGAGGAAGTTTGGCACTTCACCGGCGTACGAGCTTCATGCTCTTTCACTAATGCCATCGGAGAAAATGCGGACATGTTCCCTCGTCCAATGTTTTTCAAAGGTGCAAGACTTAATTTTGCAGAGAACTTGCTATTTCCTCGCTGTAGTCCAGATGAGAACTCTATTGCTGTCATCTCGGTAGGCGAGGATTCCCGAGAAAACGTGACATGGAAGCAACTCCGTGAGCGTGTGGGTCACTGCAGTGCCGCGCTAAGAGCCCTTGGTGTCCAAGAGGGAGACCGTGTTGCGGGCTACGTAGCAAACCATACAAATGCGCTCGTTGCCATGCTATCAGCCAGCACGATCGGAGCTGTTTGGACTGCCGTCTCCCCAGATACTGGTGTTCACGCAGTGCTGGATAGGTTGCAACAGATAGAGCCCGTTGTCCTTTTTGCTGACAATGCTGTCAAGTATAACGGCAAGATACACGAAGTCCATGACAAGCTAAGGGACGTAGCAAAGGAGCTTCGGCAACTAAAAGCTGTCGTGGTCTTCACTACTATTAAAGACCATAGATTTAGTTTCGATGATATCTCAATTTCTTGCGGGAAAGCTTTGCCATACGAAGAATTCATATCGTTGCACAACGAAACCCACGACTCGGAAATTGAATTCCTGCAATTGCAACCAGATCATCCGATATATATTCTATACTCCTCAGGAACCACAGGAAAACCCAAGTGTATCGTTCATGGTGCGATAGGTACCTTGATCCAGCATAAGAAAGAGCACGACATTCAGTGCAACATACAGCCAGGAGATCGCCTTTTCTACTTTACGACTTGCATGTGGATGATGTGGCATGTACGATTCCCCCGATCTGACTTCCACTCCAAAATCTCCTATCGACTAAGTCGTCGCTGACATCTCCTTCCAGTGGTTGGTATCTGGCCTGGCCAGTGGAGCTACAATTGTTCTATACGACGGCTCTCCATTTAGACCCATAGATGGTGACGGAGCTGGCGAATTAGCCATGCCTCGTCTAATCGAGGAGCTTGGTATTACACATTTTGGCACGTCTGCCAAGTATCTATCCGTGCTAGAGCAGAAGCACTTGATGCCGAAGGCAAAGCTGTCTCTGAAAATGTTGAAAGCTATCTATAGCACAGGCAGTCCCCTTGCACCTTCCACCTTTGAATATGTGTACCGAGCATTTGGTCCGGATATTAACCTCGGAAGTATTACGGGAGGCACAGATATAATCTCCCTGTTTGGAGCGCCTTCTCTCCTATCTCCAGTGTATGCTGGTGAGATCCAAGTCCGTGGTCTCGGAATGGCTGTTGAGGCATGGGACTTCCAAGGCAAGAATGTCACGGACACAGGAGAAGCTGGGGACCTCGTATGCGTGAAGCCGTTTCCCTGTCAGCCAATTATGTTTTGGGGTGCCGAGGGTGAGAAGATTTACAGGAAAAGCTACTTCGAAACCTTCCCTGGATTTTGGCACCATGGTGATTTTGTAAGGTTCAATCCCAAGACTGGTGGGTTGATCATGCTAGGACGAAGTGATGGAGTGCTGAAGCCTGCGGGCGTGAGGTTCGGCAGTGCTGAGATATATAATATACTTCTGAAACATTTCCCAGAGGTTGAAGATGCATTGTGCATAGGCAGAAGGAGAGAGACTGACATGGATGAGACTGTTGTTCTTTTCGTCAAGATGGCGCAGAAAGGAAACTTTACTAAAGACCTCGGTCGCAAGATCAAAACAACTGTGAGAACCGAGCTTAGTGCAAGGCATGTCCCATCTATCGTGAATGAATGCCCTGAAATACCCGTCACAACCAATGGCAAGAAGATCGAAGTCGCTGTCAAGCAGATCCTGTGTGGCACAAACGTCAAAACTTCTTCCTCAGTGGCAAATTCCGACTGTCTGAAATGGTACCAGCGCTGGAGTAAGGAAAACCCATGAGCCTTTTCGGTTGCCCCTGCACGGTCGGAGGCCGAAAGCTTGCTCCAATGTCTCGATTGCATAACAAGCATTACTCCAACTGTCATGCTCTTTTCCTTTCATCGAGAAATGTAACGATCATGGATCTTTTACCGGGCCGAGCCAAAATCAATAATTGTGTAATGAGAAGCCGTTCCACTCCGAGGGTTCGACTATTGCTGTAGTCGCTTCTGGTCTGCTGGACAAGAGCATTAGGTTGACCGACTAATCAGCCTTCATCATCTATGACCGCATTAAAACGTCCTGACCGAAGTCCCGGGAAGATGTGGCTACTATTACTACTTGGAGAATCTAGACACGCTGTTCTTGCTTGACGGGCGCCGACAGTTAAAGCGGCTGTATGGTAGGCTAGCCATGCTGTTGCTTCAAGTCTTGAGTTGTTCAGGATCACTATGATAGCCGGAAATGTTGCGGAGCTGACAACAATGACAGATCTAGCATTGTGTCGATTACACTCCGTCGCTTGCTTGTCATTGTTATGGCTTCTGATATTGGTCTTAGCCAATAAGACACCTCATCGGGTGGCATTTCCAACAGCGTCGTATTGATAGAAGAAAAGGGTCTACACGCTCGTTGAAAAGTCAAACATGGAATTTCGCGAAACATCCCGAACAGATATAAGCTATCCGCAATACGATTCTTCTCAATCTATATACAGTGCCATGGTCTAACCTTTTGACAAACATCGACAGGGTTTCCCAACCTTTTGGGCAACAAAGAGAGTCTGATTTTGTACTGTACACAACAGAGGACCGGGCTGAGGGCCTAGAATTTCAAAGAGGATCGGCAAGTACTGACAATGCTTTTGTTCCCAAACAATCATCCAAGTTTCTCTTATTCCAGTACACGATTCACCCAAGGCTCCAACCTTCAAAGAAATTAAAGATGAACCGATAATGGTTTTGTTTCGGAGGTATTATTCAGGTTTTGCTTTCAGGAAATAGATGACATATGGACCATCTTCGTGAGCTTAGATCACAATCTACAAACACTTTCTCCCATTTGTTCGAGAGGCTCCACGCAACGACTACGCTTAATTCAGTGTTTCACGATTCTCGCTTTTACTCGTGTCAATCACTCATACCCCAGTGTCTTCCAGTCCCACCATCAATTATGGAATCGAACGACAACTTGCACTATGAAAACCATTTCGCCTCTCAAGGAAAGACTGCACTAGAGGACCATTGCCTCGCATTAAGACAAACATTCATGCAAATAGGTACCTTGCTAGAAGAAAAGGACCTTGAAATAGAGCGTTTTAGTCGAGAAGTATCAGACTGGCTCTCAGGCGGAATTGTCCCTTGCACGCACCCGGATTGCCCGATCATAACCCCTCATAACAACGGCCGCTATCTTCATAACAATGAACAGTTCAGGCGAAGAAACCAGCCTCACAGCTCCCGTTCCCGTTCCGAGATATATCCTTCAAATTGGCATCGTCGATGGGGAACTTGCAATCCCCCACCCAGTGTCTGGGTGGCGCATCGAAGGATATGCAGGAGACAAGGAAGCCAGGGTGATGTTGACATCTGTAACGGTTTTGCGGCCGCTCATGTGGCGATAATGGATGATGGAGACAGCGAGGACGGAGACAGCGACGGCGGGGACAGCGAGGACGAAGGCACCGACGATGGAGATAGCGACCACGGAGGCAGCGACCATGAAGGCGGTGAAGACGAAGACAGTGGAACTGATCTGATATGGCAAACATGACGTCTACAATTATCATTTCTATACAAGATCACCACCATATAGATATCAATCAAGGGCAACTTGTTTCTTACAAACTGATCTCACCCCATCCCCAGCTTCTCACTTATATAACTTCCTACAGATTCCACCTAACCCTAACCCTAAAACATCCACTGGGCGGACTGTCAGAATGAATGTAAAAAAACGAGCGCAAGTACAAGCGTTTTAGCTATATCTTCGCCCTAAATTCTAAAACCTACATGAGGGTTGGAAATATGATATTTGCAGATGTTTATTACTTTATTTACTATCACTATGGTGATCATCTATGAAAGCATGCATTTGCCTGCGCTGAGGGTGAGGTGCGAGGGGAAAGTAGATGTTGAGTCATTCTTCGCCCCTTCCCTCCCCCCCTGCATCGCTCATAGCGTCGATGATGGCGAAGAGTACTGGCAAGGGTTAACGGCAATACAAAGAAGAGCGGCGGTAGCGAGGTCAGAGGGACTGTTCTCAATATGCTAACTAAGCTCTAGAACTTGTATGAGAAAGAGGGCCTTGATATGATCACCTCATACGTCTTTATCATGATTCGAAGCGCTCGTTAGATGCTTGGGAGTGCTAAAGGACTTTTTCCCCTCATATTTCTTATTCAGAAATTTGATGTGTCTTTTCATGGAGAACATAATTTGGTCAGCTACGACTTCTGCAATCGACCCTTGACAAGTCTATTCAGTCATTAATTCGGAACGTAAACTCCGAACTCCTGTAGTCCAAACCGATGGAACACGTGATCAAAGAACTATGTGCTCTCAGAACAAGAAGCGCTTGTGCCAGCATCCAAACTCTAAACTCCTCTGCCCCAAACGCATGAAGCACATCACCACAGACCAGCTTGTGTCCTCTCAGAAAGACAAGACCCTCTTCGCGACCGATAATAAAAAAGCAAGATATCCTCAATCAGCCCCCTCTCCGTCGCACTCCCAGCCATCTCAACCTGCGGGCTCTCCGAAATGGGTGTCGGTGGCAATGAGCGATCCAGATCCGGTGCCCGCCTGGATGAGGGTATTATGCTCGCGACCCTAGAGCTATGATGCGAGATGCCGATCTCACTGTGGCGTATTTTGCTTCCTCGTCTGTATTCGGCAGAGAGTGTGAGGGCGAATTTGCTTTGGGGACATGGGAGACGCGCCGGGGCGGGTTTGGTGGGCCTTGAGGAGGCGGGGAGTTCTTGTACCCAGGGTTGGTCTTGGGACGGAAGTTCTTGGATTCGAAATTTAAGCCTCCGGGTCGATGTTGTGCCGCGGAGTTCGGCTTTTCCGGAGTCGGGAAGCTCGTTAGGCGGATTTGAGTCTAGGAGTTCTGCTTTTCCGCTGTCGGGGAACTCTCTGATACCGCGGAGACTGTTCTCGTCGATTTCTCGTAGGGAAAACTCCCTTTTCGCATCTAGTTGTCCTGGCGGAGTTGTTGGTGCATAAGCAGCTGCGTCTTGCTCCGCACGGCGGCGCTTAGATCGTCGCTTACGGAGAATGCAAGTGAGAATAAGAATGCTGAGCGTGAAAAATATAGTGATCCCTGAAGTAATTCCGGCTATGCTTGTGATACTCAGATGACTTGCTGAGCTAGGTGTTGTTGTTAATTTTGTGGTATTTGTTGATGCTGAAGGAATGGTAACAATGCGCTTTTCAACGCCTTCCTCGAATTTGCATTGAGAGACAGAGAAAGTGGAATCCTCGTAATTGGTGGTAAGATATCTAAAAACTCCTTTTAGTCCCATCCCATGATGCAGAAGTCTTACAATGATGCTCACGCTTCTTGTAAAAAGGTTCGACCCAGAGTAAATTGGGTCTCATTCGCAGCTCTTTTTAGTGGAAAATATCGTGTGTTATTGGATACTAACGGGAAAGTTGCTTCGAGATCGAAGCTTGCGTAGGGTAACACAAGGTCCACAGTCGCTCCTCCATGTGTTGAATCGGCGATCGTAAAAGTGAAATTTGGATTGCTTGCTAGTAAGCTCTGATGGAGAGTCTCGTTTATCGTATATAATCTAACTGACGGGTTCCAGGTTAAACCGAGATTCTGCTCAAACAATTGGCATGCTGCATATGGGAGATAAATATACGGCCAAGTCGAGTCAATGAATGTCAGTATTGGCGATGGAAGTAGAGAGAAGGACGAGCCAGTAGAGTTTTTGGAGGTGATGGACTGCAGGCCGACAACAAGGTCACGAGAGATGTCGCCAGTGAAATGGAATGGAATACTATTAGGGATAAATCTTGAGGCATCGTAACCTCCTAGAGTCAAGCTTCCGTATACGCCTTTTAGACCTATTAAGTATTAGAAGCCCGGTGGGTCGAGAATTGGGGCATAACCTCTTCAGGGATATTGAGGACAGATAACATGTCTTCGTGCTAAGAGGGACAGTCATCCGTGTTAAGAGATGTTCACTCACGATACGGTGCACCGGCAGTATAGCCCCACGATCGACTAGGAATGATGCTTCGGGAAGCCAGAGTTGCTAGGAAGCTTGGATAGCTGTTATCAAAAACCGTTAAATTTGTAGGCTGTTGGCCTAAGCCAAAAGTGCCCATGTAATAAGCATTTGTCCCGAGACCAGCTACAAGTTGCCCGGTCAACAGTGGCCCTCCAGTACTGTTGCTGAGTCCTAGAGCCACTGTGTCGAGGCCGTAAGTAGCATTGATAGTATTAACGCCAAAGTTGGCCTCGAGTCCTAGAGCGTAGAAGCCTTTAGGTTCCCAGGTTTGGGACACATTGGGGTTCAATATTCCACCACGAGCTTGGGCACAGTTTGAGGCAGTATACGGACTAGGTACGCAGCCTTGCGTTGCGATGCCCCAGATGGCCTGGCCGGCCGTGGAAGGAAGGACACGCAGGTCCTGTGCTGGATTTCCGATACGTAGGGTGAATGACGACCACGATCCATCATCACCTTCCCTTCTTAGACATTAGTATTTCTGTAGCGAGAAGGGTTTGTTGTGGAAGGACGAAGTACCAGTATTCTGACGGGGCCCACGAGAAAGGGACGATGGCCATAGAGTATGCCCCGATGTCAAACTAGGCTAGATTGGCGCTATCTGACGCGCAAGCGCGTTCATCGACTTATGTTCAGACTTCAGAGGATGTCAAAAGTTGGTGATCGTGAGCATTGTTTCTTTAGTGAATTTGATTTCTCTTTATTCCGTGTAGTCCCTTGAAGCTTTGTATATCAGAACTCAGCATCTGATGCGGGTATCCTCCATGATCTTGTCCTGCCTGTCTGCAGTTTCACTACTTACCCAGCTGCAAGCGCCTGTGAGGCACAAGAGATTATGTATGGAGACCTTGTGCAACCTTGTGCTTCATCATCGCCGAAGAACAGTTCGCGAATCATTAGAACTGCCGATTTGTCATGCAGTTATTCGAAGCTTCGGACGTCGGGCATCAGAACATGTTTCACAACGAACCACGGTCTGTTCGCCAGGCGCAGCTTCATGTCACACGCAAGTAATATTATTCAAACTACTGGGCAAAGTCCGGACCCCAAATTGGTGCTGTGCAAAGAATTTGCCTCGTAAGGTGTTATTCTAAAGCTCCAGGTCTCATTTACTAATGCAGATACTTGTGAAGGTTGGTTCGGATGCGATACTTTTGTCATGCTTTTATAAAACAGACCCCTGGATTTTGATCATGTGCTAACGATTCAGAAACCGCCCCTTTCCTTGTGCCAAGCGCAAAAGACTGTGCCCGTTCTCGAGTCTCCTTCCATACCTCCGGTGGCCCAGAATGTTTCACGATCCTCATAGCTCGACTTCTTCCAAATTTGAATTGAGTTATCATCGAGCTCAGCAGAGTGCAGGAGCACTCGAAGCTATTATTGCAGCCATTGTCCTAAATAGCATCCGTACCACTATTCTAATTAGACATGTGCTATGGGCTGACAATGATTAATCTTACTTGCATTTCTATCATGCAGTATCTTCAAGTCGTTTCACAAATCTCTCTGAAAGTTTCTCTCAACCGTTCTTATCGAGACTCGTCTTTGATACATCATCCTCTTAATCTCCGGACGCATGTAATATGGACCATGGCTTGGAATCTTGTTCCTTTGACATTTATATATTTAGTGGCTCTGGCTACCCATTATTCCAACATTTCCGAATTTCAGATAACAGTCATTACCAGGACCTTAGGTTCAAAACAACGCTCCTTGACTTCTAGAGATCATGTATTCTGCGCATCCGTCATTCGCTTTCGTAATTTGTTGTATTCTGCTATTGTGCCCATCCACCAAAGGTAAATCTATTATCGTGTTTCTGTTGACGACCTTACCGCAGTAATGCTTATCGTCTGCAGCTCAATCCACCCTGAATGAAACTCACTCATGGCCACCCAACCTAGTTTCCTCCCTCGCTTCCTCAAGCTATGGCGAGGTGGTAGGCACGCTTCAGTCCTCGGCTGCGCCAGACTATACGCCTTCTGCACTCACGGACAGTGCAGTCCAAACTCGATGGAAGTCCGTACAGACCATCACATCGGCTTACTCGACATCCGCTGCTGCTGCTGATGATGGGTGTACTATCTTCATAGGCCCGTCTGTCCAAGTATACTACCATCCGGACGCGACAGCGGTCCCGAACACAGCATGCCTAACAGGGGTAGTGCCGCAATCATCAGTCCCTCTTCCTTCTGGATATTCTAATTTGTACTTTTCTCTCATCTTCAGCCTAGATTCAGATACTAACGGGTTCTGTAGCGCATCTTCGAGTATATATTTAATTGTTCCTGCAATCAGCGCTGGTAATTCACACCGACAAGTCGGCAACGCATACAGCTCCGTTACATTCTCTCTAGCGCCGGGCGAGCTGTCAACTATTGCAGGACAAAACGATGCGACGAAAGCATACAATTTTGCAGATTTGCCATGTCCACCTTCGGGCGTAGCAACAAGCGATTGGTGGTTTTATAATCCGTCATATAATCCAGGTCGGCCGTATGAACCAAGAATTTCCATCCCACCAGAGGTCACTAATCTGGACCCTGCCTGGAGCAGTTGTACTGCTACAGCTCAATATCAAGGTTTCGACCCCGCAATTTCCCTTCCAACAGCTAATGGCATGTCGGGTCCTGGGCCTGGTGGGGTTCCCAGGCGATTCCGAAGGGGAGCAGCACATCCGCTGCAGGCGCCTGCATACGCCAACACGCCCGCCTCAACGACTATGCCTCTGACTGCTTTACCATCCGCTACTATGGCGGAGGATCCTGATACTGTGTCACTCGAATCTCCTGGGCGGTTCCGAAGAGCAGCGCAGCATCCCAAGATGCCTTCGCTCGCTTTCACAGTCGCCACTCTAGTGAATGGTACCAGTTCTGAAATTACTGAAGCCCATGCTATAGCCTTAGAAAGCGCCCCCGATCTAAACGGTCCAGATTCCAACCGACTTGGATCAGCTAGGAGACTACGAAAAGCAGTAGGACAAGTTGAAAGGGAACCAGAACGGCCCGAAGAGACTTATCAGCCCACCAAGACTTTCGTCGCTTGATGCAGTGGAGGCATTGGAGGCTATCAAGGCGCAAGCCGTCTAATTACATTCTTCTCACCGATCAGGTATTGGTAATGCTTAAATTCTATTTTCGAACATTAGTTGCATACTCTGTTTTCTTTATGGTATCTGAAGTTATTGCGGCTGGGAAACTCAGAAGTATGCCTTACGAACCACTTTTGAAGTAAAGTGTAGAGGGCATTAGATGAGTTTTTAGGACGTTTTCCAAATTTTCCCCGCATCTATCTCTACTTCTGTACCACAACTAAATTTATCCGCATAAACGAACACAATTCTCCTCCTCATTGGTACCACAACATCTGGGACTTTCGCTTTCGGGAACATTTTTTTCACCCAACCTCACCACTCTATCACGCATCCACAACCCCATCATCCACAGATAGATCCCATCTCGCCAAAATGATCGTCCAATGCCCCCTCCACACACGCACACACGGATACAAATTCACTAAAATCCAATACCGCTCTCTACAAACCCCCAAATCTCACTCCTTCTCACGCCGATACACTTTCAAATATCTTTCCGGCCCTCCATCCCCATCCCCATCCCCAACTGTCCCCTCCTCGTTCTACTTTACCCCAGCCAGCCAGCCGCCCAAGTCAGATAGATGCCCAAAACCCCACCTCCGCCTCCCGCATACCCTACGCGTTATCTATCTACATAACCAGCTCCGAATAAAAACATCACCAACCCTCAAACCTCTTCTTCTTCTTCTTCTTCTTCTTCTTCTCCTCCTTCTTCTCCTTCTTTCTTGCTCACTTCCACTACCCCCCCCCAAAAAACCCAAAAACCCAAAAAACCATTCATCTCAATTAGTGATTTAATTTTTTTTATTTTTTTCGCAAATCCTCGCAAAATACAAGAATAGCTTTGATGATAGCTTTTGGAGGAATGGGAAATTGGTGGGGGGGGGTTTCGGTATATGTTTTGATGCACGACATACGTCCTTAGTTCACACAGCATCTGCCCCCCCGCCTACTTCATTTTCTCCCCTTTTCCCTCTTGCATCCCCTTCTTCATCCCCCTTCCCCTCACTTCCACCTTCCGCCCCCTCCAACCCCCCAATACCTCTCCGCCCCTCCTACCTCCTCAACCATTATCCTACTATTCCTTCCCACGCTCAGCGGCGCACGTGTTCGTACTTGGGCGGGCCGTAGTCGGGGTTTTTTTTTCGAAGCGTGGGGGTTTGTGGGGTCGGGAGGGGGGGGGAGGGGGGGTCATTGGGGGTTGGGTTGGGGGAGGGAGGGCGTTTGTTTGGTTGTTTAGAGGGGGGGTGGGGGTGGTTGGGGGTGGGGAAGAGGAGTCGGGGAGGGAGATTTGGTTTTGATAAGATGGATTTGGGGGGGAAGTTGAAAAAGAGAAAGAGAAGAGGAGGCGGGGGAGAGAACGAGTCGTAAAATTGGAAGAAGAGAACAAACGCAATAGGTTACTTTGAAATCTAAAAGCGAGGATTGACGTTTTAGAGTTTTCAGGTTCGGTAAAAGTCACGAATCGAACAAGAAAATGTTAGAAGTGAGAGAGTCAGTATCGTAATGACGGTTGTCCGGTCAGTTGAGATGGGCAGATGGCCAAAGCCGTGATAGTTCACAGGTGAATCAAAGCGAGTTGAGTTTTCAAGACGACGAGGTCTCGACTTAGATGGAGATGCATTTGCAAGTCGCCTGGAATTGAAAAAAAGTTGCTGACGCTGAAAGTAGAGACTGGTATTCTATGCCAGGTCAGTGTTTCGAAAAAAAGTATGGTGGTAAGACGGCGAGATGCGTTTCGTTTGCTTACAAGATGACAGAGCGACGTGATTACGTGACGATCCCCAGCGTTGTAGCAGCGACGCAAACACACCCTTTGACGTGTACAACGTGCACTAGGCTCACGCGTTCATGCCACCCAAAGCGGCCTGAGAGGTCCGTAAAACGGGGTACTCTGGCTCCGTATCTGTAGTTTCGGAGGCCTGCGGCGGTTGATTTCCAGGCGGGGGGTTGTCCGTGGTAAGCGGGGGATCTTGTCTGCTTTCGAGGTAGTTGTTTTCGTTCCAGATGTGTTGTCTTGAACGTGTGCTCGGGGCCTGGAAAGGAATGGCTGGCCCGTCGACGTCGTCGAGGACGGACTTCGGCCGTGAGGCGCAAGGCGGGAAGCGGGATAGGAAGCAGCCCATTGTTATGGAGTGGAAGGAATCGGGTTGGGTAACTGTTTGAGGGCTGTTTGAGGGTTTGTGGTATGCTTTGTTGTTATATTCATAGACAACCGCATGGAAAGTCGTGAATGACGTGGAAGATGAAAGATAAGATTGCCAATGTGGTATAATTCACAAGTGGTTGGTTGAACACGACGAGACACCGATTCAGGTATTGGTTCCGGGTTGGGGGAAGACGGAAAGTGTTCAGGTTTGGAAAAAAGGTCATGAACGACGTGGGAGATGTGAGATAAGATTGCAATTCACATATGGTTATTTGAACACTAAGAGGCAATGATTCAGGTATGGGGTCTATCTGCATTGAACGAAGACGAAAAAGTGTTCAGATCGGAACAAACAACAACAGTTTGCGAGGGCCTACCAAAGCGCTTGCCCAAGCCTCGATAGTAACACTGAGCTAGCATTGATCAGCTCAATTGAAGATATTGTTTGTACACCAAGAACAGCTTGGTTGGACAAAACCGCTGGTAAGAAATTGCGTTTTGCAGGATTCTCCATACCCACCGCACATACGGTCTTGTGGTAAAGGTCAGCGAGCATGTGCTTCAACTCTAAACCGCTGTTTAATCGGATACGTCTTACCATTACATTGCTCCATTGCAGCTTTTCGGATTGGACCAAGGCGAGGTCCGAAAGCTGGACAGAGTGTCGATGTAACGCAGTACCTACGTGTGATATGGGACGATCAATTTATGTTTCAGAGAACTCCCCGATTGCCAACGCTCCCAAGACGATTCTGATGGCTGGGAGAATGGCTCGACATTAGACACGAATTTGAAGCGACGGAAAGACCTTCGAAGTCGAACGGAGGGATATCGTCTCCTTTTACGGGAAACAGGGTTCGTTAAAGCCAAGAAGAGGGTTTACTGGCCCTGCTCCAATGCGTTTGAGAAAGATCGAAATCAGGTCTAACCTGAGTCGAAATCGAAAGAGAAAGAGAAAGTCCCACCAGGGCAGAGCAATCGATAAAGCGAAAGGCTATGATGTGTGAGGACAATAGAGCTGATGTGATCCGCGTAGTCCCAGAATCTAGTACACAACCCCATGAATCAATCTCGATGACTTGAACAGAACAAACGGTACTGGTATAACTCGTGGTGATACATGCAGTGCTTGATTCACTCCTTAGCCTCAAGGTATTGATGTCCAATAGTTGTGTAGCAGTAAGGCTTCAACCTCGGAGCGACGGTGTGCCTCTTAACCTTTGACGTCTGAACAGCCGTTGCATGAAGAAAGCAAGCCGCTCGTTTTACGAATCCAAAGAAGGGGACCATGGAAGTGATGGCTCTAGCGGATGAGCATTGGTTAGACGAGGGCGGTTGTAACGCTTTGCCCATTCGCATGCGCTGCTGGAGAGACCGGTTATGGAATACAGTATGCAGTACATCTGCCTCTGGTGAATCCCGTTCCTTCGAATACCTGTTGCATTATTGTTGCATAGTACGGGCTATGTCCCACCGGCAGTACCTGAGACTCGAGTGCCATGGGATCGAGAATCAGGCATCCATTCCAACAACAACAGGGCGCCAGCAGCAGACTAGGTAAGGTTGTGAGTCCTCCGGCGCTCTCAATCACATCATCACATCATCACATGCGATCGTCTTCGATCCACTGTAGTTCGCCCCACTTGTGTACTGCCTCTACCCGTCATGAGCGTATCTGGGGGCCTTACCTAGTATGTACAGGCACGACATAGCAGTACATTACACAAGAGCCAAAAGGGTCACGGAGAGCCGCATCTGGGTCGGACCGGGCCGGCGTGGCCTACCGTACCTATGTTGCCATTGATAATCCCTCCATTTAGATTGGTGGATCACACGGACTACGACGTACGGAAGTACAGTGGAGCCTGTCGAGGACAGGCATAACCCTCCTTTCTGGTAGCCTGACGGCAGCACGCAGGCATACAAGTACAGTACCTCGATATCAAAGGCGAGAGTCGCCATCCAGCAACGGTGAGGATGAAATCCCGCAGGCCCGTGAAGAGTCTCCGTCAATAAGCCCACCTAGAGGAGATACTGTAACACACTGGATGACTCTGTATGCACCACGGCGTCGCTCACACGGAAGAAGCCGTTGCAGCTTCACACAGCCCATCGGGTTTCGCTTCAGCTGGTCAGGATAACAGATTCGGAAGGCTCCACGGTGTTTCAACAGCTGACACTGCTCATCATCAGGATTTCCGAGGAGTGATGCTGTAGGCCACGCGTATAGATCCAATCCGATGAAGTAAGCATCGGTACGGTGGCGGACAGGATGTCTCCAAATCCTCCCATGTGTCCGGGCGCTCTTTAGGGTGTTTGGGTTAGAAGCGAGCGAAGGATTCGGATGCCTGCGTGCAGCATAGTTTTCAGCTCGTCAGGCCAGGAATTGACCAGAACGAGGAATCCGTCGGTCGCAGTAGAGTAGGACGCTAAGGGGATAACTGACTAAGGTATTCCGTACCAGGATGCATTTATGAAACAAGGAGACTTGTGCAACACGAAGCGCCAACCTCGGCGATTGAAACTATAATTGGGATGAAACATGGAGTGGAACGTTACGATAGACGTCCAGCACATGGCAAGTGGTGAACGTTCAAGAACGTGGGTCATCACAAAACTCGTGGGATTCATTCAAACGAGAGCCTGTGTCCAATTTATGTGTGCGGCTCAAGGCTATCATCGCGATGCCCAATGGTTGGGTGGGGGCGTTGGCCATTCGGTGCAAAGGCGGGGAAAGGAATTTCTGACAACTTCTCGCTAAAAGGAGGCTCTGTGAGCGACCAGGCAAACTTTGTGCGACAAGACAAGCGTAGCGGCAAGTGGCAAGACGCTTGGTCATGTAGTGCAAGTCATCAACAGTGGCAGGCGACATGCCCAGACTGCAAGGACCGGTGAGGTACGGAGCATGACGAGCTATGTTCTCGGAATGCCAAGACCTAGCCACACTGTAATTTACATGTAATCTAGTCTTAGTGCTTGGAGATAGATAAAGTCCTATAATACCGATTTGGAACCCAAACCTTCCATTTGCCTACCAATTATCATCATCTACCTCCTCTATCACCTCTACCTCTTCTACCTCTACATCAGGCTCATCTGCCTGATTTATAGATCCCTCCACGTCGTCGTCGCCGGGCCTAAATCCTGCTTTTCGACGTGCATAACGTTCCTTTCGCTCCTCCGAGTTATATGGACGGATAGCACTATTTCCAGCTCTACCTTCTCTATATTCATTGCCTCCCTTTAGCTCAATGATCTGCTGAATGTGACGAGTAATTCGACTGATTCAGGCCTGAATTCGTTCCTGAGTGAGCTCTTTCTCCCAGCATCTAACCCATGCTTTGGTCATAGTAATTCTGTTTCTAGGAGCCTCTTTGAGCGTTGTTCTACGCTTCATCCACCACCAACAGGGCTCTATCGCGTTCAGATCCGGAGAATTAGCGGGTCATACTCCGTAGAAGACGAAGGATTGCTGCATCCATGAAGATAATGTTCTGAAAATGAGAAGCGTGAGCAGATTAGCAGAAGCTTTATCCTTCTGTATCATAGTATCTGAAGCTAAGACTAGATTACATGTAAATTACAGTGTGGCTGGGTCTTGGCATTCCGAGAACATAGCTCGTCATGCTCCGTACAAGTACGGAATATCATATTCCGTAGATGATAGGCGAAGCCAGTCCCAGGACACTAACCCGCATTCAGAGCCGGTGAGACGAGCCCTACAAGTCGGAAAGAAGAACCAATCAGATCCATCTCATTTCCAACCAATCAGATCTTTCCATTTCCATTTCCATTCACATTAATATTGCCATTTCCATTTTCACCACGAACCGCAGACATCAGCATAGAATATTCCTTGTGGCTTCACAAACGGTGGGGGTGGATGACGAGGCCGAGCAGCCACCGAGGTTCGATCGATTTGGTGGGTTCTCTAGGTACAGTAGAGTAGTTCCGTACTCTGTACTCCAGTGTCTGTCTGCCTTGGAGCCTCGACATCAGGGCGCAGTCTGCCTCTCTAAGGTACTTTCCCTGTGGTGGCTTGCCGTTCCTACGCCCCGGATCCCATCTGCGCCCACTAAGCCACAACTTGCAACCTTGACGGCTGCCCACAACTTGAAAGGCCCCGACTCCTGCCTCGATCTAGCCAGAAAAATGGGGGTCGTAACGTCTCACGGCGCGCCCGGTGAGAGTCGTCCGCCCGGGAAGGAAGTACGTGGTACGTGTAGGCCGACTAGGGATGAGGCGAGGCGCCCTGGTTTGACACGGCTGTCCGGCTTGCCTGTGTTTCTCATCTCCATCTCCATATCCATTGGAAGCGTTACTCCAAACCTGTCGAGTTTCGAGGTCAACCAATTCAAACAACAACTTGACGTTTTGGCTCCCCGGTGCCTCGATTATGATATACATAGCTCTAACGCGGCTCTAGAGCACAACATAGTACGTGTGATGCATCAAGAGATCATCTCTGGGGTTGGATGAATGGGTCAATTGGTAGGGCGTTGGAGCGCACTCGCCATGGATGGCCGAGGGGGCTTCTGTGGAGTGCTGTGCCTCGAGTCTGCAGGGCCGCCAGATGATGATTTCCATGGAACTCAGCAGCACTCATGCAGACTTACTGCAGCCTTGTTCCTCCCCAATCCCAAATCCCCAATCCCCAATCTCAATTCGTTACTGCCTCACAGGACTGCAGCAGTGCAGACGCCAGTCAGAGTCACCGGGGCGCAGACGTGTCCCGCGCGAAGGAAGGCTCTCTACCGATTTG